>Ga0255099_1000754_pt1 | contig 12290 bp, 9 predicted proteins | sample Colum_Colum_RepA_2_FD_188451 | JGI IMG/M metagenome (GOLD analysis project Ga0255099, IMG submission 188451) | Freshwater microbial communities from Columbia River, Oregon, United States - Colum_Colum_RepA_8d | ecosystem: Environmental > Aquatic > Freshwater > River | place: USA: Oregon...
CATTAAAAGCTAATTAATCTGCATCTTTGTAAGGTATTTATGAATAAAAAAATACTTGAATTACGTACAAAAAAAGATCAGGCATCCTTAGGTGGCGGAACTAAACGCATTGCATCCCAACACCAGAAAAAAAAACTTACTGCCCGTGAACGAATTAATTTGTTATTGGATCCTGAATCATTTGAAGAAATTGGCCAACTTGTTGTACATCGTAGTACCGATTTTGGAATGGATAAGGAAAAATACTATGGCGATGGTGTTATTACCGGATATGGTACTATAAACGGAAAGCCTTGTTATGTATATGCTCAAGATTTTACTGTTTTTGGTGGTAGTTTAAGCGAAACACATGCCGAAAAAATTTGTAAAATTATGGATCTTGCACTTAAAAACGGGGCCCCTATTATTGGATTAAATGATAGTGGCGGTGCACGTATTCAAGAGGGCGTAGTTTCACTGGGTGGCTATGCAGATATATTTTACCGAAATGTACGTGCCAGCGGCGTTATTCCCCAACTTTCATTAATAATGGGACCTTGTGCCGGCGGCGCTGTATACAGTCCGGCAATAACAGATTTTATTTTTATGGTTGAACATACTTCATATATGTTTGTAACCGGTCCTAATGTTGTAAAAACCGTAACGCACGAAGATGTAAGCAGTGAAGATTTAGGCGGTGCCCATACCCATGCACAAAAAAGCGGTGTTACCCATTTTACTGCGGCTCATGAAGTTGAATGTATTGAGCAGGTTAAACGCCTGTTAAGTTATATTCCTCAAAACTGTGAAAGTCCGGTTGTGTCATTACCATATATTGTTACTGCACAAAATGAATTACGCCCCGTGCTGGATACCCTAATACCTGAAAATCCAAACCAACCTTACGATATTAAAGATATTATTGAGCAATTAACCGATACCGATAGTTTTTATGAGGTGCATCGTCAGTTTGCCGAAAATATTGTTGTAGGTTTTGCACGCCTTGCTGGTAGAAGTATTGGTATTGTTGCCAATCAGCCGGCAGTTTTAGCAGGCGTTTTAGATATTCATGCATCCACCAAAGCTGCACGATTTGTAAGATTTTGCGATTGTTTTAATATTCCTTTATTAGTTTTAGAAGATGTGCCTGGATTTTTACCCGGCACCGATCAAGAATGGAATGCAATTATCACCAACGGAGCAAAACTGCTGTATGCATTTTCTGAAGCAACCGTACCCCGCATTACGGTTATTACGCGAAAAGCTTACGGAGGTGCCTACGATGTTATGAACAGTAAGCATATTGGTGCCGATATGAATTATGCCTGGCCCAGTGCTGAAATTGCGGTTATGGGTGCCAAAGGTGCCGCTGAAATTATTTTTAAAACAGAAATTTCAAAAGCCGAAGATCCCAAGGCAAAATGGCAAGAAAAAGAATTGGAGTACCAAACGCTGTTTGCCAATCCCTATCGGGCAGCTGAGCGAGGATTTATTGACGATGTAATAGAACCCTCTGAAACACGGCTTAAACTTATTAAAGCATTTGCCATGCTAGAACAAAAAGTGGACCGATTACCTTCTAAAAAACATGGTAATATACCTTTATGATTAAAATTGCTCCATCGCTACTTGCTGCAGATTTTTTAAATCTTAAAGACGCCGCAGATATGATTGAACGCAGTGCCGCCGACTGGTATCATTTAGACGTTATGGACGGGGTTTTTGTACCCAATATTTCTTTTGGACTACCTGTAATTAAAGCCCTAAATACAGTTTCAAAAAAACCGCTGGATGTGCACTTAATGATTACACAACCAGAACGGTATATTTCTGATTTTAAAAAGGCAGGGGCACATTATTTAACCGTTCATGTGGAAGCCTGTACCCATTTACACCGCACTGTACAAATGATAAAAGATGAAGGCATGCATGCAGGTGTTGCAATTAATCCCCATACACCACTTTCATCTATAGAGTATATTATAGAAGATGTAGATTTAATTTGTTTGATGAGTGTAAATCCGGGTTTTGGAGGACAGCATTTTATTGAACAAACCTATTCTAAAATTGAACATTTAGTACAACTTCGAAAAGCTAAAAATGCACAGGCGCTTATTGAAATTGACGGCGGGGTTACATTAAAAAATGCCAAGAAAATAATTGAATGTGGCGCTGATGTTTTGGTTGCTGGTAATACCGTTTTTTCACACCCAAATTCTTTAGATGTTATTCATCAGCTAAAACACTTATAGTTTTTTTTTCTTATTAATAAATTGCACATAACAATTTTTATCGGGTTTTAAATAATAATCCGATTTTAATTTAACATGTTGCCAGTTAGCACTAACATTAACCCAAACCGCTTCATCTGTTTTTTTACTGTTTGCAGATTGTACCAAAAACCGAACAGGTAAAATTAGATTTGTAATGGTGTTTTGGCTGCGGTAAAACAAAGTATTATGTCTTATATAGTATTCAATTTTAGGTATAGCCGGATGTCTTAAATATTGATCAAAAAACAGACTCAAATTAAGCTTTAAAAATGTACTCATTTCAGTTTCTACCTGAATGGACGTTACAGTTTGATGTTTAAATGTTGTATTTAAATGTCTTAAACAGGCTTTCCAAAGTGAATCTGAATTTACAATTTGACGTAAGTAATGCAAAATATTTGCACCCTTGTAATAAATATCATTATCGGGAGACTGATTTATATTATAGACAGCAATAATAGGTTCAGTATTTTTGATATTGGCTCTGAGACCTAAAACATAATCTGCTCCTGCTTGTTTGCCATACAAATACTCAACAAATAAATTTTCACTGTAACAGGTAAAACCTTCATGAATCCAGTTATCTGCTACATCCTTAACTGAAATGTTATTTCCAAACCACTCGTGACCTGATTCATGTATTAAAATATAATCCCAAGTAGTGCCCCATCCGGTTTCAGATAAATCCTCACCTAAATATCCATTTGAAAATCCATTACCATAAGCGATACCACTTTGATGTTCCATTCCTAAAAATGGCGTTTGAATTAATTTATATCCGTCCTTGTAAAATGGATATGGTCCAAACCAGTCCTCAAAACATCGTAACATAGATTTAACCTGTGTTTTAAACTGATTTACAGCGGGTAAGGAATCGTAATCAATTACCCAATAATGAAGCGGTAATACCCCTGCCCTACCCTGAAACGTATCTTTAATATTGATATAATGACCAACATTAGGAATAATATTGTAATTATTTATAGGAGACAACACCTTCCAAGTATACTGAGCCGTATTATCAGTAATATTAATGGCTTTTAAGGTGCCATTAGAAATTCCTTTTAAGTACTTTGGCACATGCAATGTAATTTCCATACTATCGGGCTCATCTGACATATGATCTTTACAAGGGTACCAGATACTTCCCGCAATACCCTGACAGGCCATACTAATCCACGGCCTATTGTTGTTATCGAAGGTTCTAACAATACCGCCATCCCAAGGTGGATTTTGAGCCTGTGGGGGAATTCCATTAAACGCCATTTGTAATTTATAAACACTGTCTGCCTTTATTGGAAACAAGATTTTGTAATAATACGCTGTTTTAATAAAATTAAGAGGTTTAGTGTTATACGTTATTTGTGAAATCTGCATGGGATATTGCAAATCAATACGTATACTATCTGTTGCTTTTAATGCCTTTAAATATAAATCGTGAGTGCCGAAAATACTATTACTGGTATCTGAAATATGTATATGTAATTTGTAATATAAGGCATTCCACGATGCACGATCGGAGTCTAATTTACCCATAACAACATCTGATGCGCGTTGTTGAGAAAATACAAAAGATAGACTTAAGCTAAAAAGTATAATTGTAAAATATTTTAATACAACATGACGCATGCAGCGTTATTTAATAATGATATTTTAAAATAAGTTTATAATATAAATATAGGTTTTTAATTATATACTGATTAAACCACTGTAATCTATTTTAATTAAGTAAATTTAGCTGTGAAATTTTTTTTTATTTGGTTTAGTATTTTTATTTATACATATAACTCAGCTCAAATTTCAATTCAAGGTAATATTTCTGATACCTCCAATACACCTTTAGCAGGTGTCCGTGTTATGATACGCGATTTGTCAAGCGGAATTTCAAAATATACCAATACAGATTCCATCGGTTTTTATAAAATTGTACTACCCCCTACTAAAATCAGTTTTTTAGAAGTTCAATTAATATCCTACAAAACATATACCGCACATGTAAATTCAAGCACATCGCAAACACTTGAAACTATCCGATTGCAATCTGATGCTACTTTATTAAAAGAAATAACTATTGAAGGTATACAGCAACGTGGAACGCAAAAAGGCGATACCACCGTATTTAATGCCGATGCATTTAAAGTAAATACGGATGCTTCTGTTCAGGACTTGGTGCGTAAAATGCCAGGTGTTACTTTGGAAAATAATCAGGTTAAAGTTAACGGCGAAACCGTACAAAAAGTTTTATTAGACGGAAAACCATTTTTGGGTGATGATGCTAATGCAGCCTTGCGTCAATTACCTGCAGAAATTGTAGATAAAGTGGAATTTTTTGATAAACAAAGTGATCAAGCTGCATTTACCGGATTTAACGACGGCGATCCGCTAAAAACCATTAATTTAATTTCTCGTAAAAATAAAAATAAAGGGATTTTTGGTAAAAGCAATTTGGCGGCAGGACCTGAAGCTTCAGATGCCATAAAATCTGAGAATTTACGCTACCACTCTGCCCTAAATTATAATAATTTTAAAAATTCATCACGTATTACATTACTTGGTTTGGCAAACAATGTAAACCAGCAAAATTTTACAGCATCCGATTTAGGCGGCATTGGAAATACAGGAAATTCTCGGTCAAATGGATCCGGACGATCGGATAACGCATCTGGATTTAATATTAATCCGCTTAATGGTATAGTAGAAACACAAGCGTTGGGCAGCAATTACAGTTATCAAAACGCTTCGGTTCAACTTTCAGCAAGCTATTTTTTTAATGCAGGTAGCACTTTAAATAAAAGCCAATTACTACGTCAATTTTATACAAACTCACAACGCTATTCTGAAACCCAGGAACAAACCACGCATCAAAACACCCATCGCAATACCCTTCGTGTAGAATGGACTATAGACTCTGCACATAAACTTATATTTACTCCAAGTTTTAATTATCAATTCCAACAGTATAATGCTGCATTAACCAGTACCAATCAATTATTAGATGTAATTTCACAAAATACTACGCAAACACAGGTTAAACCTCTTAGTTTTGATTTTAACCCCCAATTGCTATGGCAATATAAATTACCCAAAAAAGGTCGCACCGTTTCCTTTCAAATGAATGGAGTTTTAAACGAACGTTTACAAAGTGGCTATTATATTTCAGATTTATGGCTTACAGACTCCATTACGCGTATTAATCAACTTTATGGCACCTATGTTAATACACAACGCTACAATGCTCAAATTCAATACACCGAACCATTTGGAAAATTTTTACAATGGCAAATATCATATTATCCGGGACTTTCTAAAAGCAGTTTAGATAAAAACTATTATAATTTTACTGAGCATTCAAATACATTTAATTCAGCGCTTAGCAATGCCTGTATATACACGGTATTGCAACAAAAAGCCGGTATAGGTTTAAATCTACAATACAAAACACTGTCTGCAAGTTTTAGTGCCGATGCTTTGCAAAATCAAATTAACGCTGTGGCAAACGGTGACAATACTACTACGATCAAACTTAATTATTTTAATGTTTTACCGAATTTACAACTCAATTATAAAATTGATAAAACCCGAAATGTTAGACTTTATTACCGTAACACAACCACATTGCCGGGTATACAACAATTGCAACCCGTGCTGGATATCAGCAATATCAACCAGGTTAAATCGGGAAATCCATCCCTACAACAAAGTGTGGATCACAGTTTAAGTTTTCGTGTAGGCGGTTATAGTTCTGCTTCAGCCCGAAATATCATGTGGTATTTTAGATCCGGATGGAGTACTAATTACATTACCTCATCTACATTTAATACGATTCAAGATAGCCTTATTTTTGGCATTCGCTTACCTAAAAATACAAGTTTAACATTACCCATAAATATGAATGGCTATTGGAATGCGCGTACTTATATAACTTACGGATTTCCTGTACAAATAATTAAATCCAATGTTAACGTTAATGGTGGTATTGTATTAGGTTCAACACCATCTCAACTCAGAGGAATTGCTAATAATTCTCAAAATCAAAGTTTTAATTTAGGTTTGGTATGGAGTAGTAATATTTCATCACAAATTGATATTCAAGCACAATACAATACCAGTTATAACCGCATAATTAATAGCATAACAAAAGTACCTACTACTTATTTTAATGAAGCCGTTTTTGCCAAAATACATTTTGAAATTTTAAAACGTATTGTATTGGAAATAGAATCACAATATAATCGGTACTCGGGATTAAGTTCAGAATTTAATCAAGACTACTGGCTATTAAATACTTCGTTAGGATTTAGATGTCTTGAACAAAAAAATCTAGAAATACGATGTTATGTGTTTGATTTACTTAATGCTAATACTAGTATAAGCCGAATTATACAAAACAATTACTGGGACGATCAACAATCTTTAACACTTAATCGGTATTTTCAATTTGGACTATACTATACATTTCGAAAATTTAATGGAAAACCTAAATCTTTGAATGAAGAGGAGGTAACTCCGCCCCATTTTTTACCCCCCGGCATGCGAACACCACGTTAAGATATAGATTGCAATATGTTATTAATTTCAAGAACTATAGATTGCTGATGGTCGTGTGCATACCATTTGTGTAAATGTTCGGCATATTGCGCTGCTGTTTCGGGATTGGATTTTAACACCTTTACCAGTTCAATGGCTGGCTTTGGGCGTGGTCCCCATTCGGCTTGAAATTCAAAATTAGAATTTAAAAAAATAAGTTTGGGAATGGATCGCGAACTTCCAGTTAAATGTGCATCAATTAGGGCGGTGTGAGCATCTCGAAAATGTAATTTTAAAAAAATGGAGGCATGATTATTAAACAATGTTGTTAAAACCGGAATAATTTGAGCCGCATCACCACACCAAAATTCAGTAATTGCTATGATATAGTGTTTATTTTTAAATTGTTCCATAGCCGTGCACTGCTGCGAGTCAGGCTTAAATGTTTTTAAAAGCCGCTTTACACGCTGCCAATTTAATGGAATGTATGAACCGTGCACAAAGGCTTCTGGATTTTCGGCAGCTGCTTTAAATGAATTGTAATATTCAGCAGATGTTATACCCGAATTAAAATAATTTTTATATTCTTGGCTGCTTAAGGGCATCGTTTTTATTAATAAATATGTTTTAAGGCTTCGCGCTTTGCCAAACCATTAAGTTTTATAGATTTACAATACGCTAATACAATATTGGGGTACGTTTTTGCGTATTGTCGTAAACTCCAACCAATGGCTTTTTGAATAAAAAAATCAGGATGATCTTTTAATGAGTTAATAGTTGTTTTAAGGAGTAAAAAATCTGTTTTGTCTTTATATTTTAACTGAAATATCAAGCTGGTACGCTGTAACCAAATGTTATTACTGCCTAACCATAATTTATGCCGTGCTAATACCGCTGCTTTAGGTTGCTGTAACATATACCAGCCTATTAATTTTGATGCTAAAATATCAACTGTATCCCACCACGATTTATGTAAAATAAAAGATTCTAAACATTTTAATGTATCTGAATTCCATTGCTTTCTATTAATCCATAATAATTCTAATGCAGTATATTGATATTCACGCGATTTACAAGACCATAGCATGTTACAAATTTTATGAATGGATCTGATACGCCATGTTTTTGAACTTAGTAATATAAACTTTTCAAGTTTTGAGCGTTTGGGTTTTGGTATACCTAAAAAATGAAACTGATGTCGCATATATGCCGACATTGTAGCAGATAATTCTGCATTTTGATGTTTAGAAAAAGAAATTTGTAGTGTTTTAAAAGAATCTGTGGCACGCATTAAAACCCAACAGCTGTACTGTAAAACCCCGAATCGTTGACAGAACTAAACGTTTTAGGCTTTAATGCCAATACAGGCACATGACTGTGATGTATAATTTGCTGGGTATAGGGACCAAGGAAAAACCCACTTAATTCAGCATCCTGATCGGTCATTATACAGATTAAATCTACGTTGTTTTCTTTTGCATAGGTTACAGTGCTTACAGCGCGGTTTTTAACATCCGTATTGATAAAGGTATGTGTATGCACATGCAAATGTTTTGCCATTTCTTCAATTTCATAAATTAAAGTTTTTAAAACCGGCAGTTTGGAGTGTTCATCTTCATGCAAAAGACCTAAAATATGCACACCAGCACCATAGGTTTTTGCTAATTCAAGTGTATACCTGGCTTTTTGTGCCGTGTGCGGTGACAAGTCTATGGGCATTAAAATATTAGAGTACCCTTTATGGGTTTCATGCTTACGCATGGCAATTACAGGACAATGCGACTTTACTAAAACCTTAAGTGCGGTACTGCCAATTATTAATTCTTCAAATGGTGAATAACCATGTGTTCCCATAACAATAATATCTGCATTTATGGATTTGGCATATTCTACTATGTGTTTACTAGCCGAACCACTGCGTAATTCAGTAGTTACCTCAATTTGAAATTCGTTAGCAAGCTCATTTGCTAATTCGTTTAAGCGCTGTTGTGCCTTTTTTTCAATACTTTGCATCAATTCAGCATCAATTACCGGAACAAACAATTCCAGTGCTCCAAAATTTACATTTATAACATGCAACATACATAGTTTAGCCTTATTATATTGTGCCATAAATGCAGCATGACGAATGGCTAATAAGGATGTTTCACTAAAATCTACAGGAATTACAATGGAGTTACAAGCATACTGTTTCATAGTATAAAGCTAACATAATAGTTATGATTTTACATTGATAAAAATCATATTAAATGCTAATTTTTTTATAGCGTAATCGCTTGGGTTCAGCATTACCTAAACGTTTTTTTCGGTTTTCTTCATATTCCGAGTAACCACCCTCAAACCATACCGCAGTACTATGACCTTCAAATGCTAAAATGTGCGTACACACACGGTCTAAAAACCAACGGTCATGGCTAATAATAACAGCACAACCGGCAAAATGCTCTAAACCTTCCTCAAGTGCACGTAAGGTATTGACATCTAAATCGTTAGTAGGTTCATCTAGTAGCAATACATTACCTTCGTTTTTTAAAGCCATGGCTAAATGCAAACGGTTTCGTTCACCACCAGATAGCACACCAACTTTTTTTCCCTGGTCTGATCCAGAAAAATTAAATTTTGATATATAGGCTCTGGCATTCATAGCTTTTCCATTTAAAATAACATTGTCAAGCCCCCCACTAATTACATCAAAAACTGTTTTTTCAGGATTTAATTCTTTATGTGTTTGATCTACATAACTTACTTTAACTGTTGGGCCTAGTGTAAATGTTCCACTAGTAGCTTGTTCCTCTCCCAAAATCATACGAAACAGAGTTGTTTTTCCGGCACCATTAGGTCCAATTATTCCTACAATTCCGGCAGGCGGTAATTTAAAATTTAAATGTTCGTATAAAACGCGATCACCAAAAGCCTTTGATACGTCCCGAGCTTCAATAACCTCGTTACCCAATCGCGGACCATTAGGAATAAACAATTCCAAACGTTCTTCCTTTAACTTTACATCTTCATTTAAAAGTTTTTCATAATTGCTAAGACGCGCTTTTTGTTTAACCCCCCTACCCTTAACGCCTTGTCTTACCCACTCCAATTCACGTGCAAGTGTTTTTTGACGTTTACTTTCTGATTTTTCTTCTTGTTTTAATCGCTCTTGTTTTTGTTCTAACCAACTGGTGTAATTGCCTTTCCACGGAATGCCCTCGCCTCTATCAAGTTCTAATATCCATCCGGCTACATTATCTAAAAAATAGCGGTCATGGGTTACTGCAATAACCGTGCCTTTGTACTGTTTTAAGTGCTGTTCAAGCCAATCCACACTCTCAGCATCCAAATGGTTGGTAGGTTCGTCTAACAACAGTACATCGGGTTCCTGTAATAATAATCGGCATAATGCCACACGGCGACGTTCACCTCCAGAAAGTATTGAAATTGGTGTATCAGATTCAGGGCAGCGCAAGGCATCCATGGCGCGTTCTAATCTGCTGTCTAAATTCCAAAGATCATGCTGATCAATAAGTTCTTGCAATTGAGCCTGACGGTTAATAAGTTTATCCATTTTATCTGGATCGGCAAGCACATCTTCATCTGAAAAGCCTTGATTAACAGCTTCAAATTCAGTTAAAATTTGAGTATACTGCGAAACCCCCTCACGAACAATATCCATAACAGTTTTGGTAGCATCCAATTGCGGCTCTTGTTCTAATAATCCAAACTGATAACCCGGACTGCGGTGAATGTCCCCAATATAATCTTTGTCAATTCCGGCAATTATTTTTAAAAGAGTGGATTTTCCTGATCCGTTTAAGCCTAAAACACCTATTTTGGCACCGTAATAAAATGAGATGTATATGTCTTTTAAAACTTGTTTTTGAGGAGGATGAATTTTAGAAACATTCACCATACTAAAAATAATTTGTCGTCCTTCTGGAGTTGTGCTCATAATACCTCAAAAATACTATTTTAAATTCGTAGTATACTATGGAAACCCATCAACCGCTATTAACAAAAACTACTTTTTTAAAATTACTTCAGTGCGAAAAAGCATTGTATTTAAATTTACATAAACCCCATTTAAAAGACCCCACACCACCTGAGCTTAAACACCGTTTTATACAAGGCCATAAAATTGGAGCACTGGCTCAATTACTTTTTCCGGGTGGTATAGATATATCAAAATTAGCTCGTACGAACGCACAGCGGTTGCAATTAACAATACAATATATCAATGATTCCCAAAAAGTACTATACGAAGCCACCCTGGCCCACCAAAATTTACTGGTTATGGTTGACATATTGGTTAAAACAGACTCGGGGTATAATGCCTATGAAGTTAAAAGCAGTACACGTATTTCTGATACCTACACGCGTGATGCGCAGCTACAATACTGGGTTTTACAACACACTTTAAAAGAACCTGTAAATATGCATCTTGTATTTATAAATCCGGAATACCAATTACAAACATCATTTGACATTGAGGCCTATTTTAAAATTAATCCTATTACAATTACAGATGTTGATTCTGAATTTATTAATCAAACCCTACAACGCGGCATAAATATTTTACAAGCGCCACGTAGCCCTCAAATTTTACCCGGAAAACAATGCACAAAACCTTACCGCTGTGATTTTCATCAGTATTGTAATCCGTTATCCAGTAAACACGGTATACCCATTCCTCAATTGCCAGTTGAAGTTACCCAATCGTGGATAAAACAAGATGTAAAGGATTTTATGGATTTGCCATTATTGGATTTGCCTCCAAAATACCAAAGCATGTATCAAGCTGTTAAAACCAATGCGATGGTTTATGATTTAAAATTTTTAAAAAAATGGTTACAACTGGTTTCTGAAAATGTAATTGCACTTGATATTGAAACGTGGACCAGTCCTAAACCGGAAATAGAAAATACGCGGGCATGGGAAAGCATTCCTTTTTTAGCTGCAGTATATGGACAAAAAGAATATTCGGCTACTGTTTTTACATCCCATACAGAATCGGATCAACGGTATAACTTTATAAACGAGGTATTAAAACTCACTGAGGAATATGCTTCGGTACTGGTATACGATAAAACCCTTGAAACTCAAACCATATTAAAATTAGGTACGTTATTTCCAGCGTTAAATGCCAAATGCCAAAAATTATGCCACAAATTTTGTGATGTATTTGATGTTTTTAAAAATGCTGCTGTTTACCATCCCGAATTTAAACATCAGTTTAATTTAAAGCAGGTGTCGCGTGTGTTAAATCCGCACATTAAATTAGACCAACCCTTACAGCATGGCATAGATGCCCTTATGGCCTTTCAAAACTACAGAGATTCAAATAACCCTATTATTAAGGAAATAACCGAAACAGACCTAAAAGCCTATTGTGTAAATGATGCCCGCATGACTTTTGAATTATATAATAGCATTAAAAACATCGTTCAAAGCGCAAATCAATAACATAATTGCGTTTAAAGAACTTGTATTTTTAAATACATTAGGAGTTATCATGTCCGTACC
>Ga0255099_1000757_pt1 | contig 12262 bp, 2 predicted proteins | sample Colum_Colum_RepA_2_FD_188451 | JGI IMG/M metagenome (GOLD analysis project Ga0255099, IMG submission 188451) | Freshwater microbial communities from Columbia River, Oregon, United States - Colum_Colum_RepA_8d | ecosystem: Environmental > Aquatic > Freshwater > River | place: USA: Oregon...
TACTTGTTGGGCTTACCACTACGGCACTTGATGTGGCGCCCGTACTCCAGCTGTAAGTGTTAGCACCGCTGGCCGTTAAACTTAAACTGTTGCCAGAACAAATTGTAGAACTAGAAGAAGTTAATGCCAAATTAGGAGATGAAAAAACAGTAACAGCAAGTGTTTTAGTATCACTGCATAATCCGTTAAAACCAGTTACAGTGTATTGGGTAGAAATACTCGGTGACACTACAATTAAGCTACCGCTTGCACCGGTGTTCCATGAATAATTATTTGCACCGCTAACAATAATACTTACACTTGAACCTGAACAAAGGGTGTAATTGTTTACATTTAGTGTTGGTATATTTGTTACATATATTGTTGCAAGTATTGAACTTGTACAGGGACCAACACTACCACTTAAAGTAAAATTGCTTGTAATAGTAGGATTTGTAATTATACTTGAACTGTTAGAACCGGTATTCCAACTATAGGTATTTGCGCCGCCGGCACTTAACGTGGCATTAGATCCACTACAAATACTAGGAGAATTTACAGTTAAACTTGGACTTGGATTAACCGTAACCAAAACAGTTGATGTTCCTGTACATCCATTGGTACTACCCGAAAGGGTATAAACAGTACTCACGGTGGGCGAAATAATCTGTGTACTTCCGCTCAATGCTCCAGGATTCCATGTATAGCTTGCATTTGAGCTTGGTAACGGGCTAAAACGTTGCATATCAAATGATGCGGTCCAGCCTGCCGTGGCGTTTCTACCGGTAACCGCATAGGCTGATGTCCCCAAATTGTTTTCAATACCCATTGTATATGCAGTGGGTGTATACGTTTTACTGGCCGTATGAACTTCAATTACATTACTGGTTTCATACAATTGAATTTGAGTGGTAACAGGATAAAACGTAGGATTTAAACTGCTGGTATAGTGCGGAACAGCACTGTAAGTAACCAAAAGCACCCGATTTGGACTGGTTCCAACTGTTGTATAGGTAATTGAACCCCCGACACCCGGATTAATATCAGCCCATGTAGCAGCAATTAAATTATTGGGTACGCTGGCGTTTGGAATATTTTGTGCGCTTACCCCGCTATTTCCATTATTAGTAAATAAAATAAAGCCATTAGAACTAATATAAAATTGATTATAAGTATTACAAAAGAAAGTAAAGGGAAATCCTATAGAAAGTGATGTTGTAATGGCATCATCGGGTAATGTAACTGTATTTGCATTAACAGGATTTAATAATGAATAGGTTCCACTTGAAACCGAATAGGTGCCAGAACAATTATTGGTACCTGAAATGCTCACAGAGGAACCAGAACAAATATTGCCAGAGCTTATTGAAGCAGTAAGTATAGGGTTTGGTACAACACCTAAAAGTTTACTCGTTTGAACAGTACAATTATTAACTCCTGTTGCTTGAATAGTGTATGTAGTGGAATTATTTGGATTTAAAATGGCCGTTGAGCCATTTAATAAACCAGGAAGCCAGGTATAGGTATTTGCTCCATTAACCGACCAAGTTATTGAACTGCCCTGACAAATTGTACTTGTATTTGGACTGAGTGTTAAAGAAATTAAAGGAAATACATTTTGTATAAAGGTAGTAGTAAACCTACATCCTAAAGTATTTGTGCCGGTTATGCTGTATGTAGTAGAAACAGCGGGCGATGCAGTAATGCTGTAATTAGTTGAGCCCCCCGGCATCCATGAATAAGTCAATTGAGGATTTGCACTTGCGGTTAGTATTACTGAAGAAGAAGGACAGGTAGTAGGTGTAGATGCACTGATGCTAAATGTTGGAAGCGGAAATACACTTACCGCAGGGCTTGCTACGATACTTCCGCTGCATCCACCTGCATTGGCAAACACCGTATAATTTACCGTTGCGGTTGGGCTTAATGTTACTAAATTCCCCATGGCACCTCCGGGCATCCAGGTATAATTTGGCGCAATGCCTCCTTGAACAAAACCTTGTATGGTTCCGCCTGCGCAAACGCTCGGTGTAATAGGATTACTGGTAAAAACAACATTTAGATTTAAGCTACCACTAATGGTTACTGTTACTAAAGTTGATGAACTGCAAGTTCCATTTGAACCGGTTACGGTATACGTTGTAGTAACACTGGGATTAACAATTGCTATACTTCCCGTTGCACCAGTACTCCAAGAATATGTATTAGCACCCGCAACTGTTAAAGTAGCATTACCCCCGCAAACGGTTTGGCTGGGTGCCGTTAGTGTAGGTGAATTTAATATGCTTACACTTGTAACGGTGTTTACAATACAGCTTCCATTTGAACCACTGAGTGTATAATTGGTACTTATAGTAGGGCTAACGATAATACTTGAAGCATTTGAACCACCGGTCCATGTGTAGGAAGTTGCACCAGATGCAAAAAGCGTGGCAGTACTACCCGAACAAATGCTTGCAGAGCTTACAGTTAGAGCAAAAGTACCGCTGTTTACAGTAAAATATTGATTGTTGTAATTATTTGCTAAATATGGATCCACGCCACCATTAGGTGCATATACACCAACATTATAGGTATGTGTTCCAATTCCTGACACTGCTACGCTTGGCATGGTAATACTTAATGAGGTATTGGGACTTACATTACCCATCCAGGCCATTGTTTGTGTATTAACGCCATCAATATTATAACTAAATGTTGCTGTGCTTAATGTGTTTGAGCCATAATTCATTAAGACCAGAGAGGGTGTAATAGATGAAATACAATTAAAACTTTGCGAATAGGAGGGACTGCTTATGTACAAAATTCCAATTTCGTTTTGCACTGTAGGTGTATTGCAAACACTGGAAGTAAGTAATGCTGCACGCATGGGTGAATTTGTCATAATTAATTGGGCACGTACTTTTTGGTCATTACTAAACATATACATACACAGGTCATTGGTATAATCCATATAATTCATGGTCATTTCACCTGTTGTATTTCCGGCACAAACTCCAACATTATAGGGAAAATTGGGACAGCCAAAATTATTGGTTTGTGCAGGTGGTGTATCATTACAATAGTCTGTTGCACAGGTGCCGTCTCCCCAAATATGCCGCAAACCCATCCAATGTCCAATTTCATGTGTGGCTGTTCGGCCTTTGTGATACGGCACATTAGTTACAGCTGTACCAATGCTGCCAAAGGCAGCGTTAAGCATAACAAGTCCGTCGGTTGTTGCATTACCATAAGGTGGAGATAAGCCCAGCAAGCCTGAAGTTCCGGGGTTAGGAAAGGTGGCAAATCCTAATATCCCCCCGGAAATTCCGCATACCCACATATTTAAATAGCGGTTTGGGTCCCAAATACTATTGGGTTTGATGGTATTTGAAATGTAAGTGGTGGTATAGGGCGGAGCTGTCCATCCTTTGGCAACTCGATCAATGCGATTAATTCCGGGTTCAGCTAAAATACCACCGGTTGGATTAACTACGGCCAAACAAAAATTTATTTGAAATTTTCCCTGCGCAGGTTTAAACACATTTGGTATTAATGCGGTGTCTGCATTTAAACCTTTAAAATCATTATTTAAAATAGTAATTTGATCATAAATCTGTGCTGCATTTAAATTACCTCCCGTTGTAGCTGTAATGGAATTAACAGCTTCGTTATTATGTATTACATGCACAATTACAGGTATGTTAAATACCGATTGAATATGGCCTGAGCTCAATTTTCCGGAGTTGTTTTGCATCCATTGTTGAAGTGCCAATTCAAAATTTAATGGCAATGTGGGTGTGGCACATCCACGGTTTTGTATGTTTTGTGATGTTATATACCCAAATAAAAAGCATAGCACTATCAAGAGTGTTTTTTTCATACGGTTATTTTAATATTATAGATTTAACTGAACCGAAGTATCAATTAAATGAGTCTTTAATGATTCTAAAAAAAATATTTTTCTGATCCTGTTTTAATTTTAGCAGATATATTCCTTTTGGCAGGCTTTGTAAATCTAAAACCGATAGGGTATTAAAATATACCATGGGTGGGCGTAAATTTTGACCATGAATGCTATATAATTCAATGCTATTTAAATTAAGCGATTCAATTTTAAGCTGATCTATAACTGGATTAGGGTATATTCGAATATCTGAAAGGGCGGTTTTAAAAATATCAGTACATGGACTCATTTCAAAACTGTAATCAATTGTTGAAGTACAACCCAAATTAGAGCTTCCAAAAATTGAAATCGTGCCTGGGCTTGTTGGAGAAATAATATAGGTTGAACCTCCGGGTATGGCATTCCACGAATACTGTTGGGCTCCTTGCGCCGATATTGTGTGAGTTTCATCAATACAAATTAAAGAGGGGCCACTTACACTGATTTGTGGTAACGCTTCAACATAAACAAATACCGACACAGAAGACGTACATACCCCTCCATTTGTTCCAAATAATGTATATGTACCACTTACACTTGGATTAATAACAATTTGAGCGCCATTTTGGCCGCTACTCCAAGAATACGAGTTAGCACCACTGGCATTTAAGGTGGCAAAGCTACCAGAGCAGATACTGGGTGAATTACAACTTAAAGCCACAGGATAATTAAAAACAGAGACGGTTGTATTTGCACTGGCTTGACATCCATTGCTGAAAACTAAAACAGAATATTGTGTTGTAGTTGTAGGTGAAACAATTATAGAGGGGCTTTGAGCACCGGTATTCCAAGTGTATTGTGAAGCACCGTTGGCAATTAACGTAGCCGAAGAACCAACGCAAATGGAAGCTGAATTAATGCTTACATTGAGGTTTCCGCTAGTCATGGTAAAATATTGATTACTAAAATTATTTATCATATAAGGGTCTGTGCCTCCGTTTGGCGCATAGACTCCAACGTTATAAATATGTTGTCCTAAGCCTGGTACAGCAACACTGGGCATATTTACACTAACACTGCTGTTTGGCGCTAACGCGCCAATCCAAGCAAAGGTTTGTGTATTTATTCCATTTATATTGTAGCTAAATGTTGCAGTACTGAGCGTGTTTGCTGCAAAGTTTTTTAATACTACACTCGGACTAATGGATGGTGCACAGGGAATTGACTGCGAATAACTTGGATTACTGATATACAAAATGCCAATTTCATTTTGTGTGCTTGGCATATTACAAACTGTAGATGTAATTAAACTTGCGCGCATGGGTGAATTGGTCATAATTAGCTGGGCGCGAACCTTTTGATCTTTGGTAAACATATACATACATAAATCATTGGTATAATCCATAAAATTCATAGTCATTTCGCCGGTTGTATTGCCCGTGCATACACCTGTTTTATATGGAAACGTTGGACAATTATAATTGGCCTGTTGTGCAGGCGGTGTATCATTGCAAAAGTCACTGGCACAGGTGCCGTCGCCCCAAATGTGACGAAGTCCAATCCAGTGGCCAACTTCATGTGTGGCTGTACGGCCTTTGTGGTACGGTGCATTAGTTACAGCTGTTCCAATACTGCCAAAGGCTGTATTTAAAATTACAACACCATCTGTGGTAGTTGTTCCAAAGGGCGCACTTAAACCCTGTAAACCTGAACTTCCCGGATTTGGAAACGTGGCATATCCAAGAATACCACCAGACATGGCACAAACCCATATATTAAAATACCGGTTTGGATCCCAAATGCTCGCAGGTTTGATGGTATTTGTTACATAGGTTGTAGAATAGGGCGGAGCCGTCCAACCGGAGGTATTACGATTTATGCGATCAATACCAGGCTCTGCTAGTATTCCACCGGTTGGATTTACTACTGCCAAACAAAAATTAATTTGAAATTTACCATGTAAAGGTTTAAACACGTTAGGGATTAAATTGGTATCGGCATTTAATCCGTTAAAATCTTTATTTAAAATATTGATTTGATCTAAAATCTGGGCTGCATTTAAATTTCCGCCTGTAGTAGCATTAACAGTATTAACAGGTTCATTATTATGAATAATGTGTACAATAACAGGGATATTAAATACCGATTGTACAGTACCACCTCCTAATTTTTCAGTGTTTTTATTTTTCCATTGTTCAAGGAGCACTTCAAATTGTTGAGGTAAAACCTCTGTTGCGCACCGCGTAACAGGATTTTGCGCAAAAGCAAATTTTAAAAAAAATGTCACAATTAAAAGTGTAAGTGCAGATTTCATAATAGAGATTTTCAAATTAGAGATTAGATTTGTGTATGTATTTAATTGTTTTAGAATTTAAATTACCATTGGTATTTAATAACACAAGACTGTAAACACCTTCAGGTAAATTAATTTGTAGGCTTTGTAAACCATTTTGAAGTAAAGTAAAGTAAACACATTGACCAAGATTATTATAAATCTGTAAGGTGTTATAGTCATAAGATTCTATATGTAATAGACCCGATCCAGGATTTGGAAAAACATGGGTTTCATTTCGGTTGTAAGATAATTCTTCCAATTCTGTTGCAATTCCAATACATTGGTTGGTTATAACAGAACAGCCCCCGGCATCGGTAACTGTTAACGTATAACATCCCGGTTTTAAATTACTGTATGTAGATTGGTTGAAATTTCCTGGCATCCAAGCATAGGTATACGGAGCAGTTCCACCATTTGGATTAGCTTTTAAAACACCATTACTGCAGTTGGCACACGACGCATGGGTATAGCTTAAATTGGCTTGAATGGCATTGGGCGCTGAAGCAATTGAAAAATAATATGAAGTGCTGCATCCTGTGGAGTCACTAACTTTTAAAAGATATAATCCTGCACATAAGTTAGTGCAAGGTACCGAAGTACAGGATGTACCAGATAATGAGTAGGAATACGGACCGGTTCCACTCATAGTTAATGCTTGCATTTGTCCATTACACACGCTGCCGCAAGCGGTATTAGTGGTAGTAATGGTGGAGATGGGTTTAGGCAATACCGTTACTGAAATGGCCCCGGTTAAACTACAGGTACCGCTGCTACCAATTACAGAGTATATGGCAGAGGCGGTTGGGCTAATAATTATTATTGGTGTTTGCATGCCGTTTGACCATGTATAATTAGGAGCGCCACTTGCTTGCAATTGTATGGTTTGTCCGCTACAAACTTGCACCGAACTGGCATTTACCGCAATATTCATAAGCCCAATACTTACAGTTTGACTGTAGGCACAATTGGCTAATCCTGTACTTACGGTGTATTGTTGTGGATTTGTTGCGGTAAAAGTATATGTATTACCTACATGCACAGTGGCATTACCGGTGCTAATAAAAGTATAACTTCCTGGTGGATTAGGATTAAGTGTTACACTATTGCCAGCACAAACGGTTTGATTACTTAAACTAAATGGACTGCCATTAAATACCGTTAACGTGTAAGAGCTAATTTGCGAACAAATTCCATTACTTATCTGTACTGAGTATACAGTTGTAGCAGTTGGTTTTATAATTACAGTAGCATTGTTTGAACCTGTGCTCCAAGTAAAGGAATTTGCACCGGGAACTAAAATGCCATTGTTACTTAGTAAAACACTATCACCATTGCAAATTAAAGGCGACACACTTTGTGTTGGATTGGTTGGTAAAAGTCCTATTAGATTTAGGCTAGGTGTGGGTAGTACAGTAATATTAATACTTTTAGTATCAGTGCAACCTAATGATTCACCGGTTACACTTATAATAGTTGACGTATTAAAACTTTGTACTAAAATACTTCCGGTTACAGTATTTGACCAAGTGTAGGTATTGGCACCACTTACACTAACACTTGAATTTTGGTTTGCGCAAACACTAATTGAGTTTGCTGGAAACAATGTAAGCGTTGGATTTGGATTCACCACCAATGTAAATACGGCACTTCCGGTACAGGTTCCACTTGATCCTAAAACCGAGTAACTAGTGCTTGACGTTGGTGTAACAATAATTGCGTTTAAATTTGAAGCATTTGACCAGGTATACGAATTGGCTCCACTAGCATTTAACGTAAGCGATTGGCCGCTACAAATTGAATTACTTAATGCACTTATGTTAACAGGTAATGCAGGTGCTAATGTAACGGAAAGGGTTTGGGTATCTGTACAAGTACCATTTGCACCTGTAACGGTATAAATAGTACTTATGGTGGGACTAACGCTAATACTCGCTCCGCTGGCGCCATTACTCCATGTGTATGAAGTGGCTCCACTGGCATTTAATGTAACGGTGCTATTGGGGCATGTTGTTACATTGCTTAGGCTAAGCGTAGGTTGAGGACTAACCAAAACCTGAAGTGTTGTATATGAAGTACATCCTGCTGATTCACCGGTTAACGTATAGCTTGTGTTTACACTTGGTGTTACGGCAATTACACTTCCCGTTGCGCCATTTGACCAGGTATAGGTTGTTGCGCCCAATCCGCTTAAAGTTGCGGTTTGGCCACTGCATAACGTTGTGTTAGGGGTATTTGATATTGTAATTGTAGGTGTTGGATTAACACTAATAGAAAAAATGGCTGTACCCGTACAGGTACCGCTTGATCCTATAACTGAATAGTTTGTATTGGTGTTTGGAGCTACAGTTATTGAGTTTGAAGTTTGTGCATTTGACCAGGTGTAGGAATTTGCTCCACTAGCGTTAAGTATAATGCTTTGCCCGCTGCAAATACTTGAACTTATTGCAGAAATAGATACTGATAATGCCGGACCAATAGTAACTGAAAGTGTTTTTGTATCACTACAACTGCCATTATTTCCAACAATTGTATAAACGGTAGATACGCTTGGACTTACACTAATACTTGATGTAGTTGCACCGGTGTTCCATGAATACGTGGCTGCACCACTGGCATTTAAAATTACCGTTCCGCCAGGACAAGTAGTAACATTTGAAACACTGAGTGTGGGCTGTGAATTCACTAAAACCTGAACTGTTGCATTTGCAGAACAGGCCCCGCCATTACTACCGGTAACCGATAATACGGTACTGTTAACGGGGCTTAGTGTAAAACCCGAAGCATTTGAACCGTTTGACCAGGTATAACTGGTTGCACCATTAACTGATACGCTGGCTGTTTGTCCAGCACAAATTGTAGCACCGCTCACACTTAAGGTTGGCGATGCAGCAATACTTAATGTTTGATTTAGGTTAACAGAGCCGGTACCATTAAGTGCTAACATTTGAACCGTATAAATACCGGGAGCAGAAAAACTTGGGCTGTATAACGTGCCTGTTGCTACAGGTGGTGTGGCCCCTGCACAGGTCCATGAATACTGACCCACAACGGATCCGTTTGCAAGGCATGCAACTGTATTAAAGGCACATGCTGATGCAGGAAGGTTAATACTGGCAGTGGGAGTTGGAAAAAACAAATTTATATTATCCAAATAATAGGCTTGTCCGTAATGCCCACGATTTATAAAACTAAACATCACATTTCCTTGACCAGCCACCCAATTTGAAATATTAACAGAATCGGTTCGCCATTGGTTAACGGTTGGGGTAAATTGGCTGGCTGTTTGATTTGGTGCTGTTGCCAATTGTGAACCCCCTTTAAGATAAATACTGGTCCACGTGGCACCGCAATTGGTTGAAAGTTTTACTTCAAGGGTATCAGAAAAAGTAGAATTATATTGCGCAAAAGCAACATCAAAACGCAGTTTGGCGGTATTTACAGTGCTAAAATCAAATCGTGGTGAGCGTAATTCATCACGTTCGCCGGGTGCATATAAATTGTAATTATCAAACATGGCACAGGCCGTACTGGTACCAAAGGCGCCTACACCGGTTTTTCGTTGAAAATATATAGGGTCATTAAAAATATTGTTGGCATACCAATTTAACGGAGGAAAAGCCGTGTTTTGAAATCCTTCAGCAAAGGGTAAATTCTGAGGTCCGGTTATTTGAATATAATTAGTTTTGGTAATACTGTGTGTACCACTGGCATTGGCAACCGTTAAACTCACATTGTAATTTCCATTGGCTGTGTAGCTTACCGCAGGATTTGCCAAAGTGGAAGTAGCTGGATTTCCGCCACTAAATATCCAAGCGAAAGAAATAGGGGCGTACAGGCTGCTATCAGCAAACTGAACTAAAGTATTAGGACATGTAAATCGTGGTAATGCATTAAAATTAGCAATTGGAACTTGAGCCGTGTAATTGGCCGCACAGAGCATGGCGGCATAGGCATCAATTCTACCCGCACCCAATTGATTTCCGGCAGTATATGCAGCATTTGCAGCAAGTGTATAAATGTTTACTGCAGAGTTGGAAATGCAATTTAAAACGTCTTGTCTAGTCATGTTAGGGCTTTTTGAGAGCATTAGCCCGGCTAGGCCAGCTACCAAAGGTGTAGCCATGGATGTACCAGATTTTTGAACATACACAGGAGTGCCCGTATACGGAACGGTGCTTAATAAATTATTACCGGGCGCAGCTATATCTACCCAGGTTCCAAAATTGGAAAATGTAGATTTTATATCTGTTGGGCTTATGGAAGCCACACAATATACATTGGTATAAGCACCAGGATAACTGGGTGTAGAGGTATTTGCATTTCCGGCTGCTGCCATTACAATGCAGCCGCGGTTCCAGGCATAATTAATTACCGATTGCTCGGTAAATGAGGCGCCGCTGCCACCCCAAGAACACGAAATAATACGGGCTTTAGCTTTTACAGCATACACGATACCCTCGTAACCATAGGATACAGCAGTTGTTGAACCATTGTCGGGTTCGGCTTGTATGGGTATAATTTTTACGTTCCAACCAATAGATGCTACACCTACAGTATTGTCTGTTCGTGCACCTGCAATACCTGCACAATGGGTGCCATGATCCATTAGAGAATTGGTGGGAACGGCATTATTGTTATTATCGCCGGTACTCCATCCGTTTATATCGTCAATATAACCGTTGGCATCATCATCAACACCCGGTGTTCCTGATGCTTCAGCAGTATTGGTATAGGTGTTTTGAACCAAATCCACATGTGTCCACATTACCGCATTGTCTACTATTGCAATGGTGATATTGGAATTGCCATTAAACACATTCCATGCATTTTGAGCACCTATTTGATTTAAATGGGTAGATCCTGTTGCTGTTGCCCAAAGTGGGTCATTAGGAACAGCATCTGTTTGCATTATAGGTATTTTTTCTGCGTAAGTAATGCCCGGTATTGAATTTAATCGGTCTATAGCTTCCTGAATTCTGTTAAAGGATTTAAACTCAACTCTTAAAATCATACTTAGTTCAGGTTCGTCATTTGCCTGGTAAAAGGGTCTGTAAATACGAGTTACCCCCAATGATTTTAAATAATCACGCAGGGGATTTGAAAATGCTGTTACAGGTATACGCGTGGGGTTTAAACTGGAATATTGGGCCTGCATACCTTTTTGAAGCTTTACATACAAACAACCGTCTTTATAATTAGCCAAAAAAATTTGAGAAAACGTTGATAATGTGCTTGTTATAGCATAAACAAAAAATAAAAACTTCGGATTTAACATAGTTTATAAAAATACATTAAAAAGCGCAAATAAAAAAGAAATTCACATGTTTAAACACGCAACTCACCCATTAATTTTTAGTCTTATTGAAAAGGCTTTTTTATTTGAATTATGTTTTGCGCGATAATTTATTTTGGCGATGCCTTTCAGGATTTTTGTTGCTTGTATACTTTGGGCGATACCTTTCAGGCCCGGGCTACTCCGGGCTCGCTTACGCTCGGTTGCCTTCGGCGAACTGAACCCTTCGTATCCCTATCGCATTTTTATTACGTGTTGCATCACAAGCGCCTTAGCCGGCTGTAGGGGCGCAGCGTTCTTTTAACCGCAGGTTAAAAAACCGAACCTGTGAAGTCCGCAAGACGGCGACCGCATAGCGGTAAGGCCCAAATAAAAAATATCATGAAGAAAATAATTTGGACGATGCCTTCGGCCCGGGCTACTTCGGGCTCATTACATTCGGTTTTTGCTTCACAAAGAACCAAGCCCTTCGTATCCCTATCGCAATAATTTTATGTTGAAATATGTTTAGGGAGAAGTATGCGGCTCAGAATTTTGTTGTTTGAATTATCAGGGCGATGCCTTCGGCCCGGGCTACTCCGGGCTCGCTTACGCTCGGTTGCCTTTGGCGAACTATACCCTTCGTATCCCTATCGCGATTGTTTAATCTTGAATTATGTTTTTTGCGTAGTATTTCAGAATTGTTTGATTTTTTTTGGCGATGCCTTCGGCCCGGGCTACTCCGGGCTCGCTTACGCTCGGTTGCCTTCGGCGAACTGAACCCTTCGTATCCCTATCGCAATAATTTTAT
>Ga0255099_1000764_pt1 | contig 12216 bp, 9 predicted proteins | sample Colum_Colum_RepA_2_FD_188451 | JGI IMG/M metagenome (GOLD analysis project Ga0255099, IMG submission 188451) | Freshwater microbial communities from Columbia River, Oregon, United States - Colum_Colum_RepA_8d | ecosystem: Environmental > Aquatic > Freshwater > River | place: USA: Oregon...
CCCCGGAGATGCGATAGAACTTCGAGCGGGTGATCTTGATCTGACCGTCGTCCATCGGGATCAGCTCCTGCACCGTGCCTTTGCCGAAGGTCTGACTGCCAAGGATTACACCCCGCTGGTAGTCCTGGATGGCGCCGGCGAAGATCTCGGAAGCGGAAGCGCTCAGTCGATTTACGAGCACGGCAAGCGGGCCGTCATAGCTGGTGTCGGAATCGGGGTTGCCGAGCACCGAGATTTCGCCATCGGCGTCTTTCACCTGCACGGTGGGGCCGCGTTTGACGAACAAGCCGACAAGTTCATTGGCTTCACTGAGAGAACCACCACCGTTACCACGCAGATCGATAACCACGCCTTCGACGTTTTGGGTTTTGAGTTCATCCAGCAAAAGGGCTACGTCGCGGGAGCTGCTGCGGTAATCCGGGTCACGCCGCTGCAGTGCCTCAAAATCGATATAGAAAGTCGGCAATTCAATCACGCCGATCTTGTGGATGGCACCGTTGTAATCCACTTCAACAATCTCGCTTTTGGCGGACGAATCCTCCAATTTCACGGTATCGCGTGTGATATTGATTACCTTGGTTTCAAGCCCGCTGCCTTCAGGCAGCACGTTTAGGCGCACCGTGGAGCCTTTCTCGCCACGCACCAGATCCACCACATCGTCGACACGCCAGCCAACGACATCTACGAACGCGTTGTCACCCTGGGCAACGCCAACAATACGGTCTTCCGGATGCAACTGGCCGGTTTTATCGGCTGGCCCACCAGTCACCACGCTGACTACCTTGGTGTATTCGTCTTCCGTAGTGAGCACAGCGCCAATGCCTTCCAGTGACAGCCGCATGCTCATGTTGAAATTTTCTGCCGCGCGCGGCGCGTAGTACTGGGTATGCGGATCGAAAGTCATCGTCATCGCATCCATGTAGCGCTGATAAACATCAAGATTATTGCTGCGCAGTACCTGGCTCAACTGCGAGCGGAATCGTTTGCCCAATAACTCACGCACTTCAGACATCGTTTTATCAGTAAGTTTGAGGCTCAACAGCGCACTTTTTACCTGACGGCGCCAGAGGTCTTCCAGCGCGGCATGATCGGCAGCCCAAGCGACGTCTGAACGGTCGATTTCCAATGATTCATCCGCCGTAAAGTCGAAATCACTCTGGTCAACTTCAACGCGCTTGATTGAGTACACCAAGCGCTCGATCAGACGCTCGTTATAGATGTTGAAAATGCGGAAGCCGGCGTCGACATCGCCGTCCTGCAGCAAGTCATCAAGTTCAGTGCGGTACTGGGCGAAATCGTTGATGTCTGCCTGGGTAAAATACATGCGGCCACCATCGAGGCTCTCGATGTAGCTGTCGAGCATCCGGCTGGAGAAAGCATCGTCGAACCCGATGTGGGAGTAGTGGTTGCGCACCATCTGGTCGATGATGTCTTCAGTCGTATCGCCGTAGCTGGCAGCTGGCTCGAGCGGCTGATAGATGGCAGCTACATCCAGTGGGATTTCGGCGGGCAGGATTGCAGTCGGCTGCGCCAGCAAAATTTCCGGTCCGGCTGAAAATATTGCCAAATACAGAGCGCTGAAACGGCCAGCGACCGTGGTTCTGCCTTTTGCGTACATCATCAACTTCCTCGTTGCCAACTGATGGCTTTTCAATGGCTTACCCTAGCGTATTTGCCTTGGGCTTGCATCGCCTTTTTACCCGATCACGCACCGGGATCGATGATCTTCTTGCGAGCGGATTCATGCCTTTCTTTCATCTGTACATCGATATAGCGGTCGGTGATCGCGCTCGATCCGTGGCCGGCATCATCGCGCACGTGTTCGCGTGGACGGAACTTTACATCTTCCGAGATGCCGGTATGCCGTAACCAATGTACGGTAGCGGCGCCGAGTTGGTTTGCTTCTTCATTTTCGCCAAGCTCCTTTAATTTCAAGACCGCCTTGTCGAAGCAAAGTTGCACGATGCCCCGAATCTGCCGCGTACTTGTTATGCCTCCCGCTCCACGGGTTTTGTGGATCAGCGGATCCTGTTCGCCGGGCGAGGGCAGGCCAACCAATCCACGCGACGCGCGGTAACGCCGCAAAGCTGCCAGCATGCTGTCACTCACCGAGATCAGCCGTTCCTTGTTGCCTTTGCCAACGGTACGGAACCACCAGTTCTTGTCCAGATCGCGTTCAAAATCGCCCATACGCGGCGTCCATCGCGGCGTTTCCACCAGCTCCGAGATACGAAGATACATGCCGAATAATGACTGCATGATGAACAAGGTGCGTTCATGGGTGGCAGGATCAACGGCAGCCAACTGTTTGGCGGTATCCATCACAGTCTGCCACTGTAATTCCGACAGTCTGCGGATTGGCCTGGCCTGCTGGCTCTTTCGCACCAACTTGCTTTTCTGGCGAATCTGGGCGACCGGGTTTGCTTCGATATATTCCTCTTGAATCAGGAAGTTGAAGAAACTTCCCAACACGGCAAGCAAGGATTGCACGCCACTTTGCGACAAGGAATACGGCTTCTCATTGAGGCTTACATAAGGCCGCCAATCCGGATTGGGAACCCGCTGACCCTGAAATTCGATGTAGCGGGACACGTTCTTTGCGCCGATCCAGCTTTTGGGTGGCTTTCTGGCGAATTCGGCATATTCCTCAATGTGTTCGCGGCGGATGTCTCGCAACGACAGGTGGCTGAGCAGCCAGCACCAGTGCAGGAAGTGTTCGATTTCACGCCGGTATGTGGAAAAGGTATCTGGGCTGCCGCGGTAGCTGTAGAGGAATTCACTCGCATACTGATAGTCGTCGATCGCGTGCGGTGGCTCGGGATCAAGTTGCAGGTGCTGTACGTTTTGCGTGCGATTCCTATACGGGTTCAGCATCGCATCAATGGTATCGAAAAACGGGATAGGAGACTTGGGAAGAGACATTAAATATTTGCCATAACTATCTATTTCATAAGAATTAAATGTAGGTACTTAATGTGATTTCTAGATCTATCCACTATTTCCGGTAATAAAGATTACCGGAAATAGTGGATCAAGTAAACAAGTAACAAATCACTTTACCTTCGTCCCCCAACTAATTTGAATTAATCACTTCTCTTTGGGCTGCTTAAGCACTGCCACCTGGCTTACCGGCTTTGGGTCCGCAAAGTCACAAACTCTTCCGCTGTTGTGGGATGAATGCCGATCGTGGCGTCCAGTTGTGTCTTGGTCAGCCCGCACGTCATGGCTACGGCGAAACCCTGGATGATCTCACCGGCATCGGCGCCCATCATGTGCATGCCAAGTACTTTGTCGGTCACTGGGTCCACAAGCACCTTCATATACGTACGCTCGTTGCGGCCCGACAGCGTATGCCGCAGATGGCGGAAATCGGTCTCGTAGACAGCAATCGTTCCAACCTGCTCCCGCGCCCTGGCTTCGGTCAGCCCAACAGTAGCGAGGTTGGGATGACTGAAAACGGAGGTCGCGATATTGCGGTAATCCAGTTGGCGCTTGCCGGCTCCGAACAAGTGGTCTACTACCAGCATTGCCTCTGCGAGGGCAACCGGCGTCAGCGCCATATGACCCACCACATCGCCCAGGGCGTAGATGGAAGGCTCGGCAGTCTTGAACCCGGCATCCACTGCAATATGGCCGCTGGCAGTCAACTGGACGCCAGTATTTTCCAGCCCCAGCCCCTCGATATTGGCTGCCCGACCAGTTGCAGCCAGCACCTGGTCCACTTCCAGCTCTTGTCCATTGGTGAAGATGGCACGCAGCCGGCCCCCCGTCAGTTCGAGCTTTTGCACTAAAGTGCCTGGTAGCAACTGCATATGCTTGCCAGCTTCTGCCATGAAACGTTTGCGCAGATCGTCATCAAAACCGCGCAGCGGCAAGTCACCCCGCCAGCTAAGCCAGGTCTCAGCGCCCAATCCGGCAAATACACCTGCGAATTCAACGCCGATATAGCCGGCGCCAAGGATCAGCAGCCGCTGTGGGAAGCTGGCCAGGTCAAATACCTGGTCGGAACTGATGGCAAGTTCATTGCCCGGAAAATCAGGCCGCTGCGGCCGACCACCGGTGGCTACCAGAAGGTATTTGGCACTGTAGCGATGCTCACCCACCATCACGGTGTGGGCATCGACAATTACTGCGCGACCACGAACCAACTCGACACCAACTTTATTCAACAAGCCGGCATAAATACCGTTCAACCGACTGATTTCCTTCTGTTTATTGTCTCTGAGCTTGACCCAGTCGAAGCTTACAGAATCCAATTTCCAGCCAAAACCGGCGGCATCTGCAAAATCCGCACTGTAATGGCCGGCATAGCTGTAGAGCTTCTTCGGCACACAGCCAACGTTGACACAGGTACCGCCCAGCGGCTTTTCATCAACAATGGCCACTTTGGCGCCTTGGGCAGCCGCCATGCGGGCAGCACGTACACCACCGGAGCCTGCACCGATTACAAACAAATCAAAATCATGCATTTGGCAAAAAATCCTTCAAATCAATCTGGTAGCAAAACAATCCCGGAGTTTATGATGTGGGGGCGAGACGCAACAGGTTAAACCCCAACCTTCTTAATTCAATACTTGGCTGTAGTCCTTCGCTGTTTCATCAGGAGAAAGCAGGCATGAACAACAAAGTAGAAAATATCTCCGTCGAACAGGAGCAGGACGAGTCTGCGCGTGGCACTGCTGTGGTGGAGAAGTTTGTGATCAGGTTGCCGATGGGGCTGCGTGACCAGATCCGCCAGTTGTCCGAGCACAACCGCCGCAGCATGAATTCCGAAATCATCATGGTGCTGGAAAACCACATCCGCCATCAGTTGGTTCAACAGATGACGGAAGCCAATAGCGACGGCAACTACTCTGCAGGCATGCGCCAGCCTGAAGCCGATCTCGGCCGTGTGCTGGAAAACCTGCCATTGGAGAAAAAGGCCGCCCTGCTCGAACTCTTGGGCTGAGCCAATGCAATACAGTTTGCTCGCAGCCGACACCGGTACGGACGGCGAGCAGCTGAGCCTGCCGGGTGCAGAGCTGCGTTACTACCCTGATTTCTACAGCCATGCCCTCTGCGCCGACTACCAGCACCAACTGCTGCGCGACATCCCCTGGCAACAGGACACTCTCAGCTTCGCCGGCAAGCCGGTTCCCGTCCCACGCCTGCAATCATGGCACGGCGACAGCCATAGTCATTACGGCTACTCCGGGCTCAAGCTGGTACCACAGGCGTGGACACCCCTGCTTTCCTGCATTCGTACCGACCTGCAAAGCCGCCTGCAGCTGCCGTTCAATTCAGTACTGCTCAACTGGTACCGCAACGGCAACGACAGCGTGGCCTGGCACAGCGACGACGAACCCGAACTCGGACCCGATCCGCAGATCGCGTCACTCAGCTTCGGGATTGCCCGTCGTTTCGACCTGAAACACCGTACGTTGCCGCAGCAGCCCAAATTCAGCATCGAACTCGGTGATGGTTCGTTGCTCTTGATGGGGCCAGGCGTGCAACAACATTATCTGCACCAGATCCCCAAGCAAGCCGGTGTCACCGGCACTCGCCTGAATCTGACTTTCCGATTCGTTCATGCAATGGCATGATGCTTGCTGAAGCATTTTTGCCTCCATTGTTTCCCTCCCTATCGCTCGTATCGAGGACTGCCATGACCTTGCGCACAGCTGCTTGTTTATTTGCATGGGCACTCACCGCCCTGCTGCCCTCCTACTCCGCTTACGCCGAAACCCTGCAAGGCAAGGGTGGGATGGTGGCGTCACGCTCCGATCTTGCCTCTGAAGTGGGCAAGGAAATCCTGCAGGCCGGTGGCAACGCCGTAGATGCTGCAGTCGCTACTGCATTTGCACTCGCCGTGGTGTATCCATCGGCCGGCAACCTAGGTGGCGGTGGTTTCATGCTGATCGCTCTGCAAGACGGCACCGTGGTGGCGCAAGACAACCGCGAAAAGGCACCCAGTGCAGCCCACCGCGACATGTTTCTTGATGCCGATGGCAACGTCGACCGCAATCTCGCCGTCAACAGTCTGCAATCGTCAGGTGTGCCAGGCACTGTAGCGGGAGTGCTTGATGCACTGGAGCGCTACGGCACCATGACGCGGCAACAAGTCATTGCCCCTGCCCTGAAACTGGCACGTGAAGGCTTTGAATTGAATGACGATCTCGCCGGCCAGTTCGCCGAGAATCTCGAAGGCTTCAAACAATATCCGGCATCGCTCGCCAAATTCACCCAGGATGGCCAACCGTACAAGGCGGGCGATTTGTGGGTACAAACGGATCTCGCCGACACCCTGCAACGCATCAGCGATGAAGGTCGTGATGGCTTCTACAAGGGACCAGTAGCCGCCTTGATCGCCGCCGAAATGCAGCGCAACAACGGCATCATGTCATTGGAAGACCTTGCGACCTACGAACCAGTGTGGCGCGAACCAATACACGGCACCTATCACGGCTACGACATCTGGTCGATGCCACCGCCCTCTTCAGGCGGCGTGCTATTGGTGCAGATGCTGAACATGCTGGAACCATACGAGCTGGGCAAACTCGGCTTCGGCTCCACTGACACTGCGCACCTGATGATCGAAGCGCAGCGACGTGCCTATGCCGACCGTGCCGAATTTCTCGGCGATCCGGATTTTGTCGATGTACCGGCGCAACAACTCACCACCAAAGAATATGCCCGCACTCGTTTTGCTGATTTCGATCCCGCCAAAGCCACCGACAGCGCCGCCATCGGTGCCGGCAGCTGGCCGGAAGAAAGCCCACAGACCACACACTTCTCGGTGGTCGACAAAGACGGCAACGCAGTGTCAATGACGACAACACTGAACCGTTCCTACGGCAACCGCATCGTGATCCCCGGCACCGGCATCCTGATGAACAACGAAATGGATGATTTCAGCAGCAAGCCCAACACGCCGAACTCCTACGGACTGATCGGCCGCGACGCCAATGAGATCGCTCCGGGCAAACGCATGTTGAGTTCGATGACACCTACCATCGTCACCCTCGACGGCGACCTCGTGATGCTCACTGGTTCACCCGGCGGCTCTACCATCATCAACACTGTGCTTGAAGTCGTTATCAACGTACTTGATCACGGCATGGGTGCTGAACAAGCCGTTGCCAGCCCGCGCTTTCACCATCAATGGCTGCCCGACAACGTGCGCTATGAAACCGGCGCCTTCAGCGATGAAGTAGCCAATGAGTTGAAAGCCATGGGCCATAAAGGCCTCAGCGGTTCCGGCTTCGGCATCGGTGATGCCAATACCATCGTGCGCAAGGACGGCATGCTGGAAGCAGTCAGTGATCCACGCAATGTGGGCGGCGTGGCTGGCTACTGACTCAGTTGCTGGCGTCCAATTCCAGGTAGCGCCAGCACCCTCTCAGCCCTGTATCCTGCGCGGTCACCAGCGCCAGCGGAATACGGCTGCAATACGCCCGGTAGTTTTCCTTGTCGTCGAAGCATTCACGCAAACGGGCAATGTCATTGATGCTGCGCAGCTTGGTCATCATGTCGCCAACGATATAGACACCATCGACTGCTCCCATCAAAACGGCAGTGTCGCTGGCGAAGGCGGCCAGGATGTCGAAGAAGTCCTGCATAACGGCGAGGGCAAACGTATCTCCCTGCATGGCTGCTGCCGTGATGGCAGGCGCCGCCAGTTGCGCTGCCCTGCCCTGCAACTGTGCGTTGGCACGGTACAGACGTTCAAGGCCGGGGCCTGACAATACATGTTCAATCTCGACACGCCGCTGGTGTTCCCACAGTGCATTCAACAATGCAAGTTGATGCGGATTCTGCGGTGCAAAACTGGTGTGGCCGCCTTCTGACGGAATTGCTTCATGGCGCGGGGTCATCGCACCCACTCCGAGGCCGGTGCCAGGACCAATGACAGCGAATACGCGCGTACCATGCGGGCGTGCTTCTCCCAGCCATTCAATTTCTGCCGGCTGCAGCGTGGCGATGCTGTGCACTTGCGCGGTGAAGTCGTTGATGAATCGGATAGGCAGGCCGAGCGCCTGAATCAATGCCTGCTGACTGAAAGTCCAGCCTCGGTTCGGCATGTAGATTTCATCTTGTTCAACTGCGCCGGCAATGCAAATGCAGAAACGGGCGACAACTGCATCAGCAGGCAAAGTGGCGAGATAGGCGCGAATCAACTGCTCGATGTCGGTGTAATCAGCGCAACGCAGCTTTCGCAGATGATTCAGTCGGTCCACTGATGGCTTTTCGGTGAGGTCCACCGTGGCGAAGCGGGCATTGGTGCCGCCGATGTCGGCAACTATCGCGATGGTGCTCATTCGTCATTACCCAACCGTCTATGATTGAAACCGTATTGTGCGGCATTCATGACAACACGGGAATCGCTGACGAGTGTGGATACAAGGATAGCGGCGTGGGGGGCACAACGTTGCTGTCAGTTGCCTTTCAGTGCAGCTGCCAGTCGCGACAGTCGCTCAATCTCGCCCCACTGATGCCCATCAACCAGTTTCTTGCTGACCATCCATGAGCCACCGATACAGACTACATTCGGTAAGGCCAGATAGGAGTTGGCGTTTTCCGGCGTGAGGCCGCCGGTTGGACAGAAGCGGATATGCGCCAGCACTGCCGACAACGACTTCAGCATCGGCACACCGCCGGCTGCTTCGGCAGGGAAGAATTTCTGCACGGTGTAGCCGCGTTCGGCCAGCAGCATCATTTCGCTCGGCGTAGCGGCGCCGGGCAGTATAGGCACTCCGGTTTTTTCTACTGCCGCCAGTATGGTTGGCGTACTGCCAGGGCTGACAAAGAACTGGGCGCCGGCCGCTTTCGCCGCCTGGGCTTGTTGCTCGGTCAATACTGTACCGGCACCCACCAATGCGTCGGGAAAACGTGCGCGCAACTCACTGATGGCCTGCAGCGCAGCCTGGGTGCGCAGCGTAACTTCCAGCACAGTGAGTCCACCGGCTATCAGCGCCTGTGCCAACGGTATCGCGTCGGCTTGCTTCTCTATCGTGATCACCGGAATTACCGGAGCCCGTGTAACGATCTCATCCACTGTAATCATGTTTGCTCCCGTGTCAGTCACTCTGTATCAGTCAAAACCGGTATCAATCGAATAGCGTGCAAGCACCCTGCTCTGCCGTGCCGGCACGCTGGCGGAACCCGCCGAACAATTCGCGGCCGCAGCCAATGTGATGCGCGGCGATGTTGCCGACGGTGGCAATGCGGCTCGCCAGTACCTTGGCATCAACCAGTAATTCCAGCGTGCCGGCTTCAGCATCAAGCCGAATGCGATCGCCGTTTTGTACCAATGCAAGCGGCCCACCACCCAGCGCTTCCGGACTCAGGTGCAATACCGCCGGCACCTTGCCGGACGCGCCCGACATACGGCCATCAGTCACCAGCGCCACCTTGAAGCCGCGATCAAGCAATACGCTCAAGGTTGGTGTCAGTTGATGCAGTTCCGGCATGCCGTTGGCGCGCGGGCCCTGGTAGCGCAACACTGCCACGAAATCCTGTTCGAGTGCGCCGGCCTTGAAGGCCTTGATCAAATCTTCCTGCTCGTCAAACACCAGTGCCGGCGCTTCGATAAAGCGGTGTTCGGCTTTGACCGCACTGATCTTGATGATGCCGCGCCCGAGATTGCCGCGGGCGGCGTGAATACCACCAGTGGCAGCAAACGGTGCCGCGCAATCCCGCAACACCGCATCGTTCGATGACTTGGCTGGCGCTGGTTTCCACACGGCAGTGTCGCCGTCGAGTTCAGGTGCTTCCGCAAATTGTTGCATGCCACGCTGGGCGGCCGAGGTGAGGATGTCGGCGTGGATAAGGCCGCCATCGAGCAGTGCACGCGTCAACACACCCATGCCACCGGCTTGCTGGAACTGGTTGATATCGGCATCGCCGTTCGGGTACATCTTGGTCAGCAGCGGCGTCACTTTCGACAGCGCATCGAAATCATCCCAGTTGATAAGGACGCCAGCGGCGCGTGCAATCGCTACCAGGTGAATTGTGTGGTTGGTGGAGCCACCGGTGGCAACAAGGCCCACCATTGCGTTAACGATGGCTTTTTCATCCACTGCCAATCCCAGCGGCCGCACATCATCGGCATTGCTGGCGAGCTGCACGATTTGACGCCCGGCCGCCTTGGTCAGTGCAGTTCGCAGCGGTGTGCCCGGATTGACGAAAGAACTGCCCGGCAATTGCAGGCCCATCAGTTCAAGCAGCAACTGGTTGCTGTTGGCAGTGCCGTAGAACGTGCAGGTACCCGGGCTGTGATATGACGCCAGTTCCGATGCCAACAGATCAGCGCGGTCGGCCTTGCCCTCGGCATACAGCAGACGCACGCGCTGCTTCTCCTTGTTGGAGACACCGGACGGCATTGGTCCGGCCGGCACGAACAAGGCCGGCAAGTGACCGAAGCTGAGAGCACCTATCAACAGCCCTGGCACAATCTTGTCGCAGATGCCGAGCAGCAGCACGCCGTCAAACATGGCGTGGCTCAGGGCTACTGCCGTGCTGAGTGCAATCACATCGCGGCTCCACAGCGACAACTCCATGCCGTCCTGCCCCTGGGTTACGCCATCGCACATCGCGGGCACGCCGCCAGCAACTTGTGCAACCGCACCGGTGGCTTCGATCTCGGCTTTCAGCAGATCGGGATAACCCTGGTAAGGCTGATGTGCCGACAGCATGTCGTTATAGGCAGTGACAATGCCGATGTTGGGTTTGTCTTCACCCGACAAGGTTTGCTTTTCAAGATGGCTGCAGGCAGCCAGCGCATGCGCAATGTTGCCGCAGGCAAGCCGACCACGCGTACGTCCCTTGCCGCGCGCCGCCTCAATCTTCGCAAGATAGGCCGCACGACTGTCCTTGCTGCGGGTGATGATGGCTTGGGTCACAGCTTCAACGACGGGATGCATCATGGACTCCAGAATACCTGTAGGGATGTTGCCTGTTGCAGGACAAGGCTGAGCGGCAGTGCCTTGTCGGCTTGTTGCTTTGCACGTTGATACACCGCCCATTTGTCATCACCAGTGATGAGCAACAGCAGGTGGCGACATTGCAGCAGTGCATGCAATGTCAGCGTCATCCGTTCGGTGCAGCTGCCGGTAACGGCAGAAGGTACTGCCGCTATTGCAGCGCAATAATCGCTGGCGGTCAGTGCGTTATCCAGCCCATGGGCGCCCGGAAACAGCGAAGCCGTGTGGCCATCGCTGCCCATGCCCAGCAAGCCAACGGTAGCCGGCCACTGGAGCGCCGCGTAACGTGCGTTGCACTCCGCCACTGCCGCCTGCGCCGACGCTGTACCGTTGTACATTCCCGTCAGTTGCTGCAGTGCTGTGGCATTGCCGGCAAAGCAATGGCGCAAGGCGCCTTCATTGCTGCTGGCATGCGTCACCGGTAACCAGCGTTCATCCACCAGCGCCAACTGCACGTGTGGCCAATCCAGGTCTGCCTGCGCCAATCGGGAGTAGAACGGTAATGGTGTGCGGCCGCCCGACAACAAGAGGGTTGCGCTGCCTTGTGCCTGTAACGCTTGCTGCAGCAGCGGCAAACAACTGTTGTACAACGCCTCCGAAAGTTGTGCAGCAGAGTCGAAGCGATGTTCGCTCAGCGCCATGTTCAGCTCTTGCCAGCGCCAGACTGCATCAGGTTGCGGATATTGCTGTTGAAACCGTTGTTGTGCCACGCCCGGCTGTCTTTGTGCATCAGCGCAGCGGCGGCATCTGGGCCCCAGGTGCCGGCTTCATAGGTTTGCATTGGCGGCTCGTTTCGGTGCCACGATGCCATGATCGGATCCACCCAGCTCCACGCCAGCAATGATTCGTCGACATGTGCGAACAGACTCAGGTCATTCTGGATTACGTTCAACAGCAGGCGCTGGTAAGCATCGGAACTGAAGTTGGCAAAGGTGTCATGGAAGTTCAGATTCAACGGCACCTGCTGCAGTTGCAGCTCCACCTGGTTCATCTTTTTCGCCATCATCACCAGCTGCATGCCTTCATCTGGCTGCAGGCGGATAACCAGCCGGTTCGGATGCAATACGCCTACTGTGTTGTCGAATACATTGTGCGTCAGCGATTTGAACTGGATGACAATCTCGGCGCAGCGCTGGCGCATGCGCTTGCCGGTGCGCAAGTAGAATGGCACACCGCTCCAGCGCCAATTGTCGATATGCGCCTTGATGGCCACGAAGGTTTCTGTCTCGCTATCATGTCCAAGATCTTCCGCATA
>Ga0255099_1000767_pt1 | contig 12194 bp, 7 predicted proteins | sample Colum_Colum_RepA_2_FD_188451 | JGI IMG/M metagenome (GOLD analysis project Ga0255099, IMG submission 188451) | Freshwater microbial communities from Columbia River, Oregon, United States - Colum_Colum_RepA_8d | ecosystem: Environmental > Aquatic > Freshwater > River | place: USA: Oregon...
TCTTTTCTACTCTTTTTATATATAATGTTCATAAACGCATAATGCTATTAAATGGCATTAAGACAACTCCCTCTGAAAATTATAATGAATATAAACCCTCTTTAAAAGTAATGCATCGTTGTCTAGTAATGGCTTTGGGCGGTATTATAATAACGCTTTTTAAAACCAGTTTAAACCTGGTTTTTGTTTTAATACCTTTAGGTATTATTTCGCTTCTGTATTCTATTCCCTTAAATAAGGGCCAAAAAACATTCATCACGCTTCGGCAAATTCCATATTTAAAAATATTTTTAATTGCTTTTGTTTGGTCGGCGGTTACAGTTTTTGTTCCCGTAATTAATTATAAAAAAACTTTTTTTTCGCTTCATGTATTAAGCATTTTTTTTGAGCGTATGTTATTTGTGCTTGCCATAACACTCCCTTTTGATATTCGCGATATGGATGATGATAAAAAAGCTGGTATTAAAACAATCCCTCTACGTTTAGGTGTCATCAAATCTAATTATATGGCTGTAGCAGTTCTTGTTTTATTTTTTGCTTTGGCATTAGCCCATTATATATATACAAGGCAATGGCTGATTTTAAGTGCATTTACAATACTATTTATGCTAACGCTCTTAGCATTAATTCATCCAAAAATTCAAAACTTAGCATTATACCATAAAGGGGTTCTTGACGGCACCATGTCATTACAGGGAATTTTAATTTTTGGATGTTATTTAATTCGGCCTTTTTTTAATGCGCAATGAATTTATAATTAACTATTATTTAACTGCTATTAAATTGCGTATTTAGTAAACGCAATTTAATTTGTTTTGATTAATAAAATAATTTTAAAATATATTTCCTAAAAAATGCCGCTGCATTGGTTATTGTCTTTTTAGACGTGCCATATAAAACCCATCACCTTCGCCGCTGGGATACAACATTTGCTCGGCCTCCAAAATAAACTCAGAATGTGTTTTTAAAAATTCTTGTACCTGCAATTCATTTTCATCCGGAAAAATACTGCAAGTACTATATACTAAAGTGCCTCCGCTTCGAACCAAAGAACAATGTGTGTGTAATATGTTATTTTGTATTTGCTTTAACGCGGTAAGCGCTTCTGCTGTTAGTGTCCATTTTGATTCGGGATGCCTTTTAAACACCCCGCTACCACTGCAAGGCACATCCATTAAAACCACATCCGCTTTAGCTTTAAGCTTTTCTAGTGTAACTGATTCTGTATTAAGTAATATACATTGAATATTTTGGGCACCGGCGCGTTTTGCCCGTTTTTTTAATTCCATAATTTTTTTCTCTACGGGATCTGCAGCAAATATCTGCCCGGTATTTTGCATTACTGCGGCAAAATGTAATGTTTTACCACCTGCCCCGGCACAAACATCAATAACTGTTTGTCCAGGCTGCACCCCAGAAAATGGAACAATATGTTGTGACGCAAAATCTTGAACCTCAAACCAACCCAAATTAAATGCTTTAGTTTTAAACAGCGCCGCGCGTTTATGCAGGCGTAGTGTTTCCGAAGGGCCCGGTGTTACACTAGCCTCTATACCCTCTTCTTGTAAGGCCAGCAATACTTTTTGCAATGGCGCTTTAAGTATATTTACACGCAGATATACTGGCGCCTCTCTGTTTAACGAAGAGGCTTCTTTATACCAGCGGTCGGCTCCCAGCATCTCCATGCCATGGCTCCACATCCAATCGGGATACGATTCGTAAATCTGGGGCTGTAATTTTAATTCTTCCTCTAGCGCTTTTAGCTGATAGGGATTTATCTTTGGAAAGTTGGGCCATGTTAGTTCCATATTATACCTGAAATAAATCCAGGCGCTGGTATGCAACCAGTAATTGGACTTACTTTTAGTAAGTTCAGTATAAAATCGATGGTATCGAATTAAATCATAAACAGCTGTTGCCACAAAATGGCGGTCGCGTTTGCCCCATTGCGAATGTTTTTTAAATTGCATTCGTAATGCAATATCCGCGGGGCATTCTTGCTCTAAAATAAATTTAACAAGTTCGGGAATGGCTTCTACCAAAGCCTTGTGCAATTTCATCAGCGCACCAAAGTTAAGCTTCCTTTTAAATAGCGTTTAGCAATGCCGCTGATGCGTGTTTCATATACTGTACACTGGTAAAAATAAACACCATCCGCACAAGGTATTTTACTTTGTGCAGCTATACCATCCCATTTAAAATAAGGATCTTCTGTTGAAAAAACGATATTTCCCCAACGGTCAAAAACACGAAGTTCAATCGCTTGTACATGTCTGAATGGCCAAATGGCCCTAAACACATCATTAGCGCCATCGGCATTTGGTGAAAATACATTTGGCAGTTCAAAGCGCGGGCAATTATCTACGCATGCCGCAGTACTCAAAGGTCCTGCATTTCCCGAAGAGTCAACGGCCTGCACCGCATAGCAGCCCCTAATAGTAGCGGTATCAGATTTAAAATATTCTAAAACCGTATCCTGTGGGTATTTTAAAAGTCTGGTATATGCTTCAGCAAGTATGGACTTATAATATACCAGATAATACACAACATCATCACTACACGTTGTGCGTATGTTGTTCCAACGCAATTGAATTTGCCCGGCGGGGCAATCGGCTATAAGTGTAACCTGTGGTATGCAGGGTAATACAGAATCTAAAGGCGTAATGCAGCGTTCTTGCGAGCGGTTATACAAAGGATGCGGCAGCGTAGAATCTGAATAATACCCGTGGCTTTTAACATAATAACAATAGTTTTTACGGTTAACTATGGCGCCCGAATCCAACCAGGACTGTTGTGCCGTTTGACCCAAGTATGTATATCCGGTTTCGTTGGGCGCTTTTCTATATATATCGTAACGTGTGTTTCGCCAGGGGGTTTCCGAAATCCATTGCAGGCGTATACAACGGTCTGTTCCGCGACCGCTTAAAAAAACAGATGTAGCTTGTGGCGATTCTCCAACCGTATCATTGGCGGAAATCAGCTGAAGCCGGTACCGATGTTGTTCGTTGTAAGTATTAATGCCCACATGCGTCCATGTAGTGTCTAAGGCTAAAACAGATTTTTTAAATGCCGTTTGATAAACTGCCGTAAATGGAGCATTAGGTTTTGAGTAAAAAATCCGTATAGCATAAGGAGCAAGATATTGAGTTGTATCTAAATTTAATGTATCGCATAAAGGTAATTTCCATTTTAAAAATACCGAACCTGAAACTGAATGTGTTGTAATAACATCTGTATTAAGTAATACGGGAATATCGCGTTTTAATAAACCGCATTTTGGAGCGGATGCTATTGAGCGCACCCCGTCACTATAAACTGCATAAACGATATAGGTATAATACTGCCCCGCCACTAAGCCGGTTCCAAATCCCAAATCGGTTAAGGTATTTTGATTTACCCCCACAGAACCTACAAGGCGCCACAAATTATCAGGAGGTGCGGGGGCGCAGGCAGGGATATTTGAATTGAGACAATACTCAATACGGTACACCTCATAGCACTTAAGGGGATTTGTACTTGGATTACAATTTACCGGCTGCCAAGAAATTTTCATTGCACTTCCCTGTGGATATACACTAACTTGTTTCACTGCCGGTGGAAGTACGCGTATATTAAAATTTTGAAAACTCACCAGTTGAATTGTAGGGCCGTTATCACTGGCTTTTAAAACAGAACGGTAATATTGATTTTGAATATGCTGGCATCCCGTTTGCCATTCAAACTGTGCTTTTAGAGTGTTATTTTGAAGAGAATCCATCGTTGCTATGGTATTGCCAAGTACTGCGGGCGGCGCATACGCCTGAAAGGCCCCTGCCTCACCCTGCAAGCTTACTAACCATCCGGTATTAGGATCTCGAACTTCTAGCGAACGTTTTACAAGTGTTCCGGCTTCAACACAGGTATCGGCTATTGGGGTTATTTGTGGTGGCACATTTTTTGGACAAACATTAATAATCACTTGCATATCACGCATTACATATCCAACCAATTCGTATTGACCGCTTGTATTTTTACGCCACTCTAATACTTTAAAGGCAATATTATATTCGCCTTGATATGCCGGTACGCACCAGGATAATTTTCCGTTTAAGGGATCTATTGAAAAGGTGCCCGGTGCACCGGCAAAAGGAAATGTATATCCTGGAATTGTTTGTCCATTAAGTCCGCGAACGGTTGTAAGCTCATAGCTTAAACTGTCTTTTTTGTCCGGATCATACGCTCCCGGATTATGCTCAAAACAATACCCCACACAGCCGCGGTCAATGGGCGGAAAACCAAAAACCGGAGAACTGTTGGCGCCGGTAAAAAAATTAATTACCAGCATGGCCTCCACATAAAAGGGCTGCTGTACGGAATTGGGTACATTTAGGACTCCTTCATTTCTGTTGCGGTCAAAATTCCGAATATAATATGTGCCTGTATTACTGTATTCGTGTATAACAGAATAAACATTTTTTTTTACCACATACCCTTGTGCGCTTGATATAAGTTCACCACAGGTGGCCTGAAAATTACATTTATTACAGCTAAATCCGTTTTGACGGTATACTACAGCACGATTGCCGTCACCAAAATAGACAGTATCAACACAGCGGTCGGCAATGTTTGGACCATCATCGGTATACTTTACAAGTGTTATAGAATACATATATACCGGTACAACATTTCCCATTATCACTTTACTAAAGGGCGCAATACGTTTATAATAAATTTCACCGGCGCGGTTGTGGGTGGCAAATACCGTATTTATTAAAAATATACAAGCTATTGCAAGTAATGTGCGCATTTTGCTTTTTATTGCTTTATAATACGTGTTGCATCTATAAAAACACCATCTTGAAAAATCCTCAATGTATACACCCCTTTTGAAAGGTCTTGGATGCTAAAATGAAATGCGTTTTCTAAAATAACAACCCAATCGTTCCATAACACATCTACCAATCGGCCTTCGGCATTATAAAGTTCAAACTTCATATATGCAGGTTTTTTAAGATGCAGTGGAACCGATAGTACATCCACTGTCGGATTGGGATACACCCTCGCATCCGTGGACGCTAAAGGTTTTGCAATGGCTGTATAATCGGTTGAATCGCGTATTACCTGAGCGAGCCATGCCCCATGCGCACGGTATGTGCTGGGGCCATATGGTGCCATGTAAGCGTAATACCCGCTCATCCAAACTTCTCCCGATTTATTATAGCGGCGTTGCGAACCTGTATAGTCGCCCCAACGTTCTAAATTACTGCTTAATACATTTACGTATGTAGTACCGTTTTGTATGCGTAATATTGGTGAAAGTTGGCCTTGGCCATCACTTTGAATAGCCGAGCACCCTGTAAAAACTTTATTGGAGCTATGATTAAACCCAATTAAAGCACTGTTGTCGCCTACACCTTTACCTAAATACGATATGTTAGGATACGCAAAATCCATGCTGTCGTTAGGTATAATAATTCCTGTACTGCTAGGTACCGCCGCATAAGGGTTGGCAATACGACCATAATACACCGACACCTGATTATTGGATGGGTTTTTACAATTATGCACATATTGAATGCAATTATTTTCAATAAAGGCGCCCAAATGGCGTGCGTCGTTAGTGGCCAGTGATTGCGAGGCAAGCGCCTGTCTGCCATCGGGCGGAAATAAATAGGGAGGATTACACAATAATGGCTTTATTGTTACTGTTTGACTAGGAGCGCCTATTGTGTCTGAAAGGTGTACTAAAAATACCGTATCATTTTGGGCATCTAAATTGCGGTTTGATAAAAAAAACATATCCGGACCGCTTAATTGTGATCCCCCCCTAACCGGACAGAGGTTGCGAATTGCTCTGCCGTTTAGCGAAATGTTATGGTGCAAAAGGCTATTGAGTGCTGTACCCGCATAGCCCTTGGTTTTTGTAATTTGCCAAATAAGGGTTTCTTTAAACCCCGTTTGCCAAGAAGAATTATTGCTTAATAAGTTAACTGTAATAAAAAGTTCTTTTTTGCTTAGGCTTAACATAGGATAATCCGTCCAAAGCGAATTATTTAATGGATTGCCAGGTAATACATACAAATTCCACGCGCCATTGGGATCGGCACTTTGTGAAAATCCAACAATTATTTTACTCGTACTGTCCACAAAGCCAACTAGGCACACCAATACAAATCGGTTATGTTGCGGATCATAAATAACTTTTGGATCAAATTCTTCGTGGCGTCCGTTTACAGGGCTTGTAAATGCTGCTAAAGATTTATTAGGTGACACCGAATTGGTTTTTATGTCTTTTATATAAATATTGGTATTAACAACAGAAACAATCATGCCCGAGTCGGAGATGGCCATATCGTTGTCATTGGGCGTGCTTACCCCCCATGGGTTTGCAAAAAAACTCTGGCCCAATAACGGTTTAGGCAAAACTGCTGGTGGTGGCGCAAATTTATTGTCAATTGCATTAGGATATTGACCTTGTATTTTTTCAGAACTGTGCCGGGGCATTTCACGTATTAAAAGTTTCGGTTCAAAATCAAGGCTTTGCGCAGAATAGGTTACAACAGCAGATCGTTCAATTTTAAATACTTTAGATTTTGCCTGTGATAATCCTAATTCTGGTAAAAGCAAAACTAAAATCAGGGGTGTAAAAAAAACTGCAAACTTCATATACTTAAAGATACGAATAAAGGTCTTGAATTTAATCCTATTGAGTTGCTAAAAATATTTCTCCTGCATTCTGTAAAAGCGGTTTTTTTTTCATCTAATTTAGATTGTTGGTATGGCATCATCACATCATAAAGTTACTTGGGGAAGCCTTATAGTAACACTGGGTATTATTTACGGCGATATTGGCACTTCGCCGCTTTATGTAATGAAAGCTATAATTGGCGAAGCTCCCATTGATGCCCATTTAGTTAAAGGTGCTATTTCAGCTATATTTTGGACGCTAACATTACAAACCACTTTTAAATATGTATTGATCATACTTCAGGCTGATAATAAAGGTGAAGGCGGTGTATTTTCATTATATACCCTTGTACGGCGTTCAAAATTTAAATGGCTTATAGCTCCAGCTATTATTGGCGGTTGCGCCTTACTTGCAGACGGTATAATTGCCCCCCCTATATCGGTTTCGTCTGCGGTTGAAGGATTACGGCGCTACAATCCGTATATCAACACCGTGGCAATTACTATTTTTATAATTGTTGCTTTATTTGCCATTCAACGCTTTGGCACCAAGTGGGTAGGTCGTTTTTTTGGACCTGTTATGTTAATTTGGTTTTCTATGCTGGGTTTATTGGGTTTTATAGCATTACTCCAATTTCCATCTATTTTAGAATGTTTAAATCCATTGTTAGCCATAGATTTAATACAAGACCATCCTTCAGGTATTTTTATTTTAAGCGCTGTATTTTTATGTACTACCGGAGCAGAAGCCTTGTACTCTGACTTAGGCCATTGCGGCAAACAAAACATCCGCATCAGTTGGATTTTTGTTAAAACCATGCTGGTTTTAAATTACATGGGGCAAGGCGCTTGGCTTTTACTGCATGAAGGAAAAACCCTAGACGGAAACAATCCTTTTTTTGAATTAATGCCTTCGTGGTTTTTAATAAGCGGTATTATAATTTCTACTTTAGCAGCTGTTATTGCGTCACAGGCGTTGATTTCGGGTTCATTTACCCTAGTAAATGAAGCCATGCGATTAAATTTTTGGCCGAAAGTTCGTGTAAAATACCCAAGCGATATTAAAGGACAATTATATATTCCTTCTATAAACTGGTTATTAATGTCGGGGTGTATTGCTGTAGTTTTATATTTTAAAGAGTCTGCTAATATGGAGGGCGCTTATGGCTTAGCCATTATATTGGGTATGATTATGGATACCGTATTATTAAACTTTTATTTACACATGAAGCGTGTTCCTATGACTCTTGTAATTGGAATGATGGCGCTTTTCAGCAGTGTGGAACTTTCTTTTTTTTCGGCCAATCTTAGCAAATTTATACACGGTGGTTGGATTACATTATTAATTGCGGGTGTATTAATGCTTATTATGTTAATTTGGGTGCTTGCAAAAAAAATCGGACGGCAATACCTTGATGAAGTTTCGCTTAATGATTATAAATCTACGTTAATAGAATTAAGCCGCGATGAATCTATTCCAAAATATGCGAGTCATTTGGTGTATTTAACAGCTGTTAGCCAACAAGGCATGATTGATCAAAAAATCATTCATTCCATTTTACAACGCCGCCCAAAACGGGCCGATATTTATTGGTTTGTGCACGTGGATGTTATGGACGAGCCTTACCGGATGGATTATGTGGTGTCTCACATTGCAGATAACGACATTATACGTATAGATTTTAAATTGGGCTTTCGTGTTGCCCCACGCATTAACCTGATGTTTAGAAAAGTAGTTCAAGATTTAATTCAAAATAATGAGGTAGATATTACCAGCAAATACGAGTCTTTAAATAAAAATAACATCAGCGGCGACTTTAAATTTATAATTGTAGAAAAATATTTATCCTTTGATAACGATTTGCCGTTTTTACAACGCATAATTATGGATTTGTATTACTTTATAAAAAAATACAGTTTGTCTGAATCGCGGGCCTTTGGATTAGAGTCCAGTTTATTAAAGGTTGAAAAATTTCCAATGATTTTTAGTACCCCAAGCGATTGCAGCAATTTAAGGCGATTGCAGTAATTAATCCTCAATACCCTGTTGAAATTCAATTTTTAATATTGATTTTTAACTGTTGTGTCTTATTAATTTAGTGCACAGCTAGTATATGGTTTTTAGTTCTGTTATTTTTTTGTTTCTGTTTTTACCTCTAACCCTTTGTATACACTATATACTGCCCTTTAAATTTAAAAATCTATTTTTATTTACAGTTAGTGTTTTGTTTTATGCGTGGGGCGAAGGAGCATTAACTTTACTTATTTTACTATCCATTGGGATTAATTATTTGGCGGGATTAGGCATTTCATTTTTTCAAAACCAAAAGCCGGTATGGGCTGCCCTTTTGCTTGCATTCGCCATAACCCTAAACCTTAGTGTATTAATTTATTTTAAATACTTTCATTTTATAATTGAAAATATTCAACGCCTGGGCTTATTTACAAACCAATTAAATCCTTATATGCATTTGCCCATAGGCATTTCATTTTATACGTTTCATATTATTTCTTATTTAATGGATGTATACAGGCGTGATACGGCACCACAAAAAAATCCATTAGATCTGGGTTTGTATATTTTTTTATTTCCCCAATTGGTTGCTGGTCCCATTATACGATATAAAGACATATCCAGTAAAATTGCATCGCGATTTATTTTAGGAGAGGCTTTTTGGTACGGAGTTAAACGGTTTATTCGCGGACTGGCAAAAAAAATTATTATTGCAAACACCTTGGCCATAACTGCTGATGCTGTATTTAATTTAAAATTGCAACAGCCGGCTTCTATGATATGGTTAGGCGCAATATGTTATACCCTGCAAATTTATTTTGATTTTTCGGGCTACTCCGATATGGCCCTTGGTTTAGGAAAAATGATGGGCTTTCAGTTTCCCGAAAACTTTAACTACCCTTATTGTGCACGTTCTTTGCAAGATTTTTGGCAACGCTGGCACATCTCATTATCCACATGGTTTCGTGACTATTTATACATTCCTTTAGGCGGTAATAAAAAAGGCGCCCTTATAACTTATCGCAATTTATGTATTGTTTTTTTTATTACCGGATTATGGCATGGCAGCAGTTGGAATTTTATTGCATGGGGCATGTTTCACGGTTTATTTTTAATACTAGAACGAATTGGGCTTAAAACGCTTTTACAAAGTTGTCATAGTGTTTTTCAACACCTTTATACTTTACTTATTGTTGTAATTGCTTGGGTTTTTTTTAGAGCTGAAAACTTAACGCGGGCCTTACATATTTTAAAACAAATGTTTGTGCCGCAACAATCAGAAAATTATGCAGCCATTGAACAAATTAACGCCTATAGTTTATTTGTTTTTGTGCTGGCCTTAATTGTCAGTTTTAAGGCGCGCCACTATATTGCTATCCGGTATTATAATGTATATACTAAGCTACAGATGCCGTTTCAGTATTTAATTCAAAGTTTTCAATTTATACTTTATATGGGACTATTCGTATATTGTTTAGCCGAACTTTCCATTGGAAATTACAATCCGTTTATTTATTTCCGATTCTGATGCAAAAAGGTTTTAATAAATTTTTTTATCCTGCCGTTGTGTTGAGTTTTTTAGGCATTATGCTGTTGCCTTTAACTGACATGATCTGGCATTATGTTCCAGAGTCTAAAAACCATGAACAACGCTTGTTGGCCCCATTACCAGCACTATGTAAAGATAGTATGTCGGTTTTACCAAAACGTTTTGAAGCTTATTTTAATGACCATTTTGGTTACAGGCATTATTTGGTTCAACTATCTTCGGCTATTAAATTTTATGTTTTTGGCGCCTCACCTGTACCCGAAAAAGTTGCTGTTGGAAAACGTAATTGGTTGTTTTTAAGTGGTCGTTTTTACGGCATCACACAAGATCTTTCGCGCGAACACGCATATTCCGATTCAAGTTTAAATGCGGATGTGCAACTTTGGATAAACCGCAAAGCTGAATTACATAACAAGGGTATTAGATATTATAAAGCTTTTTGGCCCGATAAATACTATATCTATCCTGAGTTATTACCCTTTAGCATGCGTCTGGAAAATGCGTCACTAGCATTTCGATGCGATCAAGCGCTACAATATATAAATCAGCACAAGTCAAGTATTAATATTTTAGATGTAAGGCCATTATTAATGCAAAAGAAGCATCAATATAAAATTTATCATGCATCGGATTCTCATTGGAACAGCTTGGGTGCCTTTTATGCTTATACAGCGCTTATGCAAGCACTTTCTGTTGATAAGCCCGAATTAAAACCTATACCCAGTAGTTCCTATACTATTAAATGGCAATTAAAACCTCCGGGTGATTTGGCTACACTTATTAATGTTTATGAGCCCGAATATGAGCCTCAATTTAATGAACAATTTAAAAGTACTGTATCCGAGCTTACTGCAGATTCGTGTTTCCCAAAAAAAACCCGAATTTTTAAAAATCCCCATTCGCAAACACCGCTACGCGTGTTAATTTACCGCGACTCGTTTACAAATGCACTTATTCCATTTTTAAGCCAGCATTTTAGTGAAATGGTTTTAATATGGGATTCGCCTTATTCTATAGAAATGGTTAATAAAGTAAACCCCGATATAGTTATTGAGTGTTATGCGTCGCGCTATTTCAGATAAGTGATTTATTTAAATCGAAATAACATTCATCGCAAACTAAAATTTAATTTTTTAGCGGCAATTCCTAAACTCAAAGCTGCTCTAAATTAATTTTAAGAGTTTTATTACTATTAAAACAGGTTTGTCACCTGTTTTTAATTAAGTAATACAAAATTACTTTTTTACAAAAAAGATACGGGTAATGAATATTCCCTTACCATCTTCTTTTCCAGCATCAGATTCACAGGCGCTAGCCACATGTGCTATAGTCCATCCTTCGGCTACCAATGTGTTAATTTTTGCTGAAATAACAGCATCGTTAGACGCAATATTTCCAAAATTAATACCTACAAGGCTGTAAAAATTAACCAATTTGGTTTCTTTCATGTTTTCGCCCGATTCTTTAACATCATCCCGATCCACATCCGATTGTTTTGATGTTTTACCATCGCGTTGTGTCGTTAGTGCGTTTACATCTGCCTTCCCTTGTGAATCAACAATACGTGAACGTCCGAGGCCGCCAGGAACAATAGATTCAACAATTGTAATAACTTTATATTGTTGTGCTGAAAGTATGCCGCAAGTAAAAACTGCAAGTGCTAAAATAAATGTTTTCATGTTTTTTTTACAAAATTAGGGAATTTAAATTACACTTTTGGCCATTAATTGGGTTTATTAATGATTAAAAAGTTACAATAATTTTAACCCATCTGGCGATAACAGTTAATAGATAGTATGACGCGAATTAATCTATAATGTTATGTTGAAATAAAGTATTTATAAAGGTTTTATAATTTTTTGGGTTCTTATAAAATTTTTAAACTTAAATCTATTTTTTAAACTAACTAAAATACCTCTTACAAAATAAGAATTTTGTAATTCTCTGTAAAGCATTACATAAAGC
>Ga0255099_1000771_pt1 | contig 12164 bp, 8 predicted proteins | sample Colum_Colum_RepA_2_FD_188451 | JGI IMG/M metagenome (GOLD analysis project Ga0255099, IMG submission 188451) | Freshwater microbial communities from Columbia River, Oregon, United States - Colum_Colum_RepA_8d | ecosystem: Environmental > Aquatic > Freshwater > River | place: USA: Oregon...
TGAACTGAACCCTACGCATCCCTATCGCAATATTAATTGAGTATTTTAAATTTCATTATGAGCTAAGCCTTCAAATTAGTTTTTTTGTTTTATTTTTTTGGGCGATGCCTTCGGCCCGGGCTACTCCGGGCTCGTTTTGCTCGGTTATTGCTACGCAATGAACTGAACCCTGCGTATCCCTATCGCGTAAATATCTCCCTATCGCGAGTTAATTAGTGTATTATATAAAATGCCTTAGCCGGCTGAAGGGGCGCAGCGTTCTTTTAACCTTTAGGTTAAAAAACCGAACCTGAGAAGCCCGCAAGACGGCGACCGCAAAGCGGTAAGGCCCAAATAAAAAATAATATTAATAATATAATTTGGGCGATGCCTTTCTGGCCCGGGTTGCTTCGGGCTCGCTATCACTCGGTTGCCTTCGGCGAAAAAACCCTGCGTATCCCTATCACGGGTTTAATTTAAAGTTTATTTTCTTGGGCGATGCCTTCGGCCCGGGCTGTTTCGGGCTCGCTTTGCTCGGTTATTGCTACGCAATGAACTGAACCCTACGCATCCCTATCGCAATATTAATTGAGTATTTTAAATTTCATTATGAGCTAAGCCTTCAAATTAGTTTTTTTGTTTTATTTTTTTGGGCGATGCCTTTGGCCCGGGCTGCTTCGGGCTCGTTACATTCGGTTGAATGCGGCGAAAAAACCCCACGTATCCCTATCGAGGGTTTAATTAGAATAGAGTAAAATGCCTTAGCCGGCTGTAGGGGCGCAGCGTTCTTTTAACCTTTAGGTTAAAAAACCGAACCTGTGAAGCCCGAAAGACGGCGACCGCAAAGCGGTAAGGCCCAAATAAAAAATAACATAAATAATATAATTAGGGCGATGCATTATTGATTCAGAACATCCTACCTAGGATTCTTTTTACAGTTCTACAAAAACTCTATGTAAGTAATCAAAAATCACTTTACCTTGGAGTTGTATAAAAAAACTTATCGGTTTTAATTACCTTTAAAAAACATATGAATACCATTGAATTACAAGTAGAAAAACATGTACATATTATTAAGCTAAATCGGCCAGAAAAATTTAACAGCTTTAATGCAGCCATGGCTAAGGCATTATTACAACATTTAGATGCTTCTGAACAAGACCCAACCTGCCGTTGTATAGTATTAACAGGAAATGGCAAAGCCTTTTGTGCCGGTCAAGATTTATCAGAAGCTATAGATCCACATGGTCCGGGTATTGATCATATTGTTAAAGCACATTATAACCCCATAATTTTAAAACTGCGTCATATTAAAAAACCCATTATAGCTATGGTAAATGGTGTTGCGGCGGGTGCAGGCGCAAATATCGCCTTAGCTTGTGACATTATAATTGCGAGTACACAGGCTAGTTTTATTCAGGCATTTAGTAAAATTGGCTTAATTCCGGATAGTGGAGGAACTTTTACCCTGCCCCGAATAATTGGTATGCAACGAGCAAGCGCATTAATGATGACGGGTGATAAACTAAGCGGAACAGAAGCAGTACAATGGGGATTGGCTTATAAATGTTTTGATGAAGCCGAATTTAACGCACAAGGCTTAGCCCTTGCACAAAAACTTGCCGCCATGCCCACTATAGCGCTTGCTGAAACTAAACGCTTGTTAAACGAAAGCTGGAGCCAACCACTTGATATGCAATTAGAAGCTGAACGTCAAGCGCAAAATTTCTGCTCGCAAACTTTGGACCATCAAGAAGGTGTAAATGCGTTTTTAGAAAAACGTAATCCTGAATTTAAAGGGCATTAACTGTAATTTTAAAAAGCGTATTTTGTTTACCATGCTTAAAATAATTTCAAATAACAAGCTTAAAAGCATGGCATAAATTTTTAGTAAATAGTGTATTACTAAAATTTTAACGTAGCGCCATGATATGACAAAAAAAATGCCCTCTTTTTGGAGGGCATGTTATTTGGTGGGTTGAATTGTAAATAACATTATAAAAATAAACAATTGTGGTTTATTTTTAAATTTATATAATATATGTTTAACATTAAAATAATTTATGGATTACAAAAGTCGCAATACATTGGGTCTTGATAGGATAAATTATGGGAGGGTAAGGTTTCTTGCATAAAATTACAGCCTTTGCATTTTTTAATATGTTTTAAAACAGTTGGCGTTGGATTTAAACAGTTTTTACATGGCAATCCACTTATAGAATCCACGATGTCAAAACCCATTAAATTGCATTGAGGACATGTAGATTGAATTTTAAGGATTAGTTTTTTTGCAAGCTGTTTTATATTGTGCATTCGTGTGGGATTATGCATGGCGCGCATATCCGTTTCGGCAATAACAACATTACTATTGTGTTTTAAGTGCTGGTATGCTTCTTTTAATTGTGCATACGAAGTAATTCCTTTTACAAGCTGAATTTGTTTTGTATGCGTGGATTTTAAAATAACTGCATGCTGGGGGAATTTAACTTGCTTACAAAATTCTATTAATGCTTCCCACGAATGTATTTCTTGACTATTAAAATTGGTTTCAGTAAATATATAACGAGCATAAATTTCTGTAAAATCAATGGTATTGTAAAATAATAAATGCTCTTCATTGGCATACAAAAATGGAATGCTGGGATGAGGCCCAAACGAGCCCTCGCTGCTTAAAACAAAATCAGTCTGGGTCCGTTGCAGTGCCAATTCACACTTTTTTTTTAATGTTAGCTGTGGTGTATAAATGCGCTCCACTTCACCTGTAAATGTTCCTAAAATATCCGTGTCTATATTTTTTGCTACACAAACATTAAATCCCAGCCCTTTAAAGAGTGGCGCCAATACCTGTTCTTTTTTATGCTTTGTAGCAATACATAAGGATTTACCAAAAAACATTTATTTTAATAGAGTAAGATGAATATCGGTGTCTATTTTAATTTTTATATTTTTCTTTTGAGCCAATGTAAATAATTTTCCAATTTTTTGTTGTGATTTTTTTAATTCCAGTATGCGCTTAATGGATTGTTTGTCGGGCTTGCCTGTGCGTTCAAAATGACTAAAGTGCTTAAGTTCATGAAATCGGATTTTGTTTGAAAATATTTGATTTAATATAAGCGATGCTTCTTCCGCAGAAAAAATACCGTGAATTAATTTATGTGCTGAATGATTCATAGTTAAGCTATTGAAACACTGGCGTGAATAATACAGGATTGTTTTTTTAATTCAACATAGTTGCGCAATTCGTAAAGTTGACGTTGAAGTGCTTTTATGCGTTGTTCACGGTGTTTGGTGTCTTCCTCACCTAATTGTGCGGATATTTTATTTTCATGAAACTTTATTTTTGCATGTACAAGGCTTGTTATTAAATCCATGGTTTCATTTGGCGTAAAATCGCCATCAATTAAGTTTAATATTACCATAAAAGTGTTTTTGTTAATGTATTTGTAATTATTGTCCTTGTCCTAATGAAAATCCGGGAATTCCGTCAAATTCATATAAATTTTCAGTTTTGATACTATCTAAACCTAATTGTTCGATTTTATCAAGTAGTTGTAAAATGAAGTGTTTGGTAAAACTTTTTCCTTTTAATGCCTTGAAACGGCATCTCCAATGATCTGTACAAAACGTTTCTTTAAAACCGTCGGGCCATACTTTTATACCACGGTTTGTAATCATGGCAAGTTCAAACACATCCGTATTTAAAGGCTTTAAGAGTTGAGCCAAATCGTTGGGATTTGTACCGGCCCAGTGTAAAAATATATCAACTCCAATAAGCGTTTTTAATTTTGATTTTTTTCTGACATACGGTTTAAGATTTAATTCTGTGTTTACACTATAAGTGACAGATTTTAGCTGACTTGGTTTTTTATTTAAATTTTGTATAATGGCATCGGCAAAGGCTTGTGTTCCTACCTTTTGTTTACTAATTCCGGGTTTAAAAATATCGTATGTGTGTATACCGTCCTCTATGGTTTTTAACCAAGCATTGTGTACGCGCTCCGCAACATCGTTTTGATTGATATGATTCAGCATCATTATAGCGCCTTGTAACAATCCGGATGGATTTGCAATATCCTGCCCAGCCCGTCTAGGTGCTGAGCCATGAATAGCCTCAAACATAGAACATTCTTCACCTATATTTGCAGAACCAGCTAAACCCACCGATCCGGTTATTTGTGCCGCTACATCAGATAAAACATCCCCATATAAATTTGGCATTACAATTACATCAAAATATTCGGGTGTATCTGCCAGCTTTGCCGCGCCGATATCAATTATCCAATGTTCGTTTTCTATGTTAGGGTATTCTTGCGCAATTTCATCAAATACTTTATGAAACAATCCATCCGTTTGTTTCATAATATTGTCTTTTGTAAAACAAGTAACTTTTTTACGATTTTGTTGTTTCGCAAATTCAAATGCATAACGGACAATTTTTTCACATCCGGGCCTGCTAATAAGTTTAAGGCACTGCACCACCTCATCGGTTTGCTGATGTTCTATACCTGCATATAAATCTTCTTCGTTTTCACGAATAATTACCACGTCCATTACCGGATGCTTGGTTTTTACAAAGGGATGCAAACTTATGCATGGACGGATATTGGCATACAGGCCTAAAAATTTACGGGTTGTAACATTTAAGCTTTTGTAACCGCCGCCCTGAGGTGTAGTAATGGGGGCTTTTAAAAATATTTTGTTTTTTCGTATAACATCCCACGATGTATTTGAAATTCCAGACGTATTTCCTGACAAATACACTTCTTCACCTACTTTTATTTCATCCATTTGAATTTTTGCGCCTGCTGCAAGTATCACTTTAAGTGTAGCTTCCATAATTTCAGGACCAATTCCATCACCTTTGGCTATTGTTATTCGTTTCATTTTTTTTGTTTACAAAGTTGCATCGGTTTACGTTGAGTTTATATTATTTATTGAAATACCTATCATTAATTATATTTATTAAATAAAATGTTAAATACAATAGCATACTTACACCTTAAGCGGATTCTGCTTAATACTTAAATTCTTTAAAAAAATTACAAGGATGTATTACGATTTTGTTTATTTAGGCTTTGGATTTTTAATTTATTTATAATTTTTATATTTGTAATGCTTTATATAAATTTATTTAATGTTATAATATTTGATCTAACATGCACTACACGCTTAATCAATTACAAATTTTTTTAAAGATATGTGAAACTCAAAGTATTACGCAAGCGTCTGAAGCCTTACACTTAACACAGCCCGCCGTTTCTATACAGCTTAAAAATTTTCAAGATCAGTTTGATATTCCATTAACCGAAATCGTTGGACGAAAATTATACATAACACGATTTGGTTACGAAATTGCAGAAGCTGCCAAAAAAATACTTGAACAGGTACATGCCATTAATTATAAAACCCATGCCTATAAAGGACAACTGTTTGGCAAATTGCAAATTGCTGTAGTATCAACGGGCAAATACGTATTACCTTATTATTTATCAGGTTTTTTAAAACACAATAATAATATTGATTTAGAAATGGACGTTTCCAATAAGGTTAAAGTACTTGAACGTATTCAAGCAAACAGTATTGATTTTGCTTTGGTTTCTATATTACCCGAACATTTACAATTTGAAAAAGTTGAACTGCTTGAAACCCGCTACTATCTTATGGGAAGAAGTGATTTAATGCCGGCAACAGAGAAATCAGGTAAAATTAATTTTGATCGCATTCCGTTAATATACCGCGAAAAAGGATCTGGCACCAGGCAACTAATGGAAAAATTTATTGAACAAAAACGTATTTCTGTACACAAAAAAATTGAACTTACCTCAAACGAAGCCATAAAACAAGCCATGCTTGCCGGATTAGGATATTCATTGATTTCTATTTCGGGTTTAAAAAATGAAATTTTAAATGGAAGTTTAAAACCCATTCCCATTAAAGGATTACCCATTAGAAAAACCTGGTTTTTAATTTGGCCTAAAGGTAAAAAGCACAGTCCGGTTGCAGAGGCTTTTATTGCATATTTAAAATTAAATGCAAGCCGAATTCAAACCGAGCATTTTAGCTGGTATTCAAAATTAAAATAATTTTACACAAAAATATGTGCAATGGCAATTTATACCCTACTAACTAAATCACCTCAATTTGGAGCCAATTGTTTTGTTGCACCACAAGCTGTTATAATTGGTGACGTTATAACAGGAGCACAATGTAGTTTTTGGTTTCATGCCGTTGTACGCGGAGATGTTAATACCATTCGAATTGGAAACCGCGTTAATATACAGGATCATGCCATGCTGCATGGCACCTATCAAAAAACCAGTTTACAAATTGGCGACGATGTTTCCATTGGACATCGTGCTATTGTTCACGGTTGTACAATTGAATCTAAAGTGTTAATTGGCATGGGTGCAATAGTGATGGATCATTGCCACGTAGAGCCTTATACCATAATTGCAGCCGGTGCTGTACTTACAGAACATACACGCACAGAAACAGGCTGGATTTATGCCGGTACGCCTGCAAAAAAAATTAAACCGGTTTCAGAAGCATTAAAACAAGGTGAAATAGAACGTATTGCTAAAAATTACATATTATACAGTTCGTGGTATAATGAATGTAATGTGTTAAAATAACTACAATTTAATTAGTATTCTGTTATAAATACCCTTAATTAGTCCCTAAACCACAAAAGCCCGGATAACCGGGCTTTTGATTTGATTTTATAGTTCGCTCTTATTCTTAATTACGGATTATTCGTCCTTGGTATATTACGCGGCCTTCCTGCTTTATCTGCAACATATACATACCGCGTGACTGACCACTTATGTTAATCACACTGCCCTTACCCTGCTCTACCTCTCTGCCCAACATATCCATTACACTATATTCAGCCTGCTCTATCCCACGTATATACAATACCCCTTCCGTTGGGTTTGGATACACCTCCAACACGCCTTGTGATTGTTTTCCTAAGCCCGTACACTCCAATACCGTTACCTGTACACTTGAACTGCTGTTACAGTTAAATGTATTGGTGCCCGTTACACTGTACGTGCCCGTTACTGTGGGCGATACCACTACCGTTGATGTTGTTATTCCATTACTCCAGCTATACGTGGCTGCACCATCCGCTTTTAAAGCCAACGACTCACCAATACATATGGTAGCCGCCGCCGGAGTTAAAGTTAAACTCGGTACCGGATTAACCGTAATACCCGTTTGTGTGGTGTCTGAACAGCCCGCACCAACCTCTCCAATTACCGTATAATTACTACTTGTAGTTGGACTAAACACTACCAACGATCCGGTAGCTCCCGAACTCCATGTATACGTATTAGCACCGTTTACTGTTAACGTAGCAGACTCCCCTAAACACAATGTTGTATTCCCTGTAACCGCTATGGTTGGTATAGATATTACCGTAACATTATTTACACTGTTACCTATACAACCCGCCGTACTGGTTCCGCTTACACTGTATGTGGTGTTTACACTCGGTGTTACCGCTATGCTGCCACTGTTTGATCCTGTACTCCAGGTATACGTGTTGGCTCCATTAACATTTAAACTTAATGTATATCCATTACACACATAACTACCTCCGCTTATCGTTAACTGCGGTATCGCATTTACCAATAATGAATCTATTTTACTTCCCGTACATCCCGCTGTGCTCGTTCCAGATACACTAATCGTATACATCCCTGCACTCAGCGTCGGCGTTACTACAACACTCGTAGCATTAGCTCCTGTACTCCATGTATAGGTATTGGCGCCACTTACTGTTAAGGCTATAGAATCTCCCGAACACAAGGCCGAAAGTCCTGTTATGCTTAACTGTGGTATCGCATTTACCGTTACCGTTTTTACACTCGTATTATTACATCCGTTATTATCTGTTCCGTTTACTGTGTATGTTGTATTAGCTGCCGGACTCACCGTTATGCTGCTTGTATTGGCATTGGTACTCCATGTATAGGTATTGGCACCACTTACCGTTAAGGTTGCCGCATCACCATTACAGATAAACGCATTACCGCTTATACTCAAGCTTGGTAAACTGTATACCGTTACTGCTAACGTAGCCGTATTACCACTACACCCCGCCGCACTGCGACCATTTAAACTGTATGTTGTACTCACCGTTGGTGTTACGCCTATACTGTTGGCATTACTGTTGGTGCTCCAGGTATACGTAGTGGCGCCATTTGCTGTAAGTGTTACCCCTTGGCCTGCACATAAGGCATTGGTACCTGTTATACTTACTACCGGTAAGGTATTTACCGTTACCGCAAAACTTGCACTTGGTGCCGAACATCCCTGTGCACTTTGTGCATTTAATGTATAGGTGCTGTTTACAGTTGGGCTAACCGCAATATTGTTAGCATTACTGCCCGTGTTCCATGTAAAGCTTGATGCTCCCTGAAATGTAGCCGTTAATGTTACCGTTTGGCCCGAACACAACGCGTTGGTTCCCGTTATGCTTACTACCGGTAAACTGTATACCGTTACAGCCTGTGTTGCGCCTGTAGATCCTACACACCCCGCAGCACTGGTTCCGATTAATGAATATGTAATATTGGATGTAGGTGCTACCGCTATACTACCTAAATTACTGTTAGTACTCCAGGTATACGTAGTGGCGCCATTTGCCGTAAGCGTTATGGTTTGCCCCGTACATAAGGCATTGGTGCCCGTTATACTTACTACCGGTAAGGTGTTTACCGTTACCGCTAACGATGCGGCGGCTGCACTTAAACAACCCGCTGTGCTGCGACCTATTAATGTATACGTTGTATTGGATGTAGGTGCTACCGATATACTGCTTAAGTTACTATTAGTGCTCCAGGTGTATGTATTAGCACCCGATGCTGTTAAATTAATACTCTGACCCGTACATAAGGCATTGGTACCTGTAATACTAACTGTTGGTAGAGGATTTACCGTTACCGCTAACGATGCGGTATTACCGGTACAACCAAAAGAATTAGTACCACTTAGTGTATAGGTAATATTAGAGGTGGGTGAAACAGAAATTCCTGTAGAATTGGAACCTGTACTCCAAGTGTATGTATTAGCACCCGATGCTGTTAAATTAATACTCTGACCCGAACACAATGCATTGGTGGTTGAAGATATTGATATTACAGGTGTGCTTACTACAGCAACACTTGCAGTTAAAATTGAAGGTGATGTACATCCTAAAGAACTAGTACCAGCAATTGTGTAGGTAGATGTAACAGTTGGAGAAACAACCGCACTACCACCTTGAATGGTATAACTTGCGCCTCCTGAAGGCTGTATTGTAAACGATTGTCCTATACAAATAGTACCATTGTTAACTGCAAGTGTAGGAATTGGACCAACAGAAATTGTTGTTGTAACTGGAGCTGAAATACAGCCTATAGAGTTTGTTCCAGCAACCGTATAAACAGTTGTTGCAGTTGGTGTAATAACAACTGTATTATTTACTGCTAAGTATTTAATAATTACGATGCCAGAACCACCATTACCACCTTTATTGTTGGAGTTGTAGTGCGATCCGCCTCCGCCTCCGCCTCCGGTATTAGCTCCAGCATTTCCTCCTGGTGTGTTACACTGTGTATTAGTTGTTCCACCACCTCCAGGTAACCCGTTATTAATACCAACACCCCCTGTAGTTACACCAACAGCACCGCCGCCGCCGCCGCCTATTCCGCCATTTCCACCATTAATACTATATCCGGAACCGCCACCGCCACCGCCAAAATACCAAGGACTAATAGATGGGAATTGAATTCCTGCACCTCCATTAGCCTGATTGGTTGATCCAGAACCAGCAGAGCCGGCACCACCACCACCACCAGAATAATATTGACCACCTGAACCTCCTCCTGAATTACCTTGACCCACAGTTCCAGCGCCGTTTCTACCAGTGTTTCCATCACTATATCCTGAAGCTCCTCCTCCGCTACCTCCATTAGAACCATACCCTTGATCAGGTGTATAACCAAAATATGAACTGCCGCCCTTGCCGCCACCAATTGCTGTAAAAGTAAAAGCTGAAGAGTTTTGTCCATTAGTTGCAGATACAGAATATTGATGATTACCAGGTTGTGGCCCTGCACCATCACCACGTAATGTTCCAGGAGCGGGAGCTCCCCAACCACCTGAACCAACAACTATATTATACGAGCCTGAATTAATAGAAACAGTAGGATTATAAATAACGCCACCGCCACCGCCACCACCGCCCATATCCATACCACCACCGCCACCGCCAGCAACTACTAAAACTTCAGCCGAAATATTACTTGGTACACTAAAGGTACCCGTTGACGTAAATGTATGAATTACATATCCATTTGAAAAAGTAACTACGCCGCCGCTTGGAGGATTATAATTTAATCCCGAACCAGACCAAGTATATGTTTGAGCTCCTGAACCATTTAAAGTAAACGATTGACCAGTACATAAACTGCCTGAATTTGGAGTTACAGTAGGTAAATTATTAACAGTAATGCTTATTGAACCAGTAGCTGCAGAGCACTGTGGCATTGCAGAAACTGTAACATTATAAACAGTGGTTATAGTTGGTGTAACTGAAATACTTGAAGCATTAGAACCTGTACTCCAGGTATATGATACTCCTGCAGAAATTATTCCGCTACCCTGATATGCTGTAGGAGTTGTTACTGGTATAGTGCCATTAAAATCAAATCGAATACGACCAACAGAACCATCACCACCTGCTCCGCCACAACCATTACTTGTTCCGCCCAAACCTTTATTAGCTGTTATTCCTGTTCCTGAACCGTTAAAATTTAAGATTCCAAAAAACACAGAACCTCCAGCTCCGCCGCCACCGCCAGCCATTCCACATCCACTTCCACCACCTGTATTTGTGCCATTATTACCATTATTACCATTTGAAGAAATAGTACCTGTTGAACTTACACTTAATGTATTTGCTGTAATATAAATTATACCACCACCATTACCTCCAGCACCCGGTGCAGCACCGTCTTCATCAGCACCACCTTCACCTCCTGCACCACCCATAAATAACAAAGTTAAACTTGAATTTCCTACCGAAGTTCCGCCAGTTCCACCATTATGCCCACCCCAATTTACACCCGATGTTGCAGATAGGGCATATGCGCCACCTCCACCACCACCAGAATCACCTGTACCAGTTCCTCCACCACCGCCATTTCCGTTTGCATTATTCCAATTTCCGTTTGTACCATTTGAACCGTTGCAAGAACCACTTGCAATTCCAAATCCATAAATACCTTCTCCTTGTCCACCATTTGCCATCCTGCATATTGGTGACCTTTGATTTACCCCTCTATATCCTTTACCATTTGCACTAATCATTCCACCAGCATTTACTATCACGGTTCCATTTGCTCTAAAACAAAGTACACCACCAACTGTTCCATTCCATGCAGAACAGGTTAACGTTCCACCATTATTTACTGTAATATTTGAATATTGTGGCACTTTTATAACTTGATGCTTTTCGGCTGCTGAGCTTATATAAGTATTACTTAAATTCTGAGTAAAAATCAATGTATTAGACGTAATTGATGTTATCGTTTTAAATTCATATGTTCCAACGTTATTAGAAGGTGTGGCCGTAGCTTGCATGGTAATAATTAAAACTTCATCACCAGCACTAAAATTTGCGGCATTTGCAATTCCAATTGAATTACTTCCCGATACACCTATTGAACCTGAAACAGCAGATAATGTACCATTAGTATTTACAGAAGTATTATTATTTACGGTTAAAGCCCCAAATGCTCCTGTTCCAAAGTTTGAGCCTCCTGCAAATGCATTAATAGTTGATGTAGTACCACTACAAAAATATCCACTGTTAATTGGGTTAAATATTACATTACATGGTGGCGTTTGGGCATTACTTAAAGTTACAATAAACGATAGTAAAGTAATTAGTATTTTTTTCATAAGCGATGCAAATGTACCTTTTTTTAAAATAAAACAACATACTTATTAGATTAACTATAAGTTAACATCGGTATTAGCCTTTGTTGTTTATTATTTAGCAGCTTTATAAACCACAAAAGCCCGGATAACCGGGCTTTTGATTTGATTTTATAGTTCGCTCTTATTCTTAATTACGGATTATTCGTCCTTGGTATATTACGCGGCCTTCCTGCTTTATCTGCAACATATACATA
>Ga0255099_1000781_pt1 | contig 12022 bp, 8 predicted proteins | sample Colum_Colum_RepA_2_FD_188451 | JGI IMG/M metagenome (GOLD analysis project Ga0255099, IMG submission 188451) | Freshwater microbial communities from Columbia River, Oregon, United States - Colum_Colum_RepA_8d | ecosystem: Environmental > Aquatic > Freshwater > River | place: USA: Oregon...
CGGCGGCTTGAAGCGCAGCGCCGCATTGGGCACCTTGAGCACATCGTTGCGCACATCGGTCACGATGCGCACATTGGCGGTCATGCCGGGCAGCAGCGACTGATTGTCGTTGGTCGCCGAAACCAGAGCCGTGTAGGTGATCACATTTTGCTGGTTGAGCGAGGCCTTGCGCACCTGGGTGACGGCCCCCTCAAACGTCCGCCCGGGAAAGGCATCGACCGTAAACGTGGCACGCTGGCCGGTGCGCACGCGACTCACCTCGGCCTCGTCGATGGATACCTCCACCTGCATGGCCCGCAGGTCCTGGGCGATGAGAAAAAGCTCCGGCGCCTGCAGGCTGGCCGCCACCGTCTGACCGGGCTCGATCGAGCGCTTGATCACCACGCCATCGACCGGTGCACGAATGATGGTGCGATCCAGATCGACCCGGGATGAGGCGAGCTGGGCCTCGCGTTGCGCCACGGTGGAGCGGGCATTGCGAACCTGCGCTTCGGCGAGTTGGACCTGCGCACGGGCGCTTTCGAGGTCCTGCTCCAGCACCCGCAGCATGGACTCGGCCTTGTCTCGCTCGGCGGGTGAAATGAAATTGCGCTCCACCAGACCGGCCTTGCGCTCCAGATCACGGCGAGCCTCATCGCGGTTGATGGTGGCGCGGGTGAGATCGGACTGCCGAGCGGCCACAGAAGCCTGCTGAACCGCGATCTGCGCACGCGCTGCCTCGACATCGGCTTCGGCCTGGCGCACCCGGAACTCGAAGGTTTCAGGGTCCAGACGAGCCAGCACCTGACCCTTGCGCACCTCGGCATTGAAGTCGGCCAGCACATCGCGGATCTGGCCGGAGACCTGCGAGCTGACCTGAACCTGAACCACGGCAGCAAGCGTGCCGGACGCGGCGACCGTGGCCGTGAGCGTGCCACGCTCCACCTTGGCCGTACGCAATTGCGGCTTGGCCGCTTCGGCCTGCTTCTGGTACCACCACCAGCCCCCACCGCCTGCTGCGGCAAGAACAACGAAGCTGACAATCAGGGTGCGCAACTTGGGCATGCGTTCAGGCCTTGTGATAGATCTCGGCGCCCTTCTTGACGAACTCGATAGCCTTTTCCTGCATCCCCTGCTTGAGCGCCTGCTCCTCGGTCACGCCGGTTTGGGCAGCATAGTCGCGCACATCCTGGGTGATCTTCATGGAGCAGAAGTGCGGGCCGCACATCGAGCAGAAGTGCGCGGTTTTCATGGAGTCCTTGGGCAGGGTCTCATCATGAAAATCCTTGGCCGTATCGGGATCAAGGCCCAGATTGAACTGGTCGGCCCACCGGAACTCGAAACGCGCCTTTGACAAAGCGTTGTCGCGAATCTGTGCGCCCGGATGGCCCTTGGCCAGATCGGCCGCATGCGCCGCGATCTTGTAGGCCATGATGCCGTCCTTGACGTCCTTCTTGTTGGGCAGACCCAGATGCTCCTTGGGCGTCACGTAGCACAGCATGGCCGTGCCATACCAGCCGATCTGAGCCGCACCGATCGCGCTGGTGATGTGATCGTAGCCCGGTGCGATGTCGGTGGTGAGCGGCCCGAGCGTGTAGAACGGCGCCTCATGGCAATCCTTCAACTGGATGTCCATGTTCTCCTTGATGAGCTGCATGGGCACATGGCCCGGGCCCTCGATCATGACCTGCACATCGTGCTTCCAGGCGATCTGGGTGAGCTCGCCCAGGGTGCGCAGCTCGGCGAGCTGGGCCTCGTCGTTGGCGTCGTAGATGGAGCCCGGACGCAGGCCATCGCCGAGCGAAAAGCTCACATCGTAGGCCTTCATGATGTCGCAGATCTCCTCGAACCGCTCATAGAGGAAGGATTCGCGGTGATGCGCAAGGCACCACTTGGCCATGATGCTGCCGCCCCGCGAGACGATGCCGGTCATGCGCTTGGCGGTGAGCGGAATGTAGGGCAGACGCACGCCGGCGTGAATGGTGAAGTAATCCACGCCCTGCTCGGCCTGCTCGATCAGGGTGTCGCGAAAGATTTCCCAGGTGAGCTCTTCGGCCTTGCCGTCGACCTTTTCCAGTGCCTGGTAGATCGGCACGGTACCAATCGGCACCGGCGCATTGCGGATGATCCACTCCCGCGTCTCATGGATGTGCTTGCCGGTGGACAGATCCATGACGGTATCGCCGCCCCAGCGGATCGACCAGGTCATTTTCTCGACCTCTTCGCCGATGGACGAGCTGACCGCCGAGTTGCCGATGTTGGCGTTGATCTTCACCAGAAAATTGCGCCCGATGATCATGGGCTCGGTTTCCGGGTGATTGATGTTGGCCGGAATGATGGCCCGGCCCCGAGCCACTTCGCTGCGCACGAATTCGGGCGTGATTTCGGCCGGGATGGCCGCGCCAAAAGACTGTCCGGGATGTTGACGGCCGAGCAGATCGGCCATGCGCTGGCCGGTGGGCCCTGCAGCTCTCAGCGAGGCGATGTACTCCTGGCGGCGCAGATTCTCGCGAATCGCGATGTATTCCATCTCGGGGGTGATCAGACCCTTGCGGGCATAGTGCATCTGGGTCACATTGGCCCCGGTCTTGGCGCGACGCGGCTCACGCGCCAGATCAAAGCGCAATTCGGCCAGCCTGGAATCCGCCAGGCGCTCACGGCCGTAGGCCGAACTCGGCCCGGCAAGCACCTCGGTATCAGCGCGCTCTTCAATCCAGGGGGCTCTCAGAGCGGCAAGCCCCTTGCGGATATCGATACGAACCTGTGGGTCGGTATACGGCCCGCTGGTGTCATAAACGAAAATTGGCGGGTTGGGCTCGGCACCCATGCCGGCCGGCGTATCCGACTGGCGGATCTCGCGCATGGGCACCCGGATGTCAGCCCGAGACCCGGTGACATACACCTTGCTCGACATGGGCAAGGGGGCGATGGCGTCGGCATCCACCTCGGCGGTGGCAGCCAGAAATTTCGGGTTCGCGTTCAAGGCAGGGACTCCAGCAAACAGTCGGTGTCAGGTTAGCAGAAGCGCCATCGGGATCCGCCGCATTCAGCGGCGCACCGCGAGGGCATAGCGGCCATCGTCCTGGCGCCTCACGCGCTCCTGGGCGATCAGCTCATCGAGATGCTGCTCAATTGTTCGCGCCTCGACGCAGTCGACCCAGAGCTCGCCATGGGCCGGGGGATAGATCAGCCGCTCGCGCACCAGCGTGTCGAGGGACTTGGGCGCCTCGGCCAGCATGCCCAGCAACTTCTCGGTGCGGGCCTCGATGCGAGACGAAAAGGCCGCCAGAGCGCGCAGGAATTCATCGCGATCGGTCACGGCCCCCTTGTGATGGGAGGTCACCCAGGTGCGCGCCGGGATGTCGGCCACCGTGGCCAGGGTCTGACGAAATTCGGACAGGCTGGAGGTGCCGTCCCCGTAGTAGGGGCCAAAACTCGACAGATCAATATCGCCAATGAACGCCACCCCGACCGGCTCGATGAGCAACACGCAGTGCCCGGAGGTATGACCCGGCATGTGAATGGCCCGGATCGTGACGCCGCCGCCGAGCGACCACTGCGCGTCGTTGCCATAGGCCACGGCATCGGGGCGGGGCTGATAGTGGAACTCGCGTTCGATCTTGGTCCGCATGGTGGCCAGCACCTCGGGCGGATAACCATAGTGCCGCGACATCCCTTCCCAGCTGCGCACCGCCTCGACATCGCGCTCATGCACCTGCACCTGGGCCCGGGGAATCCGGTGCAGCCCGGTGAGGTGATCTTCGTGGGCATGGCCGAGGATGCATAGATCGGCCGCATCGAACGCGTCGCCGATGTGATTGGCGACCAGGGGTGAATCGAAGACCACCCGGGTGTCCGCCCCCTTGACCACCACCTGGTTGCCATCGGGGTATTTGCCGTTCTTGTCACCGAAAAAGACCGTGACGGGGCCCAGATCGAGCCGTGCACTGGGAATCGCAGATGGGGAATTCATGAAGGGAATGACTCCTGAAAATTCAGCCTGCGGTCATGGACTGCGCCGCTTTGAGGATGGGCTGAGCCGACTGAGGTCGGCTGAGGAATGCAGGGGCAACAATCCAAGGGTCAGCGCCGTGCCGATCAGGATGACGGCACAGCCCGCCACCATGGTCCAGGTGATGGGCTCGCCCAGATACAGGGCGGCAGACACCATGGCGACCACCGGATTGAGGAAGGTGACCGACGTGGCCTTGACCGGGCCGATGGTCTTGATGAGGCGATAAAAAATGATGAACCCCAGACCTGACGAGGCTACACCCAGAAACGTGACCTCGGCCCAGGCGACGGGGCCGGGCCACTGCTGGGGCCAGTCGGCCAGGGCAAAGGGCGCCGAGGCCAGCGCCGACAGACCGATCGCCGCGGTGGACACGACCAGTGGATCGGCGGTGGTCAGGCGAACCTTGACGAAGTTGGATGACACACCCCACATCGCCGTCACCGCCAGGGTGATGAGAATCGCCCAGGCCGCGTCGTCCAGCGCGCCGATGCGGTCATGAACCAGCAGGGTCACGCCTGCAAAGCCGATCACCAGGCCCAGCATGCGAACCCGCCCGATCGGTTCGTCCAGCCAAAGCCGCGCCACGATCGCCGTAAAGAGCGGTGCGGCCGACTGCAGCACGGCCAGCATGCCGGCGCCAATTGACAGGGCCGAATAACCCAGCCCGAGAAAGGGAATGGCCGTGAACACCAGCCCCATCCAGAGCAGCGGCACCCGGTGCGGCAGAAAGGGCCGCCAGCCCACCCGCCACAGGGTGAGCGGCAGCAACACCAGCAGACAGCCGAGCGTCATGCGCAGAAAGATCATGGGTGCGGGCCCGAAGGCAGGCGCAGCCGATCGCATGAAGAGATAGGAACCACCCCAGAGCAGGGAGAGAAAGAGCAGTTGCGCAAGATGGGCGGGACGCATGACCCGGTCATGATACGGGTCGAGGCCTTGACTGCCGGGCCACTTCGGTTCGGCAGCTATACTCTCAGGTTCATTTTTTGCGCGCTGACAATGAAAAAAACCGGCCTCCTGCTTGTCGTTCTGATCGTGCTCGGCGTCGCAGGCTGGTTCTGGAAGTCGCGCCAGGCTGGCGCGCCGGCGCCGGACGCTGCGCCCAGGTCCGCATCTGCAGCGCCGACGGGCAAGCCCGAGGCGGGCAACCGGGGGGCTGACGGCCAGGCCGCAGCCCTCGAATTTGCCTCGGTCGATCTGCTCACGCTCGCACCCACCACGCTGGCCCGGGCGGTACCCCTCACCGGCACGTTGAAACCGGTTGATCAGACCGTAGTCCGTACGCGCGTTGCGGGTGAGTTGCGGGAGCTTTCCGTTCGTGAGGGCGACACCGTGCGGGCGGGTCAGCGGCTGGGACGGGTCGACCCAACCGAGTTTCAGCTCCGGGTCAATGAGCGCGATGCTCAACTCGCCGCAGCCGAATCGCAGGTCGCCCAGGCGCGGCGGGTCTTCGAGAACAACCTGGCGCTTCGCGAGCGCAATTTCATTTCGCAAAGCGCGCTCGATGCCTCACGCTCCAGCCTGGAAGTGGCCACCGGCCAGCGCGATGCCGCAGTGGCCCAGATCGCCCTGGCTCGCAAATCGGTGAGCGATGCCGATCTGCTCGCGCCGATGTCGGGCGTGATCGGCGAGCGCTATGCGCAGCCTGGCGAAAAACTGCCTTCCGACGCCCGGGTGGTCTCGATCATCGACCTGTCGCGCCTGGAGATCGAAGCCCTGGTGCCGGGCAGCGAGATCGGCGCCGTTCGAATCGGCCAGTCGGTGCAGCTGCGCGTCGAGGGTGTCCCTGCCGAGCAGGTGGGTCAGATCGTGCGGATTGCACCCGCCACCAGTGCGGGCACCCGGTCCGTACCGGTCTACATTCGCCTGAAGAGCCAGCACCCGGCCATCCGTGTGGGACTGTTTGCCCAGGGGCGCCTGGTGGTCGAATCGCTGCGCGAGCAGATCGCCGTACCCCTGAGCGCCATTCGAGATGCCGGAGCGCGGCATTTCGTCTATGCCATTGACCAGGACCGACTCGTGGAGCGCGACATCACCCTGGGCCTGGTCGACGACGGCAGCGATGGCACAGTGCGGGTGCAGGTCACGTCGGGCCTGAAGGCGGGCGAGCGGATCGTCATCAACAACCTCGGGCGATTGCGCACCGGCAGCCCGGTCAGGGTTCGTCCGGGCGAGCGCTGAACCGCCATGTGGTTCACCCGCATCTCGATCGGCAACCCGGTCCTGGCCACCATGATGATGGCGGCCTTCGTGGTTCTAGGCCTGTTTTCCTACCAGCGCCTTGCGGTCGATCAGTTCCCGGATGTGAATTTCCCGGTGGTGGTCGTGCAGACCGAATACCCGGGCGCTGCCCCCGAGATCGTTGAAAGCGACGTCACCCGCAAGGTCGAGGAGCAGGTCAACACCATCAGCGGGATCAACAAGATCTCCTCGCGCTCCTATGAGGGCGCTTCGGTGGTGATCATCGAGTTTGACCTCATCACCGATCCCGCAGTGGCCGCGCAGGATGTCCGCGAGAAGGTGGCGCTGGTCAAGGTGGGCTTCAAGAAGGAGGTCAAGGAGCCGGTCATCTCGCGCATCAACCCCGATGACCAGCCGGTGATCTCGCTGGCGGTCACCTCGAGCACGCGCGATACCCGCGAGATCACCACCCTGGCCGAGCAGGTCATCAAGCGCCGCCTCGAAAACGCCCGGGGCGTGGGTCGGGTCACGATCGTGGGCGGGGTCAAGCGCGAGGTGCAGGTGGTGCTGCGACCCGCCGACATGGAGTCGCTCAAGATCGGCGTGGACCAGGTGCTCAACGCGCTGCGCAACGAGAACCTGGAGTTGCCCGCCGGCACGGTGCTGAGCGCCACCCGCGAGCAATCGGTGCAGGTCCGTGGACGGCTCGCCAGCGTGGCCGATTTCGAGCGCATCATCATCGCGCGTCGGGGCGGGCAACCGGTGTACCTGGCTCAGGTGGCCAGGGTCATCGACGGTCAGGAAGACCGCGAATCCATGGCGCTGGTCGATGGCCAGCCTGCTGTTTCACTGGATATCGTCAAATCGCAGGGCGAAAACACCATCGCAGTGGTCGACAACGTGCGACGCATCGTGGCCGAACTCAAGCGGCAACTGCCCGATGATGTCTCGATCAATGTGGTGCGCGATCAGTCCACGTCGATCCGCAATTCGGTGGCGGGCGTCAAGCGCAGCATCATCGAGGGCGCGATCCTGACGGTGGTGATCGTGTTCCTGTTCCTTTCGTCGTGGCGCTCCACGGTCATCACGGGCCTCACGCTGCCGATCTCGCTGATCGGCACCTTCCTGGTGATGTACATGATGGGGTTCACCATCAACCTCGTCACCCTGCTCGCGCTCTCCATCTGTGTGGGTCTGCTGATCGATGACGCCATCGTGGTGCGCGAGAACATCGTGCGCCACCAGGCCATGGGCAAGGATCACAAGACCGCTTCCCTTGAAGGCACGCGCGAAATCGGTCTGGCCGTCATGGCCACCACCTTCACCATCGTGGCGGTGTTTCTGCCGGTGGGCTTCATGGGCGGCATCATCGGGCGCTTTTTCAAGCAGTTCGGCATTACCGTGGCCTTTGCCGTCATGCTCTCGATGTTCATCAGCTTCACGCTCGACCCGATGCTGTCTTCGGTCTGGAAGGACCCGGATGCCGAAGGCGCGAAAGGCCGCGGGCCCATCGCCCGCATGCTTCGGGCGTTTGAGCGTCTGATGGCGCGACTTGAATCGATGTACGTGGCCCTGCTGCGCTGGGGTCTCGCGCATCGGGGCCTCACCATGCTGCTGGCCGTACTCTCGCTGGTGGGTGCGCTGGCCCTGGGCCGAACCCTGGGTTCGGAGTTTGTGCCCCAGGCCGACAACAACGAGCTCTATGTGCAGTTCTATACGCCGGTGGGTTCGTCGCTCGACCTCACCATCGCCAAGACCCGGCAGGTGGAATCGGCCCTGCGGGAATTCCCCGAGGCCCTCTACACCTACGCCACCATCAACACCGGCACCGTCCAGGGCAAGAACTACGCCACGCTCTTCGTGCGCCTGAAAGACCGGGCGCAGCGCAGCCGCGCCGTCAAGCAACTGGTGGTGCCGGTGCGCGCGAGGCTGGCCGAGATCGCGGGCGTCACGGTCACCACAGTGGGCGTGGCCGGCAGCTTTGGCTCCAACAAGCAGATCGACATCAGCATCCAGGGCCCCGATCAGGCCCAGCTCGAGACGATCGCCGCGCGTGCGCTCGAGATCATGCGCAGCGTGCCCGGCATCGTGGATCTGGACACCAGTTCCAAACCGGCCAAACCCACGGTCGCCATCGAGATCAATCGCGCGCTCGCCTCCGACCTGGGTGTCGGGGTGGCCCAGATCGGCACCGCGCTGCGCCCCTTGCTGGCCGGTGAGGTGGCCACCACCTGGAAGGCCCCGGATGACGAAAACTACGACGTGCGCTTGCGGCTGCCGCGCGAGGCCCGTCGAGGCATCGATGATCTGGAACGCCTGGCCCTCACCTCCTCGCTCACCGATGCCAATGGCGCACCGCGCCTGATTCCGCTGCGGCAGGTCGCCACGCTCACCCCGTCTGAAGGGCCGACCCAGATCAATCGCAAGAGCCTCACCCGCGAAGTGGCGCTCTCGGCCAATGTGAGTGGCCGGCCGCCGGGCACGGTGGGGCTTGAGCTCACCCGTCGACTGAACGAGGAGATTGCCCTGCCACCGGGCTATGCCTTTGTTACAGGAGGCGCCACCAAGGACATGCAGGAGAGCTTTTCCTATGCACTGCAGGCCCTGGTACTGGCAATCACCTTCATCTACATGATTCTGGCCTCGCAGTTCAGGAGCTTCTCGCAGCCCATTGCCATCATGGCCTCATTGCCCCTGTCCCTGATCGGCGTGATGGTGGCCTTGCTGGCCTGGCGATCCACCCTGAACATGTTCTCGGTGATCGGCTTCATCATGCTGATGGGCCTTGTCACCAAAAACGCCATTTTGCTGATCGATTACGCCAATCAGCGCCGTCGCGAGGGGCTCGAACGGGCGCAGGCCCTGCTTGATGCGGCGCAGGTCCGGTTGCGTCCCATCCTGATGACCACCCTGGCGATGGTCTTTGGCATGCTGCCGCTGGCGATTTCAACCAGCGAAGGCTCGGAGCAGCGGGCCGGCATGGCCCATGCCGTGATTGGCGGGGTCATCGCCTCGACCCTGCTCACCCTGCTGGTCGTACCGGTGCTCTACGCCCTGCTCGATGAAGCCGTCAGCCGCTTGCAGCGCCGACCCGCAGGCGAGCCGGTAAAATAACCCCGATCATTCAAGCTCAGGAGCCCCCCGATGGATGTCGAACTCGCACGATTCAACATGATCGAGCAGCAGATTCGCCCGTGGAATGTGCTGGATCAGCAGGTGCTCGATCTGCTGGCGGTCGTGCGCCGTGAGGAGTTCGTGCCGCCGGCTCTGCGGGCCATGGCCTTCGCCGACCTCGAATTGCCCCTGTCGGTCGACGGGGTGGCCACGGGCGAGGTGATGCTGCCGCCGCGGGTCGAGGCCCGCTTGCTGCAGGAGTTGCAGGTGCACAGCACGGATACCGTTCTGGAAATCGGGACCGGCTCGGGCTACATGGCGGCACTGCTTGCACGCCGCGCACAGCAGGTCGAGACCCTCGAAATCCATCCGGGGCTGGCCGCGTGGGCCCGTGGGAATCTGGCCCGTGCGGGTATCAACAACGCCCGCGTGGTGCAGGCTGATGGCTCCCGCGATCACGCGTCGCTGGCCGGCGCCGATATCATCGTGCTTTCCGGCGCGGTCCCCGAAGTCCCCCAAAGCCTGCTTGATCGTCTCAATCCCGGGGGGCGGCTCGCCGCCATCGTGGGTCGGCTGCCGGTCATGCAGGCCGTCATCATCCGGCGCAGTGAACAGGGGCATCTGGCCACCGAGGTCCTCTTTGAGACCGCAACCCGTCCCCTGCAGGGCTTCGTGGCTCACGAAGCCTTCAGCCTGTGATGCAGCCACTGCACGTGGCCGAACTGGCCCACTGGCTGGCCGACGCGTCGCGCGAAGCCCCTCAGCTGCTCGATGTTCGCGAGCCCTGGGAGGTGTCGACCTGCGCGCTGGCGCAGAGCATCAGCATCCCCATGGGTGAGATCGTTGCCCGCTTCCAGGAACTTGACCCCGATCGGCCGCTGGTGTGCATCTGTCACCACGGCGTGCGAAGCCTGCAGGTCGCACACTTCCTGAGTCGACAGGGTTTTGGTCAGCTGTTCAACCTCACGGGTGGCATCGATGCCTGGGCCCGCGAAATCGACCCCGCCATGGCGGTTTACTGAGCATTTGCGGAGCCAGACCATGAACCGAACCCCTGTCACCCCCGGACTGGCCGATCCCGTCTCGAACCCTTCGCCCTGGCGTCTCGCAGGGGTCGCGGCGCTCGGTCTGACCCTGCTGGCGGCGCTGGGCACCCCGCCTGCTTCAGCCCAACCGGCCACAGCGCAGCCTGCAAGCGCTCAAGCCGCAGCGGCTGCGCCGTCGGCCTCAACCGACCTGCTGGGCGCCGTGCAAGCTGCAGCCGCCATCGATCCCGTCCTCACTGCAGCCACGCTTCAACTGCAGGCCACGCGCGAGCGGGTGACTCAGGCGGCGGCAGGCCTCAAGCCCACCCTCAACGTCACCTCCAACGCCTACTTCAACAGCACCAACACCTCGATCACACCCCAACGGTCCTACGACTCGCAGACCCTCGCGGTAGTCGGCAACCTGCCCCTCTACCGACCCGCCAATCACGAAGTCTTCCAGCAAAGCGAACTGGCCGCAGCGGTGGCCGAGTTGCAGGTCCGGCAGGCTCGCCAGGACCTGACCATCCGGGTGGCTACCGCCTACTTTGACGTCCTCGCCGCGCAGGACAGTCTTGCGGTGGTGCAGGCCCAGAAGCGGGCGTTTACCGAACAGTTCGAATCGGCCAAGCGCAACTTCGAGGTGGGCACGGCCACCATCACCGATCAACAGGAAGCCCAGTCCCGGCTCGACCTCACCCGTGCGCAGGAAGTCTCGATCCGCAACGACCTGGAGGTCAAGCGGGCCCTGCTCGCGCAGCTCACCGGCAGGCCGGTCGACAGCCTGCATACGCTCAAGCGTGATCTGGACATCCAGTCGCCGGTGCAGGCCCGCGAAACCGATTGGGCGCAATATGCCCGCGAGAACAACTTTGCGGTGCGACAGGCCGAGCTGGCTCGCGAGACCGCCACCCGCGAGATCTCCCGCCAGCGGGCGGGTCATCGGCCCACGCTCGATTTCGTGGCCCAGGGCAATGCCGGACGCAGCGCGGCGGCCCAAAATGCCATCAACCAGATCGGTGTGCGAAATCAGTTCGGCCAGGTCGGCCTGCAATTTGCGCTGCCCCTCTACGCCGGGGGTGCGGTTGATGCCCGAGTTCGCGAAGCCATCGCCCTGCAGGCCAAATCCGAGAGCGACCTCGACAATGCCCGGCGCACCGCCGAGCAGGCCGCCCGACAGACCTTTCTGGGCGTGCGCAGCGGCATTGAACAGATTCGTGCACTGACCGAGGCCGAGCGCTCAAGCCAGCTCGCGCTGGAGTCAAACCAGCTGGGCTACCAGGTGGGCGTGCGCATCAATATCGACGTGCTCAACGCGGCGCAGCAGCTCTTCACCACCCAGCGCGATCTGGCCAAGGCCCGCTACGACGTGCTCCTCAACGGTCTGAGGCTGCGCAATACCGCCGGCGTGCTCGACGACAACGAGATCGCTCAGGTCAGTGCGCTGCTCGAACCCGAGCGTCAATCGGCCATTGGCACCACCACCACCGGGTCGACCTTCCCTGTGGCACCGACCACCGCACCTGCTGCTCAACCCAGCGCCCAGCCCGCTGCCGGTGGCGTGCGCGGCGGGCGGGCGTCGACTCCCGGGGCCCCCCGCTGAGCCTCACTGGGGTCGCACTCTCGCGCGCCTCAAACCCCGCTAATCGAGGCGCTGCGTGAGCGGTCTCAGGGCCTCAAGGGAACGCTGGAGCGCTCCCCGATGGTC
>Ga0255099_1000785_pt1 | contig 11969 bp, 13 predicted proteins | sample Colum_Colum_RepA_2_FD_188451 | JGI IMG/M metagenome (GOLD analysis project Ga0255099, IMG submission 188451) | Freshwater microbial communities from Columbia River, Oregon, United States - Colum_Colum_RepA_8d | ecosystem: Environmental > Aquatic > Freshwater > River | place: USA: Oregon...
CAGGTTCGGTTTTTTAACCTGCGGTTAAAAGAACGCTACGCCCCTACAGCCGGCTAAGGCTTTTTATTTTTATGAAAAATTAAAACTATCGATGCCAATTTCAAAGCGTAAAATTTTGTAAAATACACGATAGGGATACGCAGGGCTTGGTTCGCCGTAGGCAACCGAGTGTAACGAGCCCGCAGTAGCCCGGGCCGAAGGCGTCGCTCAAATTATATTCTTCATGTTAATTTTATTTGGGCCTTTCCGCTTTGCGGTCGCCGTCTTTCGGGCTTCACAGGTTCGGTTTTTTAACCTGCGGTTAAAAGAACGCTACGCCCCTACAGCCGGCTAAGGCTTTTTATTTTTATGAAAAATTAAAACTATCGATGCCAATTTCAAAGCGTAAAATTTTGTAAAATACGCGATAGGTATACGCAGGGCTTGGTTCATTGCGAAGCAATAACCGAGCGATGGCGAGCCCGTAGTAGCCCAGGCCGAAGGTATCGCCCAAATAATCCAAATAAAAAACTTATTAAAAATCATCGCCCAAAAAATAATTCAATATAAATTCAAAACCGCGATAGGGATACGCAGGGCTTGGTTCGCCGTAGGCAACCGAGTGTAACGAGCCCGCAGTAGCCCGGGCCGAAGGCATCGCCCTAATTATATTATTAATATTATTTTTTATTTGGGCCTTACCGCTTTGCGGTCGCCGTCTTTCGGGCTTCACAGGTTCGGTTTTTTAACCTGCGGTTAAAAGAACGCTACGCCCCTTCAGCCGTCTAAGGCTTTTTATTTTTATGAAAAATTAAAACTATCGATGCCAATTTCTAAACGAAACAATTTTGCGATATACGCGATAGGGATACGCAGGGCTTGGTTCGCCGAAGGCAACCGAGTGTAAGGAGCCCAAATCAGCCCGGGCCGAAGGCATCGCCCAAATAATTAAAACAACTAAATGCTAAAACGAAGGCATCACCTAATTAAAAATATTTAAAAAATAGTGATACGTTTTACATAAATAAATATTTCCTAATTCACTATTAGCAATGCCTTGTTAAAAGAATACCATAACTTATTTACCCGTTTAATGTAGGCTTACTATATTTATACATGCGATTACTTTTTGGTATTTGCTTTTTACTGAATGTGCTCTTTGCACAAATACCCCAGGGGTATTATAACAGTACAACCCAACTTTACGGTGTATCTTTAAAACAGGCTCTGTACAATATCATTAAAAATCATCGTGTATACGAATATACAGCAGATACTACAGACACTTGGGATATTTTAAAAGATTTAGATCGCGACAGCTTAAACGCATCTAATGTTATTGAAATCTATACGGGATGGTCTGTTAATGCCGCCCAAGAATATAACAATGGTAATGGCTGGGAACGCGAACACGTTTGGGCAAAAGTACATGGCGGTTTTGATGTAAATCCTCCAGCAGGCACAGATGTTCACCACTTACGGCCAATTGATAAAACTATAAATGCAGCCCGAAACAGCCGTTGGTTTGCCGAATGCAATGAGCCTTATGTGGTTTCTGGTAATCCTTCAGGATCGTATTACAGCTCTTCAAAATGGATATGGAAACCCCGTGATCAAGATAAAGGTGATGTGGCCCGTATGCTGTTTTACATGGCTGTGCGATACGAAGGCGAAAATGGTGAACCTGACCTTGAATTAATAGATTATTTACCAGTTATAAACCATGATCCAGCACCGCTTATGGCCAAACTATCAGATTTATTGCAATGGCATGCTCAAGATCCCGTAGATGCATATGAGCGCCGCCGTAATGATTTAATTTATTTAAAATATCAACATAACCGAAATCCGTTTATTGATATACCTGACTTTGCCTGGGCCATTTGGGATGCTAAAACAACTGTTGCCAATACTGTTAAAACCTCCGTTATTCATGTTTACGCACCTTTGGATGCCGAACAATGGAATATAGAACCCAATGCATTGGTAACAGGTACAATATCTGTGTATTCATTATGCGGACAATTACTGTATTCAAATTATTTAAACGGTTTACCCATTACAATTTCAACGCTAACTTGGCCCAAAGGCATTTACACCATTGTTTATTCGGGAAATTCCGAACCCAGTGTGTTTCGAGTTATTAAATAACTAAATAAAAGTTTCAAGAACGGCTTTAACAGCATCTACTTTAGTTTTGTCTACCCATATTTGATAAGTACCCAAAGCTAACATAGCGTCTTTTGTGGTATGAATTTGAAACTCAAAATGATGTTCATGTAACAGATTTTGAGCCAGCTCAAATCGAATTTGATTTTCAGTTTCAAAAACCATTACAAGGGTACTGTTAACTTTAGGAGCAATACGCTTTGATAAAAAAAATGCAGCTATACTTAATATTACTATTATAAAAATTAAAAGCCCTTGATGTTCCATTTTAATGCTGGTTTTTAAATGGTGATTGCTGCTGATGAATACGAATAGCTTTTAATGAAAACCGCATCATTAAATAGAAAACTACAATAAAGAATAACATCAAACCAGAATATTGCTCGGCATTAAATAAACAGAAATCAAAAATACCGTGTACCGTGGCTGCAGCAAATAAGCCAACCCAACCATAATGGGTTTTTCCCATTTTTAAAAGACCTAAAAAATACCCCATAATAACTGCAAACGCAGTATGGCCGGGTACCGAAAAAATCATGCGTAAGAGGGCCACTTGCAGTGGGCTATCAGATTTAAAAACGTATAAAAAATTTTCAAGCGTAGCAAAACCTAAAGATACCATTACAGAATAGGTTATACCGTCAAAGGGTTCGTTAAAAGCAGGTTTTTTAAAGGCGTAATAACGAACCATAAGGTATTTACTGCCTTCTTCCGACAGGCCTATAGCAATAATGCATGACACTAATGAAAATAAAACATCATGTGACGCTTCATCAAAGCCTAATGCTTTAAAACATATTGTAAAAAGTACAGCCGGCAAGCAAGATGCCATGCCTAATGCAAAACTTGTATACAGTAGTTTTTTAGGTTCCGGATCATATTTATCTTTCCAGTAAATAAAAACTGCAATTGCAAGAGCTGGTGCTGCTGCTAATGCTATAATAAGTAAAGTCACTTTATTGAAATACTTTTTTTAATAGCTCGGTACTTCGTGCTGCAGGGTTATTTCTGATTTTAAGCTCTTCTTCGGCAATTAAAATAAACAAACCCGCAATAGCTTTTTGCGTGGTATAATCTGCTAAATCGGGATTAATTTTAGTAACTCCTGGTATACGGTTGTATTGTGTTGCCAGCGCAGCATAATGTTTAGTGGCGCCAACCTGCTGTAAGGCGTCTTCAATTATGGGTTTAAATTGGGTATACAAACCGTTACTGGCATTTTGTTTTAAAAATTGTGTGCCAGCGTCTGAAGCCCCTTTTATTATAGAAATGGCGTCTTTTACGGTCATGCCCTGAATGGCTTGTATAAAAACATCTTTAGCTGCAGCTCCGGCTTGTTCAGCAGCCCGGTTAATATTTAGCAATGCCTCATCCACATTTGCCCCAAGTCCAATATTACGCATTTTGGTTTCCGCCTGTTGCGCATCGGCAGGCAGCGGAATTTTAATTTTTAAATTTTTAAAATATCCGTCTGTTTTGTGTACAGCTTCTGCACCCAACGTTGCTCCCTGTGATAGGGCTTGGCGAAGGGCTGCTGCTGCCTCATCTTCAGAAAACGAACCCGCTTGCTGTTGAATTTTTTGCTGTACATTTTTTTTAAGATCCATGAGGTTTTGAGCATTAATACCAACTTGAACCAATAGACAGAAAACGAGGATTATTAATTTCATATTATAAAAGTACAATTTATAACAAAACATCCATTTTGGAATTGGCATAGAACGTGTAATCTAAATTATTTCATTTTTAAAATAAAATTATTGCGCAATTAAATTAATTCCTGATTTGTAAAATAGTGCAACATAGCCTCGGTTATTAATCGATGTTGTTGCTTTGGCGTTAAACTGGGTAAAGATTTTAGAGATTCAAAATGTGGCCAACCGTCTGCGTCACGGCCCGTATATTTATAAAACCCATAAGGTGCAAGCAGAACACATACCGCAATATGCATGATTTCTAATTTTTCCTGTTTTTTAAAACTGCGATTTACCTGTGCCAGTTCTTGTAATCCAATAATAAATAATAAGGCCTCGTGGTCCAATTCTGAACCAAATCGGGTTTTAACAGCATCCTGAAGGGCTTTCCAGTTACTCATGGGCCGGAACTTGCATTACATGACCCATAAAATTTAAAATTTCAGATACACCTGTGTTATAGAGTGCAGATGACATAAACATATTAGGCGCTTCATCCAATATGGTATTTAGTTTTTGTTCAAAATACTTAAGCTGCGCCTCCGCTTTTTGCTTGCCTAATTTATCTGCCTTTGTAAAAATAAGTGCAAAAGGTAATTGATGCTGAACAACCCAAGTTATAAACTCCGCATCAATTTGCTGAAGTTCATGACGTATATCAATTAAAATAAATAAACAGGTTAAAACGTGGCGTTCGGTACAATAATGCTGTATAAGATTTGTAAATTTTTGTTGTTCTGATTTGCTGCGTTTAGCAAAACCGTAACCTGGTAAATCAACCAAATTCCACTTCTCGTTAATTTTAAAAACATTAATTAATGCTGTTTTTCCCGGCGTAGCAGATGTTTTAGCTAAATTTTTGCGCTGTGTTAGTGCATTAATTAATGAAGATTTGCCGACATTACTCCGTCCAATAAATGCAAATTCAAAAGCCGGGTGTGGGCCCATTTTTTTTACATCGGTGCTGCTAAGTAAAAAACGGCAAGAAGTAATGCGTAACATCAATGCCTGGATTTATAGGTTAAAATATGACGGTCTTTTTTTTGAGAATAGATATCGGGGCTATGTACCAAAATTCCGGTTTCTTCCACATTTCCAAAGTTAGGATTTAGAGCTGTACCAAACATTTTCATGCTTGGACTTAAATTCATGTAGGCATTTATAAGGGGCGGAATGCCTGTGCCCATAGCGCGAAGATCTTGCGATAATTTAGCATGGCCACTTTTATAATTTAAATGTTGCCATTGCTTTTGTATGGCAACAGAGGGTATAAAGTTTGCTATAGGCTGATGAGGTTGCGCCCAATTTTCGGTATCTGGAAAATAATGTAACATAAAATTTAATACTAAATCTCGGGCTGCTTTGGGGTATGAGGTGTACATGGTAACCTTTCCAAAAAAATACGTGTGCTGAGGATAATCTACGTATAATGCGCCAAGTCCATCCCACAAATTATCTAGGCTGTAAAGACCTTTTCTGCTTCCGGAAGCCAGCTGGTAAGCAGGCTGAATAAAGGATCGGCCAAGCTCTATAGTTTTGGGTAAAACTGAATTTAAAAAAAACGTACTAAACTTAAAAAAATGAGCTGTTGAAATACAAGGTTGATTATGTATCATTAGTGCTTCACTGCAAATCATAAAACGGTAAGCACCCACAATTTCCTTATCACGCGGATTCCATACCAAAAGCTGCCTGTAGGCGTTTGGACCGCTATCAAATTCATCTAAATCCAAAGCTTTACCGGTACCACCACCAGCAGCCCTAAAGGTAATTTCTCTAAGGCGGCCAATTTCTAACAACACATGTGGTGCCTCTTGATCTTTAAAAATATAAATATCATTTTCTCCGTTATTGGTTTTGCGAATCCATAAACCTGAATGTAACTCTGTTTCTAAAACAGATTTAGATTGGGGTTCTATAATAGGTTGCATGTTCAAAAATACAATATATAAGCACGTAAATGGTAAAATACTACTTTTACAATGTGCGTAGTATTGGCTTTATCATTTGTATTTTTTGCTCAGCGGGGCTTAAGGCGCAAACCCGTTTTCAAATTACAACCTTTGCAAAAACCTGTGACCCTGCTGCGGTTTATTTAAGTGTGCAACAACGTATGCCGCAAGACAGCATTTGGGTTGAATGGAGTACCGGAGAAAAAAATACCTTTCAGGTAAACGGCATAAAACCCGGCTTGCACCTGGTAGGTATAAGCCACATTTGGTATGCAGGTACTAAGCGTATGGTTAAAGACACGGTAATGGTTTTTGAAATTAAAAATGTTGGCTGTGACATCATTGTTCCATCTTTTTTTAGTCCTAACGGTGATGGCATTAATGATGTTTTAGAGATTCAAAACATTGAATATTTTCCAGAATTTAGAATGGACGTCTACAACCAAAATGGAAATCGTGTTTTGCATCAAGAACAAAATTATGTGCCTTGGAATGGCACCTGGCTTGATTTAGATTTACCTGTAGGAGATTATGTAATGGTGTTTTTTAAATCCAAACGTAATTTAAACGATGCCAAATCGTATGCTTTTAAAATTTTAAAGTAATAAATTTCTGTTTTTTAAACCTGCAAGGCGCTGTATTGATGTGCTAGGAGGCTTTAAATAAACCGTATTTTAAAATGCAATAAACAGCTCTAAAGCCGTCTTTCCAGCCAATTTTTTTTCCCTCTTTGTAGGTTCTTCCGTAATATGAAATACCCACTTCATAAATACGAATATCTGGTATACGGGCAATTTTAGCAGTAACTTCCGGTTCAAATCCAAAACGGTTTTCGCGCAGCTTTAAGGATTTTACTAAATCGGCACGAAATAATTTATAACAGGTTTCCATGTCGGTTAAATTTAAATTGGTAAACATATTACTTAAAAATGTTAAGCATTTATTACCTATTGAATGCCAAAAAAACAAAATGCGATGTGGCTGGCTTCCCATAAAACGACTGCCAAATACAACATCTGCCATGCCTTTACGTATAGGTTTTAAAAGTAGGTTATATTCTTCGGGGTCGTATTCCAAATCGGCATCTTGAATAATTATGTAATCACCTGTAGCGTATTGTATTCCGGTGTGCAATGCGGCCCCTTTGCCTTTATTAACGTCGTGTGAAACGTGATGTATGTTTAAGTCGGGGTGTTTTAAAGCATATGTGGCAATAACATCCGCGGTATTATCTTTTGAACAGTCATTAACCACAATAATTTCTTTTTTAAATTCACCGTCAAGCTGTACCGCATGTATTTTATCAAGTATTAAATGAATTGTAGTGGCCTCATTATAGGCTGGAATTACAATAGAAAGTACCATGTCTAAAAGTATTAAAAAATGTTCATATCCTCAGATTCTTAGTTAATATCTCAGGATATAAGAACCGCTTATGTTAAATTAAAATTTGTACTTTTAAACATGCAGCAATTGCTTACAATTGTATGTTCTGTTTTGCGTGAACATGAATATGTGATCATTCCAGGTTTTGGAGGGTTTACATTACACCATGTGCCCGCCAAACAAAATGCATCTCATGTATTTACCCCGCCCTCAAAAGTTCCATCTTTCAATCCCTTGCTTAATCAGGATGATGGAATGCTTAAACACGCTTTAATATCAACATCCAGTGTTTCACCAGCAGAAGCCACGCAACGCATTGAAGCCTTTACGGCACATTGTAACACATTGCTTCAAACGCGTAAAACCTTAGTAATTCCAAGTCTTGGAACTTTATTTCAAAATTTAGATGGGTCACTTGCTTTTGAACCGGCAATCTCAAGCTTATGGTCTTTAGAACATTTTGGTCTTGAACCCGTTCAAGCTGCATTTAACCCGCCCGAAGCTAAAATTATACCACTTTCTAAACCTTGGACAGTTTCAAATGCTTTGCTAAAAACGGCTATTGCAGCAAGTTTTTTAATTATTAGCAGCTTACTGGCTTTTATGATTTTAAAACAGCCGCAATATTTAAATTTTGCAGGTATAACAAGCAATGAACCGGCCCAATTTCAAAATAATTTAATTACAACACCTCCACTGCAACCCTACAGGGCTTGTTCAAATTTAATTAGCACTAATATAACTTTACCCACCCCCGCTCTTAACGAAACGGGTAGCTGCATTTTGGTTTTTGGTGCTTTTCGTGAAGCATTTAACGCACAGCAACTTGCTAAAAATTTAACGCGCCTTGGATTTAAAGACCCGATTCGATTTGAAATGGTAAACACCTTAATACGGGTATGTTCTGAAAAAAAATATACCCCCGAAGTTGCAGCGGAAAAAGCACGTCACATAACGGCATTACATCAATCGGTTTGGATTTCTAAAAAACCATGAAATCTAAAACGCCTGCCGAATCACATTGCATAAAAACAGAATTTGTATTACCCAACGATACCAATCACGTTCAAAATTTATTTGGCGGTAAACTCATGCAATGGGTTGATATTACCGCTGCTATTTCTGCGCAACGGCACAGCGGCCGGGTAGTTGTAACGGCCTCTATTAACCATGTTTCATTTGAACACCCTATTCGACAAAACAGTATTATAACCTTAGAGGCAAAAGTAAGCAGAGCATTTAACAGCAGCATGGAGGTGATTGTTGACGTTTGGGTTGAACATCCTAGTACAGGTGAAAAAACCAAATGTAATGAAGCCATACTTACTTTTGTTGCCGTTGACCAAAACGGCACACCTTTACCTGTACCCGAACTGGTACCAGTAACCGAACAAGAACATAAACGTTATGAAGCTGCGCTTCGCAGGCGGCAATTATCATTGCTATTAGCCGGACGCATACAGCCCGAAGAGGCTACAGAATTGCGCGCCTTATTTGAATCTGCAAAATCTAAAAGGTAATTTTTAAAGATTTACCAAGTCATTATTTAAAATCCATTTTAATGGGTTTTAATTATTAACTGGAATTAATTAGACTTTTTATAAACGGGTTTAAATGTAATTTGAATTTGATGCATGCGGGGTGCGCGCATATCTCCAGGGCGGTTTTGATATTCTGTATTACTTACATTACTGATTAAATAGGCCAAGGTCCAAGCAGGTGTTAATTGCACGTTGCAACGAAAATCGTGAATCCAAAATGCCTTGCTAAATGCATTCCAATTAGCCTTTAAACCCGGTAATATGCTGGGCGCATCGTCTGCTTCAAAACCATTTCCCAATTCATAAAATACGGGTTTAATAAACCGATTGTCAATGTTTAAAATCCGGCTTTGATACCTACTGCTCCAGCCGCAGGAAATTTTTTTATAGGCAATTTGGAGGTCCCACTTAAATAAATGTTTACTACGGTATTTAAGCGTATTTAAAAGTTGCTCATCTAAAAATGGTGGTGCTAAACCCAGTGTATCAGATACGGGATTAAAATCAGGCTTTATGGGATTAATAAATGTATACCCGCCCATGGTTTGAATATTCCAATTGCCATTTTGGTAAACCGATGAAGCACTAGCCTCTATACCTTTTATATCCGATTTTCCTAAATTTTCAGATCTAAATCCGTAATAATTTAATTTTTCATTTAAAGGTAAATTGGGGTTGGTATTGTAGTAATTAAAAACAAACTCAATCATGTTAGAATACCTGGTCCAAAAGGCAGCCAAATCTAACTGGCCTTTTATTGTTCCAAATGCAAAGCCTTGCTTTATTCCCAATTCCATATTTTCTCCGCGCTCGGCCTGTAAGTTAGGATTAGGAAAAATTTTTAAAACACTAATTCCTGTATTAACAAACTTTTCGGCGGTACTGGGAAACCTATACCCCTGACCATAGGAGGCCCGTGCATGTGCCCCGTTCCATAATTGATAATTGGTGCCTAATCGCAATACCGGAACAATGGGACGTGCTTGTCCAAACCAATGGTGCTCTGTACTTACAGAATCTAATGTAGCATACTCCAGTCGTAATCCAGCCGTAACATGCAGCCTGTTTAAAGGTGATGCATCCATTTGATTGTAAAATGCAAATTGCTTGCCCAGATGGTTTCCATACAGCGATAGCGACTGCGTTCTATTTTGCATTAAAATTGCACCGCTATTAAACACCCATTTGGAATGCCATTGTTTTTGAAATTGCAATTCGTAATAATCTAAATGTGAGGCGCTGCTTAAATTACTGGTGTAATAATACCGGTTTCGTAAACTCAGCTTGATATGATGCGCGCTAATTAAATATTCAGTAACATTATCAAGATTTGCATTAATGCTGTAAAATGCTTGCAAAGTACGATTTTGGGGTATGTAGGCCGAATCGTAATGCTGCCATAAATAAAATATGCCGCCCTTGTTTTGCAATACAGCTCCCGATATTTTATGACTTAATCCTTTAATGTGCTTAGACGTATACCTCCATGATACGTTTATACGACCGCGTTCCTCAAATTCAAACAACCTATATCCAGCATCATAAAAATACTGCCCGCTAAATGAAAAATCAGAATTTTTAATACGTTGTATATGCGTTAAGGTAAAACCACGCTGAAATTGTGATGTGCCCGGCCACCATTTATAGGTGCTGCGTGGTGCATCATAACTGCCCATAAATACCGAGCATTGTGTAAAGGGTTTATCGCGGGCGTACCGTGTGCGCAAATGTATTATACCATTAAGTGCGCCGGATCCATATAAAACCGATGCGGCGCCTTTAATAACCTCAATTTGTTCTACTGTTTCAATTGGCAAAAATGCCCATTTAATATCTCCCGCATCGCCAGAAATCATGGGCATATCATCCAAAAGCATTAAAACACGACTGCCTGCCCCATAACTAAATCCACTGCCGCCACGTATACTTGCTTGACCATCTTGAACCGTTACACCAGGCACCTGTGTTACAATTTGATCCAATTGTGTAGTATTTTTTTGTTGAATAAGATCGGGCTTTAAAATATCCATGCTTACGGTTAGCTCAGATCGTTTTTGGTCAAAACGCCCGGCGCTAACAACCACTTCATCCAGTACAGCATCGGGATTTAAATAGTACGTAACATAGCTGCTGTCTTGACCCGGCCTGAAAAATGTTTTTAAATTTTGATACCCGGCATAACGTATTTCAATAGTTAGAGGTGTTGTAATATCCCGCATCAAAAAATACCCCTTGTGGTCGGTACTGGTTAATTTTACATCGCCAGCTTTTACAATCGCTCCACGTAATGTATCTCCATTTAAAGCATCTACAACAAAACCCGAAAGGTCTTGTGAAACACCCGTAGAAGCATTTAGTAAATACAATAAAAAATAAAGAAACCGTATGCGGGTCACGTCATTTTAATGAATCAAAATCCTTTGAACCGACTCGCTCCGTGTATGATTGGACCTGAGAATATAAATTCCCATTTCTAAATCCGCAAGTTGATTTGGTTTAATTTCAAAAGGTTCTATGTTAAATTGCTTTAATAGTTTGCCACTTATGGAGTAAATAAATAGGTTTTGAGATTCCGGCAATAAATTAATTACATCTCGATTATCACAACGAATACCCTTTGAGAATGCAGTGTTTTGAATCCCGGTTGATAAATTAACATCAATTTTATAATACTTTAATAAAGTGGTGTTAACCAGTAAACCGGAAGTAAAGTTTGGTACGGCAGGACATTGTGCAATGGATAGTGTTGTAGTAGCATAGGCTTGTATTTGCATTTGAAGTGTATAGGTGCCCGATACCGTTGGAGTACCATATACACTGGCACACGCATTGGCATTTCCGGGAAACCGTAAGGAGGGTGCTCCATTAACGGTGCCGTTTGGCACAACCGTATTACTCGATCCAAAGGTTAGCCCCTGCGGTAAGCCATAATTAACTACATTACTAGGAGTTGAAACTACAAAGCGCGTAAAACATAACTTTAATATGGATTGAATGGTGTCTTTTGGAACTTTAACAGTAATATTTTGCAGATAGGGTGTATTTACAAATCCTGCATTAAAATTGGTGGCACTGTCTGGCCAAACGCCATATTTATTAGAGGCCGTAAACGCAGCATCTAACGAGCAGGTGGGAAGCGTTTGAGCCTGTAAAAGGCTTACTAACTGGAGGGTGAATAAAGCGCCTAGTATTTTTTTCATAATTTATATTTTATATATACAAGAATACACTTTTTTTTGGATTTATCA
>Ga0255099_1000801_pt1 | contig 11796 bp, 13 predicted proteins | sample Colum_Colum_RepA_2_FD_188451 | JGI IMG/M metagenome (GOLD analysis project Ga0255099, IMG submission 188451) | Freshwater microbial communities from Columbia River, Oregon, United States - Colum_Colum_RepA_8d | ecosystem: Environmental > Aquatic > Freshwater > River | place: USA: Oregon...
AGCTGGGTCAATCCCATGGGCAGGCAGTGGGCATCGGGATTGTCGCGGCTGTCGTTGGCCTGACGCTGGTCGCGCAGGGCCCTGGCTGCAGGCAGGTAGGGCAGGCCGCCTTCCATGTTGGCACCCAGATCAAAGAACGTAGCGATAGGGGGTGCATCTGCCGCGGGTTGTGCAGCATCACCTTGAGCCGCTGCCCATGCGCGTCCAGGTACCGAGCGGCCCCACAGTTCCCACAAGCCGGAAAAATCGGGGTGACCATCGGCCGTGCGTGGTGCCGGCGCTTGATAATCAGGTGCGCCAGCGGCTGTCAGCGGCACGCCGGGTGTCGGGTAATCGGGCCATTGTGCATGGGCGCTGCCGCAGCCCAACAGCAAGGCGCCAACCAGGTAGAACGATAGGCCTGTGTTACCCGCCCGCCTGCACAGCATATGCATTCCCTCGGTGGTCTTCGCCACTTGCTTGTTGTTGATGGATTACCTATGGCGCTGCCGCTTTCATTTCCTGGCGTGCAGCACGCAGAATATTCTGGATACCGCGATTGCCTTCGTGGCAGGCATATTCATACAGCAGACCGTCAGTACGCGTGAGCGGAATTTCACCGATCCACGGTTGTTGCCACACGGTGGGGTCTTCCACCGTGAACTGGTACAGCAGAATGTCGGGGCTGCTCAGGGTGAAACGTTCGATCACTCGCAGATTTTCGTCAGCGGCCTGCATGTTGCCGTAAAAGCGGCCGATGAAGTTGGTCGACTCCACCACCAGCGTGTCGCCTTCCCAATGCCCGCGTGGATCGCCATACCATTGGCGGATCTGCGAGGGCAGGTGGGCGGAATTGTCGGTGGGGATGCGGCGTACCTGATGCACCATTTCAGTATTGATCGCCAAGGTCCCTGCCGACTGTACAAACTGGTAATTGTTGTTGTAGGCCGTCGCCAGCATCGGCACCGTAGTGCCGAAGGAAATACAGCGCGTCATCAAATCCAGCACTTCAGGTGCATAGGCTGGCGCCATCACGCCGCCGTTGTTGATGGCGCAGCCGCTCTGGCGGCAGCGCTCCGCGGTTGCTGCCTGTGCTGCCGCCAACTCGGCTTCGCGGGTTTTTGTCAGCGCCGGCATGCGGCCATTGACGGGATCGACAATGATGGAGGTGCGCATGTTGGGCAGGATTTCGGTGCCTGAATCCCACCAGAAATCGTTGTAGGCATTGAGTACATCGTTGACATCATTGGTGCGGTTGTCGCGGTCGCGGCGGGCCAGCGAGGCCTGGCGGAAGGCTTCGGCGTCTTCGGCTGTAAAGAATGCTTTCTCACCCAATTCGGCCGGGCGCTGCAGCGGTGTAACGGATTTGTTGGTCCAGATGCCGGCAAAGTCGGGATGGCCGTCGGCCAGTCGTGGGATAGCCGCAGATGCTGCTGCCACTGTCATTGTGTCCGGCGTTGCGGCCAGTGAAACCGTGCCAGGCAAAATCCACAGGAACTGCGACAGCAGCGCAAACAATCGGGCAGGATAACGGGCGCTGGTAGTACAGCGGCGATGCTGGATGATGAGCAGGTTCATGATCGCGTTCCTCAAGACAGTCCTCATGCAGCATCACCTGCCGATGGCGTCATACAGCACGCTTTCGGCAAACGGGATGCATTTGAATTCAATCAATTGCGCATTGGCTTCCTTGCGCCGGTAAAGCGGCATGCGAATGGTCCAGGCTGCGGCAAACACTTCCGGGTCGGTGAGCGTCGCCTCATACAGCAGCATGTCGCTGCCCATCGGCGTGTAGCGTTCGGTGACATGCAGTTTGTCGCTGTGGAAATTGCCGGAGCGGTCGAGCCAGGTCTGGTTGTTCTGGTCCGTGATTTCCACCACCAGACTGTTGCCCTCCCAGTGGCCCACATTCCAGCCCATCCAGCTGTTGGCAGGCGCAGGCCCAGGGTCCTGCATGTGCACAGTGCGGACGGCATCGGCAAATTCATATGACATCAGGATCGTGTCTGACCCCTGCACGATCTGGAATGGGTACGGCAGGTAATTCGCACGCGGCACTCCCGGCATGTAGCACTTGATCTCGGGATCGGCTGTCCAGCGTTGCAGCCGATTCGCTTGCCGCTTTTCCAATGCAGCTGGCAGGTAGGGAATGTTGCCCTCTACTACATAACCAACGCCGGCAGGCACAGCGAGCAGCGCACCCAGACTGGCTATTGGTCCGGCTTCGGCTGCGTGTGCCTCCAATTCCCAATTGGCCGTATTCATGGCTTGCCAGATGCCATTGAGATCGGGCGTCGAAGCCGCTGCTGACTGCGCCTGCACCAGAGCCGGCAACAGCAGCAATGAACCAAACGCTGAACCAAACACCGAACACAACACTGAACGCTGCATCAGCAAACCAGCCTCTTGCTGTAGATGGAACGTGGGAAAACTAGGGAGTTGAAGAGCCTTCGATGAACAATTTGCGGCCGTCGGTCAGCGTCAGGTTTCTGCCACTGGCACGATTGGCGCCGTCGCGGGACTGATACCCTTCCACCACGATTTCAGTGCCGATTGCCAGCGTGTCCTGATTGATACCTTTGCGAAACAGGGTATTGGGAGTGCCACCTTCGATTTCCCACTGCTCGGCCTCGCCCTTGGTATTGGTGACTTCAATGTGAATCCATGAGTGCGGATTCATGAACTCCACCTGGGTTACCTTGCCCTGCAGTTGTATCGGCTTGTCGATATCGAATTCGGCAGCAAATGAATGATGTGCCATTGCTGGTTGTTGACCTGCGGCAAGCACGAGCAAGGCAATCAAGCCAATAGTCTGCTGCATGTGATGTTCCCCGGCTTCTTCTTGTTTTGACCGGAGTATAGAGAGAATCAGCGAACGGCTGCAAACACCAATCATGCAAACCCCAACGATGAATGTGCAGCGACTGCGAACTTTGTGCTGCCGTACTCTGCGGTCCTGTAAGACCATCGCCAAACTGGGTATATTCAGGCCAACAATAAAAGCATTCCAAAGGGGAAGCCACCGCATGAAGTTGCTGAAATCAGCCCTTTTCATCTTCGCTGCCGCACTGCCATTTCTGGCCAGCGCGCAAGAAGGTTATCCGCTCGACGGCACCTGGCGCGGCGAGTGGGGTCAGGCCGGTGGCGAACAGACTCTCGCAGTCGTAGTCATGAACTGGGACGGCACCACCATCAATGGCCGCATCAATCCCGGTCGCAATACCATCAACTTTACCAGCGCAAGTTTGAACGCCGTCGGCTGGAGCGCACATATTGAAGCGCAGACGCGCGAGGGCGAAACCATCGTGATTGATGGCGTGCTGTCGGAACTGGGGTCCTATCACCGCAAGTTGACGGGGACCTGGGTCAGCGGCGGAGTCGAGAACCAGCTTGTGTTGACGCGGGAGTAAGCGCAGATGAATACAACCCTTCGCTTGAAAACACTTTCCCTGCTGATATCGGCTTGTTTGCTTGCTGCTTGCGGTGGTTCCACCACTGAAGAATCGACTGCCGCTGCTGAAAGCGCAACCGCAGCTGCGGCCGCTGCACCGGCTCCTCGTTTTGCCGACGGCACCATCCTGTTCGATCGTATGCCAGGTGAGCTCGGCTACTGGGGCAATCCAAGCCTGCATTCCTTGATGGAAAAAGGCGTGGAAGTGCCAATGAACGAACAAGGCATCCTCAGCAACATCGACGATGCCGCCAAGGTGGCGCCTTTCATGGACTGGTCGCTGGCCCTCTATAAACACCGCCAGGCCAACGGCCTGCAGGATGATCCGGTCAATGTCTGCATCTCGCCGGCGGGTCCACGCCACCTGCAGGATCCCAAAGGCTTTCGCATGGTGCAGGACCGCAATCTTGATCGCGTGTACCTGATGTTCGGCGGCGGCAACCGCAACTGGCGCCACATCAACCTCGACGGCCGCGAGCCACCCAATCTCGACGAAGTGCAGAGCACTTTTTTCGGCTATTCCAACGGACACTTTGAAGGCGACACGCTGGTGGTCGATTCGCGTGGCTTCAATGACCGCTTCTGGTTCAGCAACGGCGGCCTGCCACACACGCCGGCGCTGGTACTGACCGAGCGCTTCACCCGCACGGATCACGACACGCTGGTGTACAACGTAACAATCAACGATCCGCGTACCTACACCCGTACCTGGGAAGCGGAATGGACACTTGGTTGGGTGCCGGGTGATATCGAAGAAGGTTTCTGTGAGGAAGGGCGTCCGCTTGCCGGGGTCGCTCAATAAACAACCTGGGTCGCCATCGCAGCAGCGATGGTGGCAGGGCAATTTGGATTCATGAGAGGAGAGTACTTATGAAAACTGCAATCCTGAAAATTGTTGGTACCGCAATCTGTTTGTGGTCATTCACTACCGCTGCCTTGGCGCATCACTCGTTTGCTGCGCAGTACGACAGCAACAAACCAGTGTCGCTCAAAGGCTTTGTCACCAAGATCGAATGGTCGAACCCGCATGTGTATTTCTTCGTTGATGTAGAGAACACCAAGGGTGAAATCGAGAGCTGGGGCATCGAAATGGGCCCGCCGCACATGCTGCAGGCCGCCGGCTGGAAGCGCAATTCAATGCAGATTGGTGACGAATTGCTGATCGAAGCCACCCTGGCGCGTGATGGCAGCACCAATGCCAACGCACGCAGTGTGACACTGGCCGCCACCGGCACTGTGCTGGGCGCAGCGTCGAGCGAACAACAAACGCTGACCGGCGGTGCCAACCGCAATCCTTGATCCGGTTGTTGGTACAAGTGGCGTGACAAGACAGTAGATAGAGGTGGGGGCAGATATGGTGGTCATGAAGAAAACGATGAAAGCACTGGCGTTGATTGTTGCTGTGGTAGCAGCAGCAACAGCAACTGCACAGGACCAGCAGGCGGCTGCGCCCGACACGCGCGTGATTCCGCGCAATGAATTCGGCCATATCAGTTTCGCCGGCAGCAAGGAAAACCCCGGCAACTGGAACGGCTTGCTTGGCTCGCTGGCGAATCGCCAGCCCAACCAGCGCGGCAATATTCCGGAAAACATGCCCTACGATCAGGTGCCGTTCCAGGATTGGGCGCGTGAGGAGCACGCCGCGCGCACGGCCCTCGGCGGTGCCAACGATCCGCATACCCGCTGCAAGCCATCGGGTGGCGCGCGCATGTTCCACACCCCTTACGGCATGGAGATCCTCGATGTGGGTGATACCGTATTCATGATGGGTGTCGGTTCACCGCATTCGTGGCGGCAGATCCATATGGATGGCCGCGCGCATCCCGCAAATCCCGATCCTGGTTTCTACGGCCACTCGGTAGGCCACTGGGAAGGCGACACGCTGGTAGTGGACACGGCTGGCTTCCTGGGTGATGAGCAATTCTGGATCAGCCGTGACGGCTTCCCGCACACAGAACAGCTGCACACGATCGAAAAGTTCTCGCGGCCGGATTTCGACACGCTGCGCTACGAGCTGACCATCGATGATCCGGGCGCCTACACCCAGACCTGGACCGGCGGCTGGTTCCTGACCTTTGGTGAAGGCAATGAGCCCTTCGACTACCTCTGCCAGGAAAACAACCTTGATCCGCAGCGTATGACGGGGACTGAGTGAGGGTAAACAGCTGAACAGGTGCGAGAGTCCTGTTTGCCCTATTTACCCTTCAATTCAGCCTTCAACACCTTGCCCATGGCGTTGCGCGGTAATGCAGACATAACGCGCAACTGCTTGGGAATCTTGTAAGGCGACATGCGCGACTCGCACCAGCTTTTCAATTCCTGATAGCTCAGGTGTTGTCCGCTCTTGAGCACCACGCAGGCAGTCACCGCTTCGCCCCAGGTTTCATCTTCCACACCCACCACGGCGCACTCGGCAATCATGTCGTGCGTGAGCAAGGTGCCTTCAATTTCCAGCGCGGAGAGTTTGTAACCACCAGACTTGATGATGTCGATGGATGAACGCCCCAGTATTCTGAAGTAGCCGTTCTCCAGCACCGCAACATCACCAGTGCAAAACCAGCCATCGTGGAAACTGGCAGCGGTAGCTTGTGGATTGTTCCAATACTCCAGAAACACCGTGGCCCCACGAATACGGATCTCGCCGGGTTGCTCTTCGCTGGCAATACGCAGGTTGGTGTCATCGAACAGCGCCGCCTCAACGCCCGGCAGCGGCACACCCACCATGCCTGCACGCCGCTCGCCCACATAGGGATTGGAAAGCGCCATGCCGATCTCGGTCATGCCGTAACGCTCCAGCAGGGTTTGGCCGGTGAGCTGCTGCCACTGTTGAAACAGTTTTACCGGGCACGCGGCCGAGCCACTCACGTTCAAGCGCATGGCAGCAAAACCTGCACAAACATCAGCGCGCTGTGGCGCCGGCAATGCTTCCAACTGCTGGATGATTTTGACGTAGATAGTGGGTACTGCCATGAACACCGTGTAGCGGTGCTGCTCCACTTGCTGCAGCAAAGTGTCCATCTCGAATCTGGCGAACAAAGTGAGTTCGGCTCCCTGCCACAAGGCACAACACAGCACATTGATGATGCCGTGGATGTGATGCAGTGGCAGGAACAGCGGAATCAGGTCGCTGCTTTGCCAGGCCCAGGCCTGCAGCAGGGTGGTGATCTGCGTTGCAATGTTCTGGTGGGTACTCACCACGCCTTTTGGTTTGTTGGTAGTGCCGCTGGTGAACAGAATCATGGCGCGGCGCTTTGGTGCCAGTATGGGCAGTTTTACTGTGTCGGCTGTCGCTGCTGTCTGCGCTACAAGCTCTTCCATCTGCAGCACTCGCACTCGCAGTTTGTCGCACAAGGCCTGTAGACCCAAGTGCACTTGCGCGTCGGTGGAGCCGGAAATTACCAGGCGCGTGACACCTGCACTCAGCAAAGCATGCTCAAGTTCCGGCAGCGCGGCACTGGTATTGAGTGGAATCGCAATGCCGCCAGCCCGCCAGATGCCCAACAACAGGGCCACATAATCCGCGCTGGCCGGCATGAAGAAGGCAATCCGCTCTTCAGCAAGATCTTTGCTGTTGCCCAGCAACGCACTGGCAGTTTGATTGATGTATTTGTTCAGCGCTGCGTATGTCCAATCGCCGTCTTTGCAGTGCAGCGCGGTCGCGGTGTTGCTGTTGTTGAAGGCGGGAAACAAAAGCGGACTCATGGGTTACACCAAAGCTCTGACTGCAAAATAAAGCAGCGAAGGACCGAGCAGGCAGCCAACGCCAGTATAGAAAGTAGCTGTCATGGCGCCGTACGGAACCAGCCGTGGATCCGTTGCAGCCAAGCCACCGGCCACTCCACTGGTAGTCCCCATCAGGCCACCGAATACCATCGCTGTTTGCGGATTATTCAAACCGATGTAACGCGCCACCATCGGAGTTGCCACCATGACCAGCACTGCCTTTACCACGCCTGCTGCCACGCTCAAGGCCAGCACTTCAGAACTCGCACCAATGGCTGCGCCAGTCACCGGGCCAACAATATAGGTGACTGCGCCGGCACCAATGGTGGTGATACTGATTGCGTCACGATAACCAAAACCAATGGCCACCACCGCGCCCACAATGAACGACACCAACACGCCGACAAAAATCGAGATCACTCCAACCACGCCGGATTTTTTGAGCTCGCCCAGCTGGACACCAAAGGCGGTGGACACGATGCCGAAGTCACGCAGCATGCCGCCACCCATCAGGCCCAGCCCGCTCAACAGGCTGATGTCGGCAACGCCACGCGTGCCGCCGGTGAGCTTGCCTGCCCACCAGGCTGCCGCGAGGCCCAGAATGATGGCAATAGCCGAGCCGTGAATGCGGCCATGGGTAAGCACCCGTGATAACCAGTACGAAAGCCACACGGTCAGGCCAACCAGCGTGAATGCTGTGATCAAACCGTTGGCAGCGACAACGCCAAGCAGGGTTTGCATCAGTGCGACCCCGGTTGTGCCGGCTTATTGTCTGCAGCAGTGTCCAATGGCGGCAGCGGAACGCCTTGCGGACCCATTCTGGCCAGCACCGGCACCAGCAGAAAGCAGAGGACTGTCGCCAGCGCTCCCGCCAGCAAAGCCAGCATTCCGCCATCGACTGCGGCGACCACGTTCTGGCCGGCAGCCATGGCCACAATGATGGGGATGTACATGGCGCTCCAGAACTTGATGCCAGTAGCCGACTCACCACTGACCAGCGGCTGGCAAAGTTTTGAACCGGAGGCGAGCACCAACAGCAGCATGGCAATACCGACACCACCCACATTGGCCTGCACGCCGAGTAACTTGCCGAGCAGTTCTCCCACGAACAAACCAACGAGCGAACAGCCAGACAGCAGAGCCACACCGTAGATGATCATGGCGATCAAACCCCAGCCTTGGTAAACGCTCCCAACACCAGTGTCTGTGCTTCGTCTTGCAGCAGTTTCAAATGCCCGGCGCCACGGAAACTTTCGGCATACAGCTTGTAAACATCCTCGGTGCCGGACGGACGCGCAGCAAACCAGCCCTGCGCAGTGCTGACCTTCACACCACCGATGGCAGCGTTGTTGCCGGGTGCGTGGGTCTGCACGCTGGTGATCGCATCGCCGGCGAGTGTGGTCGAGCCGAGATCAGCACTCGACAATTTCGACAGCACAGCCTTCTGTGCGCGGCTGGCGGGTGCATCAATGCGTTCGTACACAGGCGCACCGAATTGTTCAGTCAGGCGCTTGTAGTGCTCGGCCGGATCGCGGCCGGTGCGTGCCAGCATTTCCACCGCCAGCAGGTTGAGGATGATGCCGTCCTTGTCGGTGCTCCACGCAGTGCCGTCGCGGCGCAGGAAGGAAGCGCCGGCGCTCTCTTCGCCGCCAAAACCAAGGCTGCCGTCATGCAGGCCGCTGACAAACCATTTGAAACCCACCGGCACTTCCATCAAGGGTCGCCCGAGCGCAGCGGCCACACGATCAATCATGCTGCTCGACACTATGGTCTTGCCGATGCCTGCAGTCGGCGACCACTGCGGCCGATGGCGGAACAGGTAGTCGATTGCCACTGCAAGGTAATGGTTGGGATTCATCAAGCCACGCGGTGTAACGATGCCGTGACGGTCGCTGTCGGTATCGTTGCCAAAGGCCAGCTGATATTGATCCTTGTAGGCCAACAGGCCGGCCATCGCATAAGGCGACGAACAATCCATGCGGATCTTGCCGTCCCAATCCAGACTCATGAAGCCGAACTGCCCATCCACGTTGGGGTTCAGATTGACCAGATCGAGCCCGCAGCGTTCGGCAATGGGCTGCCAGTAGTCCACGGCAGAACCACCCAGCGGATCGACTGCGATATGCAGCTTGCTGCCGCGCAACACGTCGAGGTCGATGACCTGATCGAGTTCGCTGACATAGGCGGTGATGAAGTCATGGCGATGTATGCAGTCGGATTTTTGGGCGCGCTCGTAAGGAATGCGCTGCACGCCCTGCAGACCCTTGGCCAGCAGTTCATTGGCGCGGGTTTCGATTTGCCTGGTGACGTCAGTATCGGCAGGGCCACCATGCGGCGGGTTGTACTTGAAGCCACCATCCTGCGGTGGATTGTGCGAAGGCGTGATGACGATGCCATCGGCCAGTGCAGCGCCACTTTGGCGGTTATGGCACAGAATCGCATGCGAGATCGCTGGGGTGGGTGTGTAGCCATCGGCATGATCAATACAAGTGTAGACATTGTGTGCTGCCAACACTTCCAGCGTGCTGCGCATTGCCGGCAGCGACGCCGCGTGGGTGTCGCGCCCGATAAACAAAGGCCCCGTTATCCCCGCCGCTTTGCGGTATTCGCACAGCGCCTGCGTGATGGCCAGAATGTGCGCTTCATTGAACGTACTGAGCAACGGCGAACCCCTGTGGCCGCTGGTGCCAAAGGCAACGCGCTCAGCCACATTGGCCGGGTCTGGCTGACGTTGGTAATAAGCCTGTTCGAGGGCGGCAAGATCGACAAGATCAGCGGGGAGGGCGCGCTGCCCGGCGCGGGGGTGGTTGGCCATGTCAGGGTTCCTGTAGGTATCTACCGGCAATGTAGCGGAAGCACTACGCGGGCGCCAAGCCCGGCGAGCAGCTGCACAACTGCGCTTCGACATAGAGAGACATGTGTGTCAGGCATTGGGTGTAAAACCACGCTATGCTCACTCCATTCAAGTTGCACCATCGAGTACTGCCCGTGAAATCTCTCCTCCTATGCTTGTTTGCCATCACAGGACTCGCCGCCTCTGCTGCCGCAAAGGCTGATACCCGCTGGCATGTGGTGCTGGCAGCAGTGGGCAATGAGCAGAATGTGTTTGATAACTTCGTCAATGATTTTGCTGCCACCCTCAAAGGGCGCGATGACATTGCCTCCTTCACCGAACTGCACGCCAGCATCGACGAACGCTGGCCAGCTAGTGGCATGCAGGAGTTGGAGCGCTCGCTGACAGCGCTCAAACCCCAGCAGAATGAAGGCTGTCTGATTTATTTGACGGGGCATGGTGCGCCGGAAGGCATCGCGATGTCTGCCGAGACGCCGATGGCGTTCGTGCGGCCAACGCGCATGGAGTCCATGCTCAACTCCTGTTCGCAACGGCCAACCGTGTTGGTGGTGTCGGCTTGTTTCAGCGGCGTTTACATGCGCCCCGGCATTACCCGGCCCGAACGTATTGTGATGACAGCAAGCGCTGCCGATCTGACCTCGTTCGGTTGTTCCAACAACAACCGCTACACCTTCTTCGATCAATGTTTCATGGACGCCTGGTCTCACCATGACCTGTGGGGAATGCTGGCTGATGAAGTCAGGAATTGCGTCAGGACTACCGAGCGCAGCGGCAACTTTCCCTCATCGAAGCCGCAGTTCTTTTTCGGCCCCGGCCTGCGCGAGTTGGCGTTGCCTGCAGAATAGTCCGGTGTGCGGTAGAGCTGTCCATGCGCACGATGATGGAACCAATGAGTACCAGTGATCCCCTGCGCTAGTGCCTCCGTACGAGGCTGCACACTGGAGGAATCATGAAAGACTTAATACTACCGATCGCGATCGTTTTGGGAACTGCAGTACTTATATCCATCAGCTATAGCAGCATCGAAGTAAAGGGCCGCCCGAGCGTGACTGCCTGCAACGGCGAGTGTTACGACGACTTTGTGGTGGCTGACAAAGAACGCCAGGCGCTATTGAGTGCCCAACAAGCTACTGCCACCCCGGCAGAGCTCGGCTCGAAAACCTATACCACCGTGTGCCTGGCATGCCATGGCGACAAGGGTCAGGGCGTTGTAGGCCCGGCGCTTGCGGGGCGTGATACCGGATATCTGCTTACTGCGCTGGCCGCCTACAAAAACGGCGAAACGCGCGGCAACCAGAGCGCGCTGATGTGGGCGCAATCGGCTGCATTGAGCCAGAGCGATATGGATAACGTGGCCGCGTACATTGTTACGTTCTGATTGCGAGCGGGAACGCTCATCATTCACAAGAGACTGACATGCAACCAATAACTGCCGACGCTCAACGGCAATGCGCCGACTGGCTGAATTGCCGCGTTGGCAAGTTGCACAGCAACGAAGAGCTGGATCTGTGTGCGCTTACTGCCGGCAAAGTGGTGCTTATCGTCAACACCGCCAGCTTTTGTGGCTTCACGCAGCAGTTCAAGGGGCTGGAGGCACTGTACCAGCGCTACAAGGAACGTGGTCTGCTGGTAATCGGCTTTCCGTCTGACAACTTCTTCCAGGAGTCAAAAGACGCCGCGAAAACAGCCGACGTCTGTTACGTGAATTTCGGAGTTACGTTTCCAATGACCAGTACCATCAAGGTGCGCGGCGATGACACGCATCCCGTGTTCAAACACCTGCATCAAA
>Ga0255099_1000835_pt1 | contig 11475 bp, 11 predicted proteins | sample Colum_Colum_RepA_2_FD_188451 | JGI IMG/M metagenome (GOLD analysis project Ga0255099, IMG submission 188451) | Freshwater microbial communities from Columbia River, Oregon, United States - Colum_Colum_RepA_8d | ecosystem: Environmental > Aquatic > Freshwater > River | place: USA: Oregon...
CCATAGCCGCGCTCTGTGGCGTGGGGTAAATTCCATATTGTTTGCACCTCGGATCGAGCGCAGCCAATACTGGATAGTGCAGCAGCAACCAAAGAGAAAGCGATGAGTACCAAGAAAGACGAACAGCGCCGCATCAAAGAAGAAAAGCATGCTGCCGAGCTACGTAAAAGCAAGCTTGGATCGCTGCTCGCCAAGGTAGCCGCCTGCATATTGATCCCGCTGGTAGTTGGCGTGGTTTTATACGGCTTCTTTACCAACGGTCAGGCCGTACCGCCCGGTGCGGTAGGCGAGGCCGATCATGTGCGCGGCAACGCGGCAGCAGCAGTTACCGTTACCGTCTATGCTGATTTCCAGTGCCCGGCATGTCGTGAAGAAACCAATCTGGTGGCACGTGCCTGGCCGCGCATCCGTGAAAAAGTGGCCTTTGTGTTCCGTCACTACCCACTCGATATCCACAACCATGCTTTTACTGCCGCTCGATATGCGGAGGCGGCGGCCAAACAGGGCAAGTTCTGGGAAATGCACGACATTCTGTATGCCGATCAGGCGCTGTGGTCCGCCGTAGACGATCCGCTGCCATTTTTCGATGGTTACGCCACCCAGCTTTCACTGAACGTGGAGCAACTGCATGCGGATATGGATCTGCCTGAAGTACGGGCGAAGATTCTGGCCGATCAGCGGGGTGGTACCCGTGCGAGGGTACTCGGCACGCCAACGATCTTCATCAATGGCAGGCCGATACCGAACCCGGCCACGCCGGCCGATCTGATTGCAGCGATCGACAAAGCTGCAGCCGGCTAGCGATTACCGATCCGCATCACTGAACTGACTGCCGGGTTGTTTACTGGATTGCTGCCGCTTCGCGCAGAATATCCAGCATCTCGTACGATGGATAACCATCAGCTTGCAGCCGGTTGCGCAGTTGGTAGTCGCGCACGGCTTCGCGGGTACGAGTGCCGAGTACGCCGTCCGGTTCACCGGCATCAACGCCGAGTTTGTTCAGCAGTGTTTGCATTTCCTCTACGTCGGCGCGCGCCAGTGCACGTTCCTCATCGGCGGGCATGTGCTGGATCGGACCTTCACCCATGAAGCGGTCGGCCAGATGGCCCACCGAAATCGCGTAGAACGTCGAGCGGTTCCACACCATCGTGGTGCGGAAGTTGTTGTAGCCAAGGAAGGCAGGACCATCGGCACCGGCCGGTACAATCACTGAGGCCAGCATGTCGGCCTGGCCGAGCGGTGCGCCATCAACACGGCGGATACCAAGCGCGTCCCATTCGGTTACCGTCTTGCGCACACCAGTGCCCGAGAGTGCAAAGTCGAAATTGCCCGGCAGCACCACTTCACGGCCCCAGCGCTCATCGCCTTTCCAGCCCGATTCCGACAAATAGTGTGCCGCTGACGCCAACACATCCGGCAGTGAATTCCAGATATCGATGCGGCCATCGCCGTCGCCATCCACGGCGTAGTTGGAAAAGGTAGACGGCATGAATTGGCACTGGCCCATCGCGCCCGCCCACGAGCCGGTCATGGCGCTGGCGTCGATGTGGCCGGCGTCGAGAATCTGCAGCGCGGTCAACAGTTCAGTACGGAAAAAACCAGAACGGCGCGGATCCCACGCCAGCGTGGCGAGGGCATTGATCACCGAAAAACCACCGGTGAAATCACCAAAATTGCTTTCCAGCGCCCAGAACGAAGTCAGGTACTGCGGCTGCACGCCGTATTTGGCTTCGATGCGATCAAACAGCTCGCGATGTTCGGCCATCAGTTCGCGACCGCGGCGTACCCGCGCATCACTCATGCGGGATTTCATGTATCCGGAAAATGTCTGCACAAACTCAGGCTGGCTCTTGTCGAGCTCCAGCACACGCGGCAACGGGGCTTCCACACTGGCGAAAGCTGCGTCGATAGTGCCGGCGCTTATGCCCTTGCTGCCGGCCTCGCGGCGAAAATCGGCGAGCCAGGTGGAGAAATCGACGGTGTTGGCAGCGACAACCGGAGTATCAGTTGCAGGTTGCTCGGCAGCATTGATCGACATACACGCACTCAGTGTCAGTGCGAACGAGCATCCAAGGGCTGCAGAAATCACAAGACCCATGCGGGTAATCCTCAATCCCGTAAAAAGATTCAACAGATCACTGCCACTCAAACTTGTAACCCACTGCATACAGCGAATGGATCAGTTCTTCATCGGGCACTACCACGCTGATTTTCTTGCGCAGTTTCTTGATGTGGCTGTCGATGGTGCGATCGCTTACTACACGGCCGTCGGAATAGATTTTGTCGACCAGCACGCTGCGCGAGAAGATGCGGCCAGGCTGATCGGACAACACTTTCAGCAGTTGGAACTCAACGGCAGTCAGGTGCAGGTCGGTGCCGTGGATCATGGCTTTGTAGGTGTCTACATCCAGCACCAGACCGCGGTCGGCGGGTTTGTCTTTGCCTTCGCTGCGGCGCAGCACGGCTTTTGAGCGCGCTACTACTTCACGCGGGCTGAAGGGTTTGCAGATGTAATCGTCGGCACCGAGTTCGAGGCCGAGCAGGCGGTCGATCTCATCCACCTTGGCGGTGATCATGATTACCGGCAGTTGCGAGTGCTTGCGGATGTCCTTGCAGATATCCACGCCGCTCTTGTTCGGCAGCATGATGTCGAGTAGCACCAGATTGGTGTGGTGCTCGGCCAGCCAAGGCTGCACGTCGGCGCCATCATGCAAACAAGTTACTTCAAAGCCGCTCTGGATCAGGTAGTCCTGCAGCAGGCTCGACAGTTTGAGTTCGTCTTCAACTATAAGGATGTGTTGTGTCATCAGTAATCCCTCTTTATCTGGTTCAGATCTTTGCTTCAGGCGTATGGTTCGTTCAATCCAGTGTGTGCTGATAGCGTGGAAATGCAATGGTCAGCTTGAGGCCGCCAAGCGGTGAATGGCTGGCAGCGATACTGCCGTCGTGGGCATTGACGATGTTCTGGCAGATCGCAAGACCAAGTCCCGAGCCGCCCTTGGCGCGATTACGCGACATTTCGACACGGTACAGCCGGTCGAACAGATGCGCGAGATCTTCGTCACTGACACCGGGTGCGCTGTCGAACCATTCCACCAACACATGATTGCCGTCTTCGAATACGCGTACATGCACTTCACCACCGCTATTGGTGTAACGGCAGGAGTTCTGCAGCAGGTTGTCGAACACCTGCAACAGGCGATCGGGATCGCCGAACACGCCCAGCTCCTGCTCGGGATGGGTGGGCGGCAGCTCCAATGTCACCGTCAGATTGCTTTTCGAGGTGAGTTGGCCATGTTTGTCGATACAGGTTTCCAGCAGTTCTCCCAGGTCAATCGGCTCTTTCTTGTAGACCAGCGCGCCGACATCCGACAAGGACAGCTCGTGCAGATCGTTCACCAGCGTGCTGAGATGCACCACTTCCTGGTGGAAGGAATCAATGGTATCGGCATTCAGTGGCCGGACGCCGTCCTGCACCGCCTCCAGTTCGCCGCGCAAAATGGCAAGTGGGGTGCGAAGCTCATGCGAGATATCGGCAATCCACTGCTGGCGTGCGGTCTGGTTATGGTCCAGGGTTTTCGCCAGCGTGTTGAAATCGTCTGCCAACTGGCCGAGTTCGTCGCTGCTGCGCACCGGAATCCGCGAGTTGTAGTCGCCATTCGCCAGCGCGCGGGTGCCGGTCACGACTTCGCGGATCGGTCGGGTCAGTATTGTGGCCGCCGGGAACGCGATCAGGGCAGATATCAGGCCCAGAACGGAGGCGAGTATGAAAAAGTCGTTTTGTTGTTGCTCGGCGAACAGTACGTCGGCCTGTTCCGACAATTGTTGCCGGCTGGTAACCGCCAGGTAACCCACAGTATCGCCAGCGACAATGATCGGGTTCAGTGTTACCAGCTCGGGAATGTAGGCGCCGGGATTGCCGCGCACGATTAGCTGGTTGGCATCAAGCAAGTGCAGATAAGGGCGGGCTGGACTGTATTCCGAGGTGTAATACCAATCGTTGGGTGTAAATCCACCGGGCACGGGTCTGTCGTACTGAAGACGACGACTGCTGGCAATCAGATCTGGATCGATCGCGCTTTCGATACTGAAGGCGATCAGGTCTGACCACACCTGCTGGCTGGCACGGATCGGTTCCCAGGTTTGGTTGTCGATGTAGAACTGCTCGAGCCCTTCCAGCAAGGCCGGGATCTGGCGTTCTTCGATGCGGCTGACATACTCGCGGAAACCGCGCGCAAAGTTGTTGTAGCCCACGCTGTACATGGACACGTAAACCAGCGCGTGTGCCGACAGGATGATGAAGAAAAGTTTGTATTTGATGCTGAGCCGCATGGCTGGCTACTATAACCCAATTCCCCGCTATTGCCCCGTAGCGGAATCGTTCCATGGCATTTGCACAAATCCGCAGAAGCACTGCATTTCATGCCCACACCAGTTGATGCCTTCCACAACTTCCATCCGGTTACCCGCGCGTGGTTCGAACGTACGCTGGGCACGCCTACGTTGCCGCAGCAAGACGCTTGGCCGGCGATCCAGGCTGGCCACCACACCCTGATTGCTGCGCCTACCGGTAGCGGCAAGACGCTTGCCGCATTCTATGTGGCAATCGACCGCCTGCTGCAGGCCGCCCTGGAACCGGGCCACTACCGCACTGCCACCACAGTGCTGTACGTGTCGCCCTTGAAAGCGCTCGGCAACGACATCCAGCGCAACCTTGATGTGCCATTGGCCGGCATCACTGCATTGTTGCCGGAGTTCGGCCTGCCGCCGGTGGAGATCCGTGTGGCAGTGCGCACCGGCGATACGCCGCAGCAGCAGCGGCAGCACATGCTCAAACATCCGCCCCATATATTGGTGACTACGCCGGAATCGCTGTATCTGCTGCTCACCAGCAAGGGCGGCCGTCAGCTGCTCAGTACGATCAGCACCGTCATCCTAGATGAAATCCACGCCATGCTGGGTGACAAGCGCGGTTCGCACCTGTCGCTCTCGCTCGAACGCTTGCAGAAGCTCACCGGTGCGCGCATCCAGCGCATCGGGCTTTCGGCTACGCAGAAGCCGATCGAGCGGGTGGCGCAGTATCTGGTGGGTATGGATAACCAAAGCAAGGGCAAGCCCGATTGCGTCATTGTAGACAGTGGACACAAACGCAAACTCGACGTAACGCTGGAAGTGCCGCAGTCGCCACTCACTGCGCTGATGAGCAGCGAGGTGTGGGGCGAGATTTATCAGCGGCTGGAGCAGCTGACAGCGCAGCACCGCACTACGATCATCTTCGTCAACACGCGGCGCTTGGCAGAACGCCTGGCGGTAACGCTGGGCGAACGCATTGGTGCCGAGCTGGTGAGCTCGCATCACGGCAGCATGAGCAAGGATCACCGCTTCGACGCCGAGCAACGGCTCAAGCGTGGCGAGCTGCGCGTGTTGGTGGCGACCGCGTCGATGGAACTCGGTATCGACGTAGGTGCAGTGGAACTGGTAGTGCAGATCGCTTCACCGAAAGGCATCGCCGCCTTCCTGCAGCGCGTAGGCCGCAGCCGCCATCAGATAGACGGTATACCCAAAGGCATCCTGTTCCCGCTCACGCGCGATGATCTGGTGGAATGTACCGCCTTGCTTGACGCCATCCGCCGTGGCGAACTCGATCAACTGGTGATCCCCGAGCAACCGCTCGACATCCTGTCGCAGCAGATCGTGGCCGAACTCGCCTGCGAGGAAGAAGACGGCAAAGGCTGCACGCTCGACGAGATCTGGCAGTGGGTCACCCGCTCGTGGGTATATCGCAATCTGACTCGCGAAAACTTCGACGCCATCGTGCGCATGCTGGCAGAGGGCTACACCACGCGGCGTGGCCGCAGCGGCGCGTTGCTGCATCTGGACCAGATCAACAACGTGGTGCGGCCACGCAAAGGCGCGCGCCTCACTGCACTCACCAACGGCGGCGCCATTCCCGACATGTTCGACTACCAGGTGGTGCTCGACCCGGAAGACATCGTGGTGGGTTCGCTCAACGAAGACTTTGCGCTCGAATCCATTCCGGGCGACATCTTTACGCTCGGCAACCACAGCTGGCGCCTGCTTCGGATTGACGGGCTCAAGGTGAGAGTGACTGACGCGCACGGGCAGCCGCCGTCGATTCCTTTCTGGCTCGGTGAAGGCCCGGGCCGCACACGCGAACTGTCGGAGGCGGTATCGCGCCTGCGGGATGAGCTGTACCAGCGTTTCACTGAATCCGCTGCCGATGGCATTCGCTGGCTGCACCACGACGTAGGCTTGCCGCAGTCGGGTGCCGAGCAGCTGGCTTCCTACTTATATAGTGGCAGTGCCGCGCTGGGCGTAATGCCCACCCGCGAAACTCTGGTGATCGAACGCTTCTTCGACGAGGTGGGCGACATGCATGTGGTGCTGCACTCGCCGTTCGGCAGCCGCTTGAACAAGGCGTGGGGGCTGGCGCTGCGCAAGTGCTTCTGCCGCAGCTTCAACTTCGAGCTGCAGGCCGCTGCCAATGAAGACAGCATCGTCATCTCGCTCGGCTCGGTGCACAGCTTCGAGCTGGCCGATGTGTTCCATTACCTCAACAGCAACAGCGTGCAGGACGTGTTGATACAGGCGCTGCTTGATGCGCCGATGTTCGAAGTGCGCTGGCGCTGGAATGCCAGCCGCGCACTGGCGGTGGCGCGCAACCGCAACGGCAAGCGGGTGCCGCCGCAGTTCCAGCGCATGGCAGCGGAAGATTTTGTGGCGCAGGTGTTTCCCGATTCGCTCGCCTGCCAGGAAAACATCACCGGCCCGCGCGAAGTGCCGCAGCATCCGCTGGTGCAGCAAACCATTCACGATTGCCTCACTGAAGCGATGGACATCGACGAGCTGGTGCAGCTGATCACCCGCATCGAAAAAGGCGAAGTGGCGCTGGTGGCGAAAGACCTGCGCGAACCCTCACCGTTTGCGCAAGAGATCATCAACGCAAGGCCCTACGCCTTCCTCGACGACGCGCCCTTCGAAGAACGCCGCACGCTCGCCATCCGCAATCGCAGCTGGATAGACCCGGCCGAGAATGCCGACTACAGCGCGCTGGATGTTGCCGCCATCGCCCGCGTGCGCGAAGAAGCCTGGCCGTGGGTGCGCAGTGCCGACGAACTGCACGACGCCCTGATGCTGATGGGGTTCATGAGTTGGGCGGAAGTGCACGGCCGCCTGGCCAATGCCAACAGCAGTGAAGAGTTGGAAATGGAGGCCGATCTCTCACTGTTCCTGGCCGAACTCATCAAACAACAGCGCGCCACCGAAGTGCGCCACAACGGTGTGCGGCTGGTGATCGCCAGTGAAAGGCAGCCGCTGTTCGCAGCACTGGGTTCGCAATGGCAATTCAAACCAGCCGTGGTATTGCCGCCGGCCTTGCTGCAACAAAGCTACACGCCGGAAGCAGCGCTCACCGAAATTGTGCGCGGCCGTCTTGAAGCGCTCGGGCCTGTCACCGTGAAACAACTCAGCGACTCGCTGGCATTGCCACGCAGTGAGGTGGAGTTCGCCCTCGGTGCGCTGGAAGTCGAAGGTTTCGCCTTCCAGGGCTTCTACACGCCGATCACAGCGCACACCAATACCCCGCAGGAAAAGGAATGGTGCGAACGCCGCCTGCTGCATCGCATTCATCGCTACACCATCGACGCCCACCGCGAGAGCATCAAGCCGGTATCGTTGCAGGTGTATATGCAGTTCCTGCTGGGGCTGCATGAAGTGCAGCCGCTCACCGACGACATCACGCTAAGCGGCCTCACCACCGCCGAATCGCTGCGCCGCATCCTGCAACAGCTCGACGGCATCACCGCACCCGCCACCGCGTGGGAGAGCGACATCCTGCCGGCGCGGCTGCCAAACTACGATCCGGCCTGGCTTGATCAACTGTGCATCAGCGGTCAGGTGAGCTGGGGCCGTCTGCTGCAACCGCGGGAAGCCGGCACCACCAAAGCAGCCGGCCCGGTGAAGAACACTCCGCTCAACCTGGTGCAGCGCCGCAACCTCGATTTATGGCAAACACTGGCAGGGCAGGAGCCAGTATTGCCTGAACAGTTGTCATCCGCTGCGGCACTGATCCACAGCCTGCTACAGCGCCACGGCGCCAGCTTCTTCACCGACCTCACGCGCCACGCCGGCCTGTTGCCGCTGCAGGTAGAACAGGCGCTGGCCGAGCTTGTCAGTGTGGGGCTGGTAAGCAGCGACAACTTTACCGGTCTGCGCGCACTGCTCACCCCCGACAGCCACAAACCCAAAACCGGCAGCCACGATCGCCGCCGGGCAATCTACGGCATAGAAGACGCCGGCCGCTGGGCACTGCTCCCCACGCCAACCGAACCAGCAGCGCAACTGACCGACGAACAACTCGAACGCCTGATCCAGCTTTACTGCCAACGCTGGGGCGTTATCAACCGCAAAGTGCTGGAGCGCGAACAGAACGTGCCGCCATGGCGGCAACTGTTGATCAAACTGCGCCGCATGGAACTGCGCGGCGACATCAGAGGCGGCCGCTTCATCAGCGGCGTGGGTGGCGAACAGTTCGCATTGCCCGATACCGTGGCCGCACTGCGCAAGCAACACAAACTGTGGCAAGACGCACAGGAGCGTGACCCTTCCACCCGCACGCCACTGCGCCACATCATCAACGCCACCGATCCACTCAACCTGCTCGGCTCACTGCTGCCGGAAAAGAAAGTGCCGCACCAAAGCAGCAACCGCCTGCTGTTCGAAGACGGCATTGCCATCGCCGTGCTGGAAAAGGACGAAGTGAAACTGCTGCGCGGCGACAACAGCGCCCAGCAATGGAACCTGCAGAAGCTGCTGCAGAAGAAAACGTTTCCGCCGAGGTTGCGGGCGTATATCGGTAAGGTTTAGAAAAACGGGAAAGTCGGCAGTTTTCAGCTAGATTGCAGTTATTTGAAGGTGGGCCGGAAATGGATTTTCTGGAATTAGTGCGCGAGAAAGCCGCGATCAAAGTACTGTTCCTGCCACATGCGATAAGGCAGATGTCCCGGGTTGCTCGCCAGCTGACTGTTGTAGACGTCAAAGCGGTAATTGATTCGGGCAATTTGATTGAGGAATACCCAGAGGATGTCCGCGGACATAGTGGGTTATTGGTGGGGCGCAGCCAGGATGAGCGCCCTGTCCACGTGGTTTGTTAGCCCAAAAGTGAGTATCTTGCTGTCATTACCGCTTACGTCCCCGACGAAAAATCCTGGGTCATCGATTTCAAGACGAGAACCAAGTTATGAAATGCCTGCACTGCCAGGGCGAAATGGTCCGGGAAACAGCGCCCTTCCACTTTGACAGACAGGGAGCACATGTCAGCCTGGATAAGGTGCCGGCGTGGGTCTGTACCCAGTGTGGGGAGCCACTCTTCGAAGAGGCTGAGGTCAACGCAATCCAGGAGTTGATGGAAGCAGTGGACAAACAAACAAGCAAGTTTGATCGCCCTGCTACTCCTAATTGATCCTGTCCAACAGACTCTGCGACCCCGCATAGTGCTGCCCTAGTACATGTGTGTATATCTGCGTCGTACTCACATCGTTGTGCCCCAGCAACTCCTGCACGGTGCGAATGTCGGCACCTGACGCCAGCATCGCAGTGGCGAATGAGTGCCGGAAGGTGTGGCACTTAACCCGCTTGTTCACCACGCCAGCCTTGCGGGCGGCAATAGCCAGGAACTTTCGCACCACGGAATCATGCAGGTGATAGCGACACAGTGTTGCATCGTAGGGATTGCTGCACAGTCCAGAGGATGGAAACACCCATGCCCAAGCACGCATGCGCCAGGCATTCGGATACTTCCTGGCAAACGCTGGCGGCGTTGCGCTGGCAAACCTGTTCTTCCTCCCCTGTGCCAGCAAGCTGAAGGCCATCGTAGCAACACAGACCCAGTACTACGAGATCGTCATTGAGGGCATCATAGCCATCGCCGAAGGCGAGAATCCTCGCAACATTGAAAGCAAGCTCCAAGGCTATCTTTGATTCCCGCTGTCAAAGAGGCAGGTCAAAGGGTCGGGTTCGGGTCCGCAGTGCCCCGGAAGTGTTGGTCGCTCTGAGGAATCCATATGTCGGGCAGAAAAAAGAAGCATGAAGAGCACGAGAATTACGAGCGTTGGCTGGTGTCGTATGCCGACTTCATCACGCTGCTGTTTGCATTCTTTGTGGTGATGTACTCCATCTCCTCGGTAAATGAGGGCAAGTACCGCGTGCTTTCGGACTCGCTTGTGGCAGCGTTCCGTTCATCTGCAAGATCTGTGACTCCCGTTCAGGTAGGCGAACTTGCGCGTTCGCCGCTGACCCCTCTCAGTGAGCAACTACTGGAAAGGCCGACGCCGGCTCTCATGCAGCCCATACTTGTTGATATCCAGGCTAATGTCATGTCAGAAGTGGTCTTACCCGAAGAGTTCTTTGAGTCAGAGGCTGAGGAATCGGAAGGACCGCCCGGCAAGATTGAAGCAATGGCTGCCGACATCGAGAACGCGATGTCACGGATGATCGAGCAGAATCTGGTAAATATCCGCCGTAACCAGTTTTATCTGGAGATAGAGCTGAACTCCACCTTCTTGTTTGGGTCGGGAAGTGCAGAGCTGTCCATTGATGCAGAGATTATTCTCAAGCAGATTGCGCGCATTTTGTCCAAGCAGCCCAACCGGATTCATGTTGAGGGATATACGGACAACATTCCGGTACAAAGCAACCAATATCCCTCCAATTGGGAGCTGTCAGCTGCGCGGGCTGCCGCTGTCATCCGGTTGTTTGCCGCCAATGAGGTCGCGTCCGATCGCATGGCTGCGATAGGTTACGGGGAGCAAAAGCCGGTGGAAAGCAATGCGACTGTGGATGGTCGAAACAAGAACAGAAGGGTTGTAATCGTGGTGCTCAACCATCTTGATGATTCAGTAGATGTATCGGAAACCGCGACGTTCGAGGTGATGAAGGACATTCTCGAGCGCTTGCCGTTCTGGGTCAATTGACACGCCTCGATCTACCCGGGCATGCCAGAGCCAGATTGGCAGTCCCGGCTCGCGCTCTGTTCTTGACGCTATGCTCCGTTCAGCCGATCTCTGCGATGCTCGGCGTCGCGTTCATTGCGCGCGAACAGGCCGTCGATGTTTTCTGCCGTGGTCTGGTTGACCGAGTACAGGTCGGCCGGCACATATACGCATTCACGCAGCAGGCCGCCAAAAGGCATGTGCACGCGGTGATAGTCCTTCGGTGACAGATACACGGTGGCAAAGTGGCCGTTGCGGAAGCGCTGCGACCAGCTCTCGTCACCACCAAGCAGCGGTCGCAGGCCATCCTTGAGCGGACGCGTGAAGAAGGCGTTGAAATTGGCGTAGGCCTCGGGTGCCTCCGCCTGTGCCTGGATTGCACAGCTGATTTATCTCGCCGTTGCAATAATGTGGCTGGTTCCTGACCGACGCATCGAGAATGCCCTGCAAGAGAACTAAACCTGAT
>Ga0255099_1000836_pt1 | contig 11469 bp, 5 predicted proteins | sample Colum_Colum_RepA_2_FD_188451 | JGI IMG/M metagenome (GOLD analysis project Ga0255099, IMG submission 188451) | Freshwater microbial communities from Columbia River, Oregon, United States - Colum_Colum_RepA_8d | ecosystem: Environmental > Aquatic > Freshwater > River | place: USA: Oregon...
CAGTAAAATAAAGATTGCGATAAGGATGCTTGCTTCATAACGCAATCACAAGCGGGCCTAATGTTTTTAATTTAATTTTTTAGCTATTATAACATACACTGGAAAATGATCACTGTATCCGCCCGTATAACTTCCACCACTGTATGTACGAAAGGGATAACCTTTAAAATTTCCAAAATCAGATTTTAAAAAAGGTTTATTAAAAACCCGTGCTTTGTAAATACCCCAATTATTAAACTCGGGCTGTATCCATGGTTTATTTATAATTATTTGATCAAAAAGATTCCAGCTGTCTTGATACGCCAAGCTACCAATACCATCAGCATATAATTGCTCCATTGGATTATAATAAACATGCGCTGTATTACTTTGGTAATTACCGCTGGTTATTAAACCCTTTTTAATAGATTCATTTATTGGATCATCATTAAAATCACCCATTATCACTATTTTAAGTTCCGGCTCCAATTGTAACAAACTATCGCAAACGCGTCTTAAAATTTGTGCTGCACGGTTTCGATTGGGTCTACTGGCCATTTCACCACCTCGCCGTGAGGGCCAGTGATTAACAAAAAAAACAGTTGGCTCATTTAAAAACAAACCTTTTACCATAAGGATATCACGTGTTCTGTGAGCGGTGTCTGTAATTAATTTTACTGGAATTGCATGAGCCTGTTGCACTTTAAAATACTTTGGGTTGTAAATAAAAGAGGGATCTACGCCCCTAAAGTCTGGTCCCTCAATATGAACAAGCTGATACTTACGTGCAATTAGCGCGGGCTGATGAATTAAATCTGATACAACAAATTTATTTTCAATTTCACATAAGCCTAAAACCGCAGGTCCATCGGGGCTTATTTCCTTACCCATTTGTGCAATTACTTCAGATAAATGATTTAATTTATGCCGGTAACGGGTTCCGTTCCAGGCATTGGTGCCTTCGGGTGTAAATTCTTCATCGTTTTTCCAGCGGTCGTTAAGGGTGTCGTATAAATTTTCAACATTCCAAAAACCTATTATTGCCATATTGTACTGTGCCTGTGGTTTCAATTGCTGTGACCACATTAGGGCATTACAAAACACAAATACAAAAAATACTAAAACTGATTTATTCATTATATTTCAAAATTAGAATTTTAAATTGGTTTGTTTAGTAATAAAATCTTAACATCTATGACTTTTAAAATTCATACAAAACCATTTCTATTGTATATATTCGAGCCATGAATAAATACATTACAGGTGTTTTGTTTGTGTATGCAATTTCTATTGCACATGCCCAACAATTTACATCTGCTGATAGCCTACCAACGGATACGGGCGATACACAATTTCAATTGCCTGTATTTTCAACTACCGGAGCAGATGCCGAAGCGGATATGGACCAGCAGGATGTTTCTTCCTTGTTGCAATCCAGTAAAGATGTATTTACACAGTTTTCGAGTTTTCAATTTAGCAATGCACGTTACCGTTTGCGCGGTTATGCTGCAGAAAATCAAATGATAATGATTAACGGTATTAACGTTAACAGTTTAGAAACCGGCTTTGCAACATGGTCTAACTGGGGTGGTTTAAATGATGTGACGCGTTATACCGAAACCCGTTTTGGATTGGGCGCAAACCGTTATGGCTTCTCAGGTCCTGGAGGGTATACAAATATAAATTCAAGAGCTTCAGATTTTAAGAAAGGTTCAAGGGCCTCGTATGGCGTTTCAAACCGAATATTTAGAAACCGCTTTATGCTAACCCATTCAACCGGTATGATGAAAAATGGTTGGGCAATAACCCTGTCGGCATCTGCCCGAAACGGTGAAGCAGTATATATACCCGGCACCTATTTTAATGCCCAGGCATTTTACCTCTCCATCGACAAACGTATTAATGAAAAGCATTTACTGAGTTTTACAGGGTTTTATGCCCCCATTGAACAAGGGCGCAGTAATGGTGAAACCATAGAGGCTTATACAATTGCCAAGGACAATTATTATAATAGTGCTTGGGGCTTACAAAATGGAAAAGTTCGCAATGCGTCGGTAAGCCGTGTAAATAAACCTCAGTTACAATTGCATCATGTGTGGAGCCCTAATGCCACAATGCAATGGGATAATGGCGTGTTTTACAGTTTTGGAACTATGGGACTAAGTGGTTTAAATTGGAATGACGCACCTAATCCGCGTCCAGATTATTACCGCTACTTACCAAGCTATTACAGAGATTTGGGTAATAACAGTATGGCTGATTATAGTATTCAACAATGGAATACCCAACTAAATATTCGGCAAATTGATTGGGACCGAATGATACGTATGAATCAATCTAACCTGTACAGTTTGCCCGGATCAGGCGTGGTAAACACCACAGAAACTCGTGCGCGTTATATTTTAGAAAACCGTATTGATGATCATCAGCAGTTAGGCTATAACAGTATTTTTAACAAACGGTTCGGCTCTTGGTTTTTAAGTTCAGGTTTACAAGCTTACTATCAAAAAACTAAACGTTATAAAATTTTAGAAGATCTTTTAGGTTCTACCTTTTGGTTGGATTATGATCAGTTTGCACCTGAACAAGGCGTAAGCGCGGATGTTCAACAAAACAATTTAGACAATCCGGATAGAAAAATTTTACAGGGAGATACGTTTGGATACAATTACGCACTCATTACACAACGTCAGGAATTGTGGTCGCAATTAGAATGGAATGGCAAAAACATGGATGCATACACAGCGCTGAGTATTAGCCGGCAAACCACGCAACGTGAAGGATATTGGGCTAATGGAAAATTTCCAACTACCAGCAAAGGCTCAAGTAATTTACTTGAACTGATAAATTATGGTGTCAAAGCCGGTATAACCTATAAAATCAGCGGCAAGCAGTTTTTAACTGCCAATACCCTTTGGCAAACCCGTAGTCCGGAGGCGCAAAACATTTTTTTATCACCACGTTCACGACAGGATATGGTTTCCGAAATTAAACCTGAAATTGTTATTTCAAATGATATCAGTTACAGAGTACAGGCTCCCGGTTTTAAATTTAGATTTACATTATACCACAGCCAGTTTAATCAGCAATTATGGCTGCGTTCATTTTGGAGTGATGAATTTAACAACAATATCAACCTGTTTATGAATGGCCTTAACCAAACCCACCAAGGCATTGAAATGGGTATTGAAAAAGTTATTTATACAGCGCATACACTTCAGGGAGCCCTGGGCTGGGGTCAATTTTATTACACCAACCGGCCCGTTTTGCAAGCGTGGCAAGACAATAATGCCAATGCGTTATTTACAAACCGTACCGTGTATTTAAAACATTATCGTGTAGGTGGTACACCGCAATTTGTTGCTGGTATTGGTTATAAGTACAATGCCCCGGCGCATTGGTTTTATTCCATTTATGCAAATTACTTTGATGCGATTTATGTTGAGCCTAATCCAGACCGTAGAACTGCTGAGGCGGTTTCTAAGTATTTGGATTCCGAAGTGCAATATTATGCCGAAATAATTGATCAATTTAAATTGCCATCTTACTATGTATTTAATGCACAACTTGGAAAATCGTTTAAAATATGGACTAAGTATTTTTTAAATATAAATATTAGTATTAATAATTTGTTTAATGATCGGCAAATTATTTCAGGAGGGTTTGAATCCTTACGTTGGGATAAAGCCAATATTAGCAAATTTGACAATAAGTATTTTTACATGACCGGTACCACTTATATGTGCACCGTAAACTTTAACTTTTAAATTATGAAAACCATTGTATTTGCATCCTTACTAGCACTCGCAAGCGTATCTTGCGAAAAAGAATTTGATACACCAAAACTCAATCCAGCCGCCGCTTCACGTGAAATTAATATAAAACAGATTAAGGATAAATATTACAGTAATATTAATTACAAATTTAAAGCCGACAGCAGTTTGTATTGCGTAGTAATTGCTGATGAAAGCACAGGGAATTTGTATAAAGATATTTATGTTAAAGATGTTACAGGTGCATTACATGTAAAATTGATAAACAGTGGCGGCCTGTATGTGGGCGACAGTATACGTATAAATATTAAAGGATGCCTTTTAAACGAATATAATAAACTTATTCAACTGGACTCAGTTAATACAGAAACCCAAATTGTAAAATTAAGCTCCGGCAATGTGGTTAAACCTCAAACCTTAACCATTGCGCAAGTATTAGCTAATACGGCAGCAACAAATTCTGTACAATCTAAGTTAATTCAGTTAGAGGGTGTTGAATTTTTAACTGCAGACCAAAATATGCCTTATGCCAATGCCGCTGCTAAATTATCTGTAAACCGAATATTAAAATCATGCGATGGACAAACCCTAACTGTTAGAACCAGTGGTTATGCCAGTTTTGCTTCGGCAACTACACCCACCGGAAACGGCACATTTGTTGGAATTGCCAGTCAGTATGGCACTACCATGCAATTAATTTTACGTCAAACTACCGATGCTCAAATGAGCGGTACGCTGTGTGGCAGTGGTGGCGGTACAACTACGCCGGGCAGCTATTTAAATAAAGATTTTAATGATAACAATTTAACAAGTGGCGGGTGGACCAACATACGCGTTAGCGGCGCCATTGACTGGGCCGTTAGTACGTTTAGCAGCCAAACCTTTGCTAAAATTTCAAATTATGTTAGTGCAACAAATCAGGCTTGCGAAACCTGGTTGATTTCTCCACCTGTAAACCTTAGCAATGCAACATTACCACAGTTAAGTTTTTTAAATGCATATAAATATACCGGTGCTGCATTAGAAGCATACATTTCAACTAATTATAATTCAGGTGCTCCTAATACGGCAACATGGACTAAGCTTAATTTTACTTTGTCATCAGGAAATTATGTATTTGTAAATTCAGGCGCCATTGATTTAAGCGCCTATAAATCTGCACAGGTGCGCATTGGTTTTAAATATACCGGATCAGCAACAGACGGATCAACCTGGGAACTGGATGATATTATAATTAAAGAGCCTTAATGTGTTAAAATATTATCAATTAATTTCTATTATTTACCTGCCAATTTCATGTCTTAAAAATTTTGTAAAATACGCGATAGGGATACGCAGGGTTTAGTTCATTGCGCAGCAATAACCGAGCAAAGCGAGCCCACAGTAGCCCGGGCCGAAGGCATCGCCCTAAACATAATTCAACATAAAATTAAAACCGCGATAGGGATACGAAAGGATTGGTTCTTTGCGCAGCAATAACCGAACAAAGCGAGCCCACAGTAGCCCGGGCCAAAGGCATCGCCAAAAAAATATTTTAATTTAAAATAATAGCGCGAGGGATTCGCAGGACCCGAAGGGGAACCATCCGCAGGATGTTCTGTAGCGCAGCGAAATCCGTAGAAGCCCGACCCGAAGGGACGCGCCCGAATAAAAATAAATCAAACAAGAAATGCATCGCCCAAATTATATTTCAACAAAATAAAAAAATGCGATAGGGATACGCAGGGCTTGGTTCTTTGCGCAGCAAAAACCGAGTGTAACGAGCCCGGAGTAGCCCGGGCCGGAGGCATCGCCCAAATAATATTTTAATATAAAACAATTGCGCGAGGGATTCGCAGGACCAAAAGGGGAACCATCCGCAGGATGTTTTGTGGCGCAGCGAAATCCGTAGAAGCCCGACCCAAAGGGACGCGCCCAAATAATCCAAATAAAAAAATTCTAATCAGAAGGCATCGCCCAAATTATATTCTTAATGATAATTTTTATTTGGGCCTTACCGCTTTGCGGTCGCCGTCTTGCGGGCTTCACAGGTTCGGTTTTTTAACCTGCGGTTAAAAGAACGCTACGCCCCTACAGCCGGCTAAGGCTTTTTATTTTTATGAAAAATTAAAACCATCGATGCCAATTTCTAAACGTAACCATTTTGTGAATCCCGAGATAGGGATACGAAGGGCTTGGTTCGCCGAAGGCAACCGAGCAAAGCGAGCCCGGAGTAGCCCGGGCCGGAGGCATCGCCCTAAAAATTAAAACACAAAACTACGCGAGCAATTCGCAGGACCCGAAGGGGAACCATCCGCAGGATGTTCTGTAGCGCAGCAATATCCGTAGAAGCCCAACCCGAAGGGACGCGCCCAAATAAAAATAAATCAAACTAGAAATGCATCGCCCAAAATATATTTCAACAAAATAAAAAAATGCGATAGGGATACGAAGGGCTTGGTTCTTTGCATAGCAAAAACCGAGTGTAACGAGCCCGGAGTAGCCTGGGCCGAAGGCATCGCTCTAATACTTCAAATAAAAAAATCTAATCAAAAGGCTACGTGATAATTTCTATCTTTGTTACTCAAATTTAATCATGCTCAGTTTTATAAAAAAATGGTTTGGAACCAAAAGTGAAAAAGATGTAAAGCGCATTCGTATGCGTGTAGAAAAAATTCATGGTTTTGAAGCCCAACTTCATGATTTAAGTGATAACGCGCTTCGTGAACGATCAGCGGCATTAAAATCAAAAATAACGCTGGAACTTAAACCTATTGAAGATGAAAAACAGGTTTTAAAGGCACAGGTTCATTCTGATACTAACATAGAGTCAAAAGAAACAATATTTAAAAGTATTGAAGAGCTCGAAAAAAAACAATTACAAATGTTAGAACAGGTATTGGATGAAGTACTTGAGGAAGCTTTTGCTATTTTAAAAGAAACGGCTCGTCGATTGACAGAACATAAACAACTTCAAGTAACCGCCACGGATTGGGACTATAAATTAGCTAAGCAGTATAAACATATTACAATTACAGACGCTACAGCACAATATAGCAATATGTGGTCCGTAGCTGGCAACACCCTAACCTGGGATATGGTACATTATGATGTTCAGTTAATAGGGGGCATTGTTTTGCATGAGGGTAAAATAGCCGAAATGGCAACAGGCGAGGGTAAAACATTGGTTTCAACACTTCCCATTTTTTTAAATGCCCTTAGCGGTAGGGGTGTGCATGTGGTTACCGTAAATAATTATTTGGCAAAACGTGATTGTGAATGGAACGGTCCACTGTTTCAGTTTCACGGTTTGCAAGTAGATTGTATTGATAAATACGAACCCAATTCGCTTGCCCGCAAAGAGGCCTATGATAGCGATATTACATATGGCACTAATAATGAATTTGGATTTGATTATCTGCGCGATAATATGTCCCGCAGTCCCGAAGATTTAGTGCAACGTAAACATCACTTTGCCATTGTTGATGAGGTTGACTCGGTTTTAATTGATGATGCGCGAACCCCATTAATTATAAGTGGTCCAACACCACAGGGCGATAAACACGAATTCCAAACCTATAAGCCTCGAATAGAAAAATTGGTGCAGGTGCAAAAACAATATGTTCAAACCTGCATTACAGAGGCTAAAAAGAAATTTTCAGAAGGATTAGAAAAAGAAGTAGGTATGCCCTTATTGCGTGCATACCGCGGTTTTCCAAAACACTCCGCGCTAATTAAGTTTTTAAGTGAACAAGGCGTTAAAGCACTTTTACAAAAAACTGAAAATCATTACATGCAAGACCAAAATAAGGAAATGCATAAAGTGGATGCCGAATTGTATTTTACCATTGAAGAAAAAAATAATCATGTAGAACTAACTGAAAAGGGACTTGATTTTTTAACTGCTAACGTTGAAGATCCTAAGTTTTTTATAATTCCCAATGTTGGCGATGAATTGGCTGAATTGGATAAAAAACAATTGTCACCATCAGACAAGGCCAAGGCCCGTGAGCAAATTGTTCAAGAATTTTCTGTTAAAAGTGAGCGTATACACACCATACAACAATTACTAAAAGCATATACCGTTTTTGAACGTGATACCGAATATGTAATTGATAACGGACAGGTTAAAATTGTTGATGAACAAACCGGTCGTATCATGGAAGGGCGTCGTTACAGTGATGGTTTGCATCAGGCTATAGAAGCCAAAGAAAATGTAAAAATAGAGGCTGCAACGCAAACCTATGCAACCATTACCCTGCAAAATTATTTCAGAATGTATCATAAACTTTGTGGAATGACAGGTACAGCATCTACAGAGGCCCAGGAATTTTGGGATATATACAAACTTGAAGTCGTTGAAATACCTACACATCGTCCATTAACACGAAAAGATGAGCAGGATTATGTTTATAAAACCAAACGTGAAAAATACAATGCCGTTATTGATGAAGTTGTTAAGCTAACACAGGCCAGTCGTCCGGTACTAATTGGAACAACAACCGTTGAAATTTCAGAATTGCTAAGCCGCATGCTTAAACTTAAAGGTATTCGGCATAACGTTTTAAATGCCAAATTGCATGCCAAGGAAGCCGAAATTGTAGCAGAGGCTGGACAAGCAGGAACTGTAACTATAGCAACAAATATGGCCGGTCGTGGAACCGATATTAAATTGGGTAGTGGTGTAAAAGATGCGGGGGGCTTGGCAATAATTGGTACTGAACGCCATGAGAGTCGCCGCGTTGATCGTCAGTTGCGTGGTCGTGCGGGACGACAGGGCGATCCCGGAAGCTCACAGTTTTATGTGAGTTTGGAAGATAATCTGATGCGTTTGTTTGGTAGCGAACGTATTGCATCTATGATGGATCGTTTAGGATTAAAAGAAGGTGAGGTAATTCAACACAGTATGATTACCCGAAGTATTGAACGCGCCCAAAGAAAAGTGGAAGAAAATAATTTTGGCATACGCAAGCGTTTAATTGAATACGATGATGTTATGAATGCGCAGCGCGATGTAGTGTATACCCGCAGGCGCAATGCGCTTTTTGGAGATAAACTTAGCATAGATTTATCTAACATGATGCAAGAATTGATTACGCAAGTTATAGAACAAAGCCGTGATCAAAATGATTTTGAAGGCTTGAGTATAGAATGTGTGAAAATTTTTGGCATTGAAAATCCCATAAATGAACACGATTTTAAATCCCAAAGCGAATCGGCTTTAATGGAATTGCTTTATCAACAAGTCTATACAGCGTTTGAAGAACGTATGCAGCGTATGGCTCAACTGGTTTTTCCGGTGGTTAGCGAAGTGTATAATAATCCAAATAATACATTTGAAAACATGGTTGTTCCATTTGGTGATGGCATTCGTGAACTTCAAGTTGTATCTCATATTAAAACGGCATTTGAATCAAAAGGATACGAGGTGTTGCTCAGTTTTCAAAAAGGGGTAGTACTTAATACAATTGATGATGCCTGGAAAGAACATTTGCGTGAACTTGATGATTTAAAACAATCGGTGCAAAATGCCGCACTTGAGCAAAAAGACCCCTTGGTAATTTACAAATTAGAATCATTTAATTTGTTTAAAGAAATGATTTTAAAATCAAACCGCGATATTATTACATTTTTAATGAAAGCGCGTTTGCCTGAAGATCAAACAGCACAAAAAACGCGTTTTATACAAGAACCGGTAGTTCGAAAAAAAGAACGGCTGGTAGAAAGTCGTGAAGATCAGCAAGCAAGTTCAGATGCCTCCGAACCTCAAAAGGTAAAAACGCAGCCATTTAGAGCCGAAACTAAAGTTGGCCGTAACGATCCCTGTCCATGCGGAAGCGGTAAAAAATTTAAAAATTGTCACGGTCAAGCATCATAATTTATGAATTATAAAATTAGTTTCGGAACAGATGGCTGGCGTGCCATAATTGCACAAGACTTTACCTGTGAAAATGTAGCACGCGTTACAGAAGCTGTTGCCTTATGGTTAAAGTCACAAACAAATAAGGCGCCCAGCGTTGTAATTGGGCATGATTGCCGTTTTGGCGGCCCCCTTTTTTTACAAACAGCTATAAATGTTTTTAGCGCTCATGGTATTAAAGTATATGTAGCCGATGCCATTGTAAGCACTCCAATGGTTTCGCTGGCAACCCTGCGTTTAAAAGCTGATTTGGGTATAGTTTTAACAGCTAGTCATAATCCACCCAGTTATAATGGATATAAAATTAAAGGGGCCTATGGGGGACCTTTGGCACCAGAACAGGTTAAGCAAATTGAAGCCTGTATACCCGAAGTATGCTCTGTACCATATGCTCATCCCGCAAAACAAAATCTTGAAATGCATGATTTACAAAGCATGTATATTCAACACTTACAGGCAAGCTTTGATTTACAAGCAATAAAATCCAGCGGATTAAGGTTTGCGTATGATGCCATGTATGGAGCTGGAATGGGAGTCATGCAGGAATTATTTCCAGAAATTCCGAGGTTACACAGTACACATAATCCCGGTTTTGATGGCCAGGCACCTGAGCCTATTCATAAAAACCTTTTAGAATTTAGTAGGTTTATTGTAGCCGAACAAACCATTGCCTGTGGTTTAGCAACCGATGGTGACGCGGATCGTATTGGTTTATATAATGCAAAAGGTGTATTTATAGACTCACATCATATTATTTTACTATTGATTCATTATTTGGTAAAATATAAAGGCATGCATGGTAAAGTGGTAACAGCCTTTAGTACCACGAGCAGAATTAAAACCATTTGTGAACATTATGGATTGGACTTAGAGATTGTTAAAATTGGCTTTAAATATATTTGTGCTATTATGGTAACCGAAGACGTTTTACTAGGTGGTGAAGAGAGTGGCGGTATAGCAATAAAAGGACATATACCAGAACGCGATGGAATTTGGATGGGACTTACATTATGGGAGTTTATGGCAAAATCAAAAAAATCCTTGGATGATTTAATTCAAGAGGTTTATGCCATAACAGGTCCATTTCATTTTGACCGTTTGGATTTACATATAACGGAGGAACAAAAAACAAAAGTGCTAAAGGCATGTGAAAACAACGCATATACTTCGTTTGGAACCTATAAGGTAAGCCATTGCGATAATTTGGATGGTTATAAGTTTTTTATAAATACCTCTACTTGGATAATGATAAGAGCTAGTGGCACCGAACCTATTTTGCGTATTTATGCTGAAGGCCAAAATGTTAATGAGGTAAATGCAATGCTTGAGGCTGCAAAACAAACGGTACTTCAATAATTTATTAATTTCATTTTTAGGTTGTATATAAACCTTCGCATCTCAATTTCAATTTTGAATTTGAATGTTTTAATTTGTTACTGGTTTTAGCTAAAACATCGTAGCCTTGATGTTTTGGTTCTTTTAGATCAAGCTAAAAGAACAATAAAAAATTAAATAAAAACGGAATGTATGATATTTATTTTTAGGGCGATGCCTTTGGCCCGGGCTACTCCGGGCTCGCTTTGCTCGGTTATTGCTGCGCAATGAACCAAGCCCTGCGTATCCCTATCGCAATTTTGTTTTTAGGTTGAAATATTTTTTTTCGAAGTATTTCAGAATTGTTTTATTTTTTGGCGATGCTTTTTGATTAGAATTATTTTATTTGGATTATTTGGGCGCGTCCCTACGGGTCGGGCTTCTACGGATTTCGCTGCGCTACAGAACATCCTGCGGATGGTTCCCCTTCGGGTCCTGCGAATC
>Ga0255099_1000837_pt1 | contig 11462 bp, 7 predicted proteins | sample Colum_Colum_RepA_2_FD_188451 | JGI IMG/M metagenome (GOLD analysis project Ga0255099, IMG submission 188451) | Freshwater microbial communities from Columbia River, Oregon, United States - Colum_Colum_RepA_8d | ecosystem: Environmental > Aquatic > Freshwater > River | place: USA: Oregon...
AAACGTACGCCATTAACCAGTGGCTTAAATACATCGTTTAACCCATCACCGTTTGGTGTAAAAACATCGGGCACATATACATGATAATCCTCTAAAACCTCTATGTTTTTTGTAAGCGTATCCGAACATCCTAAATCATTAACCGTAATTAATGTTACAGTATTTATTCCGGCATTTTGAAAGGTGTGCATGGGAGCTTTTTGGGTAGATTTTGCAATGGGATTTTTAGAAAAACACCATAAGGATTTAACAATGTTTCCTTTAGTTAAGTTAGTAAACGAAACCTCATCTACAAGAGCCTCCGGAGATTCAGGATAATGAGAAAATGCCGTTTGGGGTTTTACTAATGCCTCAAAATTTATATTCAACGTATTAGTACAGCCATTACCTCTGTTGGTATAAATACCAGTAAGAGTATAAATGCCTGGTGTATCAAAACATAAATTAAGAGGATTATTTAAAAACGGAGCGCTCCAAGAAATTGGCTTTGCGTTTAGACTCCAATATGCTGACATATTTAAAATATTTACATTGGAAGTTGTAAAAGTATTCATTGAACAAAATGGCACACATGATTTTAATGTTCCATTTATAACTGAACCATAGGGCAATTCAGATACCTGTACTTTTTTAGTGCGATATACTTTACACCCATTGGTGTCTATTGCAGTAAGCGTAAACTGTCCCGCATATTTGTAATCATTTAATACAATACGCACAGAATCTCCAATATAAGACGAGCCCTGAGGTGTTTGCCATAAAACTTGATTTATTTTAGAAACTTTAATAGCAATAGTGGTATTTAAACATGCTGTGGTATCCGGATAAAATTTAATACTGGGATTAGGCAAGTAAAATACTGTGATTTTAACAGAATCATGTTTAATGCAGCCCGCATTTGTTGAACCAGTAACTGTATACACCTGTGTGCTAGGAGGTCCAAAAGGAACACCGTTGCTAATATTTCCGGAAAATGTATAACTGTTAGCCCCTGTGGCGCTTACTGCAACGGTATTGCCTTTACAAACGCCGGTTGAAGTTGCTGCTACGCTCAATGTAGGTAATGGATTAACAGATACATTATAAACCGATGGTAATAAATTTTGACATCCCGCTGTACTGGTACCAGATACTGAATAACTGGCAGAAACAGTAGGCTGAAAAGCGGCACCGTTAAAAATTCCTCCGGTCCATGTGTAAGATTGTGCTCCTGATGCAGTTAATACAATGCTATCGCCGGCACATACAAAGGGTTTTGAAGGCGTGATGGTTAGTACGGGTGCGGGATATACCGTAACTTGAATAGCAGCTGTATTGGTACAATTTTGTGTACTAGCACCCGTAACAGAGTATGTAGTTGAAACCGTTGGGTTAAATGGAAAACCATTGCTAATTCCACCCGTCCAGGTATAATTGGGTGCACCCGAAGCAACCAAAGTAATGGTATTGCCTTCACAAACGGCACCTGCTAAATTTACAACTGTTAAATTTGGAACCGGATACACGGTAATATTACGAACGGCTGTTCCCAAACAACCGGCACTGTTAGCTCCGCTTACCGTATAACTTGTAGTTAAACTTGGTGAAATGGAAATACTGGCAGTATTAAAACCTGTATTCCAAGTATACGTATTTGCGCCATTGGCAGATAAGGTAATGGTTTTACCATCACAAATGGAGGTGGTAGGGCTGCTAATGCTTAGTGTTGGATTAGTAAAAACGCTGATGGTTTTAACTGCAATATTGGAGCAAGATCCACTGGCACCTATAAGCGTATATGTAGTGGTAACACTGGGGGATATTGTAATGGAAGCATTATTTGAACCGGAATTCCAAGTATAAGTAGAAGCCCCGTTTGCAATTAGCGTTTGGCTTTGACCCACACACATTACGGATGGTCCTGAAATGGCTACGCCCAATGTTGCAGCAACAGTTACAACCTGAACCGCCGTAGAAGAACATCCGTTTACAGCAAGACCAATAACAGAATAGGTTGAAGTAACCGTTGGGCTAATGGCAATTGAATTTGAGGTACTAGCTGTATTCCAAGTATAGGTATTGGCGCCGTTAGCAATTAATACGCCTGACTGTCCAGTACATAATCCAGTAGCTCCAGAAATATTTACCGTAGGTGCCGGATTAACGTATATCATAACACTGGATGTGGATGTACATCCGGTAGAGTTGGTTCCAACAACGGAATAAATGGTACTTACCATAGGAGCCACCTGTAAAACGCTTACCGTTGAATTGCCTAAGCTCCAGGTATAGTTACTGGCACCTGTTGCCGTAATACCAGAAATTTGCTGTGCACAAACGCTGGCCGGATTTGGTGTTAACTGAATTGTAGGTGTGGGGCGAACTACTATAGAAATGGACTGATCTCCAACACAGCCATTGGTGCTGGTGGCAACAACCGTATATACGATACTTGTAGCAGGGCTTACGCTTATACTAGCAGTATTTAAACCTAATGGATTCCAGGTATAGGTATTTGCACCTGCTGCCGAAAGCGAAAGTGTTGTACCCGAACAAATGGTGTTTTGTGGCACCACACTACAGGTTAAATTACATTGGCATAATTTTAAAACAAAGGCATCTGAGGGATTTCCCCATGCATTTACAGCCGTTAAAGGAAAAACGGGTGAGCCTGGATCAAAATCTACAGTAGCCACATACGGACCGGTGATGTAAACATTTTCGGAGGGATCAACGCAAATGCTACGTCCAATGTCATCTCCAAAACCACCAACCTTTCGAGCCCATTGAAATGAGGATGCCGATGATAATTTTGAAATGAAAACATCATATCCCCCGGCACTTGTTAAAGCAATAACTGCATTGCCCGGGTCAAAGTCTACAGTTCCCTGAAAACACCCGGAAGTGTAATAATTACCGCTGGCGTCGGCATCAATTTTATAAGCAATATCCGAACCGGTTGAACCAAACTTTACCGTCCAATTAATTAATCCTGCGGGATCCAGTTTCCAAATATATACATCGTCAGAACCAGCGGAAGAAAGATTAAATGTAGTTAAGGGACTGGGGTCAAAATCTACGGTGTTTTGAAATGAACCAACGTTAATAACATTACCGGAAGCATCTATTTTAACGCCATAGCCGATATCCCAACCTGCAGCACCGGCGCGTACAGACCAGGAATAATTTCCCAAATCGTTTAGCTTTACATTAAAAATATCCGATTGTCCAGCAGATGATAAATTGGCTGTGCCAATTCCGGGATCAAAATCTACTGTGCCCTGAAAATATCCGGTTACTACAATATTGGTAGATGCATCTGTGGCAAGTGCATAACCACGATCTTGATTGGTGCCGCCAATACGACGAGCCCAAACAAAATTACCCAAGCCGTTTAGTTTTGAAACAAATATATCATCAGATCCGGCAGATGTTAAATTATTGGTTCCGGCGCCCGGATCAAAATCAGCAGTCCATTGAAAATACCCCGTAGTTAATACATTACCCTGATTGTCTAATGTTATTCCAAAGCTTTGATCGTCGGCATTGCCTCCCAACCTGCGTGCCCATTGAAAAACACCAGAACCGTCAAGTTTTAAAACAAAGGCATCCGAAGTGGGACCACCACCGCCATTGGGCGCCGTTAACGGAAAAAAACCAGGACCCGGATCAAAATCTACATTGGTGCCCTGAAACGATCCGGTAACAAACACATTTCCGGAGTTATCTAAAGTTAATGCGAGACCATAATCATCACCCCAGCCTCCAATACGGCGAGCCCAAACAAAATTACCATTGGCATCCAGTTTGGAAATGTAAATGTCATTGCCACCTTGTGAAGATAAAAAGGAAGTGCCCAAACCAGGATCAAAATCGGCTGTGTTTTGAAAATAACCGGTAGTGTAAACATTTCCTGATCCATCTACAGCTACAAAACGGCTTACGTCAACATTATTAGAGCCCATTGATTTTGCCCAGCGAAAATACTGCGCAGATACACTTTGGCTTACTATTAAAAAACATATGAGTACTTTAGTATACACAGACCTTAAATATAGGATATAACACTTTGGTCAGCAAATTATTTACTCAACATTTAAATGGTTTAACGCATTATTTTTAAAGCCTTATTTAAACAACAAAACAACAGTTTACTTTACTTAAGGTTTATCTATATTAAACAGATTGATATAATATTTTTTAAAGGGCTTAATTAAATTGTATATTTGCGCATCACAAAACGGTTCCGTAGCTCAACTGAATAGAGCATCTGACTACGGATCAGAAGGTTAGGGGTTTGAATCCCTTCGGGACCACTTAAAAATTAAAAGCCTTGTAAAATATATCACTTACAGGCTTTTTTTGTTTTTGAACCATAAAGCATTGCAGTTTTATTAAATTTGTTTTAATGTATAAATAATACGCTACAAAACTGCGCATACACAACAATATATTATACTTATGCAAGGTTTATGGCGGTTATATGATTGTTATTGGCAAGTTTAAATTAACATACTATGAATACAACTGGAAAATACATAACAAACCAAGGTGATTTAATCCTAGAACAGATTGGTGAAAAAGTAAAGGGGAAATATGCTAAAGCAGGGCATCTAGAAGGAAACATTTCTGGAAATGTTATTACCGGTATTTGGAAAAATTCAGGCAAAGAAGGATTATTTGAATTTGTTTTTTTAGACGACCTGTCATTCAAAGGAAAATACAAAATTGGCACTGAACAAGGTAGTATGCGAAGTAAATGGGATGGACAAATAACAATATTGAATAATAATGTAGGAAGTTCAGTTAAAAATTCTGAAGTAATAAATGGTGTTAATACGAATTCTGAAAAAAAGAATGGTACGGCAAAATGGAAGGATGAAGAAGGAAATGTTTTTGATGGGACTTGGGAAAACGATAGATTAATTAAAGGAATTATTACCTACCATGATGGAGGAGTGGAAGAAGGAGAATTTAATACAGAAGGCCTCAATGGATATGGAAAATGGATTAATGGTAGTCCTAAAAATGTATTAGATTATCAAAATTCAGATGAAGAAAGTTTGGTAGTCATTGGTGAGAGTATTAAAAAAATGGGTATGTCAACAGTATTCGATTTATTTCGAAGTACATACACGCATTATAAAATTGGTGGTATTTTGTATGATCTGTCAAAATCTGAAATAATAAATTTACTTGAATTATATTTAAAAAGTTGTATTGCAGAATATAATAGGTTTGAGTATCTAAATCCAGAAAGTATTTTGTCAAAAAAATTGAGTGATATTTTACCTAAAAAAATTACTTCCAAATTTGAAAATGGTGATTTTTATGAAGGTGAATTTAAGGATGGTAAATTTCACGGAACAGGCACTCTTAAGTTTAAAAATGGCGATTATTATGAAGGTGAATTTAAAGATGGAAAGCGTCATGGAACAGGAATATTTTATGACAAAAAAAATGACACTGTAAGAGACGGGAAATGGTTTTTAGATAAAGTAGTTTTGAGTGAGTCAGAGAAAAAGCAAGAAGAGAAAAAAAGAAATGAAGCAATAAAAGCACATCAGTTATGGCTTAAGCAAATAGAGAAAGAAGAGAAAGAAAGAGAGAAAGAAGAAAAAGAAAGAGAGAAAGAAGAAAAAGAAAGAGAGAAAAACAAAAAACGTAGATTTAAAATTTCTTACACCTACGTCAAAGATGGCAGTTCTATAAAGTGTGATGAGTACATATATATTTATCATGTGGGTCAATCCATATCAGAGAGTCAAGCTCGAACTTATGTTAAGTCTAAGGATTACTATATCAGCAAGGGTAAAGGTAAACTAATAGGTATCAAAAGTATTGAGGTGGGATAGTTGTATTGTATGCATGTAATATGTTTATATACTAACAAACAATTTTATGGACGCAACTGCTAAAAGAAACCAAATGTTGGTTGAAATAAAAATGAATTAAATGTTATGGGCATGAATCTAAATTTTCAAGATAACATTTTAAAACTTGTTTCAAAGCATCTTTCCATAAATGATGATAAGGTTTCTTTAATATATAATGAAATAATAGAGGAAAAAAATAGGCTAAAGCATATAGCTTTGAGTGTTCACAAAGCTGATATTTCAGTACCTGAGTTATCTGACACAGAACATTATTTGTTAACCGGAATTGATTTACCGATAATAGCTTCTTCTGATAAGGTAAGCACTAGAAAATTAATGGTTATAGGATCAGAGCCGTTGAGAAACTGGAACTATTTTACCGAAAATAATCTCTCAATTTATAATCATATTGCTATCAGCACTCCTTACTCCCTGCACCTTAAAGATGCAAAAGAGACTGTATATTTTAAGATTACCGAACACCTTTCCAAAACGCATCAAGTATATTTAACCGATTTGAGGAAAATATGGTTCGCAGGTTTTGAAAGACACAAAACATTTTTGGAGGCGAAATTTCATAATGAGTTTCTTCTTGATGAAATTAATTACGTTAATCCTGAATGCATTATCACTTTCGGGAAAAATGTTTTTGACTCACTTTCATTGTTAGTAAAAACTAGCAACTTAAATATAAAAGTTCATTATTTAATTCATCCGTCACAAAGAACACAAGGAGAAGGAAGAAAAACCTTTTTCGAGAAAGTTGGAATTGATGTCTCAAGATATAAATCTATCACAAATGCATCAGAGAGAAATGTAATGCCTTACTTAGATCATTTAGATAAAATAATCAGCCCATAATAGCACCTACAAGAAATTGACGATTCAGAACTTAAATGAAGTTTTGTGCTTCGTATCAAGTTCAGTGCTGGCATACAGTTTTGTGCTACTAAGTCTGCCACATTGCCAAGCCCAAAAAATATTATAAAAAACAATTTTACATATGAAAACTAAAACCATACTTATAACTGCACTTGCACTACTTGGACTAACATTTACAACATTGGCACAAGTAACAAACAAAGCACTATGTACTGAAAGGGAATCTAAAAATAAAGATGGCGGTGACCCTATATTAATTAAAACGTGTATGTATAAAAAGTACAAAACAATTTCAAGGGGCTATCCTGATTATAAAGGCCGGTATACGTATGTGTATGAACTATATAAAAAGCAACCCAATGGAAGCTTTATACAAATAAAAAATGCAATGCTTTTTAACGAAACTAAAAATGAATTACTTTCAATTATTAATTCTAAAATTGAAATGGACTACGCGGCATTTGCGAATGATGCTGAAACCAAAGATTGTTTTGAAGGTGCTGCATTTGCACCATTTGAATTGGATCAATTAGGAATAGATTTTGATGCTGATAAAATAAATTTTAATGTAAGCTTTGGTTTAAGTGCGGCCTGCATGAGTGTTGACGGAACCACGGTATCATTTAATTTAGATGACATTGAAACATACTTAAATAATTAAGTACTTAACTAATGATTGAATTTTTTTGCCGAAACGCCAATAAAATAAGGGCTTTTTTGCAAGCCTTTATACGGGCACTGAAAACTCACGTAAGGTTTCATTTAATGAGGTTTTTAAATCGGTGCTGGCTTTACGTTTACCAATAATTAATGCACAAGGCACGCTGTATGTGCCGGCAGCAAATGTTCTTTCACGCGAACCCGGAATTACTACTGCATCGGGCGGTACAATACCGCGGTATTCGCGCGCTTCGCTTTGGCATACATCAATAATGGGTGTTGATTGTGTTAACACCACATTGGCACCCAAAACAGCTCCACGGCAAACCCTTACGCCTTCAACCACAATAGCTCGCGAACCAATAAAGCAATGGTCTTCAATAATAACGGGACTGGCCTGTACAGGTTCTAATACACCGCCAATTCCTACTCCGCCACTTAAATGTACATGTTTGCCAATTTGTGCGCAGCTGCCCACGGTGGCCCAGGTATCTACCATAGTGCCTTCATCAACATATGCACCAATATTAACATACGAAGGCATTAGTATTACCCCTTTTTGTAAAAATGAACCGTAGCGGGCCAGGGCTTGTGGTACAACACGTACGCCCAGTGACTCAAAATGATGTTTTAAGGGTATTTTGTCGTAAAATTCAAATGGACCGGATGTAATGGTTTGCATGTGTTGTTGTGGAAAGTAAAGCAACACCGCTTTTTTAACCCACTCGTTAACAATCCAGGTATCACCGTGGGGTTGGGCCACACGCAATTGCCCTTTATCAAGTAAATCTATGGTTTGTGAAACGGCATTTTGGGTTTCGCTAAGTGCGCGTAATGCGGTATTTTCCCAAGCAGCATTTATTAAGGTTTCTAAATTGGACATACACAAAGTTCTATTTTATAAATATAATATTAATAAAGTTTTTGGATATACGCCTTATGCAATAGTTAATGTCTTTTACTTATTGCTTATAATGTATAAAGTATGTAAGCCCAATGATTGAATTAGTTTAAGCACTTACGGGCTTTACTATTTAAAAAGGGTTTGTGCACGATCGGGACCCAATGAAACCAAATTAATGGGCACACCCACTGCTTGTTCAATAAATGCAATGTAGTGCAATAATGCCTCAGGTAAATCCGACCATTTTTTGCAGTGCGACACATCCTGGTTCCAGCCAGTAAGAGTTGTATAAACAGGCTCTATGGCTGCATCGAGTGTATAGGGCAGCCGGTCGCTGGTGCCCTGTGCGCTGTGGTAAGCTGTACAAACTTTAAGTTCTGACAAAGTATTTAACACATCTGCCTTCATCATCATAAGTTCGGTTACGCCATTTATCATAACAGCATATTTTAGTGCAGGGATGTCCAGCCACCCTGTTCTGCGGGCCCTGCCGGTAGTACTTCCAAATTCATTTCCCTGAGCTCGTATATGTTCGCCGGTAGCATCAAGCAATTCGGTGGGAAAGGGACCGCTGCCCACCCTTGTACAATACGCTTTAAAAATGCCCAGCACCTTATTGATTTGGCGGGGCGCAATGCCCAAGCCGCTGCATGCCCCGGCACACAGGGTATTACTACTGGTTACAAAAGGATAGGAGCCAAATTCAATGTCTAATAAACTGCCTTGGGCGCCTTCAGCCAAAATACGTTTTTTGTTTTTTACAGCATCGTGCAGTAACCATTCGGTATCGCATATTTGCAAATTTTTGATGTAATCGATGGCATCAAACCATTCGCGCTCGGCTTCGGTAATTTCGCAGGGATAATTGTAAAAGCCTAAAAGTGTTTTATGTTTTTCTAGTAATTGCTGGTACTTTGCCTTAAAATCAGGTTCACAAATATCTCCCACGCGTAAACCATTACGTCCGGTTTTATCCATGTAAGTTGGTCCAATGCCTTTTAAAGTTGAACCAATTTTATGCTGGCCTTTGGCAGATTCACTGGCCGCATCAAGTAAACGGTGTGTGGGTAAAATTAAATGCGCCCGTTTGCTGATAAATAGATTAGATTTAAAATTAACCTGACGCGCTGTTAGGGCATCCAGTTCTTTTTTTAAAATAATGGGGTCAATAACTACACCGTTACCTATTATGTTTAAAACATGTTGGTGAAAAATGCCACTGGGGATGGTATGTAAAACATGTTTTTTGCCCTCAAAAACCAAGGTGTGTCCGGCATTGGGTCCACCTTGAAAGCGGGCCACAACATCGTACGACTTGCAAAGCACATCAACAATTTTACCTTTACCTTCATCGCCCCATTGGAGGCCTAATAAAACATCTACCGACGGTTGTGTTAGCATATGTGGCGAAAATAAGGATTTAAGGGTGACCTTAAATAACGATTTAAAAAGAACATATAAACACGGTTTACACCCCGATTTTAATACCTTTGGCTTGTGGGTATAACCATTGCAATTGACGGATACAGCAGCTGCGGAAAAAGTACACTGGCCAAAGCCCTGGCAAACCGCTTGGGATATCGTTATATTGACACCGGTGCCATGTACCGAGCAGTGTGTTGGCATGCCGTATCGCAAGGTTTTTTTAAGGGGATGGTTTTAAATATTAATGCATTGATAGCCGCATTACCCCAGATTGATATAGAATTTAAATACAATGCCGTGCGCAACGGCTCTGAAGTATATTTAAACGGCCAAAACATAGAGGCTAACATCAGAACGCTTGAAATAAGCAATTTGGTTACACAGGTAAGTAAATTGCCCGAAGTACGCCGAAAAATGGTTGCCCTGCAACGCGACATGGGTAAACAAAAAGCAATTGTTATGGATGGACGCGACATAGGCTCGCACGTATTTCCAAATGCCGAGCTTAAAATTTTTATGCAGGCCGATATGCAGGTTAGGGCGCAACGCCGCCTGCAAGAACACCAGCAAAAAGGTGAAAATGTAAGCCTGCAAGATATTATTGATAATTTAAAATATAGAGACCAGGAAGATATGAACCGAAGTGAAAATCCGCTTATTAAAACCGCAGATGCTTTTATTTTGGACAATACGTTTTTAACCCGTGAGGCGCAGTTGGATTTGATTTTAAATGAACTACATAAGCGCCAACTGATGTGAATTGTAAAGTTAAATTGCTGTTACAATTAGGGGTGTTTTTTATTACGCTACAATTTTCTACAGCACAAATACAACCTACGTTTAAAATACAGGGTCGCTTTTGGGTGTTAAGCTCACGCTCACAGGGTATATTAAATGGTAAAACGTTTTATGAGGTGCCGCGACCTTTAGCCCACGGAACCCTGCTGTTTATTTTAAATACGGATACTTTTAAAGTGCAAAGCAACGCTGAAGGATATTTTACAGTTTTTTTAAAACCTGGTGTTTACAACCTATTAAACCAAGAAGTTAAAAACTATAAAACACCTATGCCGCGTATTGAACCTTCATTTATAAACCTTAATGCAGACATAGACACAGTACAGGTAAAAATATATTATCATGTAAATGGCAGATAAAGCTGGTATGGATTTTATTTTGGTGCGTTTTTGAAATCAAGTAAAAAATAAAGCATTAATTAATAACCAATAATTTAGAAGATTACGATTGTATTATAAAGACTGTTTTAAATTATACCGCTATAACCGAGTATAAGCTAGCAAGTAAGGCATCGCCCTAATTATATTATTAATGTTATTTTTTTATTTGGGCCTTACCGCTGTGCGGTCGCCGTCTTGCGGGCTTCACAGGTTCGGTTTTTTAACCTGCGGTTAAAAGAACGCTGCGCCCCTACAGCCGGCTAAGGCTTTTTATTTTTATGAAAAATTAAAACCATCGATGCCAATTTCTAAACGTAAAATTTTGTGAAACGTGCGATAGGGATACGCAGGGCTTGGTTCTTTGCGCAGCAAAAACCGAGCAAAGCGAGCCCGGAGTAGCCCGGGCCGAAGGCATCGCCCTGATACTTCAAACAAAAAATCATATTCAGAAGGCATCGCCCTAAACATAATTCAACATAAAATTAAAACCGCGATAGGGATACGCAGGGCTTGGTTCTTTGCGAAGCAAAAACCGAGCGAAGCGAGCCCGGAGTAGCC
>Ga0255099_1000842_pt1 | contig 11400 bp, 10 predicted proteins | sample Colum_Colum_RepA_2_FD_188451 | JGI IMG/M metagenome (GOLD analysis project Ga0255099, IMG submission 188451) | Freshwater microbial communities from Columbia River, Oregon, United States - Colum_Colum_RepA_8d | ecosystem: Environmental > Aquatic > Freshwater > River | place: USA: Oregon...
GACTTCGATCTCAAAGATCCGTTGTCCGACGAGGACCTGCGCGCCATCGAGAAGGAGATGCGGCGCATCGCGAAGACCGCTCCCAAGTTGGTGTGCGTAAGCGTTGATCGCGAGGAGGCCAAGCGCCGTTTGGCGGCCAAAGGCCAGAGCTACAAGGTAGAAGCGGTGGATCTGATTCCAGCCGACGAGCGCATCACGTTCTACCAGCACGCGGATTGGGAAGACTTGTGCGAAGGTCCGCACATCGATCACTTCGGGCGCGACTTCCACTTCAAGTTGCTGAATGTTGCCGGTGCGTACTGGCGCGGCGATGAAAAGCGCCCGCAGATGAAGCGCGTCTATGGCACCGCGTTCTGGTCGTTCGAAGATCTGGACAAGCACCTCAAGTGGCTTGAAGAGATCAAGGAGCGCGATCACCGCGTCATTGGCAAGCAACTGCGCCTGTTCCACATCGACGAGATGGTGGGGCAAGGACTGGTGTTGTGGACTCCGCACGGCTCGATCGTGCGTGGCGAGCTGCAAGCCTTCATTAGTGAAGAGCTGCGCAAGCAAGGCTACATGCAGGTCTACACGCCGCACATCGGCAAGCTCGACCTCTACAAGACGAGTGGCCACTTCCCGTATTACAAGGAGTCGCAGTTCCCTGCCATTGTGGAAGCCGACTCGCTGGCCAAGTTGTCGGCGGAGGGGTGCTCCTGTGCCGAACTGACGGCGCGTCTCGATGGCGTGTCGGCGCACTTTGCGTCGCAACTGAACTCGCGTGCGGGGCGTGAGGTGATCGGGCCTGAGAAGGTGATGCCCGACGACAAGTTGGTCGATGGCTATCTGCTCAAGCCGATGAACTGCCCGCACCATATCCGCATCTTCGCCAGCAGCCCGCATAGCTATCGCGATATGCCGGTGCGTTTGGCCGAGTTCGGCACGGTGTATCGTTGGGAACAATCAGGTGAGATTGGTGGCCTGACGCGTGTGCGTGGCTTCACGCAAGATGACGCCCACTTGTTCGTGCGTGAAGATCAAGTCGCGCAGGAACTCCTGGGCTGCTTGAGCTTAGTGAAGCTGGTCTTCGGTACGCTGGGCATGAATGACTACCGCGTCCGCGTAGGCTTGCGCGACCCGGATAGTGCGAAGTATGTCGGTTCCGCTGAGAACTGGGACAAGGCCGAAGAGGCTTGCCGCAATGCTGCGCGCACACTGGGTGTAGAGTTCAGTGAGGAGCCTGGTGAGGCTGCGTTCTACGGACCGAAGATCGACTTCGTGGTGCGCGATGTGATCGGTCGCAGCTGGCAGTTGGGTACGGTGCAGGTGGACTACAACGGTCCCGTGCGCTTTGACCTGACCTACACTGGTGCTGACAACCAACGGCATCGCCCCGTGATGATCCATCGCGCGCCCTTCGGCAGCATGGAACGCTTCGTGGGGGTCTTGATCGAGCACTTCGGTGGCCGCTTCCCGTTCTGGCTTGCGCCGGTGCAGATCGCGGTGATCCCTATTCGTGAGGAGCACGCACCGTACTGCCAAGAGTTGGAATCCCAGCTGAAGGCCGAAGGCTTCCGCGTGGACGCCATGTTGGAGGCCAGTCACATGAACAACAAGATCAAGCAAGCGCAGCGTGAGCGCGTGCCGTTCATGTTGGTGGTGGGCGAGCGTGAGGCGGCCGAAAAGACGGTCACTGTCCGCCGCCGTGACACGCGCGAACAGGAGACCATCCCGTTCGATCAGTTCTTTGCCTTGGTGCGGGATCTACGCAATCGTCGCAGGCTGGATCTGGGCGAGGCTGTCAAACCTAGTTGACAGGTGTTTCAGGTGTCGACCTCGCGTAGCCAGCGCACTGCATCCGCAGTCGCGGCCGCGAGGTCGACTTGTTCCTGATAACCGAAATCGCGTTGGGCTGGGCCCATGCTGTACGTGTGCGACAGGGCCAATTGCATGGCGGTGAAGCGTGTGATCGGCGGTTCACCCGTCAGGCTTAGCCAGCTCCAGCATGCTTCGGCCAGCGCGCCCGCGCTGCGCGCCAGCCACAGCGGGATAGGGCCGCGTGACGTAGGCCAATTCAGTTCGCGGCACAGCTGGTCGAGCCAATCCCACAAGCACACCGATTCGGTTTGGTTGATGAAGTAGGCCTTCCCGGCATGTGCGGCCGCGGGATGCAGCCGGTCCATGGCTTGTACATGCGCGTGCGCAGCATTGGTCACATGGCAGAGGGACACGCGGTTGGTGCGCGTGCCTACCGCAAAGAGCTTGCGGCGTTGCGCGCGCATGGCCACGCGCGGCAAAAGGTGCGGATCACCATGACCAAAGATCAGGTGCGGGCGCAGAATGACTGTTGTGAGCTCGGGACCATGCGCGGCTTGCACAAGTTGCTCGGCTTCGGCTTTGCTCCACGCGTAGGCCGAGATGGACTGCTTCGAGAGCGTCTCCAACGCGAGCGGAAGACGATTGTCTGCCTCGAGATGGTCGCGTCCGTCAAAGCACACTGACGGCGACGACGTGTGAACTAGCTTGCTGATACCGGCTGCACGCACCGCGCGCACCACGCTGCGCGTGCCGCCGATGTTCGTGTGCGCGTAGTCGGCCTTGGGGCCCCAAATGCCGGCCTTGGCAGCCACATGGAAGACTCCATCACAACCGCGCATCGCTTCGGCCAGTTTGAGCTCATCTGTCAAGTTTCCTTGCACGCTCCGCGCGCCCGACTGCTCCACAGCAGGGTGCTTGGTGCGCGAATACGAGATCACCTCATCGCCCCGAGCGCGCAAGCGCCGCACGATCTCCAGACCCAGGAAACCGCCACCGCCGGTGACTAGGTAGCGCATGGGGGGGCTCCTTGTGGGGCGGTGAGTGACACTCGGCTCGCGGCCCACGCCTTCAGGTCCTCATTGCGGATCTTGGCGTTGTGGCGCACATCGAGGGGGAACGTGGACTTCCACAGCACCTGCTCGGGCACGACCCAAGGGCTACGCGCCGCCTGTCCACTATGTTTGACAAGCTCGATGACCTCTTGGCCACTATGCCGGGTGTCCGTGCATTGATCGCTCGGTTGAAGGACGAGCACCGGCACTTCAGCACCCGCAGGTCCTACACCTACATAGGCAGCGCGTCGCACCGCAGGGTGTTGCTGCGCGCACAATTGCATGGGCACATTGGGGACAGTCCCCGCCAGTGTCTCCAATGCATGTGCCGAGCGCCCCACGAACCACAGGCGCTGGTGCTCATCGATCCATCCCAGATCACCCATGCGGTGCCAAGGGCCGTTGGCGCCAGCCACCTTTGCGCGAGCAGTCGCTGTAGGCAGACCGGTGTAGTGACGAGTGACCTGCGGCCCACGCACCAGCACTTCACCCACAGTGCCTGCAGGCAGCAGCTGGAGATCCGCTTCCGAGGGGAGCGGATCCACACTGCGCCTTGCGATGACGAGTTCGATGCCAGGCGCGACCGTGCCTACGCACACACCTGCACCCGAGTGTGCTTGCGCTCGCAAGTCTTGGATCGCAGCTCCGGTGATGGTGGCTACAGGCAGTGCTTCCGTCGCACCGTAGGGCGTGTGGATCTCTGCCTCCGGAGCCACGCGCTGCATCTGTGCGATGAGTTCCGGTTCAATCGGCGCTCCCGCCACAAGGATGTTGCGCAAGTGAGGCAGTGTGGCCTCTCGGGCTACCAACCAAGGTGCTACACGCGCCCAAACGGCAGGCGAGCCAAAGGCGTAAGTTGCTTGGTGCTGGACGGCCGCCTGCACGATCCACTCGGGACGACAGCGCCCTGGGTGCGACGGATCGATACGCGGGAAGACGGTGGTCGTGCCCAGTGCCGCGTCAAAAAGAGCGAACAACGGGAAGCAAGCCAGATCGATGTCGCCCGGTGCGAAACCGTACATCAGCCGCAAGGCCTCCACTTGGGCCGCGAAGTTGCCGTGCGTGTAGCTGACTCCTTTCGCGGGGCCTGTGGAACCCGAGGTGTACAGCACCGCTGCTTCCTCATCTTGCGCGTGACCTTCACCGGGCGGCAGCGGTGTCGCGGTACGTGCTAGACGCGTGAGCGAGCGATGGAGGGGCAGGTGGCCTACCACTAGCCGCATGCGCAGGCATGACAGTGTGCGCCGCCAAGCGTGCGACGCGAGGACGGCGGCTGGTACTCCGATCAAAGCCTGTGGTTGGGCTAGCGCCAAGGCTTGCATGGCTTTGCCGATGCCCATGCCGGGATCGATGAGCACTGGCACCGATCCCAAGCGCAGCAGTGCGAACATCAACGCGACAAGCTCGCGTCCTGGGCGCACAAAGACAGCTACGCGCTGCTTGGGGCGCAGGCCCACCGCCTGCAGCGCCCCAGCGTAGCGAGCTACGAGTGCTTCCAACTCGGCATAGGTCGTGCGCTGGTGCTGTGCGTCGATGATGGCCGCACGCTCGGGCTGGTTGTGCGCGTGCTGCCATAGCGCACGCGAAAGATCGACACGCTGCGGCAGCTCGGGGAGCGTCGGTCCTGTGAGTTGCGCGCGAATGGCTAGACCTCGTGGGTAGCTACTTCCCGCAAGCCCAACACGTGGTCGATGGCTGCGTGCACGAGGTTCGGTGCTTCTTCGGGGATGAGATGGCCCACATGCAGGCCTTGGACAACAAACGCCTGAGGGAGCTCGCGCTCGAAGCGCTGGCGGAAGCGCGGTGTGAAGCACCAATCTTGCTCGCCCCAAGCGAGTGCAACGGGCTTGTCACGCCAATAGGACAATGATTGCTCCACCGCGCGCAGTTCCGGCATGGTGGGGTGAGCAGCGTGCATCGGGATGTCTTCCACAAAGGCGCGCACTGCCCGGCGGCCGGCCATGTCGCGTGTGGGCATCAAGTAGGCCGCACGCACTTCCGGACTCAGGTGGCGCGGATCGGCCACACCCAACCAAGGCAGCAGACCCGCGAACGCATTGCAGCGCTCGACCAAGAAGGGGCCAAGACCCCACTTGGCGCGACATAGCGCAATGCGCCACGGCATGTCACGCGTCGGGAATGCGCCGGTGTTCGTCAGCACCAACTTGGCATAGCGCGCTGGATCGCGTCGTGCGGCGGCCAAACCAATCGCACCGCCCCAGTCATGCACCACCAAGGTGATGCGCTCCAGATTCAGGTGCCGCACCAGAGCCGCCAGGTTTTCGGCATGGTCACTCAGACGGGCGGGGAAAGTGGTGGAACGCTGCGATAGGCCGCATCCCAGATGATCCACGGCGATGATGCGCTGATCAGGGGCATAGCGCGCGATCACATGGCGCCACATGAAGGCCCACGTGGGATTGCCGTGCACACACACGATGGTCTCAGGCTGCGACGCTGCGCTCGTCGTGGCCGGTCCTTCATCCACATAGTGCATCCAACCATGCGGCGTTTCGAACGCTTGTGGAGTGTACGGCCACAGCGGGTGCACGTCCCCGAGCCGTACGCGAGCTTCTGTTAAGAATGCTTGACGTGTGATGGGCGTGGTCATGCCGCGGTCCCCGTATGGTCGAGCCTGTGCCAATGGATGGAGGTCGTGGCGGGGCCATCGTGAGAGATAGCTGCCCACATCGAATCAGCCTGTACTTGGTGCACCTGATGATCACGCCCGCGGTGATGCACCCAAAGTGTGTACGCATCACCCACAGCGGTCAAAGCGCATTGCGACAGCTCCAGCAGGCCTACGCCCTGCTTCTTGAGCACGGCTTCTTTCGCAGTCCAAATGCGGAAGGCGTTGGACCAGCTGAAACCACCCAAGAGTTCGAGTTCATCGCGCGTGCACATGCGCGGCACCAGTTCATCGCGGCGTGGTGCGATGTCTTCCACATCCACACCCACAGGGAACGGTGCGCAGACTGCGGCCGCGGTCAACTTGCTGTGGCTGCGCGAGCGGTGCCAGCCCTCATGCGGTAGGGGCGCACCGTGCTGGTCATGTTGCTCGTTGGGTAGCTGGAGGTGCAGGCGCTGCTGACACCAGTCCATGGCTGTGTGCGACAACTGTCTGCGTGCTTCTACCCCGGCGCGTCCGGTCTCCGATGCGAGGGCGTCCGGTCCGCGCACCAAGCACACCCACAGCTGCGCGACAGGGGTCACGCTGGATCCGGGCGCACGGCACGCCGTACAAGGTCACGATCGAAGTAGTTCACGCTCATGCCCGCATCGAGGACCACGGATTGAGCATTGAGTCCGGAGCTTCGCGGGGACAGCAAGAAGAGAGCCGTGTCGCCCACTTCTTCCGTTGCCAGAGCCCTCTTGCGCAGCGTGGCCTGTTCGGCAAAGAGATAGCTTTCGAGATAGCCAGGAATGCCTGCGGAAGCCGATGTTTTCAGGAGACCGGGGCACAGCGCATTGAAGCGGATTCCGCGCGCCGCGAAGCTCTTGGCAAGGAACACGACCGCTGCGTCTAGCGCGGCCTTGATCGGCGCCATGTAGCCGTAGTTCTCACTTGCCATCCGCGTGGTGGAGATGGAGATGGTGATGACCGAAGCCTGATCTGCCAGCCGTGCCTGCAGAGCTTGGGCGAGTGCCATCAAGCTGAAGCAGGAGATGTCGATGGCCTGCAAGAAATCTTGACGCGCCGTGGCATGAAAAGGACGCGGTGAGCCGTCCTCCATGGGGCGGTAGTGGGCAAAGGCGATCGAGTGCACGAGCCCATGCAACACCACCTGCTCGGCGTGCAAGCTCTGCGCCAGAGCATCGATGGAAGCCTGTTGCTCTACGTCGCACAAGTACACCCGGCTCTGTGGAGCGAGCTTAGTCAACTCCGCTTGACGCTCAGGCGCACGCACCGTCCAAATGACCTGCGCGCCGGCCTCCAACAGCTTCTTGCCAATGTGCCAAGCGACACTCTTCTTGTTCTTGAAGCCGGTCACAAGCACCGTCTTGCCGGCGAGTCCCAACCAGTCGTTCACACGCCCTCCGCAACGGAAGCGACTACAAAGCGTAGTCGGCAGACAGTGCGTCCAGCGCTCGTGATGATGGCCTTGCAGTAACGCGCATTGGCCAGGCGCTCTTCGACAACCACCTCGGCGCGCAGCGTTTCGCCGGGCTTGACGATGCTCTTGAAACGCGCATCTTCAATCTTTGTAAGCACCGGCACGGCGTCGTTGCTCACCTTGGCTGAGCCCGGCTCCGAGAAGAGGATCGCCGCGCTTTGGAAGGAGAACTCGCAGACCAGCACCCCGGGAAGCACGGGATGCCCCGGGTAATGGCCTTGGAACGCATACAAGTCCGTGGGCACATCCCACTCGCTGGTGATGGCATCGTCGCTGCGTGCTACTACGCGCGTTACATACAGGAACGGATCGCGATGCGGGATCGCCTGCATGATCGCGGCTCGATCCATGAGTGTGGTCTCAGATGCCACCGGTCACCTCCAGCGTCGTTCCATGGATGTAGGCAGCCTCGCGTGCGCACAGCATGAGCACCGCCCAGGCGACTTCGTCTGCACTGCCAAAGCGTCCCACGGGCACCATGGAGAGGTGCTCCTTCTTGATCTCTTCCGGCAAGTCTGCAATCAGCTCGGTGTCAATGAAGCCCGGTGACACGCAGTTGACGGTGATCTTGCGTTTGCCCACTTCGCGTGCGAGTGAACGCATCAAGCCAATTTGACCGGCCTTGGATGCGGAGTAGTTAGCCTGCCCTTGGAAACCATGGGCACCGGCAGGGGATGTCACCATGACGATGCGCCCATAGCGCTTGCGCATCATGGCCAGAGTGGCGAACTTGCTCATGTAGAACGAACCGGCCAGGTTGGTCTGCAGGACCTCGTTCCATTGCTCCGGTGTCATCATGCCAACGATCTGGTCACGACGAATGCCCGCGTTGTTGACGAGGATCTGCACCCCGTTGGGTGCATTCGTTTCCAGCATGGTCCAGAACGCTTCACAGGCGGCGTAGTCTCCTACGGCGAACTTGCTGGTGTGCAAGCGCTCGGCATGAGCGGCGCATTCGGCTTTCAAGGCTTCGGCTGCAGCTTCGTTGCCCTGATAGCTGGCCCAGACTGTTGCGCCTTCGGCTAGCAGAGCTTTGGTGATGGCGCGCCCGATCCCGCGCGTACCTCCCGTAACCACTGCCGTTTGGCCCGCAAATCGCCCTGTAGTACTCATGCGTTCACCTCCACCAAAGAGTGGAGCCACGCGTCAACTTTGTTGGCTGCGATGACTCCGTAGTTTGCTGCGCCTAACCAACCCGACATGATGATGCCGACGCTACCGGCGTGGAACAGTCCCCGCACCTGCTCGTGCATGGTCATGCTCGGCTTGAGGCCTTCGAACTTCGTTCCGAAGGATGTGCCTTCGGGCGACTGCACATAGAATTCGAATGTGCGTGGTGTGGCTGCTTCTACATGCTCGATCTTGGTGCGCACACCAGGCACATACTGCTCGACGGAGGTCAGCGTGCGCTGGATGAGTTCCGCCTTCTCCGACTCGTACTGCTCGGGCGTGAGCTTGTTCCAATCGCTCCAGTGGGCGTTCGTGGAGGCCACGATGGTGTAGCGCTCAAGGCCTGGCCGCGTCTTGGGGTAGTAGAAGCTGAAGGTGCGGCTTTGTGTGTGCAGGTCACACAATTCCATGGAGTCAAAGCGCGCAGCACTCGAGGTGAACAGCAAGTCCGTGATGAACGGGATGCTCTCGCCTTCCTTCAGGCCCATGTACACCTGGCAGGAGCTGTTGTTCAAGCGGACTTGCGAGACGCTGGCGGCGTATTCGGGTGTAAAGTGCTCTTGACCGACAAGGCGTTCGACGGTTGCCCGCAGATTGGCGTTGGAAAGTACCGCGCGGCAGGCAATCGTGCGCCCATGTGCCACCACAGCGCGCACTCGTCCTTGTTCGACCAGAACGCGATCGACTTGCACGCGGTTCCGGATCTCGACACCCAGGCGTTCGAGCTCGGCCTTCATGGCCTTGACTAGACGATCGGTACCGCCGGAGAACGTGTACACGCCGGACGCCATGAAGTTGCCAAACACGATGCCATAGGCAATGGCAGGGTCGGACAGGTGCGAGCCGTTGGCGTAGCTGATCGGCTCCAGCAAGAGCCGGTGCACATCATTGCGACCGGGGAAGTGCCGCTCGAACAGCTCACCCACGGTTTCGCCCGAGTTGGAGTAGAAGTCCATCTGGGCCAATTCGGCGAAGAAGCCCTCGATCGCAGTCTGGCTGAGTCCGAACACCGTCTGCAGCTTGTGGACGAAGTCCTCACGTGTGAACTCGGTGTCGAAGCGGAACTGCGGATTGTCGAAACGAATCCCATCCAAGCGGACGATGGAATCGGCGATGTCCTTTGTCCAGTACTTGCGACAGGTCTTCTTCATGCCTGCCGGGAAGCCATGCAAGGACACATCAAAGATATGGCCGCCGCGCCGCTTGAACCATGTGGCCAAACCACCCAAGTTGTAGTGCTGCTCGAGCAGGAGCACCTTGCGCCCCGCACGCGCCAGAATCACGGCACCGGTAAGGCCCGCGAGCCCGGATCCGACCACGACGACATCGTAGGCCGCTCCGATGCCCTCCAACGGATCACCGTGGAAGGGAGCCTTGCCATCGGTTGAGCCCTTGTAGTACTTGCGCGTGTCGCTCATCGCTGGTTCGCCATCAGGATATGTCGATTGGCTGCGGTAACACCTGATAGCAGGGACCCAATGATGCCCAAGGTGCCTTGATCTGTGCCGATAAGGTGCAACTTGTCCACCCCGATGGAGCCATCGCGTGCCTTGACCGGCGAGCCATACACGGCACCGTTCACATGTCCGGTGTAGCGGTGGATGGTCTTGGGTGTGAACATGTCAAAAGCACTTGTCCAAGGCCGAGGATCCAGTGCGACGCAGCCGGCGGCAGCCAACATTTCTTGGGCAACTTGAGTCTTGGCCGCGGCATAGGCCTCGTCATCCAACGTGGACCATACTGCATGGTTGGCCAGGCAAGTGACGCGCACAATGCCGGCCTCACCGAACTCATGGTGTGCGTAGTTGTCGGACGCGCAAACGACACCACTGGTCGTGTCGATCAGGCCCGCTGGGCGCCGGTATGCAAAGTGCTCCGAGGTAGAGAAGAACACCATGGTCGCCGTGTGGCCAAGCGATCGGGTGGGTTGCGACAGCACGCTGGTGGTTTCGCAGAACGAAAGCTGGCCCACTTCGGCTGGCTGCGGAGGCACATCACAGAGACGCTGCGTCTCTACGCGTCCGGCACTCGATAGCACGCGTTCGCATTCGAGCAGTTCGCCATCATCAAGTTGCACCCCGCAGGCTGCACCATGGGCATCGCGCACAATGCGGCTCACGCCACTGCGCATGCGCAGGATTCCTCCACAGTCGAGGAAGCGCTTCTTGAGTGCGTCCAGCAGCGTCTTGATGCCACCCATCGGGCGCGCCAAGCCTTCGAGAAACATGCTGCGGAAGAGCACAACGAAGAGGTCCCACTCGACTTCGTCCTCACGCGCGGAACCGTAGAAGGCTACCGGCACGATTAGGCACTCGATCAAGAGCGGGTCGCGCAGCCATTCACCCAAGCGCACGCGGGCCGACGAAGCATCGACCACATCGCTGAACGGATCATGCGCTTGAATGGCGCTCACGAGACGGCGGAAGCCATCGATCTCCCGCGGGAAGGCATGTGCGATGCTCGCTTCCAAGCGTCCAATGCCATTGCCGAACTCCAAGCTGACAGCACCTACCTTGACGATGCTGTGGCTCTGTTCAGCCAGCTGCAGTTCCTCGCGCGGGATGCGCAGCTGGCGCAGCAGTTTGGGCAGGGGAGTGCTCTTCTCCGTTGCGGGTACCCAATTGGTCAGCGCATGAAGGCCTGTGTCATAGCGCCGGCCTCCACGCTTGTAGAAGCTGTTGAGTCCGCCCCACAGAGAGTGGCGGTCCAACACCACCACGCGCTTGTCGAACTGCGCCAGGCGAATGCCCGCCGCAAGTCCACTCATGCCAGCGCCGATGACGACGGCGTCGTACCGCTCGTTCGTCACGCGATGCTTCCTTACACGCCCACTTTGAGAGTCTTGCCTTGCATGTGCGGCGTCAAATACGCCACACAGCCATCGAGCGTGGCGAGCTCCTTGTAGTCCTCCTCGGGAACTTGCACGCCGTAGCGCTTGCGGAGTTCCATCACGATGTCGAGGAAGTCCATCGAGTCGAGTTCGATTTGATCACGCAGGCGCACATCCGTCTTGAGCTCCGACAAGTCTTCGTCGGGGGCGATCGTCTGGATGATGTCCTTGATGGCGAGGATGATCTCTTCGCTGGTCATGGTCGTCGTGTCAGGAGAGGTGAGAGAGGGGGTCAGCTGCCGCGCCAGCGGCGCACCAGCACGGCGGAATTGATACCGAGCATGCCGAACGACAAGTTCAGCACATGATCCACGCGGTCGAGCCGCTTGGGCTGGTTCATCACGAGGTTGCGCACCTCGCAGGCGGGGTCTAGGTC
>Ga0255099_1000846_pt1 | contig 11367 bp, 9 predicted proteins | sample Colum_Colum_RepA_2_FD_188451 | JGI IMG/M metagenome (GOLD analysis project Ga0255099, IMG submission 188451) | Freshwater microbial communities from Columbia River, Oregon, United States - Colum_Colum_RepA_8d | ecosystem: Environmental > Aquatic > Freshwater > River | place: USA: Oregon...
CACTTTAGCTATCGATAAATTACAATCCCTTCCAGAACAACGAAAATTGATTCTTCTATTAACCGATGGCGAGCAGAATGTGGTAACTCCCTTTTCAGGTTTGAATCCAATCGATCTTGCAACCCTTGCTGCAAAACTAAATATTGCAATTTATCCTCTTGATGTTGGTTATCCAACGGGGGATAAGCTTTTTGAAGAAACTGCCTCTTCTGAAGAAAAAGAAAAGCGAAGTCAGGCGCAGGAGGGGTTAAGGCAACTTGCCCAAATGACCAATGGGTTGGTAATGAATGCTTCAGACGAAAAAAGCATGGCAGAGGCGTTTCAGAAAATCGGGCAATTGGAGCAGCAGTCGCGTCTTTCCCTGTATTCCAAACCGGTGCAGGATTTTTACCCCTGGTGCTTTTTCGCAGGTCTATTTTTTTGTGGCTTGGGCATCTTTTTAGCTGGCAGTCGCTGGCAAAGGATTGGGTGACCCATGAGCAATATCTTTGAGCATCCTTGGTTGTTATTGGGTTTGATTCCCTTGGTTTTCGCAGTGTTTGCGTTGTACCGAACTCAACAAAAACTTGCTTTAAGCCTGGCCTTATGGGTTCCTCCTAAAAGCATCAAACCCAGGTCTTTGATTTGGTTTATCAGGCATAATCTTTTCTTGATGGGGGGCATGTTACTTTTGGTTTTAGCTGCTGCTGGCCCATTGCTTCCAAATCATAAAGCCAAGGGATTTGAAACAAGGCATGGGTTAGTTGTCATCGCATTAAAGGCGAATGAAAAATCAACACAAGCTTCGATTGATTTGCAATCTAGATTACTTTCGCAAATACAAAAGGAACATTTTCTCAGGGAAGGTGGCAGAATAGGATTGATGCCTTACGGCGAGGAAAGTGATATTTTTTGCCCACTTACTTTGGATCCGGAGTTTTATAATTATGTGGCTTCTTCATTAAAAAGGGTTTCTAGAGAAAGTGCAAAATCTGATATTTTAGATAAAGGTTCCTTATTGAGTGAAGCACTAAAAAGCGCTTTGGAAACAATGCTAAATCAAACTTTAAACTCTAAGCAGATGGTTCTTGTTTTATTTGAAAACTCAGGCAGGGAAGAATCAATTCGTGATGCTTTAATTCATGCTAATATCCCCTCAGATATTGGATTAACATTAGTGTTTCCTGAGGCGTTAAAAGTGCCCGAAATTTTTAGTTCTTATTGTGAAAGTCGAAAGGCCCAAGCTCTGGCGCTGGGTTCTAAAGTTATTCCAGAAGGTCGTGTTATAGATGTTCTAAGAAAAGGGGATTCCAGCGATGGTTTTTTTCAAGATGCTGCATTAGTTTATGCCGCTGCGCCTGCTTGGTTTGCCTTTCCCGGTTTACTTTGCCTTTTGTTGGCTTTTATGTTTCCGCCCAAAGTTTCAGTATTAGTACACCAATTAGCCAACCGGGGGGATAAATGAACCCAATTATTATTACCTTGGTGCTTGCAGGAGTTTTTTTTCAAGGGCAGGAAGATCAAGAGGTTGCGCAGGGCATTGCGTTCTTTGAAAAGGGAGATTTTAAAAACGCCCAGAGATGTTTATCCAACAGCTTACCTAGGGCCCGTGATGTTGCTCAAGCCTCTTGGTGTTTATCATTATCTAATATTGCGATCTCTAAAAAAGCAAATGTAACAGAAAAAGAAGTGCTTCTTGAGGTAGCATCGGGGTTGCTAGAAAATCTTGCAGGTTCTACTTCGATTTATACGGTGGCTGCAGCTATTGGTTTTAATGATTGTGTGTTGCAAACTTCCCGTATTCGGAAATTACCCTACCTTCTGAAAGCCAATGAATTACTCAAAAAAGCACGAGAAACCCTAGAAGTTTCTGATGTTGATTTAATGAATATCAACAAAAGAATTAGATATAACTTGTTTCTGATCGTGCAATTTGAAGATTCTGCAGATCAATCTTCTCAATCAAAATCAAACGAAGGTGGCAAGAATCAGGGAGATAAAAATTCGCAGACGAAATCTGCAGAGGATAAAAACAAGGGTGGTGTTTCTGATAAGGATCCAGATAATTCAAAAGGAAAAAAAACGGATAAGAAAGCAGAGGGCTTGACGGATAAAGTGCAAGCGGGCGCAGGGAATCTTGATCTTGTCCCTTATCGCGCGAGTTTGCAGGATCTGAGCAAAAAAGATGCTGCGAAATTAATCAGAGATGCTGCAAAAAAGGTAAGGCAAGCTGCGGGCGAGGATCTACCTTAATGCAGGCGATGAAAAATATTTTTGCTCTATCTCTTTTTTTATGCTTTTGCGCTTTTTCGCAGGGTGTAGATGGAGTTGATTCTTTAACACCTTGGATTCCAAGAAACCTACCTGATGGCATGCAATTTAGTGGTGCGGTAGGATCCCGCTTTCGTATTAGCGCCTTGGTTAAAGATGCGATTATCAGCCCTGGCTCTGCATTTGATTTTGAAGTCGATATTCAGGCTACTGGAAGGGTGTTGTTGCCTCCGGGTGAATTTGATTTTGAATCGATGTTTGCAGGCAATTCTTCTTTTAAGGTTGAGGTATTGCCTGGGTTCACTCATTCCGATGCGAAACGATGGCGCTATTTTTGCAGGCTTTGGCCTTTGGAAGAAGGTAAATTAGAAATCCCTGAAATTCCCTTTGCTTACATCAACCCGGATATTCCTTGGCCTAATAAACAACTGATGCTGGATTTTTCTGATTCAATTAAAGTGGAGGTTTTGCAGAGGAAGGTTTTTGCTGTAAGTTTACGCGGGCCAGATGTTGTTTTTGATGTTGATGGATTGCGAAAATCGCCTTGGTTGAATTCTGTAAGAGGGTTTGGTTTAAAAGAATTTATCTGGATGTTTTTGACTCCACCATTTGTGGGAATCATAATTTGGAGCGTTGCAAAATACCGCGCCAGTATGGAATTGCTTAATGCCCGAGGGCGAGCTTTTTGGGTGCTCGAAAACCTGACAACTCTAAAGCATAAAACTGATTTACTTCAGGCAGAGGGTGTATTTAAATTGATGCAGGAATATTTTCATAGTTCTTTTGGTATGTCGGGGGTGGTGACCAGTGCTGAGATTGTAAACGGGCTATTTGCTAAGTTCTTAAATCAGAATGAAACCCAGCAATTTTCGAAGTTTTTTAGTGATATTGAAACGCTTAAATTCAATCCCGATCTCTCGAATAATGAATGCGACCTCATTGATCAAGCAATTGCTTGGATTCGCATTTTGGAGGTCAGGCGATGAACCTTGGGATGCTAGTTTTTATTTGTTTAGCCTTTCCTTGCCAGAATGCGCAGGAAGATTTTGATCAAGCTAGAGAATTTTATAATCTAGGTTTGGCTTTGAAGAATGATGCGACTCAAGCTGCCCCTTTTTTTAAACTATCATCAGAGGCCTTTAGGAAATGTGCGGGCCATTTGCCTGAAACACCTACTTTTTTTCGTGAATGGGCTGCTGCAGAATTGTTAGCAGCTAATCCTGCCCATGCGTTGATGGTTTCTAATCAAGGATTGCGCTTGTATCCTTGCGATTCCCAACTCTTAAAAATAAGAGATTGGCTCAAACAAGACTTGGCACTTGATACGGAAGGTTTTCCAGCTTCGTTTAAAGTTTTAGGGTCGCGCAATATTATTGCTCTTTTAGGGGTGTTTAATTTAATTGGTTGGGTTGCTGTTTTTATTGCTAGGGGCCGATTGCGGAAACTAGGTCTTTTTCTCGTTTGTGGTTGCATGCTTGGAGCTGGTTCGGTTATTCAAATAGCAAATGATACTCATAACATTACTTTTAAAGGGATTGTGGCGGAAAAACCGCTTTTTTTAAAAGTGGGTAATGATCTTACCTATCCAAATCATCCTGGGCCTGCTCTGAAGCCTGGCACCGCGATAAAAGTTTTGGATCATCAGGGGGATTGGTTTCTGGTAAGTACTGCGACTGGGCGATTTGGCTGGGTAATGTCTTGGGATATATTAATTGATTTGGGCAATTAATAATTATTGCTGTTATAGCTTGGGTTTCTTTATTAGAATAATCAAATCTAAATCTCAATGTCGGGCTAGATTTGAGGAGTATCTAAAGGTGTCAACGGATAAAATAGGCGAATATCTTAGTCAGTTCAACCATGCTCGCAAACAAATGGTGGAGCAATTGGGCCGGGTTATCATCGGGCAAACAGAAGTAATCGATCAAATCTTGGCTGCAATTTTCACCAAAGGGCACTGTCTTCTAGTTGGTGTTCCCGGCCTTGCAAAGACTCTCATGGTTAGTTCGTTAAGCCAGATTTTGGATGTTTCATTCCGCAGGGTTCAGTTTACCCCAGATCTTATGCCTTCGGATATTACAGGCACCACGGTTCTTGATGAAAAAGAGCCTGGGAAAAGAGAATTCCGCTTTGTTAAAGGCCCCGTCTTCACCAATATTCTTCTTGCGGATGAAATTAATCGAACCCCGCCTAAAACTCAGGCGGCCCTTTTGCAAGCAATGGCTGAAAGGGAAGTCACCATTGGTCAAGAAACCCATAAACTTCCTGACCCTTTCTTTGTGATTGCAACGCAAAACCCCATCGAACAAGAAGGCACTTACACCCTTCCCGAAGCCCAGCAAGATCGTTTCATGTTTAATATTTATGTGGGTTATCCTTCGTTTGAGGAAGAAAAGAAGATTCTAACCCAGACTACTAAGGATGAAGTTCACGAGTTAACCAAGGTGCTGAGTAGCAAAGCTATTATTAATCTGCAGAAGTTGGTGCGTGGAGTGCCCGTGGGTGATTATGTGGTGGATTATGTTGCTAAGTTGGTACGAAGCACACGCCCCGGATTGGATGCGCCTGATTTTATCACCCGTTGGGTGGATTACGGTGCAGGCCCTCGTGCTGGCCAGTTTTTAATTCGTGCAGGCCAAGCGTTTGCTGCTATGGATGGGCGCTTTAGCGTGTCTATAGATGATATTAAGAAAGCTGCTGTTCCGGTTCTTAGGCACAGGGTCGGGGCCAACTTTCAATCGCAAGCCGAGGGCAAGCGCAGTGATGATATCGTCAAGCAATTGCTGGCGCATATTGGCGAGCCTGAAGTTTCGAAGTATGATCGTGGGACTGGTAGATCCAGGCCTACTGCGCCTATGAAAAGGCCTGAGTTTTGATTCTTTACTAATATGGACCTACTCATTTTGAGGAGAGTATAATGTTTAGTTTTGGCATAAAAAAGATTTGTATCTTTGGGTTAGGAGTTATAGGGGCAGGGTTGTCTATTTACTTGGTCAGTGCCGATAAAAATGTGGTCGCTGCTGCTCCTGATAAGCCCGATTTGGAATTTGCTTTGCCCAACAAGACTTGGATGAAGTCTGATGCGGAACAAATTCCCATCGTGTTTTTGAATCGGTCGCAAAACGCCGCAGAGTGGGATAAACTCGCATCTTTTTGGAATGAAAGCACCCAGAAAGTTACTGACACTGTAACGGGAAAACAGTCAGACATGGCTGTTGTTAAAATCAAGGTGCCACTTGGTTTGACACAAAACCCACCGGTTCCAGTTGAAAATCCCATGACGGTTGCGAAGTGGAATCTTGGCAAGAAGATTTATTTTGATCCGATTCTTTCTTCGAACAATACCGTTTCATGCGCTTCCTGCCATAATCCTACAATGGGCTTCACAGACCAATCCATGGTTTCAACTGGGATTAATGGTAATCTTGGTGGCATGAGCTCTCCTTCTGTTTATAACTCAGCTTTCAGTTTGGCGCAGTTCTGGGATGGTCGAGCTCCAACCTTGGAAGCTCAATCTCAGGGGCCACCGCAAAATCCTTCCGAAATGTTTGATGGTAAGGGTAATGCTTGGGATGCAGCGGTTGAAAGGCTGAGAGCAAAGCCCGAGTATGTTGCGATGTTTAAAGAAGTTTTTGGTACCCTGCCCACCCGTGATGGTGCTGCAAAAGCCATGGCTGCTTACGAACGAACCGTTCTTACGGGTAATTCAATTCATGATCGTACTGAAGTTGCAATGCGAAAAAGAGTTGGAGAAGAAGAAACAGGCAAGTTCGAAGTGCTTGCAAAGGATTATGAAAAAGTGCTATCCGAAGCAATTGCTGCTAAGGATTCCAGTGCTTTAGAAGCACTAGGCGTTAAGGGTGCAGATAAAGCTGCCACCTCTGAACTTGCTCGAAGCATTAACAACGGTAGGATTTTGTTTAATGGCAAAGCTCGTTGCAATGGGTGCCATGTTGGAGATAGTTTTTCTGATAGCCAATTCCATAATTTGGGTGTGGGCGCTAAAGCTGGACAGTTGCCTGAAGGTATGTTGGGGCGATTTGGTGCTCAGCCAACAGGTCAGAAAAATCCTGAACTTGTGGGTGCTTTTAAAACCCCTCACCTTCGTCAGCTTCTTGCAACTGCCCCCTATATGCATGATGGCAGCCTTAAAACCTTGGAAGAAGTTGTGGATTTCTATGATAAGGGCGGCAATGTAAACCCTTTTTTGGATGTTCGCATGCGTGATTATGCCAGCGAAAAAGCTTCCGGTCCTAAGGCCATCAAGCCTTTGGCGTTGGGCCTTACTCCTTTTGAAAAGAAGGATTTGGTTAACTTTATGAAGGCACTAAATGGCGAAGTTGCTGAAGCGATCGTTGTCGATCCTTCGAAGTTTGCCAAGTAATTTATCAGGTTTAATTGAGGGAGGCATTTCATGGCTGGATGGTTCAGGGTGTTTCTGTTGCAGGAAGAGGGCCCCGAACCATTTAGGATAATGGAATGCCTTCAGTCGTTGATACCTGAAGTTAAGGGTAAATTTCGGACTGATGAGGATGGCTGGTTTCAGTTGATTCTTGATCATTCTTCGATGGGTGAATTGACTATAGATCATTTTCTAACTTCCGAAAAAGGCGTTCGTGCAGAGATCAACACTTGGGCTGCATGGCTTGAAAGCAAACAGCAGTTTGATTTGATGGAACGAATCATCCAAGTTAAGCAGATTTTATCTTTCGAAGTTACTCCCGAGATGGAAGATAATGTTTTTGAATCTCTTATTTATAAGCGATTGGCTCTGGCCCTTGCTGCATTGGCAGAGGGGTTTGTTCATATGGATGGTGTTGGGTTTTCAGAACCTGATGGTACCATTTTGATTGAAGATGAAGATGCCATCAGAGCGGATTTGAAATGAGCTCTTCTGAAAAATTCCTCAAGCCTGAAGTCATCAATCAAGTTTCGAGGCTCGATTTACGCGCCAAGTTTATTGTTGAGGGTTTTCTTTCGGGGTTACATGCCAGCCCTTTTCAAGGCTTCAGCGTTGAATTCTCCGAACATCGCAAGTACGCACCAGGCGATGATATCAAAGACATCGATTGGAAGGTTTACGCCAAGACTGAAAAATATTATCTCAAAAAGTTTCAAGCCGAAACTAATATGCTCGGTTACCTCGCAATCGATCAAAGCGCTTCGATGGGGTATACCTATAGGCAGGATCTAACTAAGTTTGAATATGCAACATGCCTAGCTGCAGCGCTGACTTACCTTATGATCAACCAGCAGGATCCTGTAGGATTGGTCACCTTTGGGGAAAAGCTTAAAGCTTGGTTGCCACCTCGCAGCAAAAGAACCCAGTTTTCCTCGGTTCTTTCAGTTCTTTCAAAGCTGGTGCCCGAAGGTATCACCGATTATGGTTCATGCATGAACCAGCTTACTTCCCTTATTAAAGGGAAAAGCTTGATTATGATTTTCAGCGACCTGCTTGCAGATCCTGAACCGATTATTAAATCAATCCACCAGCTTAGGCATCGTGGACACGAGATCATTCTTTTTCATATTCTTGATGAAGCAGAAGCCAAGTTTCCTTTCGATGGCATGGTTGAATTTGAAGATGTTGAAACCCCCACGGTAGTTACTGTGGATGCCTATGGCATGAAGGATGATTACCTTGCGGCGGTTAAGCAGTTTAGGGAAAAATACAAAGATGAGTGTTTACGCAGCGGTTGTGATTATGTTGCGATCGACACGAGTGTAAACTTCGACAAGGCTTTGATGGAGTATTTGTTGCAAAGACAAAGACGGTTCTGATTTGTATTTTTATGCCTGGGTTAACCTTGGGAAACGAAAAGGTTATTGAGTTTGAAAATTACTTGAACCATTTCTAGGATCTTGAACCATTTCCCGGTAGTATGTCTGGATGAGTTTAAGTAGGTGCCCCTTCGCTTAAGTGGTTTTAGCATATGGGTTTTGTTCACGGATATTTGCTTGCTGGTTTGGCAATGGTAGCGTTGCCTGTGCTTTTCCATCTTCTCATGAAGCAAAAGCCCAAGCGGATCAAGTTCCCTGCAATTCGATTTCTGCTACAAAAACAAAACAAAAACCAGCGAAGAATGAACATTCAACACTGGTTGCTTTTACTTTTACGCATGTTGGTGGTGGCCTTGATATGTTTGGCGTTATCACGGCCCAGAATTACCATGGGTGACTTTTCCTTTGGCAGGGATCAGCAGATTGCTGCGATCATGATTTTTGATTCTACCCCCAGCATGGATTATAAAATAGGCGATAAATCCAGACTTGATGAAGCTCGCTTTCAAGCCAGTAAGTTCCTTGATGAGATTTCTCCTGATAGCAAAATTGCTGTTCTCGATCTGGCTGCCAGTTTAGAAAACGCAAAACCTGCAGCCCAAGAATGGTTGCCCGGAAGAAGGCAGGTCGAGCAAAAACTCGCAGAATTAAAAACCCACCCTGCAGGAACCACCCTCGCTTCTCAGGTTAATTATGCATACAGGCTTTTGCAAACACTTGGCGAAGGTGAAGGTGTGCCTCCTAAATTTGTCTTTATTTTTTCAGATCGAACCGCTCAATCATGGAATGGCATGGAAGGTGGTGGCGTAGTTATCCCGAAGGATGTATCCACGGTTTTCATCGATGTTGGTGAAGATAATCCTGCAGAGCTTGCAATCGAAAAAATGACGGTTGAGCCCACAGTTGTAGAACCGGGCGGCCGTATTAATGTCAGAATGTTTTTGCGATCGACAGGGATTGATCATAAGGCTTTAGTAAGTTGTTCGATCGAAAACCTGCCCGCAGATATGAAGATTGCAGATAAGAAATCCTATCTTTGCCCGAAAGGTGTAGCTACCGAGGCATTGTTTGAATTGCCCGTACCCAAGTTGGAAAATTTGGAATCTGGGCCACAGTATTTTCAAATCGTTGCAAAGCTGACCTCCACCGATGCTTGGGATGCGAATGATAAACGATACGCGACTTTTCAGGTAAGGCCAAAGCCTGGGGTGCTCATCCTTGCAGAAGATACAAAAACACCTCGTATCATCAGAGCCGCACTCGATGCCCTTGGTTCCTTTAAATCGGAGACAAGAGTTTTACAGGGCGTGCCTAAACTTGATGATCTTTCTTCTTTCAAAACGGTTGTCTTGTTTCAAGTTAACAAGCTGGATCCTGCGGTTTTGCAGAAGTTGGTATGTAAAGGCCGGCGGCGGCTTGGCGGTTGTGCCTGCGCCTGGCATGAATTTAGAATCGTATAGCACTGCAGAAGCCAAAGAACTTTTGCCTATAACTTACACTTCTTTTGAACGACTTCCCTCAGGAAAGCAGGGTTATTGGCTAGGTGGATTCGATAGCGCCAATGCTCTTACTGCGCCTTTTAAAGATTGGATTGCATCTGCTGATCCTGATTTTAATCGCCCGGAACTTCGCCCTTTTGTACTGGGCCGATGGAAAGTGAAGCCTTCGGAAGATTCCAGTATTCTTGCAAGTTACATAATTGATGGCGCCCTTGCGGATGCTGCTTTGATCGAGAAAAGTTTCGGGTCTGGAAAAGTTGTTGCGTTCACCACGCCCTTGGATGGCAGCAAAATGGAAGGCAATCGGTTTTACAATAACTATTGGCAGGATTCCTCTTTTGGCTTGGTGCTTTTGGATCGAACTGCGAAGTATCTGGGGGGCGAAAGCCGACTTCCTGAATTGCAATTTCTTTCGGGTCAGCCCGTAGTCATCCAGTTGCCTGCACCGCCTTTGAAAACCCCTTTACAGCTTCGCGGGCCGGGTTTGAGTGCTACAGAGAGTGTTATTAATCTGGGTGAAAATCGCGGACCTTTAGTTTTGAGGCAGGCGGTTGAGCCCGGGAATTATCAACTTCTTGATAACAAAGGAAAAGAGCTTTCCTCTTTTAGTCTTAATATTGCAGCGGAAGAATGTTACCTCGAAAAGATTGCGATTGAAAAAGTGGAAGAGTTATTTGGCAAGGGATCGGTTGTACCTTTGGGCAAGGATGCTGATTTGACTGAGCGTATCAGACAGAATTACAAGCCACCCTTGGAGTTGATGCCTTGGCTGCTTTTGCTGCTGCCTTTTATTCTTACGATGGAGAGTTTTGCAGCGAACAAGTTTTATAAAAAGGAACCACTCCCTGCATGAAAATGCTTGTTTCTACTGCTGAATTGCGGAGGCATTACCTATGGATTGGGTGATTGATCCGCTATGGCCATGGTCCACTGCAATGGGAATGCTTGGGGCATTGCCCCTGCTTTCAGTGCTTATGCCCTTGGTGATAATATTGGCGGTGGCGGTAGGCTTGCCAGCGGCGGTTCCGTTATTGGCAACTCGGGGTAGCAGGATATTTGCTTTGGCGGGTGGGATGATTTTGGTGGTTCTTGCAATGTTATGGACTGCATTACAGGGGGCGCTGGGTGGTGGTGGATTGATGATGGGTTTTCGAGCGGTAGGTGGGTTGATGTTTTTCGCCCTTCCTGCGTTGCTTGTTGGCATTACGATTTGGACTTACATTGGAATCCCTCGAGCTACTACTTCTAGGATAGGAATTATTCTTTTTGTACGGTTGCTTGCGATGATGTTGGCTTTTCTTGTGGCTTTCAGGCCATCGCTTGCGATCTTTGACAAACAATCTGTTCGCAGCATCATTTATTTGCTCTTGGATTCTTCCGAGAGCATGACGATTCTTGACGAGGCGGATCAAACATCCCGCTGGGATCATTTGCAACAGGTGTTGAAAGATAATGATCCACTTTTAAAGCAGCTTCAGGTTCAAGATACCGAAGTGAAAGCATTTCAATTCTCTTCCCAATTATCAGATTATTTACTCGAGAAGCCCGGTGTTCCTTCGGGTAAAACCACGGATGTTGGCAATGCCCTTAAAGGCGTGATTGATAGAACGGTTGGCCAAGAGCGCTTTCGTGGCTTGTTGCTTTTTAGCGATGGTGCGGATAATGGAACTTCGAGGCAACCTGCCCTTCCTTTGGCTCAGCGCTTGCGCGATCTCTCGCTTAATGTTCATTCATTTGCCTTGGGAAAACCAACCACAACTGCAGGCCAAAACGATCTGGCCCTTGTTTCCATTTCCACTGAACCCACGCCTACTATTCCACTCGGGGGCGAAATCAG
>Ga0255099_1000847_pt1 | contig 11359 bp, 10 predicted proteins | sample Colum_Colum_RepA_2_FD_188451 | JGI IMG/M metagenome (GOLD analysis project Ga0255099, IMG submission 188451) | Freshwater microbial communities from Columbia River, Oregon, United States - Colum_Colum_RepA_8d | ecosystem: Environmental > Aquatic > Freshwater > River | place: USA: Oregon...
CGCGCATTGCGGCAACGATGGCAAGACCGGCGAGACGCTGGTCAAGACGGTGCTCGCGCCCATGTTCCGCCAGCGTGCGCTGAGGGTCCTGTCGTGGCAGGGCTACAACATGCTCGGCAATCGCGACGGAGCTGTGCTAGCGGACCCCGCGCACAAGGAGCTCAAGATCCGGCACAAGAGCGACCTGCTGAAGGAGCTGCTGGATGACCAGCGCGTGCACGGGCATGTGGCGATCGACTATGTGCCGTCGCTGGACGATTGGAAGACGGCATTCGACTACATCCACTTTGAGGGGTTCCTCGGGGCCAAGATGAGCCTGCAGTTCACGTGGCAGGGTTCGGACTCGGCCTTGGCGGCCCCGCTGGTGTTGGATTTGGTGCGCTTGGTGGAGTGCGCCCAACGGCACGGCGAAGTGGGGGAACTGGCGGCTACGGCTCCGTTCTTCAAGGCGCCCATTGCCGGCGGCAGTCACGATTTCGCGGCCCAGTTTGCCCAGTTACTGGACTGGGCAGCCCGTCCACGGAGCAACTGAGAGATTTAGTTCCCGTTTTCGGTGCGCCTGCTCCGAAAATCGGCCATCGAGGCAGCTCGCTCGGGGATTTCGCGCAACAATCTCCACCCCTCGAGCGTATCCAAGGTGTAAGAGCGCGCTAGTTCAGGTGCGCTCGACCCCTCGCACGCGCCTTGCCCGCATGGACAGCCCGCTCCTCCCCAATCAGCCCCGTGGCCTTTCTCTGAAGGTGCTCGCGCTTGTGGTGGCGGCCTTGGTCGTCATGACGGGGATGCTGGTGTGTCTGTACTTGGACGCTGCCCTGCCCGGCACCTTGTTGCCGCACAGCGAATTGCAGGCGGCTCCCAAGGTCTGGACGAGCGAGCCCTGGATGGGGGCGACGAGTCAGGTCGCGAGCGAGAGCGGCGAACTGCGCGGCTGATGGAGCGCGAGCAACCGCATCGTCGGCCGCCGCGCATGGAGCGGCCGGCCCTCAAGCTGCAGACCACGACGCTGTGGTACTACCCGTCGCAGCAGTACTCCGATGAGCCGATGGGTACTCCCGGCTATGTCGGTGCCACGCCGACGTATGTCATTTGGAATCTGCTCCAGCGCTACACGCGCGAGAACGATTTGGTGGTCGACCCGTTTTGCGGCGGGGGCACGACTTTGGATGTCGCGCGCAGCTTGAAGCGCCGCGCGTTGGGGTACGACTTGCAGCCGCAGCGCCCCGACATCTTTCGCGCGGATGCACGCAAGCTGCCCATCGAGGACGCCAAGGTGGACTTCGTGTTCATGGATCCGCCGTATTCGACACACCTCGAGTACAGCGGTGCGGAGGAATGCATCGGCGAGTTGGATGCGTTCGATGGCTCGTACTTTGAGGCGATGGACTTGGTCCTGCGCGAGACGCTGCGCGTGTTACGCGACCGGCGCTACTTCGCGTTGTACGTGTCGGACTCGTACAAGAAGGGCAAGGGCTTTGTGCCGCTGGGCGCGCGCCTGTCGTCGATGTGCGAAGCACTCGGCTGCAAGGCCGTGGATCAAGTGGCCGTCGTGCGCGGCAACCGCAAGTTGGAGAAGCCCAACTTCCATAAGGCCGCCGAGGAAGGGAACTTCTTCCTGCGTGGCTTCAATCACTTGCTGATCTTCAAGAAGGAGCAAGTGGTGAAGCGTGACATGCAAGCGGCGCCGCCGAAGCAGCGCCGCTCGTAAGCGTAGTCACCTCGCAGGTCACTCAGTCGTGCGGCGGACCGTCATGCACGGTGCCATCCGCGTGCGTGTGGCTACCGGGTGAGGCTGGATTCGGCTGCGCGGGCGGCACACCGCCATCCGCCGGCAACATGACACCGCTGCCATCGATGTCCGCAGGTGTGTTCGCTTCGCCGGTGGCAGCTGTCTTGTCCTTCAAGACTTCGGCCTTCTTCTTGCCGAAGTTCGAGCGGCTGTAGCTGGAGATCTGGTACGCCCATCCGGCGAGCTTCTTCTGCAGCATTTGTGCCTCTGTTTTGACGGCCTCTTCAGCCGTCTCTGCAACGGCGACATCGAAGCGTGCCCAGCTTTTGCCGTCTTGGTCCTTGGTCTTCACCGTTACGGTCAAGCCGTCAAAAGTAGTGAACACGGAGGTCGGGCCAGCGCCCGTCTCGAAGTCCACGCTGGCGAGCGGTGCCACATCCTCGAGGTTGACCCACTCTAGGGCCGAGGCGACCGAACCCGGTGCGGACGGGTAGGTGGGTTCTTTGCCCTCCGGGATGTCAGACAAGGTGTAGTCCGCCACATCCTTGGACGCACGCGCGATGTCGAAGCGCTCGCCATCGGGATGGACGATGGAGACAGTGGCGACGCGGTCGCGCTTGACCTCGACAATCTTCTTGTCAAGCCAGCTTGACGGGTCTTCGTGGAACTCGGCCTTGCCGCGCACCAACCAGCACTGTGCGTCACCGGTGCGGCGCACATAGGTTTGGTTCGACTCGAAGGAACCCTTCTGTTCCATCTGCTTGCCGATCACCAGCGAGGCCAGCGTGGCGCCCGAGGCGTTCAGCAAGTCCACCTGCACGGCCTTGGAGCCTTCGCTCTTGGGATCCGCTAGGTCGAGTTGCGCGTAGCGCTCGGCATTGGCGGTCTTCTTCTCCAAGAGCTTCATGTCGCGCAGCACCAGCAGGGCCTTGCGCACCGACGAGGTCTCGATGGGGTAGCCACCTTTCTCCGACAACCCCCACGCCTCGCCCGTCTTCTTGAGGGTGTAGCTCTTGTCGTTGCGCTGCACGCGGATCTCCACCACATCGTTGATGCGTTGGATGTCTTGCAGTTCCGGCAAGAGCCCCGAGCCAGCCTCCGTCACCACGGGTGCGGAGCTGCCCGAATCCTTCGAGATGTACATGGCCGCGCCCACGACAACGGCGGCGGTCACAGCGAGTCCAGTCAATGTCTTGGCATTCATTGCGGGATACCTCAGTTGCGACGCGCAGCCGTGCGCGCCTCCATCATGCGCTTCTGACGCACGCGCCAAACCAACAACCCGATCAAGGCCACCAGCAGCGGTACAGCCACGGCGTTCCATAGGACCAGCCGCGTCTTGAGCTTTTGAATGTCCTTCTCGAGGTTGTGCTTCACGTTGCGCAATTCCTTGCGCGTCTTGATGCGCTCCTCGCGGAACTTCTCGATCTCGGCTTCTTGCTCGGGCGACAAGATCAAGGCGCTGTTCGAGTCCTTGTTGGCCTGCAGCTCGGCGATCTTCGTTTCAGCATCCTTGAGCTTGGCTTCCAGGTCTTTTTGCTGGGCACGGAAGCTCGACTCGGCTTCCTTGCGCAACTCGGCCACCAGATCAAAGGGACGAATCGAACGACCGCGCGAACGCAAGCTGATCAGGTCCGTGCTGCCGGCGAGGTTGTCAACTGTGTTGGACACGAAGGTTGCGTTGTCGGCCTGCGGCACGGCCACCTTTTGGCCGAAGAAGTTCTGCACGCGCACCCACAAGCGGTCGGTCAGCACATCCACGTCGGCGACCACCACCACTTGGATGTTGCTGGCCTCACGCAACGACTCGACCGGAGCTTCTTCCGAGCCGTCTTCCTTGGCCGGCCGGCCTTCGGGGAAGGCGCTCTTGGCCGGGCCGCTGATGCGGACGGCGATGGGCAGGGGAGCATTCTCCGATTGGAAGGACTCTAGCAACTCCGGCGGATTAGGCCCGAACTGCAGCTTGCTCTTGGCGACGCGCATCGAAGACTTCGTCGTTTGGATCAGCGGTGTCACCGCGGTGGTGGCGTCGCCCTTTTTGCGCAGCACGCCGGTCGTAGCGAAGTTGATCTGATCAATCTCCGCCGTGGTCAAGTCATCCTTGGCCAGCGTGTCCTTGTCGGCTCGCGCCGACCACCACACTACGTAGTCCACCGGCCCGGTTTGCCACTGCACGCGCAGTGCCAAGTCCTTGTCGGCCGCGACTTCGTCCTTGTTCATCTCCACGCCCCAGCTCGCCAACAAGTCCGTCAGTTCGGAGCCACGCTCGGCCATCATCGCGGCCATCGGGTTGGAGGGATCCTCCGGTACTTGCTGCTCTTCGAACATCGGGTCGACGAAGACCAAGGCCTTGCCACCCTTCATCACATACTGGTCGATCTGCCACTGCGTGCGCTTGGACAAGCCTTGCGGGTGCACCACGACCAACACATCGAGATCCGCATCGAAGGTCTCGCTCGTGGCCGGGAGCATGCGCACATCGAAGCTCTGGCGCAGGTACTCCGTGATGTACCACGGCTCGGCGGCAGCGCGCGGATTGCTGAAGCGCGCCATCGGGTTGCCGTCCATCGGCAACGCAGTGAGCACGCCCACGACCTTCTTCTTGGTGTTGGCCAGGTTGTAGACCAAGCGCGTGAGGTCGTACTCCAAGAACTCCTCGCGGCTGTCCTGGAAGAACTCAATCACCTCGGTGGCATCGGTCGAGTTCGTGCCCACGAGTCCGAAGTACAGCATTTCGCCTGCACCGGAGATCGGGACACCCTTCAAGCCGTAAGCCACGGCTTCGTCCTCGGTGTCCGAGAACGGTTCGGGGTCTTTGACCAGCAGTGTCAAGTTTCCATTACTCTCGGCGGCGTACTCGCCCAAGAGTTCTTGCACGCGCTGGGCGTACGACACCAAGCCCGGCGCTTGTTGCGCGAGGCCCTTGGAGAAGTAGAAGCGCAGCGTGACCGGCTCCTTCAAGTCCTTGAGCACATTGCGCGTGCCTTGCGACAGCGTGTACAGGCCGTTCTCCGTCATGTCGATGCGCGCGCCGGATAGCGAGGCGCCCGTAAAGACGTTGAAGGCCAGGAACAGCACGAGGACTACGATGAGTCCGGTGGCGGACATGAGATTCTTCATGGCTGGAGCTCCTTCCTTCTTAGTCGGCCTTCTTGAGGTCCAAGACGATGGCGTTCGCAAGCAGCGAACCACCGATCAACGAGCCAAAGAACGTCAACGCACGCACATCAATGACACCGCTCGTGATGGTGTTCATCTGTGACAAGAAGCTGAACGAGCGCACGGCATCCAGCACGCTGCTGGGCACTGCACCCGCGAGCGGTTCGAGCACTGCGGGCGTTCCCGCCAGCACCAGCACCAAGCCGACCACGAAGGTCAACACGAAGGCGATGACCTGATTCTTGGTCAGCGCAGACAGGAACGAACCCACCGCGAGGTAGCCACCAGCAAGCAAGAAGCTGCCGATGTAGCTGGCGGCGATGACACCGTTGTCGGGCTGGCCGAGATAGTTGACGGTCAACCACATCGGGAAGGTCAGCACCAGCGCGATGCCCGCGAACATCCACGCCGCGAGGAACTTGCCCAGCACGGTTTGGGCCATTGATACCGGCAAGGTCATCAGCAACTCGATGGTGCCGCTCTTGCGTTCCTCGGCCCACAAGCGCATCGAGATGGCCGGGATGAGGAACAAGTACAGCCACGGGTGGAAGGCGAAAAACGGCTGCAAATCCGCTTGTTCGCGCTCGTAGAAGCCACCGAGATAGAACGGCAGCAACGACATGGCGATCAAGTAGAAGAAGATGAACACATACGCGACGGGAGTCGCGAAGTAGCCGTTGAGTTCGCGCTTGAGGAGGACGAGGGTGGTCTTCACGGTCGTGCCTTTCGCCTCAGGATTGGTTGGTGGCAGAGCCACTGGTGGTGATCTTGCGGAAGACTGTGTCGAGCGGACCGCGCGCGGCCAACTCCTGTGGCGTGCCGTCGAACAGCACTCGCCCGCTGGCGATGATGATCGCGCGCGTGCACACCGCCTCGACTTCTTCGAGGATGTGCGTGGACAACACGATGGCTTTGCCGGGCGCCATCTCTTGGATGAGCGAGCGCACTTCGTGCTTTTGATTCGGGTCTAGGCCGTCGGTCGGTTCGTCCAGCACCAGCACTTGCGGGTCATGCAAGATGGCTTGCGCCAAACCCACACGCCGCTTGAAACCCTTCGAGAGGGTCTCGATGCGCTGGTGCAGCACCGCTTCGAGGTGCACTTGCTTGACAACCTTGGCGATGCGCTCCGCCTTCGTGGCGCCCGCGAGTCCGCGGATGTCAGCGATGAAGTCCAAGAACGCAGCCGGCGTCATGTCGCCGTACGCGGGCGCGCCTTCCGGCAGGTAGCCGAGCTGGCGCTTGGCCTCCAACGGTGCGGTGGCCACATCGTGACCGCAGATTGAAGCGCGGCCCGAGGTCGGGGTGAGGAACCCGGTCAGCATCTTCATCGTGGTCGACTTGCCCGCGCCGTTGGGGCCGAGGAAGCCGAGCACTTCGCCCTTCTTGACTTCGAAGCTGATCCGGTCGACCGCGCGGAGCGGTCCGAAATCCTTGCACAGGTCTTGGATTGCGATCATGAGGCTCTGTCTAGGTTCGCGGGTCCGGCCTCCGGAGGCCACATGGCCTGTTCCGGATGCGGCGCACCGCAATGGGGGGCAGCATTGTCCGCGCGGCCAGCGCCTTGGCAAGGATTCCCCATGCCAAGCTGCTAGCCGTGTGGGGCAACTCGTACGGAAGATGCCCTCGCGCGTTAGCGGTCCTTCCATGAAGGGCATGTGCGGCGTACAAGTAGTGTCCGGAATCGGCCTGTGGATGCCCTCACGACCAGCCATGTAGCCCTGCTGCTGTTAGGCGCAGGCGTTCTAGGCGCGCTCCTACCCTTGCAGCGGCGCTGGACCGAGCGGGGCCTGCACCTGTTCGTGGCCCTGGCGGCGGGCATCTTCCTAGGGACGATCTTCCTGCACTTGCTGCCGCATTTGGCGGGGGGGGAGCTGCACGAAGGTCACAACCATGGCCCTGTGCCGCATGGAATCGGCCCATGGGTCGCCGCTTTGGCGGGCTTGCTGCTGTTGTTCGCGATCGAGCGCGTGTGGCTGCGCCGCGCGGGCGGTGGGCATGCGCATCATCACCACGGGCATGATCATCATGGGCATGCTCATGAGGAAACCGCAGGTGCTGACCCGGAGCCCGGCGACAACCCGCACCGCGTCCTGTGGGTGGCGACCCTCGTCGGGTTGACGTTGCATGCGGCCACGGCTGGCTTCGCCTATGCCGGTGCGTTGCAAAGCCCCAATGGCATGGGCACGCAGCTGCTGGTGTCTATTCTGTTGCACAAAGCCACCGAGACGTTCTCGTTGGCCACTGTGTTGCGCTTGGCGGGTATGCCGCTGCGACGTGCGCTTGTGTGGCTGGGGCTGTTTACCTTGGTCGAGCCGGCGGGGCTGTTGCTTGGTAGCTCGGTGCTGGAATGGTCGCCGGAGCTAGATCCACTGCTGACCGGTTTTGCGCTCGGCACGTTCTTGTATGTGGCGGTGTGCGATCTGTTGCCAGAGGTCTTCCACGGCGCCAAGCGCCCCGGGCGCGAGTTGCTCGCGGTGTTGGCGGGGATTGGCATCACAGCCGTCAGCTTGAGTGGCTTTGGACCTCTGACTCCGCAACTGGAAGCGGTGTTCGCGTCTTCGTGGGGGCTGTACCTCCAAATGGCGCCGCTGTTGCTGGTGGGCTTCCTCTTGGCGGGGATCGTGAAGCGTTGGATCTCCACCGAGTTCTTGGCGCGCAAGATGGGTGGTGATGATCTCAAGTCCGTGGCATGGGCCGCGGCCGTGGGAGCACCTCTGCCCTTGTGTTCGTGCTCCGTCGTGCCGGTAGCCTTGGCGTTGCGCAAAGGCGGCGCCAGCAAGGGGGCCACCAGTGCCTTCAGCATCTCTACACCTGAGACCGGCGTGGATTCGGTAGCTGCTTCGTGGAGCTTGCTTGGACCGTTCATGACCATCGTTCGGCCGGTGGCTGCGGTGTTGACGGCCTTTGCGTCCGGCGCGGCCGTCAACTGGCTGGTCAAGTCCGGCCTGGATCGCGAACCTGCGCAAGCGCCCGGAGCGGATTGCCCCAAGTGCGCGCCTCCGCCGGAGCCTGTCAAGGAAACTGGCAGCTGCTGCGCCAAGTCCGAGCCTGGCACTGAGGTCAAACTTGCTGCGCCGTTCAAGTTGAGTGCACCCACCAATGCGCCGCTTGTGCAAAGGACTAAGCCGGTACACGAGTCTGGTTCTGCCGAGGCACCGTCTAATCCAGTCCTTGCGGTGCTGCGGTTTGCTTATGTGGATGTCCTGGATGATGTGGCGCCGTCGCTGCTGGTCGGCCTCGTCATCGCAGGCATCTTGGGAGCATTCCTGCCGCTGGATGCTTTGGAGACGGAGTCTCTCCAAGGCTTCGGAGGTTTGCTCGCCATGTTGGTGATTGGCGTGCCGCTGTATGTGTGCGCTTCCGCGAGTACGCCGATTGCCGCGACGCTGCTGGCCAAGGGACTTTCTCCAGGCGCGGCTCTTGTGTTTCTGATGGTGGGGCCTGCGACCAACAGCGCCACGCTCGTGGTGTTGGCGCGCAACCTCGGTTGGCGCTTCGTGTTGGTCCAACTGACAGCCCTGTGCGCCTCCGCGCTGTTGTTGGGGGCACTGGTCAATCTGTGGGCCCCAGCCGGTGTGGCTGCACAAGCCGAAGCCTGCATGCATGGAGCCGTGGGTTGGTTGGAGTATGGCTCTGCAGCTGTGCTTGGTGTGCTGCTCGTCGTGAGCCTGCTGAGAACCCGAGCAGGGCTGAAGCTGCTGGATGACTTGCGAGGCTGAGGCCGGTATCAGACTCTTTTTTTGAGCCATTCGAGAAGGCTCATCGCTACGCTGTGCCGATGCTCATCGCTGACAAAACTGCTGTACAGATCCACTACACCCTGACCGACGACGCGGGCAATGTCATCGACACCTCGCGTGACGAAGGTGGCCAACCGCTGGCGTACCTGCACGGCATGGGCAACATCGTGGTTGGCCTTGAAAAGGCCTTGACCGGTCTCAAGAAGGGCGATCAGAAGAAAGTCGTGGTCACGCCCGCCGAAGGGTACGGCGAGCATGATCCGCGCGGCGTCCAAAAGGTCCCGCGCACGCAATTCCCGACCGATGTCGAGATCGAACCCGGCATGATGTTCACCGCCGAAGACGAAGATGGCGTCACGCAGGTGTACGTGCAGGAAGTCTCCGCCGATCATGTCGTGGTGGACCTGAACCACCCGATGGCCGGCAAGACGCTGCACTTTGACATCGAGATCGTGGACGTGCGGGCCGCATCGGCGACCGAGTTGCAGCACGGTCATGTGCATGGTCCCGGTGGTCACCACCACTGATGACTAGGGGCGCAGAACCTGAGCCCAATTTCGTGTGTCCGCGCTGTGCTGTGGCGAGCCCCCTGTGGCTTGACCCGGCATGGCGCAATCACGGTGCGGCGCAGGTAGAAGAAGAATGTCCGCACTGCTTCGCCTCGGTGGCAGTGCGCTGGACGGAGCTGCCCGACGGGCGCTGGCAGTGCGTGCCCTTGACGGAAAGGGCCGCTATGGCCGAGGCTTTCGATCCAGAAGCCAGCTACTGCTGCCCTGCGTGCGGCGAGCGCGTGCAAGTGTGGATCGAGCACGAGAACGGTCCCGCACAAGAGTACGTGGAGGATTGTCCCGTGTGCTGCCGCCCGAACCTTGTGCGGGCGTGGATTGCTGCGGACGGTGAAGTGCGCGTCGACGTGCAGGCTGAGTAGCTGTCAAATACGCTTGACAACCGCGCGGCACTCGATGCCGCCGTTGTGCCATGTTGCGTAGGGCGCCGCACCCAGGCCCACTGCCCGTTCCACTTCGGGATTGCCAGAGAGCATGCAGACCGTCCAGCCGCTGCCACTGGCGCGTAGTTGCGCGCCCAATGCCTCAAGAGCCATGCGCACTTCGCGTTCGTCACCGATGCGCTCGCCCCACGGCGGATTCGCAATCATCCAGGCGTTCCAACCGCGCTTGGGCTCGTAGGCCTCGGCGCGTCCGTGCTCGAAGCGCGCGTACTTGGCGACACCCGCGGCCTCGAGATTCTCACGCGCCATTTGCAACGCTTCCTGTGAATGATCGCGTCCGATGACTTGGAGCTTGGCTGGTGCTTGGATGCGCGCTTTCAACTCGTCGCGCAAACGTTGCACAGCGCGTACGTCGTGGTCTTTCCAACGCTCGAACGCAAAGCGCTTGCGGAACAAGCCCGGTGCGATGTTGCACGCCAACATCAACGCTTCGACCAGAATGGTGCCCGAACCACAGAACGGATCGACCAACGGCGACTTGCGGTCCCAGCCGGAATAGAGCACGAGTGCCGCTGCAAAGGTCTCCGCCAGCGGGGCTTTGCCTTGGTGCACGCGCCAACCGCGCTTGTGCAAGGAATCACCAGAGGTGTCTACGTGCACCTTGCAGCGATCCTTGTACAAGTGCACGCGCACGGGCAGTGCGGGGTCGTCCAAGTCGACGGTAGGACGACCACCGGTGCGCTCGCGGAAGCGATCACAGATGGCATCCTTCGTCAGTTGCTCCACATAGTGCGTGTGGTCCAGCGCGCTATCGGTCGAGGTTGCGTCGACGCGCAGCGTGGTGTCGGCGTCCACGAGCTTCTCCCACTCGATGGCGGCCACACCGGCGTGAAAGCTGCTTTCATTCGGTGCTTCAAAAAGCGCCACGCGCCGCAGCACGCGAATCGCCGTACGCAACTCCAGGTTGGCACGCGCGGCTTCTAGAGCCGTGCCGATGAACTGCACTCCGCCGACTTGACGCTCGAGCTTGCCGAGCTTGAGGCCCTTCATCTCCTCGTGCAGCAGCGGCTCCAAGCCGCGGGCACAGGTGACAAAATGGTCGTAGCGCTCGACCGTTGGACGGGTCACGGGTGTGGCAGGCTCGGCCATAGAGGGCCATCGTAGTCCACTCGGCTGCCCAGCCGCACAGGGAACTGCTATGCGTGGAAGAAGTTTGTCGGCCGAGCGTCCGATGTAGGCTAGAAGCACCGCTCAGGTTACGCACCCATGAACTGCATGCGCCTACTCACGTTGTTGGCCTTGGTCTCGCCCATGGCTGTCGTTGCTGCACTGCCAGCGCAGACCGTACCGCCTACCACCGTTCCGGCACCCGTGGTCGAGGCTCCGCTCTTGGGCAAGGTGGTGGTGATCGGTTCCGAGTTGTCGTTGGGGGCTGGCTGGGCGGCCGAAGTCGGCGCTACGGTCTCACTGGCGGATGTGGTCGAGCAGGGCGTCCTCGCCCCGCACCAAGCGGTGGTGCAGCACCTGGATACGTTGGCAGGTCGTGATGTGCTGGCGGATTTGGAGCGTCAAGCACGTTTGACGAAGGAGCACAAGCCGACTCTGGTGGTCGCGCTCGACAGTTTGGCTTTGGTCACCTACGACGCCGGTGAAGCTGCGCCCGAGCGGTTCGACCGGGCCTTGCGGGCCTTGAAGGGGATTGGAGCGCCCTTGGTGCTTGGCGATTTGCCTGATTGGCGCACACTGGCCACGCGCAGCGAGCGCAGTTGGTTGCAAGCCTCCAAA
>Ga0255099_1000848_pt1 | contig 11352 bp, 2 predicted proteins | sample Colum_Colum_RepA_2_FD_188451 | JGI IMG/M metagenome (GOLD analysis project Ga0255099, IMG submission 188451) | Freshwater microbial communities from Columbia River, Oregon, United States - Colum_Colum_RepA_8d | ecosystem: Environmental > Aquatic > Freshwater > River | place: USA: Oregon...
TAAGCATTGTAGGCAGTTACTGGAGGATATGGGGTATTTATTCTTGCGCATTATTGCAGGATTATTTACAATTAATGATATTTTATAGCGTGATATTTTTTTCAACAGATAAGAAAGATTCAATTGAATAATATTAAACATAAGGGTTGGTTCAAATCGATGTTTGGGTCTAAATCTAGGCGGTTAGTGAGCGGCCGCCTTTCGGTTGAGCATTTGGAAGTTAGACTTACCCCCGATGCCAAAACCGTGCCTGCCTTCCACGACTTCGCAATTGGTATTTCTGAAAACACTTGTGCAGCAAACTCCATCACGCTTGTTGATGACATTCGCCTGCAGCAAAACTCAACCAACTACCGTTCCAGTCAGGTTTATTTTTCCTCTAATGATGCCTCTGCTTTTTCAGCTTCAGCTTTTCAATTGGTAAACAAACTTGATGATGTTGCTTTGCAGGCCGCCTCTACAAAAGGTGTTGTCCTTATTGATTCTTCCCTTGTTGCAACCATCCCTGTTGATGAATTAAAAGGCTCGTTGGTTGTTTCGATCGATGGCAACCGCGATGTGGTCAGCCAGATTACCACTGCGCTTGAAGGCCTTGCGAATGTGCCAGTACTTAGAATTATCAGCCATGGAAATGATGGTGTATTGTATTTCGGAAATCAGGCGTTCGATTCCAGAGTTTTAACTGCCAGCGCAACGCAGGTTGCATCTTGGGGCAACTCCCTAACCTCAGATGCTGATATTCTTCTTTATGGTTGTTCGATTGCAGACACGGATGCAGGCAAAGCGTTTGTTGAGCAGTTTGCAAGCATTACGCAAGCCGATATCGGGGCTAGTAGCAATTTGACCGGAAAAGGTGGCGATGAAGTTCTTGAATTTCAAGTCGGCCAAGTTTCAAATTCTCTTATCGCTAGCGCAATTGATTATAAAAGTGCCAATCTTTCGCTAGAACCTGGAGATTCGTTCGATACAGCAATTCCTCTATCTGCCATAACGGGTGGATTTGGTGCTGATGGAAATATATCCGATGCTGGTGAAGAAGATTATTACTCTTTTACAGCAACAGCAACTGGTGTGCTTCAAGCGTCGTTGGATCAAATTAACGGCAGCAGCATTGACACCTACATACGCATTTATGATTCCAGCAGAACTCTTGTAGCTTTTGATGATGATAGCGGCGATGGGCTAAACAGTTTGACTAGTGTTTCTGTGGTTGCAGGACATGTTTACTTTGTCAAAGTTACAGGAACATCTTTTAGCCCAACCGGTGCATATGGGGTTACAATAGTTGCACCCACCGTGACATTAAACACAGCTAATCTGGCAAGCAACGCCACTACCCTTACCATTGCTGGTACAGGGTTTAATACCATTGCGGCCAACAATACGGTTACTCTTAGCAGTGGTACTGGCACAGTCACTAATGCAACTGCAAACCAGTTAACTATAACCTTTACTACACTGCCAAGCGCCTCTGGTAGCCTGACCGCAATCATTAACTCCTTTGGTAGTACCAGTGGCAGTCCAGTTCAAGTAGCTACCATTCTTGCCGCGCCACCAGGGTCTTCCTTCGATACAGCAATTCCTCTTAGCGCCATAACGGGTGGATTTGGCGCTGATGGAAATATTTTCGTTGATGGTGAAAAAGATTATTACTCCTTTACGGCAACAGCAACTGGTGTGCTTCAAGCGTCGTTGGATCAAATTAACGGCAGCAGCATCGACACCTTTATAAGCATTTATGATTCCAGCAGAACTTTTTTAGGTGATGATGATGATGACGGCCCCGGGCTAAACAGTTTGGCTAGTGTTTCTGTGATTGCAGGACATGTTTACTTTGTCACGGCGGCTACTGCTTATGGATCTGGAACCGGTGCATATCGGGTTACAATAGTTGCACCTATCGTGACATTAAACACAGCTAACCTAGCAAGCAACGCCACTACCCTTACCATTGCTGGTACAGGGTTTAATACCATTGCGGCCAACAATACGGTTACTCTTAGCAGTGGTACTGGCACAGTCACTAATGCAACTGCAAACCAGTTAACTATAACCTTTACTACACTGCCAAGCGCCTCTGGTAGCCTGACCGCAATCATTAACTCCTTTGGTAGTACCAGTGGCAGTCCAGTTCAAGTAGCTACTATTGCTGCCGCACCACCAGGGTCTTCCTTCGGAACTGCCATTGCCCTTACTGCTCAACAAGGCAGTACGGTTGCAAGTTTTGATGGCGATATTAATCCTGCCTATAATGCTGATTATTACATCTATACAGCAGCAGCAACGGGTGTGGTTAATTTCGCCATGGCTGCCATTAACAACAGTGGCGTTGATTCCATCTTAACTATTTACGATTCTAACTTTGTACAAATCGCGCGAAATGATGATAGCAATGGAGGCTTTAATAGTTTTATTTCTCTTAATGTTGATGTGAATGCTATTTACTACATTAGGGCAACGGCTTTTGAATCTGACACGGGCGCCTACCAAATTTCTGCAACAGTGATATCGGCCCCCATAAACGCACCAGTCGCCACCGGCGACTCCTTCGCAACTGCTATTACACTTACCGCTTCTTCAGGCAATGTTGCGAGTGCAATTGGTGAAATTAATCCTGCATATGATCCTGATTATTACACCTATACAGCAGCAACAACGGGTGTGGTTAATTTCGCAATGGATGCCATTAACAACAGTGGCGTTGATTCAATCCTAACCATTTACAATTCTACCTTTGTACAAATCGCACGAAATGATGATAGCAATGGAGGCTTTAATAGTTTTATTTCTCTTAATGTTACTGCGGGTAGTGTTTACTACATCAAGGCAACGGCTTATGGATCCGGCACCAGTGCCACCGGTGAATACCGGGTTTCTGCGACATTTATAGCGCCCACCTCTGGTCAAGCCGGAGCCCCCGGCGACTCCTTCGCAACCGCTATTGCACTTACTGCTTCACAAGGTAGTACGGTTCAGAGTGCAGTTGGAGATATTAATCCTGCTTATAATGCTGATTATTACAAGTACATTGCAACTACCACGGGTGTGGTTAACTTTGCAATGGATGCCATTAACAATAGTGGCATTGATTCCTATCTGGCCATTTATAATTCCAACTTGGTAGAAATCGCACGAAATGATGATAGCAATGGAAGCTTGAACAGTTTTATTTCTCTTAATGTTACTGCAAATACTATTTACTACCTTAAGGCAACTGCTTATGGATTAGGCACGGGCGCTTACCAGGTTTCTGCGGCATTTACAGCGCCCAGCACTGTTCAGGGCACCACCTTCGCAACTGCAATTACACTTACCGCGGGGAATCCAATTGAAGGTGTTATTTCAACTGCTTTAGAAGCAGACTATTATAAATACACAGCAGCAGCGACGGGCGGGGTCAATTTTGAAATGACTGCCATTAGCAACAGTGGCGTTGATACCTTCCTGACCATTTACAATTCTGAGTTTATAGAAATCGCACGAAATGATGATAGCAATGGAACCAGAAACAGTTTTATTTCTCTTAATGTTACTGCAAATGCTATTTACTACCTTAAGGCAACTGCTTTCGGATCCGGAACAGGCACCTACCAAGTTTCTGCGACATTTATAGCGCCTACTACGGTCACCAATGGAACCCCTGGCGACTCCTTCGCAAATGCCATTACACTTACTTCTAATTCAACAAGTACGGTTGCGAGTTATGATGGTGAAATTAATCCTGCTTCAAATGCTGATTATTACAAGTACACAGCAACAACTACAGGTGTAATTAATTTCGCCATGGTTGCCATTAACAACAGTGGCGTTGATTCCATCTTGACTGTTTACAATTCCAACGAGGTACAAATCGCTCGAAATGATGATAGCAATGGAACCAGAAACAGTTTTATTTCTCTTAATGTTACTGCAAATTCTATTTACTACCTTAAGGCAACCGCTTACGGATCCGGAACAGGTGCATATCGGGTTTCAGCTAGCAGCAATTCTGTATTTAATTCTACACCTCCCGGGGCCACCTTTGGTACTGCCATCAACCTTACTGTCGGGGATCCAATTGAAGGTGTTATTTCAACTGGTTTAGAAGCAGACTATTACAAGTACATTGCAACTACGACGGGCAGTGTCAATTTCGCAATGAATGCCATTAGTAACAGTGGCGTTGATACCTACCTGACCATTTACAATTCGAACTTTACAGAAATTGCACGAAATGATGATAGCAATGGAACCAGAAACAGTTTTATTCTTCTTAATGTTAATTCGAATGCTATTTACTACATCAAGGCGACTGCTTATGGCTCCGGAACAGGTGCATACCGAATTTCGGCAAATAATTCCGATAATCAAAACACCTCCCCCGGCGCCTCCTTCGCGACCGCAATCAACCTTACTACGACAGCCCCAATTACGGGTGCTATTTCAACTGCTTTAGAAGCAGATTATTACAAGTACTTGGCGGCAGCGACGGGCGGTGTCACTTTTGAAATGACTGCCATTAACAACAGTGGCGTTGATACCTATCTGACCATTTACAATTCTGACTTTATAGAAATTGCACAAGATGATGATAGCGGCATTGGGTTAAATAGCTTGGTCAGCATTTCTGTTAGTGCGAATGCTATTTATTACCTTAAGGCGACTGCTTACGGATCCGGAACGGGCGATTACCAAGTGTCTGCAACTGTTCTAACTAACGATGATGTGGGCGGCAGTGTCGATGCAACTGCAACCCTCCTTTCATTTACCGGTAATGTAGCCAGTCAAAGTAAAACCATTGGTGCAGCGATGGATGTCGATGTCTTCCGTTTAACTGCTGATGTGGAAGGGATATTCGAAATTGCGGTGACCCCATCTAACGCTTCGACTCTGGCGCCAGTTATAGAAGTTATTGGAAATGATGGTACAACCTTACTGGAGTTTTCCAGTGCCAATGCAGGAGTCTCAGCCTTTGCGCTGCCTTTCCTTACCCTCGGGCAACAAGTTTACGTCCGTGTTTCAGGTGCGGGATCAACGGGCAATTACACGCTTCAAGTAACAAAACCTGCTGCTATTGTTGATTTTTATGCTAATAATTACAGCACCGCTACAAGTTCGTTGCCAGTGGGAATCATAACCCTTTCTTCAGGCGCCAATTCTGGCTCGTTGACAAACGCCAACATGGTTATTGAGTCGGCCACTGATGTTGATGTATTTAGCTTCACTACCAACCGAAGTGGGCCAATACAAGTTTCTGTTTCCAAGGAAGTTGGTAGCAATCTCGATACCATCGTTTCTATTTTGGATGCCTCAGGAAATGTTTTCGAGTTCAACGATGATTCAAATGGCACTACCAATAGCACCGTGGTTTTCCAGGCGAATAATAATACTCTTTATTACATCAGAGTTAGTGGATATGGCGGAACAACTGGCCGGTTTGATATTTCAGTGACAGACCTCACCCCTACAGTTGCTGAAACTGATGGCACTGGAACTGATCTCACCCATGCTACAGATCTTACTTTTGTTGCAAACAGCGCTAGTTTTCAAGGCAATATTTCAAGTGCTGGCGATCAAGATTTCTTCAGCATTACCGCATCATCGAGTGGTGTTCTTACTATTTCATTAGCTGCAGAGGCTAGCAGTGGCCTCGACACTTATCTTTATCTTTATAATTCAGACAAAGTACTTATCCTAGAGGATGATGATAGTGGTTCAGGATTAAACAGTTCAATCTCAATCAATGTGCTTACCGGGCAAACTTATTACCTCCAAGCCTCGGGTTTCGGATCCAGTACGGGGGCTTACACGATTTCTGCTTCTATTTCAGCAGCAGATGATCATGCCAATCAAGCCGGTGAAAGCGCAACCAGAATGGTTGTTTCTTCAACTAACGCCGTCAGTAATACGGCGGGGACCATCAATCCCTCAACAGATAATGATGTGTTTTTATTTAAAGCAACCGCCGATGGTTCCATCACCATCAATGTTACTCCAACAAATAATAGTACTCTTAACTCTTACCTTTTTGTTTATGATTCCACCGGGAACATTCTGCTTGATTACAATGATGGTAATTCCAGCACCGATAGTGCTAGCATAATTAACCTGCAGGTAGTCCGTGATGAGGTTTATTTCTTCATGGTTTCAGGTGCTGAGGGTACCACCGGGGCCTATAACATTTCGGTAACTCCAGTCACAGACATCGTGGGCAACACTATCGCCCTTGCAACCAACCTTCCTATTTCTACCACCTCCACCGCTAACACCACGGTTGGCACCGTAAATGGTTCCATCGGAAGCAATGGCGATGTTGATTTTTACAAAGTCGCCATTGGGGCAGATGGCAGATATGCATTTAGGGCTTCCGCAGACCCCACATCGAATGGCCTAGATACCACAATTGCCGTTTATTCTGAAGATGGCCAATTGATGGGCGAAAATGATGATGCCAGTGCTTCTTCCTTGAATAGTTCCCTTTCATTAAACTTGACTGCTGGCGAAATTGTTTATGTAAGAGTTGCTGGCTATGGTGAAAGCACAGGCGATTATATCTCTGATGTAGTTTATCTTAGTGCAGCCATTGCAGATGATTTTGGTAACACTATTGCTAATGCCTACTCCTTCGTTCTTGATAACGCTCACTCCTACACAGCTTCCAGCGCTAATATCCAATTTGCTGGCGATGTCGATGTCTTTCATGGTGTTGCAGATCTTACTGGTAATATAACTTTGGTGCTGACTCCATCTGCAAATTTGCAGGGAAATATCAGGGCTTTTGTTACTCGCAATGGGGAAAACATTCAGGTTGGAAGTGTAAATGGTAGTGCCTTGGGTGGGGTGGTTAATCTTACTTTCCCAGTATCCGCATCAGAGAATTTTTACATTGAGATATCGGGAAATAATAGCACCACTGGCACCTATTCCGTTTCAGTAAATAATGTCATTGCAACCAATAACGTCCGCCCAACCGATGATTCTGTTATTGACCGAATCGCGGAAGAATTAAGAGAAGAGTTTACCCGAATAATTGCAGCGGCTAGTGCCAACGCAGATATAAATGCTACAAGTCAAGTAATCATGACTCAGTTGCTAGCTGTAATTCAACGACTTATTCCAGGATTTACCGGTTTTTTTGGCTTCTTTGACCCTGTTGATCTCAACCTAACCGGTGGCGGTGGCACTGTTGGTTCTCAGGGCAATAATTCCACGAATTCCAATCCTTCCGCTAGTCTTTCCAGCAGAGGCGCATTGGACCTTGTGGTTATCCCTGGGGCTGTCGGTGGGCAATACAATTTACAAATGACCGGTACCGGTGGCGGGCAAGTTCTTGCTGGTGTAGCCATGGTTGGTGCAAATGGCCAAGTTATTAATCCTACAATCACAGGGGGCCAAAGTAGCGGGGGTATTGCTGCTTCTAGTGTGCCTAAAACTGGTTTGAACATAGTCCTTGATTTTGGAAGTAATAGCGGCGGCGGTAATGGCAATAGTGGTGGCGGAAATAGTAATGGTGGCAATGGCAATGGTGGTGATACAGCTCAATCTGGTCCCGTTGCAGGTTCTACTACGGCATCAGCATCAGCATCTTCTTCTAGCGCTTCTTCTTCTACCGCATCCGCTGCAACCGGGTTAACCAGCCTGGCCGCTTTGGCGAATGCAATCACCCAATCCGCCACCGCGTCGGGTACAGACTCAACAACATCTGCAGCTAGTCTTGCCAACCTCGCTTCTATTGCTTTAGGCCTTGGTAGTACAGCAGCAACTTTAGATGAAAAGCAACTTGCCAAGGATTTGGGCGGCGATGCCCCGGCTGGCGATCTTGATCTTAGTGGTTCAGATAATTTGAGAACAAGTGGTTCGTTTGTTTTAGTTACCTTTGCAGAAGCGTACAAAGGCTTCAATCAGGCGGTATTCAGCACTTTGGATGCAGAGAATCAAGTGGTATCTGAAATTGCTAATATCTTTGATAAAGTTTTGCCAGCTTTGGTTCCTTCCGAATTTGAAAACGCAGTTGAAAACCTTCTCGTACAAACCAAAAAATCTTTACTTGAAGATGGCAAAGCCACCCTTTTAAAGACAGGCGATATTCTGGCAGACATCATAATGTCGAAGCTGGTTAAAAATTTGCCTGCTGCCCAACCCGCTAAAAACAAAGTGGATGCTAAAGATCCTTCCTTTGAGTTTGTGGTTGCAAATTTAGTTCAGCAAAATAAAAACGACAGCGCTGCTGAAGAAAATTGCTTCGGTGAACATACTGCAATCACTGATAAAATCCCTCAATGTTTTGAGGAAATCTTCAACTCTGTGAATCGAAACGTCCTTGATGATTGTTTATCGGGGCCTTCAATTCTCCGCAATGATCAGCAAAACAATGTTGCTGAAGCCCTAGGCGTTATTGCAGGTGTCCTTCTTGCTCCTGGTGTTCTTAGTAGCACTAATGGCGCGCAGCCGCCCGCTTTTGAAAAGCCAAAGCCCAGAAAACAGAAATCCTGATTTCTGGATTACACAAGACTCCACCTTGTTTGAATGCTAAGATATTTCTTTGTTCTTCAGTGTGACCTTGTGGAGTTATTTCATGCTTCTTCAATCAATCACTTTGATTGTCTGCCTTGGCTCGGTTCCCTTTCAGTCGCCTCCCATTTTAAAAGATGGCGACATGGTCGCCCTTGTGGGCGGAACACTCATCGAGCGCGAACAAATTTCAGGCTACTGGGAGACCGAACTCACCCGCAGGATTACCGGCCAGAAAGTTCGATTCCGCAATCTGGGCTGGAGTGGCGACACCGTATACGGCCATGCCCGTGCGGGTTTTGGTTCCACCGCAGATGGCTATAAAAGGCTTATCGAACATATCAATGTTGTAAAACCGACCGTCACCCTGTTTGCCTATGGCGCCAACGAATCTTTTGAAGGCGAAGCAGGTGCAGCCGCTTTTCAAAAAGGGTATGACAAACTTTTAAAGGATTTGTTGAACACTAAGTCGAAGTCCATCCTTCTGGCGCCACTCTGGCATGAAAACATGGGAGCGCCACTGCCAGATGCCGCTCCGCACAATCTAAACATCCTTGCATACAGCAAAATGATTGATGATATTTCCAAGTCGAATCAAGCCAACTTTTATGATTTATTTCAGAGTAAAACTTCATGTGAAGCAATGCTTGGGCAATCAGCAAAACTTACGAGCAATGGTATTCACCCCACCGAACTTGGGTATTACCTTTTATCCAATGATATTGCCAGGGCCTTTGGCGTGAATGAAGAACTTTGGCAAGTTGCAATTGATCAAGCTGGTGGTGCTATAAATACTAAAGGGTGCACCGTGGAGAGTGCGGGAAAGATGAATTGGAAAGTAACGGATAAAATGTTGCCTAGGCCCATTGTTCCGGGCTTTGCCTCCCTCAATCCTTCCCCTAGAACCATCGCAATCAAAAATCTTCCCAAGGGAACCTACAGCCTCTTGGTTGATGGCAAGGAAGTGATGATGAAGAGTTCTGAAGATTGGGCCAAGGGAGTTATGATTTCAAGTGGGCCAGATTTTGACCAAGTAGAAATGATGCGGAAGCTGATTCTTGAAAAGAACAGGCAGTATTTTCATCGATGGCGTCCACAAAACGAAACTTATCTCCTAGGTTTTAGAAAACATGAACAAGGGCAGAATGCTAGGGAACTACCCCAGTTCGACCCGATTGTTGCTGCAAAAGAAGAAGAAATTTACAAACTTAATAAATCCGTAACACGGACCTACTCGCTGATGGAGTCCAAGTAATGAAAAGCAATTTAAGCACACTCGCAATTACTCTTTTTCTGATTCAAGGCGTTTGCTTTGCGCAAAAGAATGCCCCTCTTACGGTTGATATCGACCCAGAAAATGAGCGTAAATCGTTCATTCTTCCAGAAGGGTTTGAAGTCAATCTGTTTGCAGGCGATCCTCAACTCGCAAAACCCATTCAAATCTGCTTCGATACCAAGGGCAGGCTTTGGGCCGCTTGTAGTTCTACCTATCCCCAGGTGCTTCCCGGGCAACCCAACCAAGATAAAATTCTGGTTATGGAAGATACCGATGGCGATGGCATCGCAGACAAAACAACCGTCTTTGCTGATGGCCTTCTTATCCCCACCGGCTTGGCTCCCGGCGATGGCGGCGTTTATGTAATTGATAGTACCGACCTTGTTCACCTCAGCGATACCGATGGCGATGGCAAGGCTGATACCAGAAAAGTAATCCTTTCTGGTTTTGGTACCGAAGATACGCATCACATGGTGCATACCCTTCGCTGGGGCATGGATGGATTGCTTTATTTCAATCAATCGATTTACATTCACAGCCATTTGGAAACTCCATACGGGCCCAAGCGTTTGGGTGGTGGAGGCATCTGGCAGCTTCGTCCGAAAAATCTTGAACTCGAAATCACCATGCGTGGTTTGGTCAATAGCTGGGGACATCATTTTGATCAATGGGGCCAGTCTTTTGCTACCGATGGTGCGGGTGGCGAAGGTATTAATTATGTTATCCCCCGTGCATACTACGCAACCGCTGTTGGTGCTAAGCGTGTGGTTCAAGGTTTGAACCCTGGCAGCCCCAAGCATTGCGGTCTCGAAATCCTCTCGGGCAGGCATCTCCCAGATGATTGGCAACAATCTTTTATCACCAACGATTTTCGTGGCCACCGAGTTTGCAGATTCACCCTCGAACCCGATGGCGCTGGATATATCTCTAAGCAACAGCCTGAATTAATCAAAACCAACCACCCTGCATTTAGGCCGATTGATGTGCGCCAAGGTCCTGATGGAGCCATCTACATTGCAGATTGGTTCAACCCTATTATTCAGCATGGCGAAGTGGATTTTCGCGACCCTAGGCGAGACAAAACCCATGGTAGAATCTGGCGCGTCACCGCAAAAAACAGGCCCTTGGTTCCTCGACCAAAGCTTGAAGCAGATTCTAATACAGCTTTGTTAAACCATATGAAAGACCCAGAAATGTGGACTAGGCATATGGCCCGCAGAGTTCTGGTCGAACGAAAACTTGAATCTGTAACACCCGATCTTAAAACTTGGACTAACTCTATCCCAGCCGACGATGAGGTTTTAAATCTCGAGGCTCTATGGACTTGGCAAGCTTTGGATCTGCCCAACGAGAAATTATTAGGCATGGCGTTGGCTGCAAAAAATCCGAATGTTCGTGCTGCTGGAATTCGAGTTGCAGAAATGTGGCGCAATAAAATGCCAGGCACTTTCGATCTCGTTAAAGCCAAAGTGAACGATTCACATCCGCAAGTCAGACTCGAAGCTGTGCGGGCGTTGGGGCTTTACCCCAAGGCTGAAGCTGCAGAAGCTTCTCTTGCAGTGCTTGATTCACCCATGGATAAATTC
>Ga0255099_1000854_pt1 | contig 11315 bp, 7 predicted proteins | sample Colum_Colum_RepA_2_FD_188451 | JGI IMG/M metagenome (GOLD analysis project Ga0255099, IMG submission 188451) | Freshwater microbial communities from Columbia River, Oregon, United States - Colum_Colum_RepA_8d | ecosystem: Environmental > Aquatic > Freshwater > River | place: USA: Oregon...
AACTTCCTGATGTGCATGACTACCGGGGCATAGTGATTTCAGGCTCGGCTGCCATGGTCAGTGACCGTCATCCGTGGAGCGAATACACCGCACAGTGGCTGCTGGACGCGATGCAGCACCAGGTGCCGATACTGGGCATCTGTTATGGCCATCAATTGTTGGCGCATGCGCTCGGTGGCGTGGTGGATTACCACCCGCGCGGGCGTGAAATGGGCACCAAAGAAATCCATCTGGCGCCGGCTGCTGCACAGGACGAACTGTTCAGCTGTTTGCCGGAACGTTTCCTGGCCCACACTACCCACATGCAAAGTGTGACCCGGTTGCCATACGGCGCCGAAGTGCTTGCGTGGAATCCGTTCGAAGCCCACCACGGCGTGCGCTTTGCCCCGCGCGTGTGGGGGGTGCAGTTTCATCCCGAGTTCACTTATACTGCGATGTTGCACTACCTGCGTATCCGTAGCGATGCGCTGACGCGGGAGGGTTTTGATTTCGATGCGTTGCAGGCCGAAGTCACCGACACTGCCGAATCGGAACTGTTGTTGCGACGCTTTGCATCAATCTTGCGTTGAGCCACCCGTGATGACTTGTCAACCCGCGGCGGTACTCTGCGTTGCTGTCTTCAGACGCCATTGGAGTTGTGCCATGAAATGCATTGTCACACTGTTGCTGTGCCTGGTGTCTTTGTTCGCAGCGGCTGCCAACAGCGATGAAACCATCATGGTTGACGGGCGTGCACGCCGGTACCTGGTGCACGACTTTGCCACTGGTAGCGATCTGGCGCCGCTGGTCATCCTGTTGCATGGCGGCGGTGGCAGTGGCCAGAACATGGTGGAGCAAACAGGCTTCGATGCCGTCGCAGCGCGGGAAGGTCTGATCGCAGTGTATCCGTACGGCAGCAATGGCGTGTTCGACAACGTGCTGCTGACCTGGAATGCCGCGCACTGCTGTGCTTATGCGATGCGTGACAATGTGGATGATGTCCACTTCCTGTCCTTGCTGATAGATCACCTGATTGCGACTCGCATGGTGGATCCGGGACGAGTCTATGTCACCGGGCTGTCCAACGGCGGCATGATGACGCATCGCGTTGGCATCGAACTGGCCGACAGGATAGCGGGTATTGCGCCGGTCATCGCCGGCATCTTTGGCGATGAACCAGTGCGTGATTATGCGATGCCGGTGTTGATCATCAATGGCGCTGAAGACCAGCGTGTCAAAGCTGCTGGAGGCGAGTTGCAGGGTTTTGGACTCGGCACTTCACCGGCCGACTTGCCGACACTTCCCATTGCCGCGCAGGGAGAGTACTGGGCCCGGGTCAACGGATGCAAGTCTGTTGTCGACAGTGCCAATGCCAGCTACGACCACCGAGTGTATGGCGATTGCCGTGCTGGCGGCAGGCTGGAATCCTACGTGGTGAAGGGCAATGGCCATGCCTGGCCTGGAGGCAGAGCGCCGCGTGGCGAAGCCGATACACCGGTGCAAACCTTCAATGCCAGCGAAGTGATCTGGAACTTCTTCAAACCGTTGCGCCGTGATCAAGCGCCTGCAGGCACAACGGTCGCGTACTACTACGATCAGCAGCTCAATATTCCGGTCTTTGGTGCCAACGACAGGCAGTACGGTGCGCAGCTCTCGCTGCTGCCACGCATACCGATGGAATTCGAGCTGCTGCGACTGCAGACACGAGCTGTTACGGTCACGAACAACGACAATATCTACCGGGCAGGGACATTGACGTTGCAGGCCGTGACGGTTGGCGGCAGCCAGCGGGCAGCGACACTGCAGGTGATTGAAGCAACTCCGCTGCGCCTGCGGCTGATGCCCTGAGATTCAATCGTTGTAGTGCGCCAACAGTGCAGTTTGCGCGGTGCGTGGCTTGGCATTGCCAGGGGTACAGCGCTTGTAGGAGCCATCACTTTGCAACAGCCAACTCTGGGTGTTGTCGGCCAGATAATCGAGCAGGCCTTCCTGCAGCACCTTGTTCTTCATGCGGCGGTCTTCGATCGGGAACGCGGTTTCTACTCGGCGGAACAGGTTGCGTTCCATCCAATCGGCGCTGCTGGCATAGAGTTCAAAATCCCCGTCGTTGTGGAAATAGTACAAACGGGAGTGTTCGAGGAAGCGGCCGATGATGGAGCGCACATGGATATTCTCCGACACTCCCTTGATGCCTGGCTTCAGACAGCAAATGCCTCGCACGATCAGGTCTATGCGAACTCCTGCACAGGAGGCACTGTACAGTGCATGGATCAGGCCGGGCTCGGTCAGTGAATTCAGTTTGGCGATGACGCGGGCGGGTCGGCCCGCCTGGGCAAAGGCGATCTCGCGATTGATCTTTTCCAGCAGCGCTTTGTGCAAGGTAAACGGAGCCTGCAGGATTTTCTTCAGCTTGCCGGGCTTGCCCATGGCGGTCAGTTGCTGGAATACCTTCTGTACGTCTTCAGTCAGTGCCTGGTCGGCGGAAAACAAACCAAGGTCGGTGTATTGGCGCGCAGTGCGTGCATGGTAGTTGCCGGTACCAAGGTGAACGTAGCGCTTGAGCCAGCGGCCTTCGCGCCGCACGATCAACATCATCTTGGCATGGGTCTTGTGCCCTACCACTCCGTAGGACACGTGGGCACCGGCGGCCTGCAATTCGTTGGCGAGCTCGATGTTTTCTTCTTCATCGAAGCGCGCGCGCAGTTCGATCACCACGGTGACTTCCTTGCCTTCATGCGCGGCCTTTACCAATGCATCGACAATGCTGGAATCGTTGCCGGTGCGGTAGAGCGTTTGCTTGATCACGAGCACGTCGGGATCCGCGGCTGCCTGCCGCAACAGATCCACTACCGGTGAGAATGATTGATAAGGATGATGCAGCAGTACATCACCTTTGCGGATCAACTCGAACAGGTTGTTGTCCTGCAATTTGCCCTGCACTGCAGGTTCGAACGGCGGAAACTTCAGATCGGGACGCTTCACCATTGATTGCACGGCCATCATGCGGTTGAGGTTCACCGGTCCGCCCACCTGGTACACATCGTCTTCCTGCAGATCGAACTTTGATCGCAGATAGTTGATGAGATCGAGCGGGCAGTCTTCCTGCACTTCGAGTCGCACCGCGCTGGCGAAGCGGCGCGTTGTCAATTTGCCTTCGATGGCGTGCAGCAGATCGGCACCTTCGTCTTCCTGCACGGTGAGGTCGGCGTTGCGGGTAATGCGGAACTGGTAACAGCCGAGCACCTTCATGCCGGGGAACAGATCACGTGCATGGTGGTAGATGATCGACGACAGCATCACGAAGTCATGAGGATGGGTGGCGCAGGAGGTCGGCAATTGCACCACCCGTGGCAACGCACGCGGGGCCTGCACAATGGCCAGACCCGAATTGCGGCCGAACGCATCCTTGCCTTGCAGTGAGATGATGAAATTAAGGCTCTTGTTGAGCACTTGCGGAAACGGATGGGCGGGATCCAGGCCCACCGGACTCAATACCGGCAACAGCTCGCGGTTGAAATAGCTCTTGATCCATTCCTTCTGCTTCACGTTCCACATTTTGCTTAGCATGATGTGGATGCCTTCCCCGGCCAACGCAGGCAGCAGGGTATCGTTGAGAATGCGGTATTGTTCGCTTACCAGTTCGTGGGCCACTACCGAGATGCGCGCCAACTGCTCTTCTGCGGTCAGCCGGTCGGGGCCGCGGGCAGTACTGTCGTAATCAGCCTGCTGCTTGAGGCCGGCCACCCGGATCTCGAAAAACTCGTCCATGTTCGAACTGGCGATACACAGGTAGAACAGTCGTTCCAGCAGCGGTACGTTGGTATCCCGCGCCTGTGCCAGTACACGCCGATTGAACTCAAGCCAGCTCAGTTCGCGGTTGAGGTAGTACTTGTAGCTTTTGAGATTGACGGGGCTGGCAACGGGCATGCAATTAACCGGGATTATCGATGATGAGCAAATAGCCTTCGTGTTTGCGTGGCGTGGCGACCTTCACGCTCTTGATTTTGGCCTTGTGCAAGCGCCGGCAACGGCGGGCAAGCCGCATGAATGGCGGGCGGCCCGGATCAGCGATGATGATGCGTTCAACACCGGCCGCGAGGGCATTCTTGATGAGGCTATGCAGCGGGTCCACCAGTTCGTCCCAGAAGCAGATGTCGCCACCGACGATGATGTCCTGCTTTGCGAGGAATTCGGGCTTGAGATCTTCGTATTTGCTGACTTTCTTGCCGACATTGACGTTATTCAATTTGGCGTGCAGTTCCAGCAGTGGAAATACGTGTTTGTCGGCATCGACGCCGGTGACTTTGGCGAGGAACTTCTTCACACAATAGATGCTGAGCGCGCCCCAACCACAACCAACGTCGAGGATGCGGGTTTTGGGCTCGGGGGGATTGGCGTCGAGGAAGTCCATGATGAAGTAGCTGGAGAACCACACTTTGTCGCCGTGGATTTCCGGTTCGTTGTCGCCGGTGAGCAACTTCTGTACGCGCTTGTGGTTGGGGGGATAGATTCTGACCCCACGGATATTTTGCAGTTCAGGAGCTTTTTTCACGGGTACCTGCTGTTGATAAGGATGGTAGCGGACAGCCGAAGCTGTCGGATTAAGTTATGGTTAAGGTGCTGCAGTCTGAGAGTCGTTGTGTGTTGCGACTACGGCGCTCTCGATGCTGCCTTCGGCCATACGCGTAAAGATTGTAGCACCGGGCCTAATCTGTCCGAAGCCGGTCAGCACATGGCCGCTGGCGTCGGTGGTAATCGAATAGCCACGGGCCAGCGTAGCGAGCGGGCTTACCGCATTCAGCGCATGGCCATGACTGCCGAGCGCAAGCCGCCGATCCTTCAGGCCGTTGCGCATGGCCTGCATCAGGCGTTGCAACAGCGCCGCCACCAAACGGCGTTGGCCGGCCAGCAAGCGATCCGGGCTCTGCAACAGTAGTCGCTTTTGCATCACCGCCAGTTGCTGACTGGTCTGCAAACGTTGCCGCTGCACTGCGCGTGTCAGTCGCAGTTCCAGCATATCCAGCCGCTGTGCCTGTTCCTGCAAACGCCGGCCGGGATGTCGCAGCCGTCGCGCGGTGGCGGCCAGTTCGCGGCGTGCGGCTTGAATTGTTGAATTGATGAAATTCACCTGGCGTGCAGCCAGCGATACAAGTCGTGTGCGATAAGCGTCCTGGTGCGGACTCAGCAATTCCGCTGCAGCTGAAGGCGTCGCCGCACGCGCATCGGCGACAAAATCGGCTATGGTGAAATCCACCTCATGGCCTACTGCACTCACTACCGGCAACACCGATGCATGTATCGCGTGGGCCAGTGCTTCATCGTTGTAGCACCACAGGTCTTCCAATGAACCTCCACCGCGCGTCAGCAGAATGGTATCGACATCGTGCAGGCAGCCTTGGCGTTGGTTGACAGTAACCAGTGCGCGGATCATTTCACCGGCAGCCTGCTGGCCCTGGACGCTCACCGGCATGATGGTGAGTGCTGTCGCCGGAAAGCGGCGGCGGAACACACTGATCACGTCGCGGATTGCGGCGCCGGTGGGAGAAGTTATAACGGCTACATGGCGGGGCAGGGCAGGCAATGGCTTTTTGATGGCCGCATCAAACAACCCTTGCACCAGCAGCTTCTGGTACAGCTGTTCAAAAGCCTGCCTCAGAGCACCGGCGCCGGCTTCTTCCATGGTGTCGACAAGCAACTGATAGTCGCCGCGGCCTTCGTACAAACTGAGCTTGGCCTTCACCACCACTTGCACGCCGTCTTTCGGTTTGAAGCGCACAAACATGTTGCGGTTGCGGAACATCGCGCAACGCACCTGCCCGGCCTGGTCTTTCAGCGTGAGATACCAGTGGCCCGACGCCGGCTGTGCAAAATTGGAGATTTCGCCCTGTACCAATACGTTGGGAAAGTGGTCTTCCAGCAACTGGCGTGCGAGCCGGTTCAACTGGCTGACGCTGAGCACATTGCTGTCAGCGCTCTTGCTGCTGGAGTTCTGGTTGTTGATGGTTCGATAGTCAGGCATGTTCGCAAGATACCACAGGGCAAGCCTTTGGCCCGACCCCTAGGGGGTACACTGACTTGCACACACTACCTGCGGTATTTTCAGGTTTGCCGGGCCTTTGGCGCTCGGTTACAATATACCGATTTCCCGAAACACGGTTTCAGGTAATCACCATGCTGCGCATTCTCGAAGAAGCCCTCACGTTCGACGACGTTTTGCTGGTCCCCGCCCACTCGCTGGTACTGCCCAACAAGGTCGATCTCAAAACCCGCCTGACCCGTTCAATCACGCTGAATATTCCGCTGGTGTCCTCTGCGATGGACACCGTGACCGAGGCGCGCCTGGCCATTGCGATGGCACAGGAAGGCGGTATCGGCATCATCCACAAGAACATGGGCATTGAAGCGCAGGCGAAAGAAGTCCGCACCGTCAAGAAATACGAAAGCGGTGTAGTTACCGACCCGCTTTGCATCACGCCAGATACCACTGTGCGCAAGCTGATGGAAATGACGCGGGAAAACCGCATCTCCGGCATGCCGGTAATCGTGGAAACCGACGGCAAGCGCGAACTGGTCGGCATAGTCACCTCGCGTGACGTGCGCTTCGAGCGCGATCTGAATGCAAAAGTTTCCAGCATCATGACGCCGAAAGAGCGACTGGTAACGGCAAAAGAAGGCGCCAGCCTGGAAGAAATCAAACAGTTGATGCACAAATACCGTATCGAAAAAGTGCTGATGATCAACGATGCCTTCGAACTGCGCGGTCTCGTGACCCTGAAAGATATCCGCAAAGCGGAAGATCACCCCAACGCCTGCAAGGATTCGATGGGCCACCTGCGCGTTGGTGCCGCCGTGGGCACTGGTGCCGATACTGAAGAACGCGTGAGGGCACTGGTTGCTGCCGGCGTTGATGTGATCGTGGTGGATACCTCGCACGGCCACTCGCAGGAAGTGCTCAAGCGTATCCGCCAGATCAAGGACAAGTTTCCCGCCATCGCATTGATCGGTGGCAATGTGGCCACCGCTGCCGGCGCACTGGCGCTGGTAGAAGCCGGCGTTGATTCCGTCAAAGTGGGCATTGGTCCCGGCTCTATCTGTACCACGCGTATCGTCACTGGCGTAGGCGTGCCACAGATCACGGCAGTGTCGAACGTAGCCGCTGCCCTCAAAGGCACCGACGTCACCATCATCTCCGACGGCGGCATCCGCTTCTCCGGCGACATCGCCAAGGCCATTGCCGCCGGCGCCAACGCCGTGATGATCGGCAGCCTGCTGGCGGGTACCGAAGAAGCGCCTGGTGAAGTGGAGTTGTATCAAGGCCGCAGCTACAAAGCCTACCGCGGCATGGGTTCGCTCGGTGCGATGGCCAAAGGTTCCAGCGACCGCTACTTCCAGACTCTCGACAGCGGCGCCGGCAAGCTGGTGCCCGAAGGCGTCGAAGGCCGCGTGCCGTACAAAGGCACCATGTCGGCAATCGTGTTCCAGTTGATTGGCGGCGTGCGTTCCAGCATGGGGCTCACCGGCTGCGCCAACATCGAGGAAATGCGGGTGAAACCGCAGTTCGTCAAAATCACGTCGGCGGGTGTCAGCGAAAGCCATGTGCACGATGTAACGATTACCAAAGAAGCGCCGAATTACCGGATTGGTTAATGAATATCCATCAGCAGAAGATCCTGATCCTCGACTTCGGTTCCCAGTACACCCAGCTCATCGCCCGCCGCGTGCGTGAGGCGGGTGTTTACTGCGAGATTCATCACTGGTCGTGTCCGCAGGAGGACTTCGATGCATTTGCACCGCAGGGTGTGATTCTCAGCGGCAGCCCGGAAAGCGCCAACCTTGTTGATTCACCGAGCGTGCCGGACCACATTCTGCGCAGCAAGCTGCCGATCCTTGGTATCTGCTACGGTATGCAAACGCTTGCCGAGCAGCTAGGCGGCAAGGTAGAAGGCTCCCACAAATCCGAATTCGGCTATGCCCGGGTGGAAATACTAGGCGTTGATTCGTTGCTGAGCGGGCTCGAACACGAGATCGTCGACAACGAGCGCCAATGTCAGGACGTGTGGATGAGCCACGGTGACAAAGTCACCAGGTTGCCACCAGACTTCGTTTGCACCGCCGCTACCGATAGCGCACCGATCGCCGCCATGATGAGCAACGACGGCCGCATCCACGCACTGCAGTTTCATCCGGAAGTCACGCACACCAAAGCCGGGCAGCAACTGCTGAACCGCTTCGTGCACGACATCTGCAAATGCGAACGCCTGTGGACTGCCGTCAACATCATCGACGACGCCATTGCCAGTGTGCGCACGCAAGTGGGCAAGGACCAGGTACTGCTGGGCCTTTCCGGCGGTGTGGATTCTTCGGTCGTCGCCGCGCTGCTGCATCGTGCCATCGGCGATCAATTGACCTGCGTGTTTGTCGACAACGGTTTGCTGCGTTTGCACGAAGGCGACCAGGTGATGGAAATCTTCGCGAAGAACATGGGCGTCAAAGTGATACGCGCCAATGCGCAGGACAACTTCCTCGGCAAACTTGCTGGCGTTAGCGACCCGGAACAGAAACGCAAAATCATCGGCAACACCTTCATCGAAGTATTTGATGCCGAAGCGTCCAGACTTGTTACCAAAGAAGGGGGCGCCGTGAAGTGGCTGGCGCAAGGCACCATTTACCCTGACGTCATCGAATCCGCCAAGTCGAAGTATGGCACTGCGCATGTGATCAAATCGCATCACAACGTCGGTGGCCTGCCCGAGAACATGAAGATGGCTTTGGTGGAACCGCTGCGTGAACTGTTCAAGGACGAAGTGCGCCGCATCGGTGTTGCACTCGGTCTGCCGCCGCAGATGGTCTACCGGCATCCGTTCCCCGGCCCCGGCCTTGGTGTGCGCATCCTGGGCGAAGTGAAAAAGGAATACGCCGATGTACTGCGCAATGCCGACGCCATCTTTATCGAAGAACTGCACAAGTCCGGCTGGTATGACAAGACCAGCCAGGCCTTCGCCGTATTCCTGCCTGTGAAATCCGTCGGCGTCGTCGGCGATGCCCGCCGCTATTCCTGGGTCATCGCGCTGCGCGCGGTGGAAACCATCGACTTCATGACTGCTCGCTGGGCGCATTTGCCCTATGAGTTGCTGGAGACTGTTTCCAACCGGATCATCAACGAGATTCGGGAAGTGTCGCGCGTGAGTTATGACATTTCATCGAAACCGCCAGCAACAATCGAATGGGAATGATCCAGGCGTTCGGCACCTGTCATGAGCTTTGATGCCTGGCTTGGCTTTGCAATTCCTACCTTGCTGATTTGCATTACCCCCGGCCCCAACATGATGTTGATGCTGGCTGTCGGCCTGCGTCGGGGTTTACTCGGTACGATACCGGCCATGGTGGGCGCTCTCTCTGTGGTGCTTGCCATGATGGTGGCATCTGCATTGGGCCTGGGATTGATTCTCCAGCAATCCCCCAGGGTATTCATGCTCGTCAAAACAGTGGGCGCCGCCTATCTGGCTTACCTGGGGCTGCAATTGATTTTCGGGGAGCGGAAGCAGCCAGTGACCGTGACCGCAGATGCAATGTCTCAAGGAGGGCCAAGCGTGTCGCTGTCCCGCTCGCAGTTTTGGGACACTGTGCGCAAGGCAATGGCGGTGGCAGGCAGTAACCCCAAAGCGATTGCGTTTGCTGCTGCCTACTTTCCGCAGTTCATCGACCCCAACCAGGCAGCATGGCCGCAGCTGGCAGTAGTACTGCCCACCTTTATCGTACTGGAAACTGCCTGCTACGTGCTGTACGCATCGAGTGGGCAGGGCTTGGCCAACTGGTTTGCCAAGCCCGCTGTGTTGCGCCGTTTCAATGTTGCCATCGGTATCATCTTCATTGCTTTTGGTGTGCTGTTGGCGATCAATTGAATAAGGACCGCCGGCGTATTCCAGCAAAGTGTCAGAGTCACCGACTCTGACACTTTCAGCACAGCACTATTTCAATCAAGCCACTTCAACAATGTTTTGCAGCGGGATTGATTTTGCTTTCTCCGCGCCCTTCATGAACGACGCCACTTCGTTGAAGTTCAGGTAGCGGTAGATGGTCGACGACATGGTGTCGAGTTTGCCCATGTACTGCATGTACTCGTCCTGCGTCGGGATCTTGCCGAGCAGCGAGCACACGGCAGCGAGTTCGCTGGAGGCGAGGAACACGTTGGCGCCGTCGCCGAGGCGGTTGGGGAAGTTGCGGGTGGAGGTGGAGACCACAGTGGATTTCGATGCCACACGCGCCTGGTTGCCCATGCACAGCGAGCAGCCCGGCATCTCGGTGCGGGCACCGGCGGCGCCGAACACGCCGTAGACACCTTCTTCGGTCAACTGGTGCTGGTCCATCTTGGTGGGTGGTGATACCCACAGGCGAGTCGGGATCATGCCCTTGCTCTGGCCCAATACGGTGGCAGCAGCGCGGAAGTGACCGATGTTGGTCATGCAGGAACCGATGAACACTTCGTCGATCTTGGTACCGGCCACAGCGGACAGAGGCTTGATGTCGTCCGGATCGTTCGGGCATGCCAGCAGTGGTTCCTTGATCTGTTCGAGATCGATTTCGATGATTTCCTTGTATTCGGCATCCTTGTCGGCTTCCAGCAACTGTGGATTTGCCAGCCAGGCTTCCATTTGTGACGCGCGGCGCTCAAGCGTACGTGGATCGCCGTAACCTTCGCTGATCATCCAGCGCAGCAATACGACGTTGGAAGTGAGGTATTCAATGATCGGGGCAGGATTCAGCTTGATGGTGCAACCGGACGCCGAACGTTCAGCCGACGCATCCGACAATTCAAATGCCTGCTCGATTTTCAGATCCGGCAGACCTTCGATTTCGAGGATGTTGCCGGAATAGATGTTCTTCTTGCCTTTCTTCTCGACGGTCAACAAACCTTTCTGGATTGCTGCAAACGGAATCGCGTTGACCAGGTCCCGCAGCGTGATGCCGGGCTGCATCTTGCCCTTGAAGCGCACCAGTACTGATTCCGGCATGTCGAGCGGCATGACGCCTGTGGCGGCAGCAAAGGCGACCAGACCAGAGCCGGCCGGGAATGAAATACCGATCGGGAAACGGGTGTGTGAATCACCGCCGGTACCGACGGTGTCAGGCAGCAGCATGCGGTTCAGCCATGAGTGGATGATGCCGTCGCCGGGACGCAAGCTCACACCACCACGGTTGCGGATGAAGTCAGGCAGCGTGTGCTGGGTGTCGATGTCCACCGGCTTCGGATAGGCAGCCGTGTGACAGAACGATTGCATTACCAGGTCGGCCGAGAAACCGAGGCAGGCGAGATCTTTCAGCTCGTCGCGTGTCAT
>Ga0255099_1000857_pt1 | contig 11301 bp, 6 predicted proteins | sample Colum_Colum_RepA_2_FD_188451 | JGI IMG/M metagenome (GOLD analysis project Ga0255099, IMG submission 188451) | Freshwater microbial communities from Columbia River, Oregon, United States - Colum_Colum_RepA_8d | ecosystem: Environmental > Aquatic > Freshwater > River | place: USA: Oregon...
GGTGTTTGGCGATGTGTGGACTTCGTTGACGGATTTGCCGTTTGAGAGTCGCGCGCAGTTTTCGGCGTTGTTGGCGCAGCGCTTGCGATGGAAGGCGATTGATAAGGCGCGCATGTTGCAAGCGGAGCGGCGGCGGGATGATGCTCGGCATCCGGAGCCGGTGGAGGAGTTGCCGCTCACGACGGAGGACCATTCGCCTTCCTCGCAGGTGTCGCGCGGGGAGCAGACGGAGCGGTTGGTGTTGCGTTTGATGCGCTTGCCGGAGAGGGATCGGCTCTTGGTGCGCATGCATTTGCGCGGTGCCAAGCTGGAGGAACTCGCTGTGGCGATCGGGACCAACAAAGACGCGGCTCGGAAGGCCTTGGCGCGGGCGATAGCGCGGCTGCAGGCGCAGAATCCGACGGACGGGGTATTCTAGGCGCTATGGAACACTTGCAGCCGGTACCCGTCAGCACGCAGCAGGCGCGTGCCGAGGCGGAAGCTGCGTTCCACGAGTACTTGACGCAGTCGCGCTCAGGTGATGCTCCGCCGTTGTCCAGTTTTTTGGACAAGTACAATCCACTTGTGCGCGCCGAGTTGGAGCGGCTGATAGAGGACTATCTGATCCTGCGCAGCAGCCCGGGGCTGTTGATGGTGGCTCCCACGGCGGGCACGGAGCTAGGTGGCTTTGTGCTGGAGCGGGAGTTGGGGCGCGGGGGCATGGGACAAGTTTGGGAAGCCCAGCAGCGCTTGCCGCGGCGTCAGGTGGCGTTGAAGTTGTTGCATCCACACTTGTCGTTGTCGGATACATCGTTGCGACGCTTTGAGAACGAAGCACTCGCCTGTCGCCGCTTGTCTCACGAGCACATTGTGTCGGTCTACGCCGTGGGCGAGGACCAAGGTGTGCATTGGATCGCCATGGAACTGGTGCCAGGTGGTTACTCTTTGGCGGAGCGCATCGCGGAGCAGCGCTTGCAACCACCGCCTGCGCGTGAGCATTGGGCGATTGTCGTGCGTATGGTGCGCACACTTGCGGCTGCGTTGTGGAGCGCACACAGCGCTGGTGTCGTGCACCGCGACATCAAACCGCACAACATCCTCATCGGCGCCAACGGCGAGCCCAAGATCTGTGACTTTGGCCTCGCCATGGTGCAAGACAACTTGACACTGTCACGGTCGGGCAAGTTGTCAGGTACTCCGTACTACATGAGCCCAGAGCAGGCCGCCGGCTCGCGCTTTGGCATCGACGCACGCACGGACATCTACTCGCTAGGAGTCACGCTCTATGAAGCACTCGTGCTGGAGCGCCCGTATAGCGTCGAATCCCAAGGCGAGCTACTGGAGCGCATTCTTCTCGGCGACACCCCTGACCCGCGCAGCGTACGCACCGACTTGCCCGATGATCTAGCGGCCATCGTGATGATGATGATGGCCAAGCGTCGCGAGCACCGGTACGACAACATGGCTCTCGTCGTGGAAGATCTCGATCGCTGGCTGCGGGGCGAGCGCCCACACGCAAGGTTGCGGTCTCGCCGCCCTTGGTTGCGGCCGCTGTTGGTGACCGCGAGTGCTGTGCTTGTGCTTGGCGGTTCGTGGTATTGGGCCTCGGATCGGACGCCGGTGGACGCTGCGACTGGCAGCCTTCAAGCACCTCGCATGTCGGCTGCGGAGGCTGAGCCCTATCCGTTCCCCCTCGGAGTGCAGGAACTGAGTGGCATGCCGGTGTTGCTGGCCGCGGCGGAGCGTTTGGAAGCCCAGATCCAGCCGAATACGAGCCCCGAACGACGGATTGCGATACTGCTGACCTGCACCGAGCTGCGGCTCGAGGGCGGCGCCTTCGCTGCTGCGCTCGGCACTTTGAATTCCATGCAGGACCAAACGTTGATCCAGCAGGCCACGATCACCCAACGCTTGTCTAGCGGGGAACTCCGAGCGCGTTGTGCACAGCTGCTTGGCCGGCACGAATTGGAACGCTCCACCCGCCAAGAGGTGTTGCAGCTCGCCTGCGAAGCACTCCAGCAGGATGACCCGCGTCGTCAGTTCGCGGCCGTGCAAGCCGCCAGTCTGGAGGACGCTCTCGGCCGCAACCAAGCGGCGCAGGCTGCAATCGAGTCGACCTTCGGGTTGCGCAGCATGCTGCGTTCGCGTCTCTTCCGGAGCCAGCGCACGCGCGACAATCTTGGCCCCGATGTGAAGGAGCTGCAGGCTCAGCTCGGCGAGTTGCTGTTGGTGGAGGGCAGCATTGAGTCGATGCACGAAGGCCGCCGTCTGCTGGCTGATGCCGCCCTCGCCGTGCGCAACGAGAAGGGGCCCAAAGCCTGGCAGAGCCTGTATGCGCAGTGGCGCGCCTTGCGTGCCGGTCGGCTGGTGCTGCAGATGGAAGGCCTACTGCCCACCACAGAACCGGCTAGTACCCAGACGGCGAGAGCCCAAAACCTAAGTAGCTCAGCGGCTGGACTACACGATTCGGCGGTCGCTGTACCCCTGCTCCAGTTACGCATCGAGGCCGAGCGCATCTACGCTCTGGAGGCTGCCCACGAGGCACTCGCCTTACCCGAAGGCCTCGTCACCTTGCGCCGCATGGAAACCGCCTTCGGCGCCGACCATCCGGAAACCGTAGAGCTGCGCGCCTGTGTGGTGCGCCTGTCGTTGGCGGCTTGGGATGCCGCCGACGCGCTGGAGCTCGCCACCACCAATCAAGCCATTCTCGAACGCCACGCCGAGAGGGGCGCGCCTGTGCTGTTGGAGGCTGAGCTGTATGCCGCCCAGGCACGCTGTGCACTCTTTGGCCTCGATGATCCCAGCGGTCGGGCCATGCTGGAAACGTTGCTTCTGCGGGCCGCTGCGCAGATGCAGGCTTTAGAAGCCGGGCCTGATTCTGGACCTGCTTTGCATCGCCTGCGCTACGCCCGCCTGGCGGAAGTGTGTGAGTCGTTGCTGGAGGACTGAACCCAGCCCCACGCCTCGCCGACGGGTTATTTCAAAATAGTTGTCCGCCCTTAGTCAGTACCGCGCTCCCGCGTGTGGAGGACCTGCACTCGGTCTTCCCAGCCTACATGAGCACGGAACCGACCGAGATACTCGAGCGCTCGCTGCGCTTCGCCCGCGAAGAGCTAGGCCCATTCTCCGAGCGGTTGATCTCCACTCCAGAGGCTCAGGCCTTGCTGCTGTCGCGTGTGCGCGGCGGGCTACCGGTCGAGGACGCCGTGCTGAAGGAGGTGCACCGAGCCTCCAAGTCCAGCTCCCAAGCCGCAGACGAGTTCCTGGGCTACTTCCTCGAGGACGCGCACCGCCGCGGCCGGCGCTTGCTGTCCGATGACATGCGGCGCTTCCTTGAGACGGGGGACCTTGTGCAGTCGGTCTTCGGTGAGGTGTGGTCCAGCATTGCCGACCTGCACTTTGAGACACGCGCTCAGTTCTTCGCCTTGCTTGGCCAGCGCTTGCGCTGGAAGGCGATCGATAAGGCGCGCCGCCTGAACGCCGAACGGCGCAAAGAGGTGGGACGACACCCGCTGTCGATCGATGACATCCCCATACCGGCGGAGGAGAAACCGCCGTCCTCTCATTTGGGCCGGCATGAGGAAACGCAGCAGATGGTCCTGCGGTTGCTCAAGTTGTCGGAGCGGGACCAGTTGCTGGTGCGCATGCACCTGCGCGGTGCTTCCTACCAGGACATGGCGGCAGCTACGGGCATAGCGCCCGAGGCCGCGCGCAAGGCCTTGACGCGCGCGATAGAACGAATCCAGTCCAACACGCGTGACCCGAAGTCTGGTGATTCCACTACAGCTACTTAGTACCCCAGCGCCAAGCCATCCTTGCGCGACTCGCTTGCGCCCATCCATGTGCCGTGCTGTGCATCGCGCATGACCGCTTGATAGCCGCCGTATTCCCCGTCATTCCAGCCGACTACATGCCCGCGGCGCAGCAAGCCACGCACGACCTCCCAGTCGTAGCCGCTTTCCAACAGCACGCGGCCACCGTTGGTCATGCGTTCGCCGGTGGGTTCGCTGGAGCCTTCGTGATAGATGCGCGCGGCATCACCGGCGGCTTGCAGGTCGAGCCCAAAGTCCACGAGGTTGATGACAATCTGCGCGTGCCCCTGCGGTTGCATCGCGCCACCCATCAGCGCGAAGGCGACCCACGGCTCGCCGCCCTTGGTCAACAGGCAGGGGATGATGGTGTGGAACGGGCGCTTCTTGGGCGCGTAGGTGTTGGCGCGCCCGGGCGTGAGATCGAACATCTCGCCGCGGTCTTGCAGCACAAAGCCCAACCCGCTCACCGCGACACCGCTGCCCATGCCGCGGTAGTTGCTTTGCACCAGGCTGACCATCATGCCGTTGGCGTCGGCTGTGGCGAGGCAAATGGTGTCGCCTTGTTCGAGAGCTGGATTGCCGGCGTCGACTTGTTTGGCGGCGCTGTCGCCGATGCGTTGCGCGCGTTGCGAGAGGTACTCGTCCGCCAACAAACCAGCCACCGGCACTTGGGCGAAGGCGGGGTCCGCGTACCAGCGCGCACGGTCTTCGAAGGCGAGCTTCTTGGCCTCTACAAAGGCGTGCACATAGGCTTCGCTCATGCGTCCGAGGCTGCGCACATCGCGGCCCTCAAGCATGCCGAGAATTTGCAAGGCGGCGATGCCCTGTCCCGGCGGCGGCAGTTCCCACACGCTGACACCGCGGTAGTCGAGCGACACCGGTTGGGTCCACAACGCGCGGTGTTCCTGCAGATCCGTGACGGAGAGGAATCCGCCTGCGGCTTGCACCGAGGAAGCGATGGCTTGCGCCGATACACCTTCGTAGAAGCCGGCGCGGCCTTCTTTGGCGACGCGCTCCAACACCACGGCCAGACGCGGGTTCTTCCAGACTTCTCCGGCACGCGGGGCGCGGCCTGCGAGGGTCATTTCGCTCAAGAAATTGGCCTCGTTGCCCAAGCGCGTGACGGAACGCTCCCAGTAATGCGCGACGAGGTCGGTGATCGGCACGCCTTCCTTGGCAGCACGGATCGCAGGTGCCAAGACTTGAGCCAAGGGCAACACGCCATAGCGCGCGTGCAGGTCGCACCAGCCTTGCACACAACCAGGCACAGAGATGGGCAAGGGCCCATAGGCCGGGATGCGCTGCAAGCCGCGGCGTTGGAACTCCTCGAGTGTCAGAGTAGCGGGTGAGCTGCCGCTGCTTTCGAGGCCCACCACCGCCCGCGCGCGCGGATCCCACACCATGGCAAAGAGATCGCCGCCGACTCCGCAGCCTGTGGGTTCGGCCACGCACTGGACTGCGTTGGCTGCGATGGCTGCGTCGACCGCACTGCCACCGGCACGCAAGATGTCGACGGCAGCCAAAGTGGCCAAGGGGATGCTCGTGGCCGCCATCCCTTGCGTGCCGCGTGCGACGGAACGCGTTTGAAAGGCTGTGCCTGTGACACGGTCCCCGGCAGGCGCAAGCAAACTGGACAGACACAACAGCGCGGCGGTCATCATCATGTAGGTGAGGATGACCGCCGCGCGGCGCGGACGCTACTGCAGGAGTGTTATTGCGTCACGCTCGTGACCGAGATGCCGGACGGCTTGAGGCCCACCAACACATTCGGCAAGTTTAGCAAGGTGCCGTCCTGTGCTTGGATTTGGTACGGCGTCATGTCGTCGCCGCCCTCATTCAGCGCATAGAGGAGCGAGCTGCCCGGAGCCACACTCAGTGCGGTCGGCTTGGAACCCGCGGTCGACGACCAGGTGGCTGCCTCCAAGGAGCCTTCTGCGTTCACAGCGTGGCGGGCGATCAAGCCCTGGCCGAGGCCGCCGCGGCAGGCGACATAGGCCCACTGACCTTCAGCTGAGAAGGTGACCGCCACCGGCTCGTCGGCGTACGAAGTAGCCGAGTCGGCCTGAACTTCCAGAGCACCATCCGTGCGACGAATCTGGAAGCGCGCCACCGCGTTCGCGTTGGGCAACGGTGCATAGAGCCAGCGGCCTGACGGGTGGAATCCCAAGTTCGCCGGTGCCGTGGCCAAGGCCAGCGGAGCAGCCGAGGTGCTGGGCACACCGGTGCGCGAATCGGTGCGGTACACACCAATGCTGGCACTGCCATCCGTTTGGCTGCCGGCCGAGGCGACATAGAGGAACTCGCTGGTCGGATCCACACCCACCCAGCGCGGATTCGCCACGGTGTCGATGGCGCCGAGCTCCGTGCAAGTGCCCGTCGCTGCGTCGTAGCTCCACGCGTGCAGCTTGCCGATGCCCGTACCCAAGTTCTCCGTCACGGCGTACAAGAAACGCCCCGACAGTTCGTTGGTGAGTGAGCGCACCACGCCATCGACCACCAACGGTGCACCGAGGGTCGTAAGGGCACCATCGGCACCCACGCTATAGCGTGCAATCGAACCACCGGCTTGGTTGGCCACGAACGCGAGGCGCAGCGTGGGATCGAGCACCACGGAGCTCGGGCGCTCGCCAGGTTGGCTGACCACGCCACTCAAGGTGACGCCGCCATCTGTGCCGATCGTGAAGGCCGATACTTCGGCCGATTCTTCGGCGGTCACATGCACGAAGCGCGGTTGCCATTCGGTCGGGTGATCACCCACCACGGCCGTGATGTGCTTGGGCGCGCCACGCAAAGCAAAGCTCGTCACCGGCACAGGATTGGACTGCTTGTCGATGGTCCACGACTTCAGCTCTCGCGAACCGCGCGCCAAGGTGTAGAGGCTGCTGCCCGTGGGATCGAGGATCATGTCGACCGGTTCCGTGCCTGCGCCGAGCACCGAGGTGGCGGTCAGGCGTAGTGTCGACTCATCGATAGCAAAGGTGCGCAGCACGTTTTCGCGGGCTGCGAGTGAGTACAGCACCGGCCGCTGCGGATGCACCGCGAGCGCCGCCACTCCGTCGCCAGCGGCGCGGAACTGACCAACTTGGAATGCGCCTGTCTTGGGCGAGTAGCGCAGCGATGCGACCCCGTCGTAAGCGTCCAAGGCGATGTACAACGCATCGCGGTTGGGATCGCATACCAGAGTCGTCGGCTTGCCGCCCAACAACTTGAACGGTTGGCCCACCGGCTGCAAATCAGCGTTGGGCGCAATGGCGTAGGCCTGCAGCGAACTGCCATGACCAGTGGCTTCCATGCCACCGTTGGCGACGAACACAAAGCGACCGAGACGATCAAACGCCATGGCAATCGGACGACGGCCCGTGGCCACGTCGACGGCGATGGGAATGAGCTGGCCCTCCGCCTCGTCGAATTCAAAGCCGATCACTTCGTCTGCAGCGGCATCGGCCGAGTACACCCAGCGACCGTTGGGGTGCACCGCAACGTAGTGCGGACCAGCACCCAACTTGTCGATATCGATCTTCGTCAACGCGCTGGAAGCCGTGTCGACGGACCAAGTGGTGAGGTTGTCCGTGGCAAAGTTCGGGGTGAAGGCAAAGCGCCCGCGCGGATGCAGCACGAGTTGTTCGGGGCCAGTCTCGCCGGCTTCGCTGGCCGCGAGTCCACGACGCACCAAGTTGCCGTTGCTGTAATCCAAAGCCAGCGAGCTGATCGTGTCGTCGCCATCGCTGGTCACAAAGGCGAAACGCGCCGGATCGACAACCAACAGATCGAAGGTAAAGCTCGCTTCACCATCTTCATTCGCAGCGATCACGGTGTAGGTCGTGCGCGGCCACGCCGTCAGCGGGGTACCCGAAATGGCACCCGTGTCCGGATCCAGCACGAGCCCTTCGGGCAGGGCAGGCGTGATGCTCCACGCATCGACCGTGCCTTGCACTTGCGGTACGACCGGAGCCACCGCGACGCGCGTGGCGGCCACGAGGTCGTCCATGTCGTACACGAGGCCGCTAGGCGGAGTCAGGCCGCTGCCAGAACCTCCTCCACCGCCACAGGCAGAGGCGAGAGCGAGGAGCAAAGCTGACGAGCGCGTACGGTGGAACTTCATGTGCATGCGGTGGGTTCAAGACGAGTGAAGACGCTGGATCCGACACCTACGAGGCCGTGAGTTCTCGTCGAGGGAGTCGATCCGCGAAACTGTACAGCCAACAGCGGGTGCGGTCGGAAATCTAGGCCGACAAGTTCATCATTTCGAGTCGCCGAAGTTCTAACTCGGAAAAAACTTCCCGCTAGCAACCTTGGGAGTGCGCTAGTTCAGTTGCCACTGGCCGCGCGTTGCAGAATTTTCCCTGCCAGCGCGCGCGCCTTGATGACGCACTGATCGGAGTTGTCGTACTCGAAACGACCGAAACGCCCTAGTTGCGTGATGCCCTGGTCTTCCAACCACGATAAGGCAGCTTGACGGCGCGCCGCGTAGCCGTGGTCAAACACCACATAGGCTTGGCGAATTTCACTGCGGTCGGTGAACAGCACCTCATCGCGACGGGCGATGCCCGCGTGCACGAGGCCTTCGACCACATCATGTTCGAGTTGCGCGCCTGGGAACGGCGCGCCACCACGCACCGTGACTTCGCACAAGAACGAACTCTTCCCCGCGGGGGCAAGGTGCGGCGAATAGTTCGACATGTAGGTCACGCGGTTCGTCGGGCCTTGCGTCTCGTGCGGCAAGTAGATCCACGACAAATCCGGATGCTTGGGACGATCCAAAGCGACCAGCATGCACACGATGCCGTTGTACTCCATCTCGCGGCAGGCGCGTGCGACCTCGGTCGGCATCTGCACGGCGATGGAAGGCATGTCCGTCAAGGACAGCGTCGAGACCACGAGGTCGTAGCTTTCGTCATCGACAAAGAGCTGCGAACCGCGCTTTTCTACGCGCTGTACGCGGCAGCCCAAGCGCGTGCGCGTGGCGAGCTGCGCGTGCAGGGCATCGGTGATGGCTTGGAAGCCGCCGTGCAGCGGGTAATGAAAACTTGACTGGTGCGTGTAGCCTTCGGTGCGAATGCCGACCGCGGAACGCAGCACATCGTCGACCGGCGCATCGGGCACGCGGCCTGCAACCCAGTCAGAAGTCAGCTCGTTCATCGAGCGCTTCCAGACCTTCTCGTTGTAGGGATCCATGAAGTGCTCGGCGATGCCATCGCCAAAGCGCCAGCGGACCCAGGCGCCGAACTCTCTCGGTGCGGTGGTGTTGCGCGCGGTGCGATCGTGCCATGCGGCCACGTAGCCGCGCAGGCAGTCGAAGGTGGCCTCGGGCGGCAAGTCACCCAAGCCGTTCTCGAACGGGTAGTTGACCCAGCGCTGGCCGTAGCGGATCCGCGTGTGGCGCTCGACCGAGGTGAAGCGCTCGCGGCCGCCGCTTTGGGCGATGATCCACTCGAGGGCGGGCTTGTCCTTCGAGTACAGGATGTGGCCGCCGGAGATGTCGTAGGTGTAACCGTCGACCGTCTTGGAACGGCACAAACCGCCAGCGACAGGGGCTGCTTCGTAAAGGGTCAAGTCGTCAGCGGGAATGCCGCCTTCGACCAAGAAGCGAGCAAGGGATAGGCCGGAGACGCCGGCGCCGAGGATGGCGATCTTCACTGGAGTCTGGGGGCTTTGTCTTGGGGCCCACGGCGGGGCCGCGAGCGCCACAAGGATAGCCGCAGTTCAGCGGGAACGCACGATGTGGCTTGGATCCAGACCCAAACGCTGCAGAGTGGGTTGCATCTCGGCCAACCAGCGCCGGCCGTCTTCTACATAGCCGGCGGTCGGTTGTACTGCGGGTGCGTGGCGTGCAAAGCAGCGGTTGAAGCCCTCCATGGCGAGTTCGCGTGCGTACTTGGCACGGCACGAAGCCAAAGCAACGGGCAAGGACAGGCTCTCGGCCCGCTCGACACAACGGATCAGGGCGCGGCGCCCGTGGTCATCGTCCAAACGATAGAGCGCATCCGAGCTGGTTTCGCGCAGCACGGTGACTTGCACATCGGGGCTGACTGCAGCCAGCAGACCGGCATAGCGCGAACGCGCACCTTGGCGGTCGATGGTGAGCGCGAGTCCTTCGTAGGCGTGCGCATACCAAAGCAGTTGGATGAGAGCCAAGACCTCTTCCCACAGCGTGGCGCTCTTGCTGTCGGTGCGCGCATAAGAAGCATTGAGCTCGCGCGCCGTCATGGTGCGCACACCTTGGGCGACCAAGGTGAGGCTTTGTTGTGCAGCGCAGGCACGCAAGCGCGTGGCCAGCAGGTGCTGGGCTTCGGCATCGTCGGTGCCGCACAGCGAGTGGGGCGTGTCCGACCACCAGTACTCTTCGGCGAGAGCCTCGTTCCAACGCACACCGGCGGCCTGACGGAACCACTCGTTGCCGGTGGAAGGCTGCGCGGGCGTGTCAAGTAGACCATACAAGTGGTCAAAGGCGCGCACGACGCGTTCCAGGCGCTGCGCACCGCGCGGTGTGCGCGTGTAGACCTCCTTCGAGTCGGCCACCGCGAGAGCATCCATGGCCGTGGGCACACGCGAGACGGCGGGTGCCAGTGTGGTCCACAGATCTTCCAAACAGGCCGGATTGTCGGCCCGAAACGCGGCCCAACCCAAAGTGAACGGGCCGAGTAGCGGGCCTAGGCCTGCCTCATCGATGCCTGCGACGATGTGTGGTGTGAAGGGGGCGCGCTGCGCAGGCGCGAAGAGCCCTTCATCATCCGGTGTGCTGCGACGCGCCACAGGTCAGCTGTTCAAGCGTGCATCCGGCAACGGATCGCGACGATCGCGACAGCGCCACAGCATCACAAGCGCAAAGGTGCCGACGACGAGCGACACCAGTTGGGAGGTGGAGATCGAGTTGCCGAACCATAGTCCGCGCACCGAGTCACCGCGCAGCATCTCCACACCAAAACGCAGCACGCTGTAGCTCAACAGCACGACGAGCGAGACTTGTCCAGCGTACTTGCGGTGCTTCAACATCTGCCAGCCGATGAAAGCCACGAGCAACGCCTTGAGGCTCATCAAAGGTTGCGTGGCCCACAGCTGCAGACCTGCGTTTTGCAGGCCGAAGAGGCTCTCCTCGGGTAGCGGATCGGGCACGCGCAGCGTGATGGGGAAGGGCAGCCAGCTCCAGCCTTCCGGCACGACCTTGCCGTGGTCGTCGCCCACGAGCAAGCAGCCCACACGACCAATCGCTTGGCCCACAAAGCCGGCGACGAGTCCCAGGTCCAGTGCATGCACTGGTGCAACGCCTAGCTGCCACGCGCGGAACATGCCGAAGCCGATCGCCCCGAGCATGCCGCCATACATCACCAAGCCACCTTGCCAGACATAGAAGATCGAGAGTGGATCCTCGAGGAAGCCCTGCCCGACTTGCGAACCCTGCAGGGTCTCGACCACCACATACATCAAGCGCGCGCCGAGGATGACACCAATCACGATCCAACTGGTGATCGAGGCATAGCGCTGCGGGTCACCTTTGGGGTCGTGACCGTAG
>Ga0255099_1000861_pt1 | contig 11254 bp, 9 predicted proteins | sample Colum_Colum_RepA_2_FD_188451 | JGI IMG/M metagenome (GOLD analysis project Ga0255099, IMG submission 188451) | Freshwater microbial communities from Columbia River, Oregon, United States - Colum_Colum_RepA_8d | ecosystem: Environmental > Aquatic > Freshwater > River | place: USA: Oregon...
GAAACGAAACGAAACGAAACGAAACGAAACGAAACGAAACGAAACGAAACGAAAAAACGAAACAAGACAAAACGAAACAAGTAGTGCAAGACAACAGCAAAAAACTGCTTATTCATGGAAGTTTTTTGCATTTTTCAATCAGAGGAGAGGTTATGAAAGTCACCCTGAAAAGTAAACTGCCTTCGGTGTTCGCCTTATTTTCTGCACTGTTTCTAAGTGCATCTGCACTGGCCCACCATTCATTGGTTGGTGAGTTTGATACCACAGTGGACATCGAAGTGCGCGGTGCAATCACCAAGGTGGAATGGACCAACCCGCACATCTGGATCTACCTCGATGTCACTGCTGCCAGTGGTGCAGTAGAAAAATGGGAATGCGAAATGGGTTCGCCCAACCAGTTGATCCGTCAGGGCTGGAAGAAAGAAGATCTGCCGATCGGCACTATCATTCGCGCCGATGCCAACCCTGCCCGCGAAGGTGAGCACATCTGCAGCACCAGAAGAATCACGCTGGACGATGGCACGCCGGTGTTCAGCCGCGGCGCCAACTGATACCACCCAACAGTGACAAGCCATCAATAAAAACAGGCAAGACAATGAATCTGACAAAACATCTTGTATCCACCTGCTCGGCGATGTTGCTGGCAGCTGGTATGGCGCAGCTGGCATTTGCACAGGCTGCCGGCGACATTCCGCGCACTGCGAGCGGCAAGCCTGATTTCAACGGCGTGTGGGAATTCCCCTACGTGGCTGACATGGCCGGCAAAGGCAATGGCCGGAACCAGATAGGTGCCGGCGATCTGCCGTTTACTGCGGCCGGCAAACTCAATTTCGACCGCTACGACTCTGCAGCCGGTGATTACACAGGAGCCTGCCTGCCCTTCGGCCACGTGCGCTCGATGAACTCGCCCAATCCGGTACAGTTCTTCCAGACCGATACGGCCTTTGCCTACCTGTTCGAAGTGAACACCTGGCACCATTCGTTCGCGATTGGTGGTACCGACAACACTGCCGATCTGCCGTCCTCCTGGTATGGCAATTCGCATGGAGTCTGGGAAGGCGACACCCTGGTTGTCACCACAGGCAACTACAACGGCAAAACCAGACTGGACACTATTGGCCATCCGCACAGCCACAAGCTGACGGTTACCGAAAAGTTCACCATGCGTGATGCCAATTCGATGGACTACGAAGTCACCATCAACGATCCGATCTACTACTCGGCACCGTGGAGCAACAAGCGCATATTCACACGCATGAAAGACGGTATTGGTTTGCTGGAATACTCCTGCGAAGAAAATAATCGTGGTTTGTGGGAAGGCAGGTTGCAGTTGCCTGATTACGAGAACTGGCATACCTACGAAGTAGAGGAGTAACCGGTTTCGCTGGAATCTGCAAAAGGGCGCCAATCGGCGCCCTTTTTTTGTGAACGTTTACCGCTGCAACGGTACACTGTTGCCAATGAAAACAAGTTGTCTCGGCTGGCTCCAACGTGTGTGCAGGCCAGCAAGAGGAATACCGCTCCATGGCAAGCGTTGAAAACGGCACGCCCACAGAGAAAGATGACCACCTGATCGTTGCGCTGAAGCCGCGCGAAGCTGAATCTCCACAGAATTCGGGAGGCTTCACACCGGGTGCTCATTCGATTGTGCGTGATTTGCAGCAGCTCAATCAGGGCTTCTGGTCTTCACGGCACGGCAAGCCCATTGTTCTGCTGCTGAGTGCAGTAGTGGTGGTGATCGTCATCAACATGTTCGGCCAGGTCTGGCTGAATCGCTGGAATGGCGCCTTTTTCGATGCCATTGAATTACGTGATACCGGCGAAATAGGCCGTCAGCTGGTCAGGTTCATCTACATCGTGGGAATCATGCTGGTGCTGGTAGTGGCGCAAACCTGGCTGCATGAAACCACCAAGCTGCGTGTGCGTGAATGGCTGACCCAGCACTTGTTTGACGCCTGGCTGGTGGGTGGCAGGCCTTACCTCCTCGGCGCCAGCGGCACCACCGGCGCCAATCCAGACCAGCGTATGCAGGAAGATGCCCGCCACCTCAGCGAGCTTTCCACCAATCTTGGCATTGGCTTCGCGCACCAGTTCCTGTTGCTTACGACGTTCATTGGTGTTTTGTGGCAGTTGTCGAGCGATGTGGTGTTCGACATCGCCGGCATTCATGTCGATGTTCCGGGTTACATGGTGTGGTGCGCCGTGATTTATGCGTTGGTGGGATCGCTGATGACTTGGGCAGTGGGTCGTCGACTGATTGGCCTCAATGCGGCACGTTATGCCCGCGAAGCGGAGCTGCGCTATAACCTCGTCAGAGTCAGCGAACGCGCCGAAGCAGTTGCGCTGTATCGGGGTGAGGCAGGGGAGCGCCGCAATCTTGATGTGGCGCTGGCGAATGTGCTGTCAACCACGCGGGAATTGATTTTTGCCCTTGCGCGTCTCACCTGGATCACATCGGGTTATGGCTGGCTCGCCATCGTGTTGCCGGTGATTGTGGCAATGCCTGGCTATCTGCAGGGCCAGCTTACTCTTGGCGGTCTGATGGTGGTGATCGGCGCTTTCAACCAGGTTCAGCAAGCGCTGCGATGGTTTGTCGACAACACTGCTGCAATCGCCGACTGGCGCGCAACTTTGTATCGTGTGGCCGTATTCGATCGCTCGCTGCGCCGGATTGAGGAATGTGACACCTGCATCGACCAGATCCAGTTGCGCAGTCATCCGCAGGGGCATCTGGTGTTCGAGAATGTCACTATTCTCACTGCTTTCGGCAAGGTGGTGATTGCCAAGGCCAACGAAGAAATCAAACCCGGTGAGCGCGTGCTCATCGTGGGTGATTCCGGTGCCGGCAAGAGCACGCTGTTACGTGCGGTGTCGGGACTGTGGCCCTGGGGGAACGGCCGCATCCTGCTGCCACCCCGCTCATCGATGATGTTCATGCCGCAATATCCGTATCTGCCACTGGGCTCCTTGCGGCTTGCAGCCTGCTACCCCGACACGCCGCAAAAATACACTGACCAACAGGTGAAGGCAGCGTTTCAACGCGTGGGTCTGAAGGATCTGATTCCGTCACTTGATGTGGAAGAGCGTTGGGATCGCGTGCTGTCACAAGGTCAGCAGCAGTTGTTGGCGTTTGCCCGTTTGTTGTTGCACAAGCCCGCCTGGGTATTCCTGGATGAGGCTACCAGCGCGCTCGACCTCGACAACCAGTCCAGTGTGATGGCGATGTTCGATCACGAAATGAAGGGGGTTACCGTCATCAGTATCGGTCACCGGCCCAGTCTGGAAAAATTCCACACGCGCCATTTGCAGCTCAAGTTGACGCCGGAAGGTTCGCAGTTGAGCCGGCGTGTACTGCAGCCCGATACCCCGCCAGAACAGCCAAAGACGCCAGTTCAGGCGTGGCTCAAGGGCGCTTTCGATAAATTGTCGGGCATCATCACCGGAGCGACCGACAGCAACAAGTGAGCACCAGCAAGCACCAGCAAGCACCAGGATAGCCGCATGAGAAAAGAATCTGATCCATTTATCCAACAACTCCTGGCGCGCATGACGCTTGAGCAGAAAGTCGGTCAGCTCAATCACCCCAATGCCAGCAGTGGCGATACCACCGGGGCTGGTACTGCGGTGGACAACATTGAGCAACGCATCGCGCGTGGCGAAGTGGGCTTTCTCGCTGGTGGCGCCGAGCCCGCGCAGTTGCGGGCGTGGCAACAGATCGCTGTTGAACAATCTGACTGCGGCATTCCGCTGATGTTTACCGTGGATGTCATTCACGGCCATCGCACCATTTTTCCGTTGCCGATAGCGTTGGCGGGCAGCTTTGATGCTGACTTGATCCGCGACACGGCTCGCGTGGCTGCGCTTGAAGCCTCCAGCGAGGGCGTAACCTTGACGTGGGCGCCTATGCTGGATATTTCGCGCGATGCCCGCTGGGGCCGCTGCGCAGAAAGCCCGGGTGAAGATCCTGTGCTTGGCAGTATGTATGCACGCGCCATGGTTGAGGGTTTCCAGGGCAGTGACCCGTCGCAGCCTGGTCAATTGCTGAGTTGCGCCAAGCATTTCGCGGCTTATGGCTTTGCCGATGGTGGTCGCGATTACAACGCCGTTGATATGACGCCGTACCGCTTGCACAACGTGGTGCTGCCGCCGTTTGAAGCCGCAGTGCAGGCCGGTGTTGCCGCGATCATGGTTGGGTTCCACGATCTCGCAGGGATTCCATGCACCGCTCATCGCGACCTGCTTGATGGTTTGTTGCGGCAAACCTGGGGCTTCGATGGACTGCTGGTATCTGATTACACCGCCATCATGGAGTTGATCAACCATGGTGTTGCTGCCGATCTCGAACACGCTGCGCTGCTGGCCTTCAACGCCGGCGTCGACATCGATCTCATCAGTGAGGCCTATCGTAAACATCTGCCTGCGCTGGTGCGCAGTGGCCGCGTCAGTATGCATGCCATTGATGCCGCCTGTCGGCGGGTGCTGCAGGCGAAACAGAAGCTCGGATTATTCGACAATCCCTATCGTGGACTCGATGACTCCCGGCATGCACGGGCTCCGCTCAGCGCTGCCCATCGCCAACTTGCGCGCAAGGCTGCCGCTCAATCAAGTGTGTTGCTGAAGAATGACGGCGTATTGCCGCTGGCCACCAATACCCGCATCGCCTTGATCGGTCCGCTGGCCGCCAACCGGGAAAACCTGCAAGGCACGTGGGCCGTTGCCGCCCGCAGCGCCGACAGCATCACGGTGTTGGAAGGCCTGCAGGCAGCACAGCATCGGGTGGACTACGCACTTGGCGCCAACCTCGTGGATGACGTCAATATGGCGGCACGCGTCAATGTGTTTGGACCGAGCTTTGTCATGGATCCACGCAGTGCGGATCAATTGATTGCAGAAGCAGTGGCCGTTGCTGAACGCGCCGAGGTGATAGTGGCATGCGTCGGCGAAGCCAAAGAACACACGGGCGAATCATCAACACGTACAGACATTACGTTACCGGCGAGCCAGCGTCGTCTGCTGTCAGCCTTGCATGCAGTGGGCAAACCCCTGGTTATTGTGACGATGAGTGGGCGGCCGCTGGTGCTCGAATGGGAACACGCGCACGCCAATGCCATGCTGCATACATGGTTCGGTGGCAGCGAAACCGGCTCCGCCATAGCTGATCTGTTGTTCGGTGTGGTCAACCCATCGGCGCGGGTGACAATGAGTTTTCCGCGTGATTCAGGCCAATGCCCGGTGTATTACGCCGAGGCGCCGACTGGTCGCCCGCGGGATCGCATCGGTGTTGATGTCGGCGGTGACAGTGAAGTGGACGCACAAGGTCGCCACGTGTTCCGCAAGTTCACCACGGCGTGTCGCATCGAAGGTGCCCACACACCGCTGTATGCGTTTGGCCATGGATTGAGCTACACACGCTTTGACTATTCTGATCTGGGTGTGAACAAGACTGCATTGAGCGGCATGCAGGATGTACTGCGAGTGAGTGTCACCTTGCGCAATGCCGGATCGCGCGCAGGTACCGAAGTGGTGCAGCTCTACATTACCGATCCGGTCGCCGGTCGTTCACGACCACTGCTGGAGTTGAAAGACTTCCGTCGGGTGGCGCTGCCTGCCGGCGAAGCACAGACAGTGCAGTTTGAACTGACCACTGCTGCCTTGCGCTATTTCCTTGGCACATCACTGACGCAGCCTGATGCGGTGTTTGAGCCCGGCAGCTTCATTATTCATGTTGGCAGCAGCTCGGTTGCGACGCAGTCGATCGCCATCGACTGGCAGGTGGCATAAGTCATGTCCATTACAACGCGCGCACTGTCGGAACAACTGGGGCAGGCACACAGTGCTGCCGATGCTGCCATGCTCGATCTGGTGCAGTCCGGCACGCTGGCGTACTTCTGGCATTTTGCGCACCCGGTCAGCGGCATGGCGCGAGAGCGCAGCAATCCGGCCGGTTATGACTATCTGGAAACCGTCACCACTGGCGGTACCGGCTTCGGCATCATGGCGCTGCTGGCAGCGAGTGAGCGTGGTTTTCTTACCCGCCAGCAGGTGCGCCAGCGCATAACCCGCATCGTTGCGTTTCTTGGCAAAGCCGAACGCCATCATGGTGTGTTCAGTCACTTTCTGCATGGCAGCACCGGCAAGACAATTCCATTCTCGCCACTTGATGACGGTGGAGATCTGGTGGAGACCGCGTTCCTGATGATGGGCCTGCTTTGCGCCCGCGAATACTTTGCCCGCAATCAACCATCAGAGAATTGTTTGCGTGCCGATATAAATGCGTTATGGCATGCCGTTGAATGGAGCTGGCATGCGCGTCCTGATCGCGATGCTTTGCTGTGGCACTGGAGTCCACAGCACCAGTGGGCGATGAACCATGCCATCACTGGCTGGAATGAAGCCTTGGTTGTCTATGTGCTGGCGTGTGCGTCGCCTACGCATGCCGTGGCCCCTGAGCGTTACCATCAAGGCTGGACGGCGAGCCCGCATTTCCGCAACGGCAACCAGTACCACGGCATTGAGTTGCCGCTGGGGCCGCCTTCTGGTGGTCCGCTGTTTTTCTCGCATTATTCGTTCATGGGACTTGATCCGCGGGGCTTGGTCGATCGTTACGCCGATTACTTTGAGCAGAATCGCGCTCACACCTTGATCAATCGCGCGCACTGTCTGCAAAACCCGCACGCTTATGCCGGCTACGGTGAAGATTGCTGGGGGCTGACTGCCAGCGACAGCGAACACGGCTACTCGGCACACGCGCCCGACAATGATTTGGGCATCATCACGCCGACTGCAGCCATTGCGGCCATGCCCTATGCGCCGGCCGAATCACTGCAGGCTTTGCGGCATTTTCTCTTCAAGCGCGGCAGTGATTTGTGGACTCCGCTGGGTTTCCGCGATGCCTTCAGTCCTGCTACCGGTTGGGTGGCAGCAGCACAGCTGGCGATTGATCAGGGTCCCATCATGGTGATGATCGAAAACTATCGGTCGGGCTTGTTGTGGTCATTGTTCATGCGAGTGCCGGAAGTGCAGGCATCGCTCAACAGTCTCGGGTTCGAGAGTCCCAAGCTGCAGGACTCCCGCTAGTTGCTGCCACATTCAGGGTGCGACGGCTGCAACTGCCTCGATCTCGACGTACATGCCAGGCCGTCCCAGTGCGGCCACCTGGATGGTCGAGCGGGTAGGACGGTTGGGCTGCTCGGCAGTACCAAAGAAGGTACGGAACACCTCGTTCATGGCGGCCGAATCCATTCGTCCTTCGAGTTCCGGTACGCCGACAAGGAATACCGTCATCTTGACCACATCGCCCATATCCATACCGAGGTCGGTGAGCTGTGTCTTGATTCTGGTGAGTACAGACAGTGTTTGCTGTCGCGTATCACCGAGGTTTTCGGGAACGGCAGGGTCAAGTGGAGCCGGGGTCGTGCCTGACAGGAAAACGATTTTGCTGCCCTCGGCAATCGAGGCCGTACTGGCGATAACTGCAGTCGGGCTGTTGTAGGTTCGTTCAACTGCCTGCCCGGCTTCCTGTGCGACGGCGCAGCCAATAGAGGTCAGTAACGCTAACGGAAGGACGGCCAAAGTAAAAATCTTGTGTATGTAAGTGGCTCCTGTTGCTGAAGTTGAAATAACAAGTTGATGGTGTTGAGGGGGGCTCCCGTAATCCGTTGTGCACGAAGTTACAGCGACGATGGATAGTAGTACCCATCATTGAGGTACGGGAAGTACAAAGCCGCGACTTTGCCGGAGCAGGGCTTTATGCTTGTTCCCATTTCCGCTTCGAGATGTATCCATGGCTTCCGGTCTTTCTGCACTGCTCGACGATATTGCAACCATCGCCAAGGTGGCCGCGGCTTCCATTGACGATATTGGTGCCGCCACCACCAAGGCAGGCGCCAAGGCGGCTGGTGTCGTGATCGACGATGCCGCTGTCACGCCGCGCTACGTCACCGGTTTTACGCCTGATCGTGAGCTGCCGGTGATTGCCAGAATTGCCCGCGGCTCGCTGTTCAACAAGCTCGTCATTATTCTGCCGGTTGCGTTGCTGCTGAGTTACTTTCTGCCGTGGGCGATCACACCGATACTCATGCTGGGTGGCAGTTATCTCTGTTTTGAAGGAGGCGAAAAGGTGCTGGAAGCGTTCGGCCCCCATGCGGAAACGCTGGCCGAGGAAGTGGCAGTACTCACCAGTGCCGAACATGAAAAGACCATGGTGGCCGGTGCGGTGCGTACCGATTTCATTCTCTCGACAGAAATCATGGTGATCGCGCTGCAGGAGGTAAGTGATCTGGGCTTCGCCATGCAGGCAGCAACACTGTTCGTGGTGGCGATTGTAATCACCCTAGGCGTTTACGGTGTGGTGGGCCTGATCGTGAAGATGGATGACGTGGGATTGCATCTGGCAACGAAGCCGGCCGCTCTGCTGCAGGGCGCCGGCAGAATGTTGGTACTGGGGATGCCCAAACTGCTTGCTGCCCTTTCCACCATCGGCATAGCGGCCATGCTGTGGGTTGGCGGGCAGATCATCCTGCATGGTGTGAACATCCATGCTGCCGAAATGGTGGGCCTGCACGGCGGAGCACTGGCGTGGATTGTCGATGCTGCCCTGTCGGGTCTGTTCGGATTGGTGTTGGGTGGTGTGATTGCACTGCTGCACCATAAATGGGCGGCGCGCAAAAAGCCGCAGTGATTGAAGGCCCCGTGTTACCGTATTTTTTTGCAGGAGATCAACATGATGCTTAAGCGATTGAACATTGTGACGAGCTGCTGTGCGGCAGGCGTGATTGCACTCTGGTGCGTGGTGCCAGGCAGCCGCGTTGCAGCGCAGGCCACTGCAGACGATCCGGTCAAGGTACTGGTCGGGCGCCTGGACCTCGACAAGTACAAGGCCACCATTAAGGCACTGACGCTGTTTGGGGATCGACTGCAGGGGACCGATCGCAACAAGGCAGCCATCGAGTGGATCGCTGAGACCCTGAAGAGTTATGGCTGTACGCCGGAACGCCTCCAATACACCTATGCGCCAGCAGCGCCGGCACAACCTGCTACCCCTGCTGCCGCGCCACCATCGCTGCAGATTGCCAGTGGCGAAGTGCGCACGGGTGTCGGTGGTTCGCGTCAGCGCGGGATGACATCAGCCACCACTGGTAGAGGACCTGACAATACCAATCTTGCTGCCCAACCCGATGCAGCGCTGAGGGAATTGAATGCGCAATCAGTGCCGCCGGGTCCACGGGAAGAGGTCTACTGCACCAAAGTCGGCACCGGGCATCCCGAAGAAATGTACATAGTCGGCGCCCATATGGACGGCCGCGGCTTGGGTGAGGCAGCGGACGACAATGGCTCCGGTACTGCGCTGGTAATGGAGCTGTCGCGCATATTCAGCGACCCGGCGGTGCAAACCGATCGATCGATTCGCTTTGTACTTTGGAACAACGAAGAGGGTGGCCTTGCCGGTTCGCGCGCTTACGTCGATCAGCGAGTGTCGCTGCAGGGGAAGGAGGAGCCGGCCGGTTCCGGTCGTTACCCTGAGCCAAAATGGCTGGGGATGATCCAGCACGACATGTTGTTGTGGGACCACGGCATGCCGCGCGCCGATGGCAGCTACAACCCGGAACAGCGCTCGGAGGCTGACGTCAATATCGAATTCCAGACCAATGCCAAGCTGGCAGACGAGGCAATGAAACTGGCATTCCGGTTTCGCGATGCCAACGAGAAATACGCCACGGATTATCCGGCAGCCGTCGGTCACCACATGACCAACACCGATTCGACACCCTTCATGGATCACGTTGCGTCGATCAGTCTGCGCGAGAACGAAAGAGGCATGCAGATCGGTGCCGGCTGGAACCCGCACTATCACCAGCCGACGGATTTGTACTCCTCCTACTCGGACAAGGATTTCCGGCTTGGACTGAATGCGGCGCAGACAACGCTGGGCGGCGTTGCGCAATTGGCCGGTGTTTCCCTGAAGGACTGACGACTTGCAAGCGCACCCCCAAACGACTTCATCACCGCTTGACACCACGGACTGGCTGGCAGCACAGCTCGATTCTCCCCTTCTGCGTGTTTTCGACTGCTCGATCGTGCGGCAGGACAACCCTGATGGCGAACGGCGTGGGAGCAACAAACTGCGTAGTGCTTTATGACAGCGGCAACCATGCTTGCGCGGCACGCGTCTGGTGGATGCTGCGGCTATGTGGCTTTGACAACTGTTTCGTGCTCGATGGCGGCTGGCGTAAATGGTGCAAGGAAGGGCGTGCGGTCAGCAGTGAACCGACTTGCTGGCCGCCAGGCAGTTTTCCGATCCGGCCCCGGCCGCATTTGCTGGCTGACAAACAACAGGTGCAGGCAGCGCTGGGCGACAACAAGACCTTGCTGTTACACGCTTTGCCGCCGCCCGTATTCAGTGGAGCACTCAAGGTATTTGCCCGTGCCGGCCGTATCCCCGGCAGCAGGAATGTCTTCTGCGATTGGCTGATCGACACTGCGAACGGGGCATATCTGAACCAGGACAGTCTGCGTGATGTGTTCGGTCCCAGTGGAGCCTTGAACGCCCCGCAGGTGATTACCTACTGCGGTGGCGGTATCGCTGCGAGCAGTGTCGCGCTGGCACTGGTGATGCTGGGCTGTGACAACGTCGCGCTCTATGACGGTTCGTTGGCAGAGTGGACCGCTGATCCGGCGCTGCCGATGGAAACTGATTTTCCGCAGTAATTGGAGGCAGCATCAACCCTGGTCAAGAGCACGCTGCCGTAATCTGACTGTCGATATGAAAGCGGCATAATTCCAGCTCAGGTGTTGCGCCGAGCGTGGCGCTTTGGTCTCCCGGTCCACCTGTTCCGCCATGGCGCCATCTGCCGGAGTCATCCATTGCACCGTCGCCATCCATGCATCGCCGCGTGCGAGCCAGTCGGCAACATCGGCTGGATTGCCCGTTGCGCGACGAAAGCAGAAGGCAGCGGCCGCCAGTGTAGTCACGTACCAGGCGTTGCCGCCGAAATAGCGATCGGCCAATGAGCGCCCCAGTGCTGGCGCATGGCCTGCAGGCAGTGCGTGATTGAGTGGGAAGGCGTTGGTGAATGCCTGGGCCAGTATGTCCAGCGTTGCAACTGCGCGTTGATCGCACACGTTGTGCGATGTGCCGGGCAGATCGGCGTCGACAATGGCGAGCAGTATGGCCGAGTCGACGCGCTGTTCCGCGTCGGCTGCCGACGCAGGGGATTCTGGGCCAGCGTTGCTACTGCGCACTGCAGCAAGGACT
>Ga0255099_1000865_pt1 | contig 11228 bp, 11 predicted proteins | sample Colum_Colum_RepA_2_FD_188451 | JGI IMG/M metagenome (GOLD analysis project Ga0255099, IMG submission 188451) | Freshwater microbial communities from Columbia River, Oregon, United States - Colum_Colum_RepA_8d | ecosystem: Environmental > Aquatic > Freshwater > River | place: USA: Oregon...
ATGCTTCACTGCCGTTGCAACAAGGGCTGAACCCGGCATGGCGTGCTGCTATGGCGAACTTCGTCGACGCCCGTGGTGAAACCGCTGCTGGGTGACAAAGCCCAGTTGACCGAAAGCGAGTGGCACACGCTGGTGGCACGCCTTGGTGGTTACGAAGGCTGGCTGGCAACCAAAGCCGGTGCGGTTGTCGAGCCGCTCGGTGTTGAGCGCCTGCGCGCGCTGGCAGCCCTCGATGTGGAAAAGACCCTGGCTCCCTTGTTCGAGCTCGAATCTGCGCAGGCTGGTATCGCTACCGCCATTGCCTCGGTCGAGCGGCTGGCGCGCTATGTGCGCGACATGCATGCGCTGACGCAGAACTTCGTCAACTTCCAGCAGTTCTATCAGCGCAAGAGCCCGGCCATCTTCCAGGTGGGCACGCTCTATATTGATCAGCGCGCCGCCGAACTGTGCGTGCGGGTCAATGATGCCGGCAAGCACGGCACCATGGCGCCGCTGTCGCGCAACTATCTGGTTTACTGCGACTGCGTGCGCCGGCAGAGCGGTGAAAAAATGACGATCGCTGCCGCGCTGACCGACGGCGACGCCGACAACCTGATGGCTGGCCGCAACGGTATTTTCTACAGCCGTGACGGCCGCGACTGGGACGCCACCATCACCAAGATCGTCGAAAACCCGATCTCGCTGCGGCAGGCATTCTGGAGCCCCTACAAAAAACTGGTGCGCTTCATTGAAGACCAGGTGGCCAAGCGCGCCGCCGCCTCGGAAGCGGCGTCCGATACCATGCTGACCGGTGCCGTCGACAAGGCCGGCGCGGTAGTGAAAACCGGCGATGCCACCGCCGTGGCGCCGAAGAAATTCGATGTCGGCGTCGTTGCCGCTTTGGGCGTTGCCGTTGGCGGCATCACGGCCGCGCTGGGCGCCATCATGCAGTCATTTTTCGGGCGGGGCCTGTGGATGCCGCTCGGGCTGGTCGGTCTCTTGCTGTTGATCTCCGGCCCGTCGATGCTGATCGCATGGCTCAAGCTGCGCACCCGTAACATCGGGCCGCTGCTGGACGCCAACGGTTGGGCGGTCAACGCCAACGCCCGCATCAACGTACCATTCGGCGCCTCGCTGACTCGCATTGCCGCACTGCCGAAGGGCTCCAGCCTCGACCTGGTGGACCCGTTTGCCGAGAAGAGGCAGCCGTGGGGCCTGTGGCTGTTCGCGGTAGCGGTTATCGTGGCGGCCTGGTACCTGATTCCTCGCTGAGTCCGCTCCAATCCGGGGTCAGAGTAAGTCTCTACCGCTGCTCTTGGGAGCAAACCGTAGTTGCTGCTTACTCTGACCCCGTGCAGGTAGCTCGACCCCGCCTTCTGGGGTACATTCACCCCCCTGTCCGACCCTACTCTCGCCAGCATTACTGACCGCCTTCACATGTCCGAACCTGCTCTCTCCGACAAAATCACCGCCTTGAAGGTCCCGCCGCATTCGATCGAAGCCGAACAGGCGGTGCTGGCCGCGCTGATGCTCGACAACTCGCGCTGGGACGCTGTCAGTGAAGTGCTGTTGCCGGGCGATTTCTACCGCAAGGAACACCGCCTCATCTATCAGGCGATGCAGCAGCAGACGCTCGTCCAATTGATGTCATCACGCTGAGCGAAGCGCTGCGTTCCGCCAACCTGCTGACGGAAGCCGGTGGCGTCGACTACCTCGGCGAGCTGCTCGGCAGCAACCAGAGCGCCGCCAACATCGTCGCCTACGCCGGCATCATCAAGGAGCGCGCAGTACTGCGGCACCTGATCTCGGTGGGCCACGGCATTGCCGACAGCGGCTACAACCCCGATGGCCGCGACAGCATCGCCCTGCTCGATGCCGCTGAACAGGCGGTGTTCCGCATTGCGGACGACCGCCCGCGCGACGGTGGCCCACAAGCGCTCAAACCGATTCTGAAGTCGGCTGTCGAACGCATCGAAAAACTGTTCGACGCCAAGGGCAACATCACCGGCGTCAGCACCGGCTTCAAGGATCTCGACGAAATGACCAGCGGCCTGCAGCAGTCCGATCTCGTCATCGTGGCGGGAAGGCCGTCGATGGGAAAAACCACCTTCGCGATGAACATGGTCGAAACCGCCGTGCTGCACAATGACAAACCGGTGCTGGTGTTCAGTCTGGAAATGCCGGCCGACAGTCTGGTGATTCGTATGCTGTCGTCGATCGGTCGTATCGACCAGACTCGCATGCGCAATGGCAAGCTGGAAGACGAAGACTGGGACAAGCTCAGTACAGCCATGACCAAGCTGCGTGGTCGGCCGCTGTTCATTGACGACACCTCCGGCCTGTCGCCCAGCGAAATGCGTTCACGCGCGCGCCGCATTGCGCGCGAACACGGCCAGCTTGGCCTGATCATGGTCGACTATTTACAGCTGATGCAGATAAAGGGCAGCAATGAAAACCGCACCGGCGAGATTTCGGAAATTTCGCGCTCGCTGAAGTTGATGGCGCGCGAATTCAACTGCCCGGTGGTGGCGCTGTCGCAGCTGAATCGCAGCCTTGAACAGCGACCGAACAAACGGCCGGTGATGAGTGACTTGCGTGAATCCGGTGCTATTGAGCAGGACGCCGACATCATCATGTTCGTGTACCGCGACGAGGTGTACAACCCCGACAAGCCGGAAGTGAAAGGCGTGGCCGAGATCATCATCGGCAAACAACGTAACGGACCTATCGGCATGGTGAACCTCAGCTTCATCGGCAAGCACACCCGTTTCGAGAATTTCATGCCGATGAACGGCATGCAACCAAAAGGTGAGTGGGGCGAGTAGATGTCACATCGCGCCGTCGCCACCATCGACCGCAAGGCGCTGGCGCATAATCTGGCCGTAGCGCGTCGCCATGCGCCAGAGAGCAAGCTCGCCGCCATCATCAAGGCTGATGCCTATGGCCATGGGCTGGTGCCGTGCGCTGAAGCGCTGAACGACGCTGATTTGTTCGGCGTCACCACGGTGGACGAAGCCGAACAATTGCGGCGTGCCGGTACCAGCAAGAACATCCTGGTGATGCAAGGCTTTATCGACAAAGCCGATCTGCGCCGCATTGCCCACCACAATCTGCAATTGGTAGTACATCGCGCTGAAGATCTGGCAATGCTGGAAAATGAATTCTGCAAAATTGCCCCCACCAAACCGCTGACATTCTGGCTCAAAGTCGACACTGGCATGGGCCGCCTCGGAATCAAACCAACTGAAGTTGAGCGCGTGCATCTTGCTCTGCGGCGCCAACCCTGGTGCCATGATGTGGTAGTGATGACGCATCTCGCCAACGCCGCCACACCGCATTCTCCGCTCAACTCGCAGCAACTGCTGCAGTTTGCCCGCAGTTGCCAGCCGCTGACGGAGTTCGCGCCGGAAACCAGCATTGCCGCCTCCGCCGCAATGCTGAGTCTCGACAACGCCGGCGACTGGGCACGCCCCGGCATCATGCTGTACGGCAGCTCGCCGTTTGCATGGAGCGATAGCGAGCGCCGCCGCGACCAGTTCGATCTGCACAATGTGATGACACTGAAAGCCCAACTGATCAGCGTGCGGCAGCACGAGGCTGGCGACAGCATCGGCTACAACTCGCAGTTCATTTGTCCACGAGCAATGCGTGTTGGCATTGTCAGCATTGGTTATGCCGATGGTTATCCGGTGACGGCGGCCAATGGAACACCAGTGGTGGTGGGCACTACACGCACCGGCACCGTTGGCCGCGTGTCGATGGACATGCTGACGATAGATCTGACGCAATGCCCGCACGCACACGTTGGCGACCTGGTGACGCTGTGGGGCGACGCCTTGCCGGTTGATGAAGTGGCTGCCAGTCTCGGCATCATCTCCTACCAGTTACTGGCCGGCCTCGGCGGCCGGGTGTTGCGGGAATACTGTTGATCCAGAAACAGTGAATTACAAACAAAAAGGCGGCGAAACCTGGTTTCGCCAATAACACCAGCGCTGGCAAAGTTGGCCGGCATCACGAGGGGAATACAGATGGCTACACATTACGGCAAGACACTGGCGCTCGCCTGCGCCATGGCACTGCTCACCGCTTGCTCCGGCAGCGAAGACAGTGCTGCCACCACTGACACTGCTGCGCCCGCTGCCCCGGCCGCAGCAGCACCGGCAGCTCCACCGCCAATCGAAATTCCACCGGTGACCATGGCAGTGACCGCAAGCGATTCCAGCACCATTCCTGCCGACGCGCTCGCAAAACTGCGTGAAATCGGCGCCAAGAACGACACTGCCGGAACCGCCGCGCTGTATGCACCGTCCTTCCCTGCCGGCTTCCTCGACAGCTTCAATGTAGGTCGTGACCTTGCCTATGGCCCGGCCGAGCGCAACATCCTCGACGTGGTCGCGCCGAAAGACGCAAGCAATAGTCCCGTCATCATCTTCGTGCATGGCGGCGGCTTCGGTGGTGGTGGCAAGAATTCTGCCACTACGCCGTTCTACGACAACATCCCGTACTGGGTTGCATCGAAGGGTCTGGTTGGCGTCAACATCAACTACCGTTATGCACCGGCCACCCAATGGCCCGGTGGCATTGAAGACCTCAATGCAGTGATGGCGTGGGTGAAAACCACCATCGCCCAGTACGGCGGCGACCCGAACCGTGTTTTCTTCTGGGGCAAGAGCACCGGCGCCTCGCATGTGGCCGACTATCTCGCCGATCGCGTCAAACAAGGCAAAGCAAGCGAAGTCGCTGGCGCCATCTTCACCTCGGGTTCCTACGCACTGGGCGACACGCCGCTGTGGGCCAATTACTACGGTGACGACGTCAGCAAATATCCGGAACGCAACGCGCTGCCGAACCTGATCAACACCGATGCGCCGATCCTGGCGACCTACGCCGAGTTCGACGGCGACCAGTACAAGCAGCAGTTTGCCTTCCTTGCCAACGCGATGACCGCCGCCAGCAAGCCGATGGAAACGCTGTATCTGGAAAACCATTCGCACATGTCGGAAACCTACGCAGTCGGCTCCGCAGATGATTCCCTGACCGGCCCGGTGCTCGACTTTGTGTTGCGTCACAGCGGCGAGAGATAAGCAGTAAAACCATGGCCAAAACCAAAACCGCCTATGTCTGCAGCGAATGCGGCGCCGACCACAGCAAGTGGCAGGGCCAGTGCATTGCCTGTGGTGCGTGGAACACGCTGAAGGAATTCCACCTTGGCGCGTCGAAGGCACCGTCGGCGCCGCAGAATTTCAAGCGCGCCGGTTATACCGGCACCACCGCGGCGGTACAGACACTGGCGAGCATCAATCTGGAGGAGCAGCCACGCTTCTCCACCTCGATGGGTGAATTCGATCGCGTGCTCGGTGGCGGCATGGTGCCTGGCTCTGCCGTCTTGATAGGCGGCAGTCCCGGTGCCGGCAAGAGCACGCTGCTATTGCAGGTGATGTGTCAGCTGTCGCAACACATGGAAGCGCTGTATGTCACCGGCGAAGAATCGCTGCAGCAGGTGGGCATGCGCGCCAAAAGGCTCGGGCTGCCAACCGACAAACTAAAGATGCTGGCCGAAACCAACATCACTGAAATCACTGCCGTTGCCGAGCAACACAAACCCAAGGTAATCGTGATCGATTCCATTCAGGTGATGCACAGTGCCGATGTGCCCTCTGCTCCGGGCAGTGTGTCGCAAGTGCGTGAATGCGCAGCCTTTCTGATCCAGTACGCCAAGCAGACCGGCACCGCAATGTTCTTCGTTGGCCACGTAACAAAGGATGGCAACCTCGCCGGCCCTAAAGTGCTCGAACACATGATCGATTGTTTCCTGATGCTCGATGGCGATGACAATCGTTACCGCACCTTGCGCGGCCACAAGAACCGCTTCGGCGCTGTCAACGAACTCGGCATTTTTGCCATGACGGAAACCGGCTTGAAGGAAGTGAAGAATCCATCGGCCATATTCCTGGCCCGCACCGAGGAGATTTCTCCGGGCTCGCTGGTGACTGTTTTGTGGGAAGGCACACGGCCGTTGCTGGTAGAGATCCAGGCCTTGGTTGATGGCTCGCAGCTCGGCAATCCGCGCCGCATTGCAGTTGGTCTCGACCACAATCGCATGGCGATGTTGTTGGCGGTGCTACATCGCCACGGCGGTTTGTTCATGGCAGACCAGGACGTGTTCGTCAACGTGGTGGGCGGCGTCAAAGTCAACGAGACCAGTGCCGATCTCACGCTGTTGCTTGCCATCGTGTCGAGCTTCAAGGACAAAGTGTTGCCGCGAGAACTCGTGGTATTCGGTGAAGTCGGCCTCGCCGGCGAAATCCGTCCGGTACCAAGCGGGCAGGAACGTTTACAGGAAGCCGCCAAACACGGCTTTACTCGCGCCATCGTGCCGAAGGCCAATGCGCCGCGGCACAATATTGCCGGCATGCAGGTGATCGCCGTCAGCAAACTCAGCGAAGCACTTGGAGCCCTGTGGTGAGCATTTTTCGTAATCTTACGTTCTGGGTTTTGCTGGCAATCGTCGCTGGCGCATTCACCGGCTATCTGGATCCGGAGCTCGGTATAAAGTCGCGCATCCTCGGCGACACCTTCATCCAGATCATCAAGTGGTTCATTTCTCCGCTGATCTTCCTCACCATCACCTTCGGCATCGCCATGCTGGGTGATCTGAAAAAGGTCGGCCGCATCGGCTTCAAGGCGCTGATCTATTTTGAAGTGGTCACCACCTTTGCGCTGATTATCGGCGTGGCAGTAACAACCCTGCTGAATCCGGGTAGCGGCGTCACACCGCTGGAAGGTGATGTCAGCGACTACGTGCAGCGCGCCGAGGCGTTTTCCTGGCTCAGCGTGCTGAGTGAAAACGTCACACTGCAAGTACTGATCGTGTCGATTGTTTTCGGCACCATACTAAGCCTGCTGCCCGTCAAGCACGCGGTATTGCCGTGGCTCGGCAAGGCCATGCATTGGCTGTTCATATTGTTGCGCTGGGTTATGTTCCTGTCTCCGCTTGGCGCTTTCGGCGGCATGGCATTTGCGATCGGCCGCTACGGCATCGCGGTGATTCTGGCGCTCGGCAAACTGATGCTATGCGTGTATACCACCATGGCGCTGTTCGTGTTCGTGGTACTTTGGTGGATCTTGCGCCGCTGCGATGTGCAGCTGTGGTCATTTCTCAAGTACATCCGCAACGAACTGCTTATCGTACTCGGTACTTCTTCCAGTGAATCGGCGTTGCCGAGTCTGATGGAAAAACTTGAAAAGTTCGGTTGCAGCAGATCCGTCGTGGGCCTCGTGGTACCAGCCGGCTATTCGTTCAACCTCGACGGCACCACCATCTATCTCGCCATGGCCACGCTATTCCTCACCCAGGTTTACGACGTGACACTGTCATGGGAACAGATCGCCACGCTGGTGGCAGTACTGATGCTTACGTCAAAAGGCGCAGCCGGTGTCACCGGCTCCGGTTTTGTTGTTTTGGCTTCCACCATGGCAGCACTCAATGTGATTCCGCTCGAAGGCATTGCACTGTTGTTGGGCGTTGATCGCTTCATGTCGGAAGCGCGTGCGATCACCAACATCATCGGCAATGGGGTTGCAACCGTTTATCTGGCAAATCATGAAAAAGAATTTGACCGGGAGAAGATGAAGCTGGCACTCGCCGAGCGGTAAACTACCGGCATGACTTCATCGCTGATCCCCGAACGCCCACTGCTTATCTCACCGACTCTCGCCGCTACCATCGGGCTGGAAGAAGCGGTGCTGCTGCATGTGGTGAGCGAACTGTTACTGCAACACGCACCGCTGTATCGACAGGAGCGCCGCTTTGCTGCAATCACCGAAGACACCTTGATGGCTGCGCTGCCTTTCTGGAGCCTGGCAGACATCAAACGCGTGCAGCAGAGTCTGCAGGGACTTGGACTGTTGCTTGTGGAAGCAGTACCGGACGAAGAGCGCACCTGGCTGTTCGCAATCAATCAACCATTGTCTGCCGCGCGTCAGCGCGCTATTGCGACTGCGCATTCAGGCACCACTACAACTGTTGCACCGGCAGCTGCTGCGCCCAGAACCGGCAGCAACGCCGGGGTAGCCACCCGCCTGCCATCGCACTGGCAACCGGATGCAACGCTGTATCAGCAATGCGCGCAGCGCAACATCCCGCGCGATTTCATCGACCGCGAACTTACTACCTTCGTGCTGTATCAGCGGGATCGCGGCAAGACTGAATATTCCTGGCAGCGCGCCTTCCTCACCTGGGTTATCAGTGGCTGGGAGAAGCAACGCAGCGTGCAGCAGGCCAAGGTGCTGGAAGCGCCGATGTCGAACGAGTGGATGCCGAGCGACGATGCCGTCAGCATTCTTGAGCACGGTGGCATCAGTCTGGGATTCATTGAATCGGCGGTGCCGGAGTTTGTGTTGTACTGGCGCGAGAAAGGTACCGTAGGCAGCGAGTGGAACAGCCGCTTCATCGCCCATGTGCGCCGCCAATGGGAACGCTATACCCATACGCTCACCAACGACACCACGCCCCGGCCCATCCCGCGTGACTTCGCGCCCGACCCCGCCTGCTACGACGTACTCGGCATGGCCAATATCGATCCGGCCTTTGCGGAAGCGCAGGTGAGTGAGTTTGTGTTGTATTGGCAGGACCGCAATGAAATCCACCGCTCGTGGAACACCAAGTTCCTGCAGCATGTGAAGTTCAAGTGGGCACAGCAATCACAGGTGGGGCAGACACTGATGGCCCGCATCACCGATCGCAGCTGGGCGGATTAGCCGGCGCGACGTTGCTGGAAACTGACCCAGTGTTCCTCCATCTGGTGTGCCAGTGTCATCGGATCGAAGGGTTTGATGATGACAGCGAGCGCACCCAGACTGAGGTATTCCTCGATTTCCTTCTGCTGCCCCTTGGCTGTCATGAACAGCGCAAGAGGGTCCTGCAGATCGAGGACCTTGCCAAGCCCCTTCAGCGTGGCCGGGCCATCCTTCGCGGGCATCATCACGTCGAGCAACAGTACCTGCGGATCGACAGCCACGGCTTTTGCCATTGCCTGTTCGCCGCCTTCATAGCTGAGCACTTCCAGGTTGCCGACTTTCTCAAGTGCAACGCTCGTCACCATCCGTATCGAGGGATCGTCTTCGACGTGCAGAACGCGTTGCAGCATGGTCATCAACTTGTCTAGGATGAAGCATGGGATTTTCAGGCAAGGGCGATTATTGTAATTGTAGTGCAATACAGAATTTTGCCGTGCTGAGTCAGAATGGTGAAGTTGCCCACACCACTTCAGGAGCGAGGTTTGGCGGCCACCGAGGAAAAGAAGGCGCTGCTCACCCATGGTCAGGTGGAACTGCTTTTCAGTGCTGTTCCCGTCAGTGTGCTCGCCAATAGTGTCGGCGCACTGCTCGCCTATTTTGTCTTCATCGATCGCGTCAGTCCGCTGCGATTGCAGGCGTAGATAACGCTGCTGCTAACGGTTGCCGCAGGACGTCTCTGGCACTACTTTCGCTATAAAGCCGCCGCGCCCGGCCCGCAGGACATCTCCACCTGGCATCTGCAGTTCCGGCTTGGCAGCCAGATTCTGGCGGGTGTGGCCGGCAGTGCAGGTTTTATGTTGTTTGACTACGACGACATGATTTTCCAGCTGGTGCTGGCACTGATGATGGTATGCATCGCATCGTTTGCGATTACCACGATGTCACCCAGCCTTGAGCTCACAGTGACATTCCTGTTGCTGTTGTTGGGCCCGATCACCGTTTCGTTGCTCCTGAGCCACGCAGTCACCCATTCCTATGTGGAATGGATGCTGCCGATTACGCTGGTGATGTTGCTGCTCAGTTGCATACGCATCAACCGGAATACCGAGCGCAACATCATTCTCACCATTGAGGAGATGCAGCATGAAAAAGCCGTGCAGAATTTCCAACAACGGCTTGGTTTGTTTTTCCGCGAAACACCGTTGGCGGTGTTGGAGTGGGGTCAACGTGGCAATGTCGTGCAATGGAATCCAGCGGCCGAGAAGCTGTTCGGCTACGACCGCATGGAGGCCGAAGGTGAACAGCTGACAATGCTGGTGGCATCAACCCGCTCCCTGCGCCTGCTGGAAACGCTGTGGGATGATTTGGCGCAGACTCGCGCCAGCATGCAATTGGTGATGGAGAACCGCAGGAAAGATGCCACGCTGCGTTTGTGCGAATTGTTCAGTACGCCGCTTATCGACAGCAATGGTGGCGTTATCGGCGTCATCTGAATGGTACAAGACGTGATGCAGCGTGAAGAGAACGAACGCATACAGCAGGAGTTCATATCGATAGTCAGCCACGAACTGCGCACGCCGGTCACTGCCATCAAGGGCAGCCTGGGGCTGCTCAACAGCGGCCTGATGGATGACGACGCCGACAAGATTCGGGAGATGCAGCGGGTCGCCCTCAACAATACCAACCGGCTGCACTTGCTCATCAACGATATTCTGGATGTCGACAAACTTGAATCCGGCCGCATGGATTACCGCTTTGCCGACAACGATCTTGGCGCCCTGTTACAGCAAGCAGTCACCACCAACGAATCACTGGCACAGCAGTTCACCGTTGCGCTGGTGTTACGGCCGCCAGCCACGCCATTGATGGTATACATGGATCCCGACCGGATTTTCCAAGTATTCACCAACATACTCGCCACTGCGATCAAGTTCGCGCATCCAGGCTCAAGCGTTTCCATCTCATTGTCTTCGTCTGTCAACGCAGCGGTAGTGAGCGTGCACAACCTTGGCGAAGTGATTACCGAAACCGACCGCAACAAGCTGTTCACCAGGTTTTTCCAGCGGGATTCGTCTACAACCCGCGCCAAGGGAGGCACCGGGCGTGGACTTTATATCTGCCAGAAGATTCTCGAGAGACACCAGAGCCGGCTTGATTTCGTCTCCCAGAAGGATGCTGGTACTACCTTCTTTTTTTCGTTGCCCACCAAGGCACCCTGAACTGCGCAAGATCGGGGTCGTGCAAACAGCACCTGCAGGGTAAATTGCCGCCATGCCAAGCTCCGACTACGACCGCATCGCCTGCGCGATCACCTATCTCCAACACAATGTCACTGCGCAGCCCGCGGCATTTGCCGCGCTGCGTTTATCCACAACAACGATGACATCAGCGGGCCGCTTGCTGCGCTGAAAAAAACCTGGCCTTTGGCGATCTACCGCCGGCAAGACGACGTGGCGCAGTCTCTCGCCACTGTGATGGCCGCGCTGCCGACGAAAATTCCGCAGCCACCG
>Ga0255099_1000875_pt1 | contig 11171 bp, 8 predicted proteins | sample Colum_Colum_RepA_2_FD_188451 | JGI IMG/M metagenome (GOLD analysis project Ga0255099, IMG submission 188451) | Freshwater microbial communities from Columbia River, Oregon, United States - Colum_Colum_RepA_8d | ecosystem: Environmental > Aquatic > Freshwater > River | place: USA: Oregon...
CTCCCACGGGGGGCGTGCGGGGGACTTGCTGCTCCGACTGAGGCTGTCGTGGGCTTCGGGATGGAGTCGCGGCGTTGCCGTTATCAGGGTGTTCGTGGGAGCGGCATCGCCGCGACTCAGGTTGTGGTGGACTTGTTGCTGCTGTAGGCGATTCGGACTGCCAGCAAGCATTGCCGACGACCTCCTGCAGGCCCGGCGCGTGCGCCGCGATAATCCCGAGCGCACACGCCAAATCCATCGCGGACGACCGGCCGTCTACGTGAATGACCGGTCGATTAGGTCAGAACGCTCGCCGCGCTGCGACCACCTACTCGTCGGTGACGCAGCCTTCGGACGCCGACTTCACGGTCTTGATGAACTTGTACAGCGTGCCGCGCGTGGCCTTGTAGGGGGGCATCACCCAGCTCGCCTTGCGGCTCGCCAGTTCGGCATCGCTCAGGTTGACATCGATCCGGTTGGTCTCGGCATCAATGGTGATGACGTCGCCGTTCTGGATGAGCGCGATCGGCCCGCCCTGTTGGGCTTCCGGCACCACGTGGCCGACGATGAAGCCGTGCGAGCCGCCGGAGAAGCGGCCGTCGGTCAGCATGGCCACGTCGCTGCCCAGACCCGCGCCCATGATGGCGGAGGTGGGGGTGAGCATTTCGGGCATGCCGGGACCACCCTGCGGGCCTTCGTAGCGAATGACCACCACGTCGCCCTTGGCAATTTCATTGCGCTCGAGCGCGGCCAGCATCAGTTCTTCGGAGTCATACACCTTGGCCGGGCCCGAGAAGCGCAGGCCTTCCTTGCCGGTGATTTTGGCCACCGAGCCGCCGGGCGCCAGATTGCCTTTGAGGATGCGGATATGGCCGGATTCCTTGATCGGGTTCTCGATCGGCCGCAGCACCTGCTGGCCGGGGGTGAGGCCGGGCAGGTCGCGCAGGTTTTCTTCGATCGTCTTGCCGGTGCAGGTCAGGCACGAGCCGTCGATGAGGCCTTTTTCCAGCAGGTATTTCATCACCGCCGGAATACCGCCAATGCCCTGCACGTCTTCCATCACGTATTTGCCGCTGGGCTTGAGATCAGCAAGGAAGGGCACGCGGTCGCTGACGGCCTGGAAGTCGTCGATCGTCAATTCAACGTCGGCCGCGCGCGCCATCGCCAACAGGTGCAACACGGCGTTGGTCGAACCGCCCAGCACGGTCACCACCACCATCGCGTTTTCAAAGGCGGCGCGGGTCATGATGTCGCGCGGCTTGATGTCGCGTTCCAGCAGCAGCCGGATGGCTTCGCCGGCGCGTTTGCATTCTTCCTGCTTCAGCGGATCGACCGCCGGGGTGGAGGAGCTGTACGGCAGCGACAGGCCCATGGCCTCGATGGCGGAGGCCATGGTGTTGGCGGTGTACATGCCGCCACAGGCACCGGCGCCGGGGCAGGCGCTGCGCACAATCTCTTGCCGGCGGGTGTCGTCGATCGTGCCAGCTAGATAGGCGCCATAGCTTTGGAACGCGGAAATGATGTCCAGCGTCTCGCCGCGCGAGTGGCCGGGCTTGATGGTGCCGCCGTAAACCATGAGCGCCGGGCGATTGAGCCGGGCCATCGCCATCACGCAGCCGGGCATGTTCTTGTCGCAGCCGGGGATGGTGATGAGACCGTCGTACCACTGGCCGCCCATGATGGTTTCGATCGAGTCGGCGATGATTTCGCGCGATTGCAGCGAGTAGCTCATGCCGTCGGTGCCCATCGAAATGCCGTCGCTGACGCCAACGGTATTGAAGCGCATGCCGATCATGCCGGCCGCACTGACGCCGTGTTTGACCGAGTCGCCAAGGGTCAGCAGGTGCATATTGCAGGGATTGCCTTCAAACCAGACGCTGGCGATGCCGACCTGTGCCTTGGACATATCGGCCGGGGTGAGGCCGGTGGCGTAGAGCATGGCCTGGGACGCGCCCTGAGCCTTGGGTTCGGTGATACGGGCACTTTGCCGGTTGATCTTGTTGGCCATCGTCTGCTCCGGAGTTGGGTTTGCCGGGGCCGGCTACGGCCCAGGGCGGGGACGGCATGATAACCAGCAAGACCGGCCCCGTCGAAGCAGGCCGCATGTAGAATGCGGCCAATCCCGCCGTCCGGCGGCTTGTCTCTCACCTAACGCAGGCTTTGCTCACCATGTCCAAGTGGACGCCACCGGATCAGCAGCGTTTTGTCGGCTTCATGCGCGAGGCCTCGCCCTATCTGCGCGCCCACCGCGATCAGACCTTTGTGGTCTATCTGGGCGGCGACGCCATCGAGGCCGCCGGCTTCCCGTTGATTGTTCAGGACCTCGCGCTCCTGTGCGGGATTGGGGTGAAGCTGGTGCTGGTGCACGGCGCGCGGCCGCAGGTCGAGGCCCGGCTGCGTGAGGCCGGGGTGCCGACCCGGCTGGTGCGCGACCTGCGGGTGACCGATAGCGCCAGCCTGCGCGAAGTGCGCCACGCGGTGACCCATGTGCGCTACGCGCTGGAAGCGCAGTTTGCGCATATGACCGGGCCGCCGCAGGCCGGCGCGGAAGACCTGCGCATCGTCACCGGTAATTTTGTGACCGCGCAGCCGGTTGGCGTGATCGACGGGGTTGATCTGGAATTCACCGGCGAGACCCGCAAGCTCGACGTCATTTCGCTGCGCGGTCAGTTGAACCATGCCGACATCGTGCTGATGTCGCCGCTGGCGCATTCGCCGACCGGCGAATTGTTCAGCCTCAACGCGCTTGATTTAGCCACCGAAACCGCGATGGCGCTGGGCGCAAGCAAGCTGGTGCTCTACACCCCGCAGGCCGAGGTGGCCGACGCGCAGGGCAGCGTGCGGCGGCAGCTAACCGCGCATGAACTGCGCGCGCCGGACGCGATCAACGGACCGCCCGCCAACATCCTCGCCAGCGCGCTACGCGCCAGCGAAGGTGGGGTAGAGCGGGTGCATCTGGTCTCCAGCGCGCAGGACGGCGCGCTCTTGCTGGAACTCTTTACCCGCGACGGCGTGGGGACGCTGGTCAGCAGCGTGCCCTTCGATCAGCTGCGGCCGGCGACCATCAAGGATGTGGGCGGCATTCTGGGGCTCATCGAACCGCTGGAAGCCGAAGGTGTCCTGGTCAAACGTTCCCGCGAAAAACTCGAACGCGAAATCGACCGCTTTCTGGTGATGGTGCGCGATGGCGCGACGGTCGCCTGCGGCGCGGTCTATCCCTATCCCCCTGACGACATGGCCGAACTGGCGTGCATTGCGGTCGACCCGGACTATCGGCGTAGCGGCTACGGCGCGGTGCTGCTGGACGCTCTGGAGCGCGGCGCGGCCGCGGCCGGTATGAAGGAAGTGTTTGTGCTGACCACCCAGACCACGCACTGGTTTCAGGAGCGGGGCTATGGGCGCAGCGGCATCGAGGAACTGCCGATGGCGCGGCAGGCGCTGTACAACTATCAGCGGAACTCGGTGGTGTTGAAGAAGGCGGTACGCGAGGGCTAGTCGCGCACCGCCGGCCGCCTTAAGCCGGATCTGCCACCGGCAGTTCGGTTTCCACTTCCACGGCGATGTCGTCGTCGCGCACGCTGACCGCCACGTGACCGCCGTTGACCAGCTGGCCGAACAGCAGTTCTTCCGCCAGCGGCTTCTTGATTTTCTCGCGAATGAGCCGGGCCATCGGGCGCGCGCCCATCAGGCGGTCGTAGCCATGCTCGGCCAGCCAGGCGCGTGCTTCGGCAGCGACCTCGATGCTGACCTTCTTCGCGTCCAGCTGGCTTTCGAGTTCGATAATGAACTTGTCTACCACGTGGGCGATGGTCACCGGGTCGAGCGCGCTGAACTGAATGACCGCATCCAGCCGGTTGCGGAACTCGGGGCTGAACATCCGCTTGATTTCCTCGATGGCGTCGGTCGAGTGGTCCTGCTTCGAGAAGCCAATCGACGCGCGGCTGACACGGTCCGCGCCGGCATTGGTGGTCATCACCACAATGACGTTGCGGAAGTCGGTCTTGCGGCCATTGGCATCCGTCAGCGTGCCGTGGTCCATGACCTGCAACAGCACGTTGAAGACATCCGGGTGCGCCTTCTCGATTTCATCCAGCAAGAGCACGGCGTGCGGCTGCTTGTTGATCGCTTCGGTCAGCAAGCCGCCGGTGTCGTAACCCACATAGCCCGGCGGGGCGCCGATGAGGCGGGAGACGGTGTGCCGTTCCATGTACTCCGACATGTCGAAGCGCACCAGCTCGATGCCCAGCACGCGCGCCAGCTGGCGGGTGACTTCGGTCTTGCCGACGCCGGTCGGGCCGGCGAAGAGGAAGGAGCCGATGGGTTTTTCGGTTTGGCCGAGGCCAGAGCGGGCCATCTTGATGGCGGTTGCCAGCATCTCGATGGCTTCGTCCTGCCCGAACACCACCATTTTCAGGTTGCGCTCGAGGTGTTGCAGCACTTCGCGGTCGGAGGTCGACACGCTCTTCGGCGGGATGCGCGCGACCTTGGCCACGATTTCCTCGATCTCCGGCGCGCCAATGGTCTTCTTGCGCCGTGAGGGCGGGGCGAGGCGCTGGCGGGCACCGGCTTCGTCGATGATGTCGATGGCCTTGTCGGGCAGGTGACGGTCGTTGATGTAACGCGCCGTCAGTTCAGCCGCCGAGCGCAGCGCCTGATTGGTGTACTTCACTTCGTGATGCTCTTCGAAGCGCGACTTCAGGCCCTGCAAAATCTTGTAGGTTTCCTCGACCGAGGGCTCCGGCACGTCGATTTTCTGGAAGCGCCGCGCCAGCGCGCGGTCTTTCTCGAAAATCCCGCGGTATTCCTGGTAGGTCGTGGAGCCGATGCACTTAATCTCACCCGAGGCCAGCATGGGCTTGATGAGATTGGAGGCGTCCATCACGCCGCCCGAGGCCGCGCCGGCACCGATGATGGTGTGGATTTCGTCGATGAACAGCACCGCGCCGGGCTCTTTCTTCAGCGCGTTGATCACCGCCTTCAGGCGCTTCTCGAAGTCGCCGCGGTATTTGGTGCCGGCGAGCAGCGCGCCCATGTCCAGCGAGTAGATCGTGGCGGTGGACAGCACCTGCGGCACATCGCCGTCGACAATCTTCTTGGCCAGGCCTTCGGCGATGGCGGTCTTGCCGACGCCGGCTTCGCCGACGTACAGCGGGTTGTTCTTGCGGCGACGGCAGAGGATCTGCACCGTGCGTTCGACTTCTTCCTGCCGGCCGATCAGCGGGTCGATTTTGCCCTTGCGCGCCTGCTCGTTGAGGTTGGTGCAGAAGTTGTCCAGCGCATTCCGCGGGCCGTCGGCCTGTTCGCCTTCTTCCTCGTTGCTGGCGCTGGCCTCGTTGCCGCCTTCCTCGTCCTGCACTTTGTTAATGCCGTGCGAGATGCAGTTCACCACGTCGAGCCGGGCGACGTTCTGCTGACCCAGCAGATAGACGGCCTGCGATTCGCGCTCGCCAAAAATGGCCACCAGCACGTTGGCGCCGGTGACTTCCTTTTTGCCCGAGGACTGCACGTGAAACACGGCGCGCTGCAGAACGCGCTGGAAGCCCAGCGTCGGCTGGGTGTCGCGGTCCTCGTCTGGCGGCAGCACGGGCGCGTTATCGCGGATGAAGTCGGTCAGCTGGCGGCGGAGCTGGTTCAGGTCCGCGCCGCAGGCCCGCAGCACTTTGGCCGCAGTGGGGTTGTCGACCAGCGCGAGCAGCAGGTGCTCGACGGTCATGAATTCGTGGCGTTGCTCGCGGGCAGACTTGAACGCCTGGTTCAGGGTGGTTTCGAGTTCTTTGCTCAGCATGGTGTGTACCTGCCTTTCTGGTTCGGGGACTGCCCGTTTGCTTATGCCACTTCCAGTGTGGTCAACAAAGGATGCTGGTTTTCCCTGGCGTAGGCATTGACCTGCGCCGCCTTGGTTTCAGCCACGTCGTGGGTGAACACGCCGCACACGCCTTTTCCGCGCGTGTGAATCTCCAACATGATGTGGGTGGCCGCGATGCGGTCGTGTCCAAAAAACTTTTCCAGAACGTGCACGACGAACTCCATGGGCGTGTAATCGTCGTTAATCATCACCACCTTGTACTGCGGTGGCGTTTTGGTTTTGGGCTGGGCGTCCTGGACGGCGACGCCTGACTCTCGATCGGTTCCTTGCTTCGACGCCATGCTGACTAAAGGCCATCCTTCTCGGTGCTGCTGAATCGATTATAGGGGCGCCCAGTTGCGGGGCGATACGATAACGGCGGCCCCGCTTGACCGCGCACCGCAGCGCGCGTTGGTCTGGTAGTGATACGCCACGACTTCCCTTTTAGCCCAGTGCGAAAGGCCTGCATAGAGAGGCCCCGAAGCGACCTGCTTCACCGGGCTTGCAGGTTGACAGCGCGCCTGATTGCAGCGCACCATCCGGGAGTTTTCCATTTGGCCCCGACTGCCGAACCGCCGCGGTGAAGACCGGGCCGCCGGCTTGATCCGGCGCCATGTTTTGCGCCGTTTCACTGCGGCGCGTCGGGCACAGCGCGAACCGCGCAACCACAGCCCGGCCAACGAAAATGGAAAGCCGACTGACGGCCCGGTGCAAGGTGGTTTGCCCGGCCGCTGCTTCAACGGCAACCAGCACGCTGCGCTCCCCGGACCAGCCTGCGTGGAAGCCCGAGAACACCTACAGCAAAAAATTACCGGCCTCCCGTCGGGACGGCTATCGGCAGCGTGTTGTGAATGGCAGGAGATAAAGACGATGTCCTCTTTTAAAGAGCAGGTTGAACAACTCAAGAAGGATTGGGCGACCAATCCGCGCTGGAAAAACGTCAAGCGCGATTACACCGCAGAAGACGTTGTCCGCCTGCGGGGCTCGGTCAAGATCGACTACACGCTGGCGCAGCGCGGCGCCGAAACCCTGTGGGCCAAGGTCAACGGCGGCGCCAAGAAGGGCTACGTCAACGCGTTCGGCGCGATTACCGCCGGTCAGGCCATGCAGCAGGCGAAGGCCGGCCTTGAAGCCGTCTATCTCTCGGGCTGGCAGGTCGCGGCCGACGGCAACACCTCCGAAACCATGTATCCCGACCAGTCGCTGTACGCCTACGACTCGGTGCCGACCATGGTTCGCCGGATCAACAACACCTTCAAGCGCGCGGATGAAATCCAGTGGTCGCGCGGCGTGGGCCCGGGCGACGCCGGCTACGTCGACTACTTCCTGCCGATCGTGGCGGACGCCGAAGCCGGCTTCGGCGGCGTGCTGAATGCGTTCGAGTTGATGAAGAACATGATCGCCGCTGGCGCCGCCGGCGTGCACTTCGAAGACCAGTTGGCCGCCGTGAAGAAGTGCGGCCACATGGGTGGCAAGGTGCTGGTGCCGACGCAGGAAGCGGTCGAGAAACTGGTCGCCGCGCGTTTCGCCGCCGACGTCATGGGTGTGCCGACCATCGTGCTGGCCCGCACCGACGCCGAAGCCGCCAACCTGCTGACCTCCGACCATGACGCCAACGACAAGCCGTTCCTCACCGGTGAGCGCACCCCGGAAGGCTTCTATCGCGTGAAGAACGGTCTGGAACAGGCCATCAGCCGCGGTATCGCCTACGCGCCGTATGCGGATCTGGTGTGGTGCGAAACCGGCACGCCGGACCTCGGCTTCGCGCGTGAGTTCGCGCAGGCCGTGCAGCAGGCCTGCCCCGGCAAGCTGCTGTCCTACAACTGCTCGCCGTCCTTCAACTGGAAGAAGAACCTCGACGACGCGACCATCGCGAAGTTCCAGGAAGAGCTCTGCGCGCTGGGCTACAAGTACCAGTTCATCACCTTGGCCGGCATTCACATCAACTGGTACAACACCTTCCAGTTCGCCCACGCCTACGCCCGCGGCGAAGGCATGAAGCACTACGTGGAAATGGTGCAGGAGCCGGAGTTCAAGGCGCGCGAACAGGGTTACACCTTCGTTTCGCACCAGCAGGAAGTGGGCGCTGGCTACTTCGACGACGTCACCACCGTGATCCAGGGCGGCAAGTCCTCGGTCACCGCGTTGACCGGCTCGACCGAAGAAGAGCAGTTCAACCACTAAGCCGTTGTTTACGGCGAAAAAAGGCCGACGCCGCGCAAGCGGGTCGGCCTTTTTTTATGTCCGGCCGGCAGCCGCAAGTGACCTGCATGTCGCCCGACAATCTGTGTCGGAGGTCCTGTCATCCAAGGCCCGCATCAATCACTGTGACTCTCCCATGGGAGCAGCTCTCCCGTGGGAGCAGCACCGCCGCGACGCCAGCAGCAAGTCATCGACATCCTGAGTCGGGGCGATGCCCCTCCCACAAAAACCACCAGTGGGAGCGGCACCGCCGCGACGCCAGCAGCAAGTCATCGACATCCTGAGTCGGGGCGATGCCCCTCCCACAAAAACCACCAGTGGGAGCGGCACCACCGCGACGCCAGCAGCAAGTCATCGACATCCTGAGTCGGGGCGATGCCCCTCCCACAAAAACCACCAGTGGGAGCGGCACCACCGCGACGCCAATGCCCGGTCAACGACCGCCTCAGCCGCGGCCAAGCCCCTCCCACAAAAATCTCCTGTGGGAGCGGCACCGCCGCGACGCCAATGCCCGGTCAACGACCGCCTCAGCCGCGGCCAAGCCCCTCCCACAAAAATCTCCTGTGGGAGCGGCACCACCGCGACGCCAATGCCCGGTCAACGACCGCCTCAGCCGCGGCCAAGCCCCTCCCACAAAAATCTCCTGTGGGAGCGGCACCACCGCGACGCCAATGCCCGGTCAACGACCGCCTCAGCCGCGGCCAAGCCCCTCCCACAAAAATCTCCTGTGGGAGCGGCACCGCCGCGACGCAAGACTGGGCGCAGACAGATCCGATGGGTGGCAATCCGCGCGGCGGGCAGACTTTCAATAGGCGAGGGAATACCGATGGCCCGACGGTCCGAGTTTCCGATGCCCGCTTGTCAGCCGGCGCGCCTTCCGCCAGCGTGCAAAGGCTGGTCGCCGTTGGCGACCGCGGGCGCTGCGGCCTTGCCCCACCTGTCGCGGCGCTGCCACCAGGGGGCGGAGGAAGTGCGTCATGTACAAAGTCATCGTGCTGATCAAACGCCGGCCCGGCCTGTCGATGGAGGAATTCATCGACTACTACGAAACTAAGCACGCGCCGCTGGGCGCCTCGAAGGTGCCAAATCTGAAACGCTATGTGCGGCACTTCGTGCGGCCGTATGGCAATGACATCTACGCCGCGGGCGGCGAGTCGCCGTGCGACGTGCTGACTGAACTCTGGTTCGACGACGAGGCGGACTTCCTGCAAGGCATGGCCTATCTGGCCGACCCCGACACCGCCGCGATCATTCAGGCCGACGAGGAAAAGCTCTTCGACCGCAGTTCCATTCGCTTCATGGTGATGCAGGATTTCGAGACGCCTATGCCCTTGGCGCAACCTGCCTGAACCGCCGCTGGCCCCTGCCGGCCGCGATGGCCTATCCCCCGCACCGACCTGTCAACCCAGCGCCACCCGGGAAACTACCAGAGTAGTTGAAATCCCGGGTGTGCCCCCCGCCGTCCCTGTCCAGAATCCGAATCACTCTGCTGAATGAAGGATTTCTATGGACAGCGCGCGCGCACTCCGCCAGACGCGGCTTTTTGCAGCAATGCCGGAAGCAGAGCTGGCAAAACTGGCCAAGCTGGCGCTGACCACGCGCTTTCGCCGCGATGAGGAAATCTGCCGTGAAGGCGCGGTAGGCAACGAACTCTTCGTGCTGGTGCTGGGTAGCGTGCGGGCGGTGAAGGCCGACGCCAGTGCCAACGATCAGGAAATTGCCGTCTTCGGCAGCGGCGCCTGCTTTGGCGAAATGTCGATGGTGACGGCAGACCACGAGCGCGCGGCGACGCTGCGCGCGCTTGAAGACTGCGAAGTGCTGTCGCTCTCGGGCGACGCCATCAACGCCCTGGCCGACATTGACGCCAGCTTTGGCTGCGCTTTCTTTCGCGCGCTTGCCCGCGGCCTGACGCAGCGGATGCGTAACTCCGGCGCCGAAGTCGCAATGCTGAAATCGCTGGCGCGCCGAAATTGAGCCCATGCCTGCCCGTGCGCCGGGGGCGTGACGGCAGCCTGCGCGGCGCGACCGGGCGCCGCATCTGCATCGATCGCACGCCGGCGCACCGCAAGTCCTGCGGTGGCCCGCTGCCGCCACGCACCTGATCAAGACACTACACGGGAGAGGCGAACCATGACGACTCCACACCTCGCGCGACGCTTGCTCCCTGGCTTGCTCCTGCTGCTTGCAGCCTGCGGCAAGTTGCCGACGCCAACACCGGCGCCGCCCCCGCAGGTGAAAACCAGCCCGCCCAAAATCGCCACCATTCCGGTGACGAAAGAATATGCCGGCCGCGTCTCGGCCTACCGCTCGCTGGAGATTCGCTCGCGGGTGGAAGGGGTGATTGCCGCCCGACATTTCACCGAGGGCAGCAAGGTCAAGCCGGGCGACCTGTTGTTCACGCTGGACGCCGCGCCCTTCGAGGCGGCGCTGGCCAACGCCCGCGCAGAGCTGGCCGGGGTCGACGCCGTGCTGGCCAATGCGCGCTCGCGGGAAGCGCGATTCCGGCCGCTGGTGAAGGAGTCGGCCATCAGCGCCCTGGACTACAGCGACGCGGTGGCCTCGGTGGCTCAGGCCGAAGCGCAGCGCGCCGCGGCCCTGGCCCATATCGCGCAGGCCGAACTCAATCTGGGCTACACGCGCATCAGCACCACGCAGGCGGGCCGGATCGGCGCGGCGCTGGTGCCCGAAGGGCGGCTGGTGGGTAACGCGGAAGCCACGCATCTGGCAACGGTCGACCGGATCGACCGCGTCTACGTCACCTTCACGGTCGCCGACAGCGAGGCGCTGGCCCTGCGCAAGGCCATTCACGCCGGCGCCATCGAACTCGAAACCGGCGGCGCCGTTGCCCGCATCACGCTGCCCGACGGCTCGGTTTATCACGAGGCGGGCAAGCTTGATTTCGCGGACATGAAGGTCAACGGCGACACCGGCACCGTGGCCCTGCGCGCGGTGCTGGAAAACCCGGACGAGGAACTGCTGCCCGGCCTCTATGTGCAGGTGATGCTGACGCTGGGTACCCGGCCCAACGCCGTGCTGGTGCCGCAAAAAGCGGTGCTGAAAACCCCCACCGGCCACAGCGTCTTTGTCATCAACGCCGAGCACAAGGCCGAGCGTCGGGATCTGGTGCTGGGCAGTTGGGTGGGGG
>Ga0255099_1000879_pt1 | contig 11147 bp, 6 predicted proteins | sample Colum_Colum_RepA_2_FD_188451 | JGI IMG/M metagenome (GOLD analysis project Ga0255099, IMG submission 188451) | Freshwater microbial communities from Columbia River, Oregon, United States - Colum_Colum_RepA_8d | ecosystem: Environmental > Aquatic > Freshwater > River | place: USA: Oregon...
GGTGAACGCCAGCATCAAGGCCAATACCGAGGCGTTGGACAAGGCGATCGAGGCGCAAAGCACCGGCGCCGGCGCCGAGCCGCCCAAGTAAGTCGTGGGGGGTGAACAAGAGGCCGCGATAGCGGCCGCCGTTGCGGCCCTGGCGCGCGGCGAACTGGTGGGTTTGCCGACCGAGACGGTCTACGGCCTGGGCGCCAATGCGACCGACCCCGCCGCCATCGCCCGGCTCTACGCGGCCAAAGGGCGACCGGCCGACCATCCGGTGATCGTGCACATCGCGAACCCTGCGGCGCTGGCACGCTGGGTGCGCGAGGTACCGCCGGCGGCCCGTGCGCTGGCAGCCGCCTGCTGGCCCGGACCGTTGACGCTGGTTCTGCCGCGGGCGCTGGAGGTGCTCGACGCCGTGACCGGCGGACAGGACACGGTCGCCGTGCGCTGCCCGGATCATCCGCTGGCGCTTGCCCTGCTCGAGGCCTGCGCGACGGCGGGCATCCACGGGCTGGTCGCGCCCTCGGCCAATCGCTTTGGCCGGCTGAGCCCGACCGAAGCCGCCCACGTGCAACAGGAGTTCGGGCCCGAAGTCGCGCTGGTGCTGGACGGTGGTCCCTGCGCGGTGGGTATCGAATCGACGATTGTCGAGGTGAAGGGCGACGACGTCCGCGTGCTCCGCCCCGGCATGCTGAGCGCTGCGGCGCTGGCCGAGCTGCTGGGCCGGGCGCTCGCCGGGACCAATGCGGCGGCCTCGCGGGTCTCGGGTGCCCTGCCGGCGCACTACGCGCCGCGCACGCCGCTGCGCTTGCTGGACGGCGCGGCCTGCGTGCAGCGGGCGATGTCGCTGGCCGCGCAAGGACAACGGGCCGCGGTGCTGGGCAGCGCGGCGACGCTCGCCGCCCTGCCCAAGGGCGCCATCTCGCAACTCGCCCCGCTCGCCGCCAGCGACTATGCCCGCCGGCTGTACGCCGACCTGCGGACGCTGGATGGTGCCGGCGCGGCCGAGATTCTGGTCGAACAGCCGCCGACGGGCGGCGACTGGCAGGGGATCTACGACCGCCTGAGCCGGGCGGCGCGGGCGAGCGTCTAGCGCTCGCGCGGCGGCCCGGGCTGATAGCCTTCGCCGCGCGCCACGCACGCGGCAATCGCCAGATCGCCGCTGACATTAATGGTGGTTCGGCACATGTCGAGCAGGCGGTCGACGCCCATCACGACCGCGATCAGCGCCGGATCAACGCCTATCCCGGCGAGGATGCCGATGACAAAGGGAATCGAACCCGCCGGCACCCCGGCCGTGCCGATGCCGCCGAGGATGGCGAGATACACCACCCCCAGCTGCTGTGCGGCCGACAGTTCCACGCCTGCCAGCTGCGCCAGAAACAGCACCGCGACGCCCTCGTACAGCGCCGTGCCATTCTGATTGGCAGTGGCGCCCACGGTCAGCACGAAGCTGTTGATTTCCTTCGGCACGCCCAGCTCGCGCTCGCCCACGCCGAGGGCGGTGGGCAAGGTAGCGCTGGAGGACGAGGTGGAAAACGCGGTCAACATGGCGGTGCGGATCGCGCGGAAAAAAAACACCGGCGACAGCCCGGCACCGAAGCGCACCAGCAGGCTGTACACCCCGAACAATTGCAGGCCAAGCCCGAGCAGCACCGTGCCCACAAACCAGCCGAGCGAGGCCAGCAGGCTGCTGCCGAACTGGGCGACGTTGTTGAACACGAGGCAAAACACCGCATAGGGCGCCAGCCGCATGACCAGCCCGATCAGGGCGGCCGTGATCTCGTAGAGGCTCTCCAGCGGCGCGAGCAGGGCGTCGGCCCGGGCCCTTGGCAGCAGCGTCGCGCCCACCCCCAGCGCGAGCGCGAAAAACATCAGGTGCAGCATATTGGGCACGGGCTGGGCGACCGAGGCCAGCGGATTACGCGGCACGATGGCCTCGATCACCTGCGCCAGCGGCGCCCCTGGATCGGCCACCGGCGCGGCTTTCGCCAGCTGTTTGCCGGCGTCGGCGCCGTAAGCACTTTGCAGGGCGCTGGCGCTGCTGGCATCGAGATGCGTGCCAGGCGCGAGTGCATGCGACAAGCCCAGTCCGATCATCACCGACACCGCCGACAGCAGCAGCGAGAGCCCGAAGGAGCGCAGGCCCACCCGCCCGAGGCGGCGCAGGTCGCCAATGCCGGCCACCCCGGTGATGAGCGAGGAGAACACCAGCGGCACCACCAGCATCAGCAGCAGGCTGAGAAACAGCTGGCCAATCGGCGCCGTGACGTGATGAATCAGGGTCTTTGTGTAGGGCTGCAGGCTGGCATTGCCGTGGACCAGGAGGCCGGCGACCGCGCCCAGTCCCAGCCCCAGCAGAATCGGCCGGTGCGCGCCGTGGTGGCCCGCGCTCATATCGGCGCCACCGCGACAGCCGGGCCCATCACGCCGCGGACCAGGGCTTTCAGGTCGTTCATGGGGATCGGTTTCGGCAGCACCTGAGCAATGCCAGCGGCCTGCAGTTCCTGCTGCGCGGGCAACTCGCCGGCGCCGGTACACAGCGCCACCGGCAGGGCAGGCATCCTGGTGCGGATCGCGCGGGCCAGTTCCAGTCCGCTCATATCGGGCAGGGACAGGTCGGTTATCACCAGCCCGCAGCCGCCCGCGTTGGCGAGCCCGTCCAGCGCCGCGCGGCCGGTGGTGAAAACGGTCACCGCATAGCCGTCTTCTTCCAGCAGTTCGCGCAGGAGCTGCCCGACCCAGACTTCATCGTCGACCACCATCACGCCCGGCGGAGCGGTTTCCCGATCGCCAGCCGCTGCGGGCGTGGTGGCGTGGGTTGACTCAGCGGGGATCGGCAGCAGGATTTCGATCCGCGTGCCGTCGCCGACTACGCTGTCGACCAGCACATGCCCGCCGTAGCGATGCACGATGCCATCGACCACCGAGAGCCCGATGCCCGTGCCGGCGCCCACTTCCTTGGTGGTGTAGAAGGGGTCGAAGATGCGATCCAGCGCCGCCGGCGCGATACCGCCGCCGGTGTCTTCCACCGCCAGCCCCAGAAAATGGCCTTCGATCCGCTGATGACAGCTCGCGCAATAGTGCTCGTTGAGCAGCACCGGCTCGACGCCGACGCTGATTTCCCCGCTCTCGCCCAGCGCGTCGCGGCTGTTGGCGACCAGATTCACCAGCACCTGCTGCAGGTCGGTCGGGTCGACCGGCAGCATGCAGGCCGCCGCCGGCAACTGCAGGCTCATGCCGATGTGGGAGGGGATCATGGGCCGCAGCATGCGGTAGGCGTCGCTGACAGCCTGCACCGCGTTGACCGGGTCGACCGGTGCCACCCCCGAGCGACGGCTGAAGGTCAGCATCTTCTGCACCAGATCACGCCCGCGTTCGCCGGCCGCCGTGATGACATTGAGGTACTCGGTGATTTTCGGCTCCGCCGCCACCAGCGGGTGCTGACTGGTCAGCCAGGTATAGCCCAGGATGCTGGCGAGAATATTGTTGAAGTCGTGCGCGACGCCGCCGGTCAACTGGCCCATTGCTTCCATTTTTTGCGTCTGCTGCAGCTGTTTCATCACCTGCTCCCGCGCTTCCTCGGCGCGGTGGCGGTCGGTGACGTCGCGAATCAGCGTCAGGGTGTGCGCCGGGCCATAGGGCACCATGCGGAACTCGCGATAGCTCGCGCCGCCGGCAGGGTCCGGGAGCTGGTATTCGCCCTGGATCAGCTTGCCGCTCGCGAGCACCAGTTCCTGCGCCGGCCGGAAACGCGCGGCCTGTTCGGGCGGCAGGGTTTGACTGATGTGGAGCCCGACCACCGGCCCCGGCGGCAGATGCCATTGCTCGGGATGGGCCGCGTGGAGATCCACGAAATTGCCGTCCAGATCGTGAATGGCGAGCAAGTCGGGCAGCGCGCCGAGCAGCGCGCGCTGGCGCATTTCGCTCGCGGCCTGCGCTTCGGCCGCCAGCTTGCGGTCGTGGATGTCGAGATGGATCCCGCCCAGCTCCAGCGGCTGGCCATCGGCCAAGCGGCGGGTGACCATGCCGCGGTCCAGAATCCACCGCCAGCTGCCGTCCGCCGCCTTGATGCGGTATTCGTTGTTCCAGTTTTCCTGCTCGCCCGCCAGCACCTTGCGGACCGCTGCCTCGAGCCAGCCGGCGTCCTCCGGATGCAGCATCGCCGCCCAGGCCTCAAGCGTCAGCGCAAACGCATCCGGCGCGTAACCGAGCATCCGCCACCAGCGCCTGTCCACCCGCAGCTGCTGGTGTTCGACGTCCCAGAGAAAAGTCGCCACTTCGGCGCTGTCCAGCAGCCGCTCGGTGCGCTGCAGACTTTCCTGCAGGGCAAGTTCCGACTCACGGAACCGCTGCTCGGTCAGGTCGTAGAGCGTGAGGAGGGCGCGCGGCCGGCGCTGCTGGGTGAACACCCGCCGCAGCTCGCCGCGAAACAGACCTCTGCCGCGCGCGGTCTTGAGGCTGGTTTCAAACACCAGCTGGGCCTGGTCGGCAATCCGTATGGGCCAGTCGGCCAGCCCGGCCTCGCGCGGGATGAGGGCGTTGAGATCGTCCAGCGGATGGGATTCCGCCAGCTGCCGGAACGCCGGATTGCCGCTGACCAGTTGCCCGTCCATCTCGTACAGGCCGATGGTCAGCGCATAGCTGGAGGCGAAGGCCAGCAGCGCTTCGGCCGGCGGCTCGGCCTGCGCCTCGATGAGCAAAATCTTGCGGCCGTCGCTGAGCGTCAGCAGGCGATGGCTCTGGTAGAAGCGCCGGGTGGTGCCGCGCGGGTCCAGCGTCACCCAGACGGCAATGGATTCACCCGCCTCAACCCGCCGCAGGTAGTCGTTCAGCAGGGTGTAAACGGCTTCCGACTGGGTGGAGGCGATATCGCGCTGCTGCAGTTCGGTGACGCTGGCGGCCTTCCAGATCTCAAGCCCCGAGGGATTCGCCCACAGGCACTGGCAGCGTTCAGCGTCGAAAGCCCACACCGGGGTGTCGATGAAACGCAGGCCCGACAGCTGGCGGTCCAGATCGTCCAGCACCGCCTGGTCAGCGGGGTCGGCGGGCTGATAGCGCCTCGCCTGCCGCCAGTCTGCGCCCTCCGCGCTGCTCGTCATGCAGACAAACGCCGCGCGCGTTCCGCGTGGACCCGCGCCCGCCACGCGGCAAGCGGTGGAAAATCGTCCAGTGCATCGGTCCGCAGCCCGGCCAGCGAGCCGTTAATCAGCTTGTCGATGAGATGCACCGCCTTGAGGTCCGCAATGCTCAAGGCCGCGCCGACCAGCCAGCCGTGTCCGGCCTCCGCGAGGCGCCGCTCCAGCAGCCGGAACCACTCGGGCAACCAGCGCTCGGCCAATTCGGCGCGGAGCGCGGCACGCACGGCCTCGTCGCTCACCCGAATGCTGACGCTAAGCCGGTTGCCATAGTCCTCAATATTGTCGAGCAGGGCGTCGACCCGCAGCGCATCCAGCGGGTCGACCGGCGTGAGACCGGCCTCGGCGCCGGCCCACCGCAGCAGGGCGTTGCTTTGGCCGAGTTGGCGGCCGTCGTCAAATTCCAGCACGGGCAGGGTGTCCCAGGGCAATTGCCCGGCGGCGCGTCGGGCCTGGAATTCGGGAAAACTGAGCCGCAGGTCCTCGAACGCCACGCCGCCTATCCGCAAGGCGTCGCGGATCGCTGCGCCCCGGCCCGGAAAATCAAAATAAATCAGGCGCATTGCTGGGTACTCCGGGGCATGGCCGTCGCGGCGGCGTGTGCCCCCGTTACGTGGACGGGACTATAGGCCGGAAACCCTGCGCTGCCCATGTGATTTACAGCCTCAGGCGCGGGGCTGGCCGGTGCTGAGTTCCGCCAGCAGGGCCTGCAACTGCGCCACCGGAATCGGCTTGGGCAACAGATGGCGAACACCCGCTTTGGCCAGACGCGCGGCGTCAGGCGTTTCGCCTGCGCCGGTGCACAGCACCACCGGCAGGACGGGATCGCGCTGCCCGATCGCGGTCGCAAGCTCCAGCCCGGTCATCCCCTGCATGGTCAGGTCGGTGATCACCACCGCGTATTTGCCGGGCGCCTGCGTCAGGGCGGTCAGCGCAAGCTGCGGGTCGTTGAAGACGTCGACCGTGTAGCCGTCTTCCTCCAGCAACTCGCGCAGGAACGCCCCGACCCAGGGCTCGTCGTCGACCACCATCAAGCGCCCGCCCACAGCACGCGGGGACAGGGGCGACGCCTCGATGGCCTGTGCCACCGGCGGGCTGGCGTCCATCGCCGGCAGCAGGATCTGGATCCGGGTGCCGGTGCCGGGCTGGCTGTCGACCAGAATATGCCCGCCATAGCGATGCACGATGCCATGCACCACCGACAGGCCGATGCCGGTGCCGGCGCCCACCTCCTTGGTGGTAAAGAAGGGGTCGAAGATGCGTCCGACGGCGTCGGGCGGGATGCCGCTGCCGGTGTCCTCAACGCTGAACGACAGATAGCGGCCGTCCACCGGCACCTGGCAGCTGGTGCAAAAGCCGAGCGCGCCGTCGAGCGGCTGCACGCCGACCAGAATCCGCCCGTGTTCGCCCATGGCGTCGCGGCTGTTCACCACCAGATTCACCAACACCTGATGCAGATCGATCGGGTCGATGGCCAGCGGCGGCGCCCCCGCCGGCAGCGTCAGCTCCAGCGACAGGCGCGACGGGATGATCGACTTCAACATGCGGAAGGCTTCTTCCACCACCGGCAAGGGGTCGACCGGTATGGCCGGCGCGGCGCTGCCCTTGCGGCTGAAGCTCAGCATTTTCTGCACCAGATCGCGGCCCCGCTCGCCGGCCGAGGTGATGATTTTCAGGTAGTCGCTGGTCTTGCCGTCGGCCATCACCAGCGGCTGCTGCTGGGCCAGCCAGGCATAGCCCAGCATGCTGGCCAGAATATTGTTGAAGTCGTGCGCAATCCCGCCCGTCAGCTGGCCCAGCGCGTCCATTTTCTGCGCCTGCTGGAGCTGTTTCACGGTCTGCTCGTGGGCCAGCTCGGCGCGCTTGCGGTCGGTGATGTCGCGCACCAGCGTCAGCGTGCGGTCGGTGCCGTAGGGCACCATGCGGAACTCGCGAAAGCGCTCGCCCAGCGTCGGGTGCCGGTTCACAAACTCGCCCTGCACGCTCTGGCCGGTGGCTAACACGCGGGTCTGGGTGGGCTTGAACATCGCCGCCGCTTCCGGCGGCAGGACGTCGCGCAGGTTCAAGCCCGTCAGCGGGCCGGGTGGCAGCACCCAGTCGTCGGGTCGCGACAGGTGGAGGTCGAGAATATTGGCGTCCAGATCCGTCACGCACATCAAATCCGGGATGGCTTGCAGCAGCGCCCGCGAGCGCAACTCGCTGGCCGCCAGCGCCTGTTCCGCCCGTTTCTGGTCCTCGATGTCGAGGTGGATGCCGCCGATCTCCAGCGCCCGCCCCTGCGCGTCCCGCCGCATCACCACGCCCCGGTCGAGAATCCAGCGGTAGCCGCTCGCGCCGTCGGCGATGCGGTAGTCGTGACTCCAGAACAAGAGCTCGCCGGTCAGCATCTGCAGGCTGGCAGCCAGCACCCGGGCGGCGTCTTCCGGGTGGATCAGGCGCGCCCACTCGGCAAACACCACCGGCGGCGCGCCCTCGTCCGTCCCCAGTCGGCTGCGCCAACGACGGTCGCCGGTGATCAGGTTGTGCTCGATGTCCCAGCTGTAGGTGGCGACCTCCGCGGTATCCAGCAGGCGCTCGGTGCGGGCGCGCTGTTCGTTCAAGGCCTGCTCGCTTTGCTTCAGGCGCTGCTCGGTCAGGTCGTAAAGCGTCAGCAAGGCCTGCGGCCCGGCGTCCTGACTGACCACCCGCCGCAACTCGCCCCGGAAGTGACCCTGACCGCGTCCGGTTTGCAGCGTGGTCTCGAACAGCAGCTGATTCTGCTCGGCGATCTGGCGCACCCAGTCGGTATAGGGCGGCGAGGCGGGCAGGATGGCGTTGAGGTTGTCCAGCGGCTGGGTTTGCGCCAGCCGGCGAAAGGCCGGGTTGCTGCTGGTCAGGCGCCCGTCGAGGTCAAACAGGCCAACGGTCAGGGTGTAGTCCGAGGTGAAGGCCAGCAGTTCTTCGGCAGTCGGCGCGGCACGCGCTTCGATCAGGAGCACCACCCGCTCGTCCGCCAGCGTGAGCGGGTGGTAGCTGTGGCTGAAGCGCCTTGTGCTGCCGTTGATCTCCAGCGTCACCCACTCGGTGATTTTTTCACCCGCGAGGACGCGTTTCAGGTAGTCGTTAACCAGCGCATAGATGGCCTCGGACTGGGTCGCCGCGACGTCGCGCTGCCGAAGTTGTGCGACATCCGCCGCGCCCCAGATTTCGAGCCCGGCGGCGTTGGCCCACAGACACTGGCAGCGCTCGGTATCGAAGGCCCAGACCGCGGCGTCCAGCGATTGCAGCACCTGCAGCTGGCGCTCCAGATCCGCCAGCACCCGCCGGTCGGCCGGATCCTCGGCCTGATAGCGTCGCGCGTTGCGCCAATGCGCTGGACTGGCGGTACTCATCCTGGTGCGCCACGCATCGATGCTATCCCGGGTGCCAGTACCGACCGGTCACGACCCTACTGGGGCGCGACTACGGCAGCAGACGGACGCGGCGCCTTATGCGGTTCATGCGGCTCCCAGCCAACGGTTGCCATCATCACCGCAAACCCCAGCACATAGGCCAGCGGGACATGCCAGCCATGGCGCAACCACTGGCCGACCGAACGCGCTTCCGGGTACTGGTTGCATAGCGCCACGCCGGCGCTGGAGCCAAACCACAGCATCGAGCCGCCGAAGCCGACCGCGTAGGCCAGCACGCCCCAGTCGTAGCCGCCCTGCTTCAGCGCCAGCGCGGTCAGCGGGATGTTGTCGAACACCGCCGAAACAAAACCAAGGCCGAGCGCCGTTTCCCACGACGGGAGCGGCAGCTTGTCCACGGGCATCAAGGAGGCGCAGGTCACCAACGAGAGCAGGAATAACGAGCCCATGGCGGTTTCCGGCAGCATTTCCCAGTCGTGACGGCGCACTTTGACGGTGAGCAGGACCGCCACCCAGACGGCAGCTCCCAGCCAGGGGAAATCCCCCGAGCGCTCCGGATAGTGCGTATTGACCCCGATGTTGGTCGCCATCGCGGCAATCAGCATGAAGGCGACAATGCCCAGGCGACCCCAGTCGACGTGGGTGTGGGCGTGCGCGTGCTTGAGGATGGGCGAATAGCGCTGCTGCTGGATGGCGGCGGGAATGCCGCAGACCACCAGCGCCACTACCGCGGCGGCGTAGGCATGCAACACGTCGGCCGGCGCGACGCCGTCGATCCACATCATGGTGGTCGTGGTGTCGCCCACCACGCTGCCCGCGCCGCCGGCATTGGAGCACGCCACGATCGCCGCCAGATAGCCAATGTGCACCTTGGCGCGAAAGAGCTGATGCGCCATCGCCCCGCCGATCATGGCGGCGGCGATGTTGTCGAGAAAGCTCGACAACACAAACACCATCACCAGCATCAGGAACGCGCCCTTCCAGTCGTCCGGCAGGTATTTGGGCAGGATCACCGGCACATGGCTTTTCTCGAAGTGCCGCGCCAGCAGCGCAAAGCCCATCAAGAGACCAAACAGATTGCTCAATACCACCCACTCGTGCTGGAGATGGTCAAGCAGGCCGGGCAAGCCCGGTCCGGTGTGGAAGCCTGCGAAAAAAAGCTTGTAGAGCACGATGCTGGCGAGGCCGCTCAGGCCAACCGCCAGCGTGTGATGGTGAAACAGCGCCACCCCGAGGAGGGTCGTGGCGAAGAGCACAAACTCAAACGGTATTCCAAACGGCGCCAAGGCGGTCATTCAACACACTCCCCGTTATTTTTCTGGATTCTGATTAGGCCCGCCGTAACAGAACGGCGGTGCGCGGCTTGCCTGCCCGCGCCCAGCGACTATGATGCCGACGGTCCCGCAAGTTCCCGCTAAAAGGTTGCCCGCATGAGTCCGACCCGCACGACGCCGCTGAAATGGATTGCCGGCGTCCTGATCCCGGCGGTGATGCTCGGCCTTACGGCCTGCAACAAGGCGCCCCCGGACGGCGGCTCTGCGATGATGCCTAGCGGGCCGCCGCCTGTCACGGTGGCCGCCGCAATTGCGCGGGAAATCACCGAAACAGATGAATTTTCCGGGCGCTTCGAGGCCACCCAGCAGGTGGAACTGCGGGCGCGGGTCAACGGCTACCTGCAGGCGGTGCACTTCAGCCCGGGGGCGGATGTCAAAGCCGGTGACCTGCTGTTCGAAATCGACCCCGCGCCGTTCGCCGCCCGGCTGGCCGAGGCCGAAGCCAGCGCGGGCAACACGCGCGCCCAGCTCGACCTGGCCCGGCTGGAACTGGCGCGCCAACAGAAAATGCTGCCCGATCGCGCGACCTCCCGCCGCGAGTTCGACGCCGCCGGCGCCGCGGTCGCCACGCTGGAAGCCGCGCTTAAAGCCGACGAGGCCCGCATCCGCGCCGCCAAGGTCGATCTGACCTACACCAAAATTACCGCGCCCATCGCCGGGCGCATGGGCAAGGACGACGTGACGATTGGCAATCTGGTGCGCGGCGATGCGCCGGATTCCCCGCGCCTCAGCACGCTGGTGTCCATGGACCCGATTTACGTCAGCTTTGAGGCCGACGAAGCGGCCTATCTGAAATACATCGGCAAACAGCCGCAGCGCGCGCTGCAGGTGGCGGTGGGGCTGGCCGACGAACAGGGCGCGCCCCACGCCGCGCGGCTGCAGTTCGTGGATAACCAGCTCGACCTGTCCAGCGGCACCGTGCGCCTCCGCGCGGTGCTGCCGAACCCCGACCGCCGCTTCACGCCCGGCCTGTACGCCCGGGTGCAGCTGGCCAGCGGCGGGGCGGCGCGCAGCGCCGTGCTGATTCAGGACAGCGCGATTGGCACCGATCAGACCAAGCGCTTCGTGCTGGTCCTGGACAAGCAGAAAAACGCGCAATACCGCGAAGTCACGCCCGGACGACTCTTCAACGGCCTGCGGGTGGTGGAGAGCGGGCTCGCGGCCGGTGAGCAAATCGTGGTGAGCGGCCTGCAGCGGGTGCGCCCGGGTGCGCCGGTCAGCCCGGAACTAGTGGCGATGGACGCCCCGCCGCCGACCGCGGCCGCGCCTGCCCCGGAAGCGCCTGCCGAGTCCACGCC
>Ga0255099_1000881_pt1 | contig 11133 bp, 8 predicted proteins | sample Colum_Colum_RepA_2_FD_188451 | JGI IMG/M metagenome (GOLD analysis project Ga0255099, IMG submission 188451) | Freshwater microbial communities from Columbia River, Oregon, United States - Colum_Colum_RepA_8d | ecosystem: Environmental > Aquatic > Freshwater > River | place: USA: Oregon...
CGCCGGTTGTGTGCAGGGCTCTGCGGGGCCGGTCCTGCGCTCGCAGGGAAGCTCGGGGGAGGTTGCGGCTTTTCGCGCTGTGCGCGAGGGAGAGGTGTGATCGCTTCCAGTGCTTGCTCCGGCCCGGCCCCGCTACTGCCTCGGCTGGGTATGTGCCGTTGGTTATTGGAGGGACAGGCTGCGGGGGGCGGATCGGGTGGGGCTGCGGATTTCTAGTGGGAGGCCAGTGATCCGAACGGTCAATCGCGGGTTTTGGGGACGCGGATGAACCGGAATTCCTTGGCGCAGTCGTCCAGGAAGGAAACCACCAACCGATGAAGGTCGCGTTTGGCGGAGTTGAGCTTCCAGGCGAGGGGCCACAGGGCCAAGAGGCTCAACCAAGGCCAGAACCTCAGAGGATTGGTGGCGACGGACTCGGGGAAGGGGAGGCGGCTGAGGACACCGATGAAAACCAGCAAAGTCCCGGCGACGGTGGCGAAAATGACGCGGGCAAAGGAACTCCATTCGGAATGCAATCGGCAGCGAAGCATGTGACGTCCACCGGTGTGGAATTCCACCGCGGTGAGCAACTGGAGTCGGGACCAGCGGGACCCGTAGATCTCGACGTCGAATCGGCTCCACCCAGCATCCGGTTTATTCTGCCAGCCCAGGGAATCCAAGCGCTCGAGGATGTGCGCCAGGAAGGTCATTCGATCCAAGCCTTGTTCAGCCCAATAAAGGAGGTGATCCAGTTCTCCGGTACGATCGGCGAGGCTGAGGGAATCGAGCGTTTCCCGGGCGCTCAAGGGTGTTTGGTTGCCGAGAAGATTGCCTCGATGGCGGGCCCATCCGCGCACAATGGGTTGCAGCAGGAAGAGGAGGGTCACCAGAGGTCGCGACCAGAACCGCGATTTGCAGGACGGTATCTCCGCCTGAAGTGCTGCTGTCACGCAAAGTCCCAACGAAAAAAGCAGGCTGGCCAGACCCAGTGTCCAGACGAAGGGCACCACGGCGCTAACCACAAGCAAGGGCAAGGTGACCAAGACGTGGAACTCCAGACTCGTGCCCACCACCAAAGTCAGACTCGCATCCCGGGTGTAAATGCTTTGGAAAGGGGCACTGCCGAAGATGCCGTGGTAGATCACCGGCCTGCGGGTCTCGACGCCAATCTTGGCCGCCGTGTAAATGCGGCCATGCCACATGGATCCACCGAAGCGGTTGAAATTCTCCGGGTGACGGCGCTCCAGGAGTGATTCGGCTTCGCCGTAGCCGGTTTGCTGCTTGAGATAGGCGGCGATGGTGTTGCGGCGGTAGTGCCAGACGAACCCAGCCGAACTGAAACCAATTTGGTAGCCGCGCTGCTGGAGCCTCCAGCAAATGTCCACATCGTCGCCCGCCTTGCGGTAAATGGGATTGAAGCCGCCGATCTCCCGCAATGCCCACCGATAAAACGCCATGTTGCAACCGGGGATGTGCTCGGCAATGCGGTCGTTGAGCATCACGTGGGCAGGTCCACCGGGTGACACCATCACTGCTGCGGCCGTGGGCGAATCGTCGGCCGGCAGCAAGTTGTGGCCGCCGATGCCCGTGAACCGGGATCGCAACAAGTCACCCACGAGGAAGAATAGCCAATCCTCATCGGCTCGGCAGTCGGAGTCGGTAAAGGCGACAATGGTTCCGGTGGCTGCTTCGATGCCGGTGTTGCGGGCGGCACTGAGACCGAGGTTTTTGGGGTGCCTCAGGCTGACGATTCCCGGGAACAGGGCCGCGATGGACGGGGTCGCATCGGTCGAACCGTCGTCCACCAGAATGACTTCGTAATCCGGGTAATTCAGGTGCTCCAAAGACTGCAGACAGGTCTTGAGCGTGGTGGCTCCGTTGTAACTGGCGATGACCACCGAAACCCGGGGAGTCGTGGGCAACGCGAAATACGGGGCGATGGCAAACTGTTGGCGAACCGTCTCGAACGCGGGCTTCGGGGTGCGGTTGGAACAGGTCAGGCCGAAAGCCCAATCTTCAATAAGCTTACCGCCATTCCACCATTCATCGGTGTAGGCGTAGACCACCACGCCGGCGCATCCGTTGCGAAAGGCGCTCTCGATCTTCCAATGGAGCACTTCTGACTGGCGCGTCTCTCCCTCACGGACCGTGTCGATCCCGATCTCTCCCAGGAAGAGCGGTCGGGTGTCGGACAGCATTTGCAGCCGCGCCAGGTAGTTTTCGAACGGTTGGCGATCGTGCAGGTAAACATTGAAGCACAGGAAATCGGCAGCCTCTGCCTGCAGGAACTCGGTGGTAGGGAAGTTGCCGAAGGTGCACAGCAACTCGGGATCTTCAGCCTTGGCGAACCGGATCAACTCATCGAGGAACGCAGCGACGGCCGCGGCTCCGCTCCAACGGACGATATCGGCGGGGATTTCATTGGCCACGCTCAGGGCGAAGACCGCCGGGTGCCCGGCGCACCGACGAGCCGCTTCGCGGACCAAGTCGACCAATTCCTGTCGCGCTTCGGTGGAATCCAGAAAGCACTGCTGACGGTTCCAGGGCACATCCACCAACAACTTCAGTGAATGCTCATGGGCCAGGTCGAGAAACCATCGGGGCGGCACATGGTACACCCGCAGCAAGTTGGCTCGGAGCGACAGAATGTGGGTAAAGTCGTGCCGGGTGGTGTCGGGTGTTCCGAAGGGCAGTCCATCAGCGCCCGGAGTCAAGGGACCATAGGTGACTCCCTTGGCGTGGAACTTCGAGGGGCCTAGACGGAAACCCTTTCCGTCAACCGTGACCCGAATTCGAGATGGTGCAGTGGCGACGTTCACCGTAGCCGTACCCAACTGACGCAGGGGTGACGGAACTGATGGAGAGGATTGCCAGGCCGCTTGGGGAACGGAAGTCCCAAACCGAAGGCCCGATTCTGGAATCGAGGCTGAGGCGTCTGGATGGCAAAGACCGGTATCTGAGTTGGCGCCCGTGTTGGTGATCAGCCGGAATGATCCCGTTGAATCATTCTGCACCAGCCCGCCTGGTCCCGACTGCGAGAATGGCAAGCCGGTCTCCAATTCCAGATCAGGGGGTTTCATGGCTCTTTTAAGGCGGCGGAACCCACGCAGGTCCGTTCTTATCATCGACGGCCTCATCCTGTCTTTCATTCACATCACCCTGCAAATCCCCTCAGAGACGGCCCCGCCCTCGGTGAAGCCGAATCCTGGTCGGGTTCACGCAAACCCGCCATCTCGTTGCGTTACTCTTCCTCGTCATTTACCCCGAAAGCCTCTTCTGCCGCCATCTCTGCCGTTGCCTCAGGGGGCTGGCGCTGCTTCCTTGAGCCCTGTGATGGCGATGACGAAGAGGTTAGCAGCACAGGGCCGGGGCTTTTTGGCGGCGATCGTTGCGGTCGGTATCGCCGGGGCCTCTCAAGGGCAGGAGATTCCAGTCAACGAGAAGACCCTCCCCAATGGCATGAAGTTGCTGATGGTGGAGCGTTCCGGAGAACCGCGCATCTCGGGCGGTTGGGTGGCCCACGTGGGGTCCTCGAATGAAAAGCCTGGGATGACCGGCATCGCCCACCTCTTTGAACACATGATGTTCAAGGGCACCCCGACCTTGGGCACCAAGAACGCCGTCAAGGACCGCGAGATCATGGAGCAGCAGGAGCGCCTGCGTGACGAAATCCGTCTCGAGGAGTCCAAGCTCCGGGCCGCGCTGCGCCGAGGGGATGTCACCGACATCACCAGCCCTGAATCCAAGAGCCCCCGTCACCGCGAACTCGAGGCTCAGTTCAAGAAACTCATCGATGCTCAGCGCGAGGTGCTGGTGAAGAACGAGTTCGACCGCGTGTACACCACTGCCGGTGCCTCGGGAATGAACGCCTTCACCTCCGAGGACATGACGGCCTACTTCATCACTGTCCCGGCCAACAAGCTCGAGTTGTGGATGTGGATGGAAAGCGAGCGCCTCCTCAGGCCTGTCTTCCGCGAGTTCTACGCCGAACGCGACGTCGTTTTCGAAGAGCGGCGGATGCGCACCGAATCGACCCCCATCGGCAAGTTCGCTGAACAGTTCAACGCCCTTTTCTGGGATGCTCACCCGTACCACTGGCCGGTGATCGGATGGCCCAGCGACATCCCGGCCATTTCCAAGAAACAGGCCGACGAATTCTACGCCCTCTACTACCAGCCGCAGAACCTGACGCTCATCCTCGTGGGCGACTTCAAGGCCAGCCAAGCGGTGCCCATGGCCGAGCGTTATTTCGGGCGCATCCCCCGGGGCAGCCAACCTCCGCCCGAGGTCACCACCCTCGAGATTCCCTCCCTGGGCGAGAAACGCTATTACGCCGAAGCCGAGACTAATCCCCAGGTGGACATTCTTTGGCGCACCGTGGGCTTCGGTCACAAAGACAGCTACCCGCTCGAGGTCGTTCAGCAACTCCTCCTCGGGCGCACGGGTCGTCTCCACAAGGGGCTGGTCTTGGGCTCTCAGGTATCCACCGACGTTTCAGCCCAGCAAGATTCCCGCAAATGGGCCGGGGCCTTCAACATCTCCGCCGAAGTGAAGGACGGGCACACCACGGATGAAGTTGAGAAGGCCATCGAGAAAGAACTCGACCGCCTCAAGACCGAAGACGTGCCTGCGGACGAATTGCAAAAGGTGAAGAACAACTTCGCCGCTGCCGAGTACCGCAAGCTCTCCGCCAACACGCCGATCCTGTTCCAGCTCATCTTCAATGAGGGCCTGGGCGATTGGCGCGAGGTGAATACCGGCGGAGCGAAGATCCAGGCTGTGAGCGTCGGCGACGTGAAGCGGGTGATGGGGCAGTATTTCAAGAAGGAGAATCGGGCCGTGGCGGTTTATACCCGCAAGCCCGGCTCCGGATCGTCGGCCGAGGATCCCGACATGACCGGTCTCTCGCCGGAACAGAAGCCCGTGGCTCGGCAAATCACCGCGGCCATCCAAGGCGAGAAAGATGCGGCTGGACTAAAAGCGCAACTGGCCAAGATCGAGGCGGCGCTTGCCTCGGCGGACCCGAAAAAGCAGCCCCTCCAGAAGTTCATGATCCGCAAGATCACGGCCCGGATCAGCGAATTGGAGAAGCACTGAACTCCAGGGTTTGAAGGGCAACCGGGTCTCCAGCGTCGGGTCCGGGTTGGTACGAAGAGTCTTCGATGAGCATGGCCTCCACAGAGTCGGATTTGCTGCAACCGCTGAGGGAAATCTACGGTGATGCCAACCATGCGCTGCCCCGCCTGGAGGTCTTGGCGGGCACCGAGATCCCGGAGCCTTATCGCAGCCTGCTGGTCCATGACCGCGACATGACCCGCACCCTCGAGGCCCACCATGGCGATGGAATCCGCCTTCGAACTCTGACTTGTGGAACTCAGGACGGCATCTATCGGCGGATGGTCGCCTTGGAGTTGGAGCACTCCGGGCAAGCCGTCGAGTTCGGAGCGACCCGGGTTCACCTGGAGCGTTTTCCAGAACCGTGGCGGGGTCTGATTCTCGCAGGACAGCGTCCGCTCGGCGGGATTCTCAATGCCTGGGGAATCGCCTATCGCAGCCGTCCCTCGGCCTTTTTCCGCACCGACGCCGATGAGCGCATCCGCGAAGCTCTCGGTTTGACCGCTCCGGTGCTCCTCTATGGCCGTCGCAACACGCTCTTCGATGCGGAGGGACTTCCGTTGGCCGACATTCTGGAAATCCTCCCTCCGCTCTCTTAGTTGGAACCAGATCCGGGATGCGCACTTTCCCTGCGGACGATTCCGCGCTTTAGTGATGCCGGTGCCGCTACCTTACAAGATCGCCACGCTGCTCTATTGCTTTGACTCACAGGACAATATCCTGCTGCTGCGTCGGGCTCAGGATCCCAATCGCGGGTTGTTCAGTCCGCCGGGGGGCAAACTCAAGACGGACATCGGCGAATCCCCCTACGTCTGCGCTTGCCGCGAGGCTCAGGAAGAAACCGGTGTCACGCTGACTCCGACCGACCTGCACCTCACCGGCCTTATCAGTGAGTATGGCTATCAGGGCCAGACCCATTGGCTGATGTTTCTCTTCGAGGTGAAACCCCGTTTGCAACACGTGCCGCCCCCGCATCGTGAAGGGGAGTTCGGGTTTTATAGTCGGGCCGAATTGGCCTTGCTCGATCTTCCCGAAACCGACCGGGAGCAAATCTGGCCCCTCTTCTGGAGCCACCGTGGAGGATTCTTCGCGGCCCATGCCCACTGCCACGAAGAAGGCGGATCCACCTGGACCCTTGAACAAAGCAGCCCCGTGCGCCGCGCCTGATCATGGAACCGCTTTCCCAGCCTGACATCCCGGACCCGGAGTTGGACCGCGCCTTCATGGGCGAGGCCCTGCGCCAGGCGGTCAAGGCATACGATGCTCAGGAAGTGCCGGTCGGGGCAGTGATCGTTCGCGGAAATCGAGTCATCGCACGCGCGTGGAATCAGGTGGAACTGCTCAAGGACGCCACCGCCCATGCCGAAATGCTGGCCTTGACCATGGCCCAGGAAGCCGTCGGTGATTGGCGCCTCACCGACTGCACGCTCTACGTCACCAAGGAACCGTGTCCCATGTGTGCCGGTGCCATTGTCCATTGCCGGTTGGCCCGAGTGGTCTTTGGTGCCCCTGACGCCAAGGGAGGTGCGGCGGGAGGAGCCATGAATCTTTTGCAGTTTCCGACCCTCAATCACCGCAGCGCCATCAGTCCTGGCGTTCGCGAAGAAGAGTGCCGGCACATCCTCAAGAGTTTCTTCCTCGAGCAGCGCTCCCGGAAAGATCGCCCGCCTCTCCCCTCGGACTCATGAAACGTGTGCCGGGGCATCCTGTTTTTTCAGCGATGCTTCAGGCATGGATGGTGTGCTGCCTGTGGGCGCTGCCCTCAGCCCACGCCGTCGTCGTGTTTGGCTCTGGAGATCCCGCACACAACACGACCCCTCCCTCCGGGGCGCTCTCAGGCAGCGGTTGGGATTGGCAGGGGCGTTGGCAATTCGCCTTGGGCACCGTCATCGGCCCCCGTCAGTTCGTGACCGCCCGCCATCTCGGGGGATCTCCGGGTGATGGGTTCGAGTACCGCGGCCTTCGCTACCGGACCGTGGCCGTCACCAACCGCCCTGGGACCGATCTCAACGTGTTCACCGTGGCGGGCCGCTTCGCCGACTATGCGCCGCTGTATTCCAACGCACGTGAAAGTGGCCGGCCCTTGATGTTGTTCGGTCGAGGCGGACGCCGTGGTCCCGCCGTTGCCGGGCGCGGGTGGTGGATCGGAGAATATGACGGCCTGCAACGCTGGGGCACCAACACGGTGAAGGGGTGGGTTCCGGCCGATTCTTCGCCAGTGGGAGATTTGTTGGTCTTTGATTTTTCCGCCGGCGCGGGGGCCGACGAAGGAATGTATTCCGGAGGGGATTCCGGGGCGGGCTCATTCCTGCTCGATCGGGACGGAGTCTGGAAACTCGCCGGCGTGGGATACGCTGTGGAGGGTCCGTACACTTCCGACACCAATACGCCGCCGCAGTACGGCGCCTTTTTCGACACCCGCGGTCTCTGGGTCGGACCAGTGGGTCGCCAGGAATGGCTGCCAGATGGACCCACTCCCGAGGGCTCCCTCAGCTACATGACCCGCATTTCCAGTCATGCCGGTTGGTTGGTGCTTCAAACCTCCACCCAACCGCCCGCAGGTCAGCCCATCGTCGAATCCGCGCCGGATCTCAGCAGTGCCTTTGTTGAAGAGAGCGCCTATTCGGTCGATGGAGATTTGCGTCGAGTCGAAGTGCCTGTGTCGACGGTGGCTCGGTTCTTTCGCATCCGGGGCGCCTCGCGTTTGGAAATCCGTTCCATCAGCGCCGGGGTTTGCACGTTGCAATTCGACTGGTGAACAACGATCAGCGCGGCGGAGTGGTCCCTGCTGGAAGGCGGTTCATTCGAAGGTCGCTACTGGCCAGAATTTCCACGAACCGATCCATCCGCACGCGTGCCTGAGGATCGCTCTGAGCTTGATTGGCGTAGAGCGCGAAGACGAGTTCCTCGCCTCCGGCCGTCGTCACATAACCGCCCAGCGCATGCACGCCACGCAGGCTGCCGGTTTTGGCGCGGACATTGCGGAGGGCGTGGCCCGTCTTGAAACGGTTCTTGAGCGTTCCATCGACTCCTCCCACGGGTAGGCTGTCCTTCCAGACCTTGTGTTGAGGGTGAGTCGCCATGAAACGCAGCAGCGCCCCGGTGGCGGCCGGGGTGACTCGGTTCGTTCGGGACAGCCCCGAGCCTTCTTCCAAGACGACCGAGCCGTCGGATATTCCCACTCGGGAGAGGAATCCCGGCAGCGTGGTCAACCCCCACTCGTCATGGCGTCTGGTTGCGCTCGGGGAAGCACCCTGGGTGGACTGGCGTTCCGCCTGACGCCCCACCTCGCCCAACAGCAACTGTGCGTGCAAGTTCTGCGACGGCTTGAGGCACATGGCCAGACGGTGAGCCAAGGGTAGAGAAGTCCAGTGATCCCACTCGGTGGCCGGACATCCGTTGGTGGCATGGACCACACGCACGGATCCAGAAACCGAAATGCCTCGCCGCTCGAGGGTGCGCTTCAGCAAATCCCCGAAGACTTGGGCTGGGTTCGCCACCGCCAGTTCTGCCGACCATCCGTTGGTGCCGGGCGCAAAGCGGCCGCGGAACTCGATGGGTCCACCGGTTTGTTGTCGTTCGTATTGGATCCGGTGCGTGGTGTTTGTTCCTGGCAACACCCGCCAATCCACGATCAGCGAGGCCACAGGAGGCTCGATGAAGTAGGGCACGCTTGAGGCGTTTCGGGCGATGGCCGGAGCCAGCAGTCGGAAGGTGTTGTCGTTCACTACGAATGCTGAGACCGGGGCGCCGTACCATTCGGCGCGGTCTTCTTCATCCCAGCCGGGGCCATAACTCGGAACCCGCAACGCGCCGTCACAGAGCACTAAGTCTCCGCTCACACGCTTCAAGCCCTTCGACTGCCACTGAGCCACCCAAGGCACGAGTGCTTCGTCCCATGTGCCAGGAGCGTTGCCAGAGCCCGATTTCGGTGCGGTGCCCCAGGTGGGATCGCCTTGGCCCAGTACCCACAGATCGGAATGCAGCACGCCGTCGGCGTCCGGAGGTCGTTGAACGTGAACGGGCGTGCGCAACCGGGCTTCAGAGCCCAGTTGGTCCAAAGCCAACGCTCCGGTGAACAGCTTGGTGTTGGACGCCGGGATGAAGGCCTGCTGGACATTGGTACCGAAGATTCGGTTGCCATCCGCGCGAGCCACCCAGGCTCCCCAAAACACCGTCGATCCGGAGGGCCCCATCAGTTCGTGTTGGAGACGGCCTTGCAGGTGGGCCAGCGCATCGTTGGTACCAATCGATGCTCCCAACGCGGGAACGACCGTCAGCAAGAGATTCAACGCCAGTGCGATGCTGTTGCGGAATCGGGCGGGAAAGATCCGGTTCATGGCAGCCGGAACCGTCAGGGAAGGGGGCGTGCCGGATAATTTCGAGCCAAGGAGTTGCATCCGTAGCAGCACCGAAGTTTCAGGTACCTGAGGTGACCTGAAAATGAATGGCTCCAGAGGAAGGGCTCGAACCTTCAACCCATCGGTTAACAGCCGATTGCTCTACCATTGAGCTACTCTGGAACGTTCGAAGGAGGTGGACCCTATCGGCTGTCTTTTCGCCCCGTCAACGAGCTTTTCTGAAGTTTTGCGGGTCAGAGCCCTCGACAATGACCGTCGTTCCCGATTGAAGGCCCGGCGTCTTTCGAGGCACTTTCTGAGCATGATTTCCCGCTGGACGGGCCTTTGGGCCACCGTGCTTTTCGTTGGATCCGCCCTCGCCGCCCAACCGCAGCCGAAGCCGGGGCAGCAAACGGCCCAGGAGTTTCGTCGCGAGATCCGCACCGAGCACCGCCTGGACTACTTGCTGTATGTGCCGAAGGCGGCCGATGCTGAACCCACCAAGCGTTGGCCTTTGGTGCTCTTCCTGCATGGAGCCGGCGAGCGCGGAACCAATCTCAATGCCGTGGCCGTGCATGGTCCGCCGAAGTGGGTGGCCGCGGGCAAGGAGTACCCCTTCATCCTGGCGTCGCCGCAATGCCCGCCAGGACAGGTGTGGAACAGCACCACTCTGTTGGCATTGATTGATGAATTGCAGGCCAGCCTTCCGGTGGATGCCCGCCGGGTCTATGTGACCGGTTTGAGCATGGGCGGCTATGGCACTTGGGAGTTGGCGGTGAAGCATCCGGAGCGCTTCGCGGCGGTGGCTCCCATTTGCGGTGGTGGCGAACGCATTCGCACCTTGTTGCCCGCTCAGCGCGAAGCCCTCAAGACGCTGGGCGTTTGGGCTTTCCACGGCGGCAAGGACAACGTCGTGGTGCCCGCCGAAACTGAGCGGATGGTGGAGGCGTTCAAGAAGGCAGGGAATGAGTCGGTTAAGCACACCGTCTATCCCGAGGCCGGACACGATTCCTGGACCCAGGCCTACAACGACCCCGCCTTGTTCGAGTGGATGCTCAAGCAGTCCCGCTGAGTCGTCCCGCGGTTCCTCCATTTCCTCACATGATCCGAACGACCCGAGCGGCCATCGCCTCCGGCCAAGGCCAATTCAGCCTCGAGTCCATCGAGGTCGGCTCACCCCAGGGTGATGAGGTGCTGGTGGAAATTCGGGCTTCGGGCCTGTGCCACACCGATCATGCCTCGCTGGGGTGGAAACGTCCGTTGGTCATGGGTCATGAGGGCGCCGGGGTGGTACTCGAGGTCGGCCCGGAGGTCAGTGGTGTTCGTCCCGGAGATCGAGTGGTGCTGAACTGGGTGATTCCGTGTGGCACTTGCCCGGCCTGCCATCGCGGGTCGGCCGTCCACTGCCACAGCAGCCGGCCGGCCCATGTGATGGAGCCCTCCGCGGCCCACGCCCATGCGGCCGGGACCCAGCTTCGAGGTCTTCCGGTGGACCGGTCCTTCAATCTCGGCACCTTGTGCGGGTTGGCCTTGGTGCGTCAGGCGGCGGTCACCCGACTGGCGACAAACGTGTCTTTCGAATCGGCCTGCATCGTCGGTTGTGGGGTGATGACGGGCTTTGGGTCCGCGGTGAATGTCGCGCGGGTTGCTCCGGGGAGCTCGGTGGCGGTCATTGGTTGCGGTGGGGTCGGGCTGAATG
>Ga0255099_1000883_pt1 | contig 11116 bp, 7 predicted proteins | sample Colum_Colum_RepA_2_FD_188451 | JGI IMG/M metagenome (GOLD analysis project Ga0255099, IMG submission 188451) | Freshwater microbial communities from Columbia River, Oregon, United States - Colum_Colum_RepA_8d | ecosystem: Environmental > Aquatic > Freshwater > River | place: USA: Oregon...
GAAGAAGGACCCGGCCTTGAGCCAGTCGCTCAACATCGTGCGTTCGCTGGACAAGGCGCTGAATGCCGCCAACGAAACGGGCCACGAAGTACGTCACGCCATCGCCGCCGCGCGCAAGCCGCTGTGCGAGTACCTCGAAAGCCAAGGCGTCAAGCTGCCGAAGGCGCGCATGCCGCGCGGTCGCAAGCCGAAGGCCTTCGCCGGCTGATGTTTGGCCGGCTGATGTTTGGTTCATGCCGCCCGCCGGGGCGCGCAAGTTGACCCGCCCCTAACTCTGGTTGGGGGCGGGTCAACTCATGTTTGACGGCGGGTGGCGCGGGTAGGATGCGCCCATGCGCCTGCTCCTCGTATCCAACTCGACCCTCCACGGTCAGGGCTATCTCGATCACTGCGCCAGTGCCATGCAGCGCTTCTTGGGTTGCGGCACACCTGCGGCGGTCCAGCGCGTGCTGTTCGTGCCCTATGCCCTCGCCGACCGCGATGCCTACCACGCCAAGGCAGCGGCGCGCTTTGCGGCCCTAGGGCTGCGGTTGGACTCGGTCCACCAAGCTGCCGATCCGCGGCAGGCCGTGGCCGAAGCGCAGGCTCTCTTCATTGGGGGTGGGAACACCTTCCGTTTGCTGGCCGAATTGCGCCGCAACGGGCTGATTCCGGCTATTCGCAGCGCAGTCCAGCGTGGGCTGCCCTACATGGGGTCGTCAGCTGGCTCCAATGTGGCCTGCGCGACCATCATGACCACCAATGACATGCCCATCGTCGATCCAGGTGGTTTCGATGCTCTGGGCTTGGTGCCGTTCCAACTGAACCCGCACTACCTCGATCCGCAGCCAGGTTCCACGCACATGGGCGAGACCCGAGAAGAGCGTCTGCGTCAGTACCACGAGGTCAATGCGCGTCCGGTGGTGGGCTTGCGCGAAGGTGCTTGGTTGCGTGTGGAGGAAGGCCGTGTGCACTTGGAAGGCAGCACCTCGGCGCGCCTTTTTGTACGCGGAAAAGAACCTCGCGAGTGTGCTCCGCCGAGCGTGTTGGACCTCGCGCTGACCTGAGCAATGCTTGAGGCCGCCGTCGAAACGGCCGGAAACTACGCGAAAAACTGTAGATTTTCTTTTGGAAGGCGGTTCGCAGGACTGCTATCAAAGTCGTGTTCGCCGAGTTTTCTCGGTGAAAACCAGTCCCTAGACAACTGAACTACCTTCTCGCTGAAGGAATCCATGGCTAAGAAAACCACCAAGGCCGCCGCGAAGGCGCCCGCCAAGATCTCGCCGTCCAAGAAGCCCCGCACCAAGGGTGAGCTCTACAGCACGATCGCTGAACACACTCAGCTGTCGCGCAAGCAAGTCGCCTCGGTCTTCGACACGATGGGCCGCATCATCGCTGCCGACCTGACCAAGGGCGCTTCGGAAGTGCTCAACATCGCGGGCCTGATGAAGGTCACCGTGGTGCGCAAGCCCGCCACCAAGGCGCGCAAGGGCATCAACCCCTTCACCAAGCAAGAAGTCATGTTCAAGGCGAAGCCCGCCCGCAACGTGATCAAGATCCGCGCCCTCAAGACGCTCAAGGGCATGGTCTGAGTTTGCTCGGCTGATTCTTCAGCCGGGACAGCTACTTGCCAGCGCTGCGCAGGCCTAACGGTCCTGCGCAGCGCTGGTCGTTTAGCGAGCGCGCGCTTGCAGCCAGTGCAGCAACTCGAGCGCGTTGGCGCTGTTGTCGTGCGATGGATTCGCCGCGCTGCGCTGAAATTCAGCGTACACCGCAGCAGTGCTGTCAAATCCACTGGACAATTGCAGGAGGCGCTGACGCCACGACTCAGTCGCTGGTGGCGGACACAGATTCAGCGCATGCGCCAGTGCGCTCCACGACCAGTACACTTCCACGCCGCCACCTTGGCCGTCGCGTGGCGGCCACGACGCATCGAAGTCCGTCGTTGGTTCGCCCTTGCGTGCCACCGCAAAGATCTGACGCGGACCGTGCGTCAGGTTTCCTTGACGATCAGGTTCCGCTTGCCACAGAGGTGGAGTGAACAGACTGGTGCAGGCCGCGAGATGCAAGTTGCGCAAGCGCGCTCGCAATGCCGGCCGCGCCTCGCCGTGCACGCCTTCTGCCAGCACACGCCCGGCATGCAGCAACAACAGCGACTCGAACGCTTGCGCCGTGTCATAGCGCTCATGGCCAGGATGGCGCGTGTTGTGCACACGCATCAGCAAACCGCTGCGGGGCGCGGCGTCCAGCATCAGCTGCGTGACCTGCACGCACCACGCCTCATGCGTGGCACGCCAGCCGTCATCGGCCACAGCATGCGCGGCACCCACGGCATCCATGATCCACGCCTGGCCGCGGCCCCACGGCAAGCCGCTGTGCGGCCGCTCCGCCACCTCTTGCCTTAGCACCGGAAGAGTGGCGCCCTTGGACCACGAAACCGGCGTGTGCGGGTACTCGTGCATCGCCAAGCGCCCCAACTCCGCGGCGAGCAGCACATCATCCTTAGCCAGCGCGTCATTCGCCAACCACACCAGAGCCTTGGCCGGAGCGGTCCAACGCACATAGTGCTGGTCATCATGTGGCCACCAAGCACGGATGTTGTCGGCGCCGTTGGCGCCTGCAGCTCCCAACTTGGTGCGCGAGGCATAGGGATCGCCGCGATCCCAGTCCGGCCGCAACCCTCGGCGCTCAACCTCGGCCGCTTGCGCTAAGGCCGCGGGGTGCGCGACGGCGCGGCCGGCAAAACTCGGCAGCCGAATGTCGCCGTTGAGCCGGTAGTCGAACGGGATCAGGCCCGCACCTGCAGGACTACGGTTGGTGAGAGCCAACTCGCACGACCAGGGGCGTCCGCGACGATCCCAAGCGGCTTGGGGCTGGCGCGCCGCGTTCATGCGATGCTGCAGCGCCAGGCGTTGCAAGCCCGATGGCGCTCCGCTGACCGCCACCCAGTGACCTTCGGACAAAACGATGCCCACGCCCCCGGTCGCACCTTGCTGCTGGTCAAAGTAGGGCTGCGCCCACCCCATCGCGAGCGCTTGGTAGGGGTAGCTCAACGGCTTGCCGGTGCGCAGGTACTGTTCGATGCGGCGCAACTCCGCCGCCTCACGAGCCTCGTAGACCAGCGCGCCCTCACTTGTGCGCGTGGTGTACAGGGCTGCACTGGGCAACTGCTCACGCTGAGGGAACCAACGCGGCAGCGCTTGCCACGACCACAGCCCCGGACCTGCAACAGGAAAGCCCACATCGCGGAAGTGCAGGAAGTCGTGCCCGGCCCAACCTGCGTCGGCGCGCCGCACGACAAGCCTGCGCTGGAACTGGGCTTGGCTAGGCAAGCAATGCAAGCGTCCATCCGGCAGGGGAGCCACCAGCGGCACGACGACCTGTGTGCCCTCGCTGCGCGCGACGCCTAGAAACGGATCGGCGATATCCGCGTCCACCACCCAACCGGAGGGCAGCACCAACTCCACGCTGCGCACCCACACAGGCCCCAGCGGTGCATCCAAGGCATGAGGTTCATCCGCCGGCGAGGCCAGTCCGTTGTGGATGCGCAGGTCCAAGGACACGGCTGGCGCACCTGCGCGTTGCGTCACATAGGCATGCACACCCATCGCATGCGGCAGAGCCTCGGTCTGCACCGGCGCGGCCGGCACGAGCACGGCGGCGAGGCGGCGGCGCACCAGATGCGGCCCCCATACCAAGGGCTGGTTCGCTTGCAGGCCAAGACTAGAGGGTGCGCCAGATAGCTCGGCGCTATAGACCTGTCCGTGCACATCCACCGTGCGCAGGTAGAACTGCGGAGTCGCGCTCGGCTGCAACAACGCCTGCACCTGTGAATCAAGGCGCGGGGTGCGCGCTCGTGCCTCGGAGGCGGCAGGTGCAGTGGCCGCTTCCAACAGCTCCACATTCGCAACCAAGGTCGCACCTGCACGCCATTCAGCTGCAGTCTGCACGCTCGCACAGAGCTCTACCGTCTCCGGCTGGCCCGTTGCGGAACGCGTGATGCTCGCCACTTGCGCGGGCACGGGTGCGTCCACATTCGGAAAGCGCACGACCAACGGACGCGCCATGTCGAAGGTATGTGGAACGGGCAATACGGTGCGCAGCACCATGAGCGGACCAGTTGGCGCACGGAACTGCACGCGAGCCACCACCTCGGCTGCTGGTGTGCGCGCAGCCGCAAGCCCACAGCACAGCCACAGAGCCACTAGCCCGCAGATCCAAGCCCAGCGCATACGCTGCATCCTAACGCGAGTGCTTGCATGCGTAGCAACATCCGCGCACTCTGAGCGCGCCTATGTACGCCTTGCTGTCCTCGGAGGTGCCGCACCTCGTGCGCGACCTCGCCCTCGTCTTGGGCGTGGCTGCGATCACGAGCGTGCTCTTCCAAAAGTGGCGTCAGCCGCTGGTATTGGGCTACTTGCTGGCCGGCGCCATCCTCGGGCCCAACATCCCCGTGCCGCTGCATGTGTACGACGAGACCGTGCTGCGCGATCTCTCGGAACTGGGCGTCACGCTGGTGGTGTTCTGCATCGGGTTGGAGTTCAGCCTCTCGCGCATTGGCACGATGGGGGCGGGAGCTTTGATCGCCACTTCGGTGGAGATGGGGCTGCAACTGCTGCTCGGCGTGCTGATTGGGCATGCGCTGGGCTTGGATCCGCGCGGCGGCTTGTTCTTGGGCACATTGATCGCCGTGTCCAGCACGATGCTGGTGCAGCGCGTGCTCAATGAACGCACCAAGGACCCGCGCCTACGCGAGCTAGTGTTGGGGCTGCTCGTGGTCGAGGATCTGGGCGTCATCCTCTTGCTCGCCATCTTGTCCGCGTTCTCCTCCGGCGCGGAAGCCTCGTGGTCCGAGGTGGGCATCACCACGCTGAAGTTAGGCGTGTTCCTGGTCAGCACGCTCGCCATTGGCATGTGGTTGTTGCCACAAGCCTGGTTGGCCGTGCTGCGCTTGCGCCGTAAGGAAACGACCATCGTCTTCGCCTTGGGCGTGTGCTTCTTCTTTGCGCTCGTCGCCAGCGCTGCTGGCTTCTCTTCGGCCTTGGGTGCGTTCCTAGCCGGCTCGATCCTCGCCCAAGCAGGTGCAGGCCATGAGATCGAGCGCCGCATCGAAGGTGTGCGCGATATGTTCGCGGCCGTGTTCTTCGTCACAGTGGGGATGTTGGTTGACCCCGACGTGCTGCTCGAGCATGCCGGCTTGGTCGCATTGCTCTTTGGCGTGGTGGTCGTCGGCAAGTTCTTCGGCGTAGGCCTCGGTACCTTTCTGTCCGGTGCGGATAGGCCCGTGGCTTTGCGTGCGGGTCTCGCGATGGGCCAGATTGGCGAGTTCGGTTTCGTCGTAGCCGGCATGGGTGTGAGCTCGCAGTTCTTGCCTGCGCACTACAGCTCGGTTGCCGTAGCTGTCTGTGCCCTGTCGGCCTTCACAGCACCTCTGTTCTTATCGCACGCCGACAGCATTGCGTCCGGTGTCGAGCGTGTGCTGCCCAGGCGGTTGGAGACGTTGGGCTCCTTGTACTCCGCTTGGTTGGCCCAGTTGCGCGCCAGCGGCGCACGCGATGTGCGCTATGGAGCGCAACGGAAGCTGCTGCGTGCTCTCGCGCTGGACTTAGGTGCTTTGGCGCTCTTGGTAGGGGCAACGGGCACGCTGTACGCGCGTGGTACTCCCGCCGTGGCAAGAGCTTTGGACTTGGGCCCCGCGGCCGCAGGTGCCGTGCTCTTGCTGTTGGTAGCGGTGCCCGCCCTGCCTCTCTTAGCCCGTGTGTTGGTGCACACACGCAAGCTTGCCCTCGCGATGGCGCTGAAGGCTCTGCCACCTGTGCAGGGCCGCATGGATGCAGCGGTCACACCGCGCCGCTCGCTGGCAATGGCTGTGCAAGTGGCTCTCTTGCTGGCCGCAGCCACACCATTGGTGGCACTGGCCGCACCATTCCTGCCGGTGTTGGCTTCGCCAGCGGTGGTGTTGGTGGTGGTGATCCCGTTGGCGTGGTTGGTGTGGCGTGCTGCCACGCAGTTGGATGGCCACGTGCGCGCGGGAGCCGAAGTGATCGCGGAGGCGTTGGTGCAATCGCAAGGCAATCAAGCGGCCGTGGCGCTCTTGCCGCAGCTCTTGCCTGGTATCGGAGAGTTGCGCGTAGTTCCGCTCGACAGCGGCAATCCCTCCTGTGGTGCCACCTTGCGCGAGCTAGAGCTGGCCAGTGGCTGTGGTGCACAAGTGTATGCCGTCACGCGCGGAACCGAACGCATCACCATGCCGGATGAAGACTTTGAACTGCGAGCAGGGGACTTGGTCGCACTCGGCGGATCACCCGATGCCGTCGCCGCGGCAGAGCGCCGCTTGCACGCAGCTACGCACGCGTAAGAACTCAGTCCAAGCAGGACAGTACAGAGGCGGGCAGATTCGCGGTCCATGTGGCATCGCTGCACCACCAAGGACCAAGCTCGCGCAAAGTGGTCGCTTGTGAGTCCGCACTCCAAGGCGCGTAGGCATCCACACGCAGAGTGGCTTGTGCACTTGATCGCAGCAGTTGCATAGCACTGGACACATCCGGCGCCGCGAGCCAAGGGACACCTTCACGAGCCTGTGCACACGCGGCGAGGAGCGCCCCGTCAGGTGTACGCAACAGACAGGCGCGTTGCTGCAATACCGCGCGCAGAGACTTGCCAGGCAACGGCACCCAACCTTGATGTGCACGCGCACACTGCAGTGCAAGGTGCTCCACTTGCACAGGAGTGAGCGAACGCCCTGTATGCACATGCGCTGCAACCGCCGACACAGGGAGGTGCGCAGGCAACTGCAGCTGCACGCCATACACACGCCCCACGGGCTGCAACCCGGTGCGCGCGTACAGCGTGCGCTCCGGCGAGCGCAAGGCCACAGGCATCCCCACGGCCTGCGCTTGCTGCACGACATGCTGCACAAGTGCGCCGCCCAAACCTTGACCACGCGCCTCCGCAGACACAGCCAGCGCTCGCAACCATACGCAGGAGCGCACACCCTGAGCTGTGGCCAAGCGCAGCAACGACACGTTGCACGCTCCCTGCACACGCCCATCGCGGCGCACGACACGCACGCGCTGGGGTGACAACCAACGCGCACGCAGGCGCGCGGGCACAGCAAATGCGGACGCCCACAAGGTCTCCACAGCGGCCAACTCGGCCGTTGTTGGTTTGCCACACAGGGGGCTGTGCCCGTTCCGCATGCGTACAAGGTAGCGCGCCGTGCTCGCAGCTTTACAGCTGGAGGCACGGCGCGCTCATTCAAGCTGATCTAAGGATCAGTAGCGGTAATGGTTCGGCTTGTACGGGCCTTCCATCGGGATGCCGAGGTACTCAGCCTGGTCCTTGGTCATCTCCGTCAGGCGCGCGCCCAACTTCTTGAGGTGCAGGCGAGCGACCTTCTCGTCGAGATGCTTGGGCAGTGTGTACACGCCCTTGTCGTACTTCTTGGAGTACTGGAACAGCTCGATTTGCGCCATCACCTGGTTGGTGAAGGAGCTGCTCATGACAAAGCTCGGGTGTCCCGTAGCGCAACCGAGGTTCAGCAGACGGCCTTCGGCCAAGATGATCACCGAGTGACCATCGGGGAAGACATACTCATCGACCTGCGGCTTGATGGTGACGCGCTTGACGCCCTTGGCCTTGGTGAGACCAGCCATGTCGATTTCGTTGTCGAAGTGGCCGATGTTGCCCACGATGGCGTTGTGCTTCATCTTCGCCATGTGTTGCACGGTGATGATGTTCTTGTTGCCCGTCGCGGTGATGAAGAGGTCGGCTTCCGACAGCACGTCTTCCACGCGCACCACTTCGTAACCTTCCATGCACGCTTGCAGCGCGCAGATCGGGTCGATCTCCGTGATGGCTACACGGCAGCCCTGGCCACGCAGCGACTGTGCGCTGCCTTTGCCCACATCGCCGTAACCACACACGACCGCGAGCTTGCCAGCGAGCATCACATCGGTGGCGCGCATGATGCCGTCGACCAAGGAGTGGCGGCAGCCGTACAAGTTGTCGAACTTGCTCTTGGTGACGGAGTCATTGACGTTGATGGCGGGGAAGAGCAACTGACCCTTCTCCTGCATCTGGTAGAGGCGGTGCACACCCGTGGTCGTTTCTTCTGAAACGCCGCGGATTTGCTTGCCCATCTTGGTCCACTTGCCCGGAGCAGCGGCGAGCGAAGCACGCAGCGTCTCGAGGATGATGCACCACTCCTCGGAATCACCCTTGGCAGCCTTCGGCACCTTGCCTGCTGCTTCGTACTCGGTGCCCTTGTGCACGAGCAAGGTCGCGTCGCCGCCATCGTCCAGCAGCATGTTCGGACCACCGTCGGCGTCCGGCCAGGTCAAGGCCTGCTCGGTGCACCACCAGTACTCTTCCAGCGTCTCGCCCTTCCACGCGAAGACGGGGATGCCCTTGGGATTCTCGGGCGTGCCCTTGCGGCCCACGGCCACGGCGGCAGCGGCTTCGTCTTGCGTCGAGAAGATGTTGCACGAGGCCCAGCGCACTTGGGCGCCCAGGTCCACCAATGTCTCGATCAGCACTGCCGTTTGAATGGTCATGTGCAGCGAGCCGGTGATGCGCGCGCCCTTGAGGGGTTGCTGCTTGGCGTACTCGGCACGCAAGGCCATCAAGCCCGGCATTTCATGCTCGGCCAGCTCGATCTGCTTGCGGCCAAAGTTCGCCAACTGGATGTCCTTGACCTTGTAGTCAAGAGCGGTGGTCTTCTTCGTCTTCGTCTGCGTAGCCATCGGTTTCCCTGAGGTCACTTCGGGTTGGGTGTCAAAACGGGTTGTCGTTTCACGCGCGCGGCTTGCGGCCACGCACGGTGTACAAAGGCAACTCTGCCCGCGCGCCATCTTCGCGGCGCGGTCTGTAGGCATCGTTAGGGGACTCGAGCGCGAGATCCACAAAACCGGCGCGCGTCAACGCATCGAGCACATCGCGCGGATCAAGCCCCATACGCAAATCGCCTTGCGCCTCGGCCATCCAGGCTTCTTTGTGCGGTGCCAGCTCGACGATGGAAAGCACACCACCGGGCTTGAGTGCGCGCCAGCACTCCAACAACGCCGGGCGCAGATCATGCAGGTGGTGCAGCACCATCGCACACACCGCACCATCCAGCTCGGCATCGGCTACAGGCAAGGCATCCAGCTCACCGCGGCGGAACTCCAACTCCACACCAGACGGCAGGGGAGCCAGCTTGGTGCGTGTGACCTCCAGCATGCGCGCCGAACGATCGACACAGATCACCTTGCCGGCAACACCAATCAGCGAGCGCGTGATCCAGCCCGTGCCACAGCCCAAGTCGGCGATGACACTCTCGCGCGGCAACAGTGCAGCAATCGCACGCTCACGCGCCACACCTGTGGCGAAGTCGGTGCCGATCTTGTCCCAACGTCCGGCTACGGCATCGAAGAACTCACCACCGCGTGCGCGACGCTCATCCACAATCCGCTCTTGCCGTTCGCGATCGGCCAACGCTTCGGGCAAGGCTTCGACCTCGGCGCGCACAGCGTTCCAGAGCTTGGCAGCGCTATCGTCTTCGGAAACAGCCAACGACAGATGCGTGGTGCGTCCTTCATGTCGCTCGCGCAGCAAACGCGCCTCGCGTAGCAAACGCAGATGATTCGAAACGCGCGGCTGCGACAGGCCCAGCGCGCGCGCAAGCTCACCGACCGTCAACTCGCCACGCTCGAGCAGCAACAACACGCGCAACCGGACAGGGTCCGAAAGCACGCGTAGGCGCTCGCTGGGAGTAGGGGCTGCTCGGATCATGCTGAGGTGTGGTGTGGGTTCAGATCGGATTGATTAGATCATGACTTCATGATGATTCTACGCATGCGCCGGCAAAGTAGATGCCCTAAATGATGTAAGGCCCTGCTGGGCAGGGCCTTACATGCGACATCCGGCGTCCTAATGCTCAGGCTTCGAGCGGCACCGCGGAGACCGAGACCAGGGTCAGTTCCACCACGCCCGAGGGCAGCTGAATGCGCACCGTGTCTCCGGCCTTGTGGCCTAGGAGACCCCACGCCAAAGGCGCGCGGTAGCTGAGCACACGCTCGTCGCCTTCGGTGTCCCACGGGCCCAGGATCAGCGCTTCATGCGTACCCGCGGCATCGCGGTACACCACCTTGGTGCCCGGCGAAGCCAACGACTCCGGCAGAATGGCGTTCTCGATCAACTCCGCGGCACGCAACTCGGCTTCGATCTCCTGCGCGCGGTTCGTCAAGTTGCGCTGCTCTTCGATGGCTGCTTCCCATTCCGCGTTCTCGGACAAGTCGCCCATCGCCGCCGCGCGACCAATGGCGTCTTGGTTGGCCGGGATCTTCACATCGCGCAGGTGCTTGAGCTCCGCACTGCGACGCTCGAGTCCGGCCTTGGTGGTCCAGATGCGATCATCCGTCCAGAACCACGACTCCGCTTCCTTCTCTTCGGCGGTGGCGAGTTTGAGCGTGAGATCCGAGACGACGACTTCGATGCGTTCGTCGACACCCCGACGCGCCAGCGAGCGCACAGAGCGCAGGGCCGAAGCATCGGCGTTCTCCAACAAGCGGCGCAGCAGCGAGTCTTCGCCCTTCGTCAAGAGCTCGACCAAGCGCTCAGCTGTGCGCTCCAACACTTCTTCGAGCTTCTTCTGGCCGTTGGCCTTGGCTTGCGTGATGCGCACGCCCAAGTTCACCGACAAGGTCAGCAGTGCTTGCGCGCGCGCGGCAGGCGCCGGCCAGTTGCCCTTGAGCTTGCCGCTCTCGGCCAAACGCGCCAAGGTCACCAACACATCCGGCGCGCGCAACGGGCGCGACAGCAGCTCGATGTACAGCGCACCCAGCTCGGCCTTCTTGCCGGACGAAGCCAGCGCGTCCACCAACGGACGCACCATGTGCTGCGGTGCGAAGGACAAGTTCTTCAAGCCTTCGTCAGACCAAGTTTCGGGGAAGGCTTCTTGCAGCAGCTGCACGCAATGCTCTTGATCGCGCATCTGCGTCAAGAGATTGAAGAGGCGCCACAGCACGGGCGTAGCCGCCGGATCCGCGGGCGCAGGTTCCGCGGCCGCTGCTTGCAAGCGCTCCAACAACAACTGCGGAGTCGTGCCACGTTCATCGCGCAGCATCATCAACGCCGGCAATTTGATCGAGTCCTTCTC
>Ga0255099_1000888_pt1 | contig 11083 bp, 10 predicted proteins | sample Colum_Colum_RepA_2_FD_188451 | JGI IMG/M metagenome (GOLD analysis project Ga0255099, IMG submission 188451) | Freshwater microbial communities from Columbia River, Oregon, United States - Colum_Colum_RepA_8d | ecosystem: Environmental > Aquatic > Freshwater > River | place: USA: Oregon...
TAAGTTTTTATAAAAAAATAAAGAAGATTCGTCAGTAAATTTTTTGCCCTTATATTCTTTATGTAAAGAAAATATTTTTTTAAAAGAAAAACATTGTGGGGTTTGAATCGAAAAAACTTTTTTTCTGTCTAGAATTTTATCTTTAAAAACTATTGTATCAGTATTTGTTATATAAGGAATTACAGCTTCATTTTTTTTAGAAAGCTTAATAATTTTGTTTACTAATTTCTTTTTTAAAAATGGTCTTGCAGCATCATGTATTAAAACTTTATTACAATTAGTTCTTTTTAATTTTGAAAGAGCAAGAAATACTGAATCCTTCCTTTCCTTGCCACCCTGAATTATTTTAACTTTTTTATTTTTATAAACCTGATCTTTAAATTTTATAAATTGAGGCTTGTTAATTACTAAAATTATCTTTTTTATTGTGTTTATTTCAGAAAGTATTTTAATAGAGTAATTTATTATTAATTCATTATCAAATACTGTATATTGCTTTGGTATAGTTTTTGAATATCTATGACCTTTGCCAGCAGCTAGAATTATAGCGCAGTAACTCATAAAAAAATGATTAAAAAAATATTAAGTTCCAATTTACTTTTATACATTAGTACTTTTCTTTCAATCATTTTTGGAATTTTTACCCTTTATACATTTTCTGGCACAAGTTTTATTCAGTTAAATGAAAATAACATTCAGGTTCTATTAATAATAAACATATCCATCATATGGGATTGAGTACAAATTTAAATTTTATTAAATATTTTATTTTTGTAACAGCTGTACCATCAATTTTTGTAGCTGTATTTTCTTTAATGCTTTTTAACCTTGGTATTGAAAAGTGGTTTGATAAAAAAGTTAATGATGTTGTAAATAATTCAGTTGAAGTTGCTAGAAATTATCTTGAAGAGAATCAGAGCTCTATAAAAGGAGAAATTTTAGCAATGGCAAATGATCTAAATCGTAATTTTAATCTATATTCTGAAAACAAACAAATATTTCAAAATTATTTTGATCAACAATCTAGATTTAGAAAAATTGAAGAATCTTATTTAATAAATAAAGATGGTCTTCTTTTATTTTCAACATCCTTCAGTAATAAGAATAATTTTATTGCTCCGTTAAAAACTTTTATTGATATGGCTCAAAATGGACAAACTATATTAATCTCTGATGCAAATAAGAATCAAACAAATGCTTTAGTAAAATTAAGCAGTAGTGAGAATATTTTTTTATATACAATTAGATATGTTGATCCTGAGACTGTTAATTTTTTAAAAAATACTGGAGAAGCCTCTACATTCTACTATAAATTAAAATCAAACAGTCTTGGTCTCCAAATTACTTTTGCTGCTGTTTATATTGTAATAGTTAGCTCGCTAATTTTGTTATCAAGTATGTATGCAATTAACATAGCTAATAAAATTTCAAGACCAATTATTAAATTAATTTTTGCCGCAAAAGAAGTTTCTGTTGGAAATTTAGAAGTTAAATTAAAATATGAAGAAGAAGACGATGATTTTAAAAAATTATATCAAACATTTAATATAATGACTCAAGAAATACAGGCGCAAAAAAATAAAATTGCTTTATCAGAAAGATATCAGGCATGGGAAATGGTAGCAAAAAAACTTGCGCATGAAATTAAGAATCCTTTAACACCAATTACACTCTCATTGGAGAGAATTAAAGATAGGTATTCAAAGCAAATTAATGTTGATAAGGCTGACTTTGAAAATTATTTAAATATAATATCTAGGCAAGTTGAGGACATAGGAAAGTTAGCAAATGAGTTTTCAGATTTTGCAAGAATGCCAAATCCCATTAAAAAATCTAATAATTTAAAAAAACTTATAGAAGATAGTATAAGTTTATATAAATTATCTGAAAAAAAAGTAATTTTTAATTTAGTTTATAGTAGCACCCAAGATGTATTTAAATTCGATCTAAATCAGATTTCTAGGGTTTTGATTAATATTATCAAAAATTCATTGGAATCTATTTATGAAAAAAAAGAATTAGATAAAAATTTACAAGGAAAAATAAATATATTGATCGAAAATAATAATGATTTTATTTATATTATAATTGAAGACAATGGCGTTGGTTTTAAAACAACACCAAAAGATTTAATAGTCCCTTTAACCACAACAAAACAACGTGGATCAGGACTGGGATTATCAATAGTATCTAAAATATTACATGAGCATGGTGGTGATTTAAATTTTATAGAAAAAAGTAATGGAGCTAAAATTAAATTAAGCATTAAGATTAATTAATGAGAAATGAAATTTTATTAATAGACGATGAAAAAGATATAAGATTTGCAGTTCATGAAATCTTAAAAGAAAATAATTTTTTCGTTCGAGAAGCTGACACTGTTGAAAAAGCATTATCGGAGATAAAAAAAAAATTACCAGATTTAGTAATATTGGATGTTTTGTTAGATGAAAAAAATAGAGACGGAATAGACATATTAAAATTTATAAAATCAATTGATGCTGATGTTCCTGTTATTATGATTTCAGGTCATGCAAATATTAAAATTGCAGTTGATTCAATAAAACTTGGGGCTTTTGAATTTTTAGAAAAGCCTTTCAATAAAGATAGATTATTAAACTTTGTTAATAGAGCTATTGAAACTTCTTCTTTAAAAAAAGAAAACAAGTCTTTAAAAAAAAATCTATATTCATCTAATGAACTAATTGGAAAATCTTCTACAATAGTAAAATTAAGAAATGCTATAGATAAATTTTCAAAAACAGACAGTCGTATTTTAATCTCTGGACCTGCTGGGTCTGGAAAAGAATTGGTTTGCAGACTTATTCATGAAGGCTCATTAAGATCCAATAATTCATTTAAAGTAATTAATGGAGCTATTTTAGACCCAAATCATTTTGATTTTGAATTATTTGGTTCAGAAAATAATGACAAAATTGTCACAGGAGTTTTTGAAAAATCTAACAATGGAACATTGCTAATTGATAATATTTCTGATGTTCCATTAGAAACTCAAGGTAAAATTTTAAGAGTTTTATCTGATCAAAAATTTCATAGAGTAAATGGAGCTAATGAAATTAGCGTGAACATCAGGGTCATTTGTTCAACTAGCAAAAATTTAAAAGAAGAGATTGCGCATGGCAATTTTAGAGAAGATCTTTTTCATAGAATAAATGTCATTCCAACAGAAACTCCTTATTTGAAAGACGTAAAAGAAGATATCCCTTTTTTAATTGAATATTTTGTTAAAAGAATTTCAGACAGCAACGGTTTAAAACCAATTTTTATAAATTCAAAAAATACAGTTTTTTATGATTATGATTGGCCAGGAAATGTAAGAGAATTAAGAAATTTAATTGAAAGAGTTGTTATATTAGCTTCAGGCAAAGATGAGGATGTAGATAAAATCTTGTCAGAATCTTTAAAGATTTCATCGGTTAAAGAAAATAATAATGAAGATGCATTTCAATTTCCATTAAAAGAGGCCAGAGAAAAATTTGAAAAAAATTATCTTGAAATTCAACTCAATAGACACAATGGAAATGTTTCAAAAACTGCAGATTATATTGGCATGGAAAGAAGTGCTTTACATAGAAAACTAAAATCTTTAGGTATTAATTAATCATGACATTTAAAGTTGCAATTAATGGCTTTGGTAGAATTGGAAGGACAATTTTAAGAGCTCATTATGAAAATAAAAAAAAACATGACTTAGAAATTGTCGCAATAAATGGGTCGGGTAATGCAGTGGATAATGCTCATTTATTAAAATATGATTCTACACATGGAAAGTTTGATGAAGATGTTTCTTCAAAAGCAAATTGTATTTTTATTAATAAAGATAAAATTGAAATTTTAAATAAGAAAGATCCAAAAAATTTACCCTCTTGGAAAGACTTAGGTGTCGATTTAGTTTTAGAATGTACAGGTCGCTTTACTTCAAGAGATGATGCTCAATTACATATTAAAGCAGGTGCAAAAAAGGTTCTAATTTCTGGACCTGGATATTCACCGGGAACAGGAAAAGAAGTCGACGCAACAATTGTATATGGGGTTAATCATAAAATATTAAAAAAAAATCATACAATTGTATCCAATGCTTCTTGCACTACTAATTGTTTGGCTCCAATTGCAAAAGTATTAAATGATAGTTTAGGAATTGAAACTGGAATCATGAACACCATTCATGCTTATACTAATGATCAAGTATTAAATGACGCTTATCATAATGATTTACGAAGAGCACGAGCTGCAGCTTTATCTATGATACCCACAAAGACTGGTGCCGCAACTTCTATTGGATTGGTTATACCTGAATTAGAGGGTAAATTAGACGGATTATCAGTAAGAGTTCCAACTAATAATGTTTCTTTAGTAGATCTTACTTTTGTATCAAAGAAAAAAACATCAGCTAAAGATATTAACGAAATTATTAAAGCTGCAGCAAAGAGTAGTTATGCAGATATTATTCAATACAATACTGAACAATTAGTATCCATAGATTTTAATCACAACCCATATTCTTGTATTTTTGACTCAACTCAAACAAGAGTGTCAAGCGACGGTAAACTAGCTAAAGTTTTAGCGTGGTACGATAATGAATGGGGTTTTTCAAATCGAATGCTAGATACTTCTATTGCTTTAATGAATGCGTAAATCATTAACAAATTGATTAAAAAAAAATAATTGTTAAAACTACTTTAAATTTAGTTGCGCCCTTAGCTCAGCTGGATAGAGCATCGGTTTTCTAAACCGAGGGTCAGAGGTTCGAATCCTTTAGGGCGCGCCAATATTATAAATTATGGCTAAAATTTTAATTTTAGGTGCAGGCTCAATGAGCACCGCATTTGCTTTTCCTTGCAGCGATAATAATCATCAAGTTTCAATTGTAGGCACTCATTTAGAAGATAATTTTATCGATATTATTAAAGCTAATAAAAATACTCATCCAATATTAAAATCTAAAATTCCAAATAACGTTAATATTTATAAATTTAGTAATTTCCATAATTTATTAAAAGATGCGGATTTAATAGTTTTAGGCGTTAGCTCAAAAGGAATTAATTGGGCTTCTGAGCAATTAACAGGCATTAGAAATAATCAGCAAATTTTAATTTTAACAAAAGGATTGCATGTAAATAAAAAAAAACGATACGAAGTTTATCCAGATACTATTAAAAATTTTTTATTAAAAAAAGAAATAAAAAATTTAAAAATTTCAGTTGCTGCAGGACCGTGTTTAGCATCAGATTTATCTAACAGAGTTCTTACAAATGTAATTTTTGCAAATAAAGACATTTCTGTAGTTCGACATTTATCTAATATTCTATCTACTACTTATTATAAAATTAAATATTCAAATGATGTAAAGGGTGTTGCTGCATGCGGAGGTATTAAAAATATTTATGCAATGATAATTGGAACGTCTATGGGGATTAATGCGAAAAATGAAAAAGATAATAAAAATCTTAACACCGCAGCTGCTTTATTTAATCAGTCAGTAAAAGAAATGTGTTATTTTATTAAAAAAATAGGTGGTCAAGAATCTACTGTAATGAATTTAGCGGGCGTTGGTGACTTATATGTCAGTTGCACAGGAGGCAGAAACTCAAAAATGGGTAAATTTATTGGAATGGGAATGACATATAAAAATGCAAAAAAAAATAAAATGCCAAAAGAAACAGTTGAGGGTGCTGATTTAATTTTTGATATTGGAAATAAAATTATTAAAGATTTTAAAGTTAAAGAACTTCCTTTAATGACTACTTTTATAAAAGCTCTACTAAATAACACTAAATTTAAAATCGATAAAAAACTTTTTGCATAAGTGTTAGAAAAGTTTTTTGTTTATATGATTGCAAATTTTAGTAACAAAAAAATTATTACTTACGTTGGCTGGACAAATAATTTAAAAAAAAGACTTCAACTACATAATAGCGGTAAGGGAGCTAAATTTACTAGAGGTAGACAATGGATCTTAATTTTTAAAAAAAAAATGCTTTCAAAAAAAAATGCTATGCAATTTGAATATAAATTAAAAAAGGATCGTAAAGTTCGAAAAGATATAATAAATAAGTTTATTAATACAACCCCAAATTGTTTAAGTTAAAATATTCTTTAAAGTGATTTTTTAATTAAGTATAAATCTGCAATTAAACTTAACTAAAAAAAAAATGAAAAAAATTAAAATAAATTCATTTGCAGTTTTAGCTTTTGTTGTAACTTTTATATTTACAACTTTTAATGCTAATGCAAATCAAACTAGAGAAAATGTAATTAAACGCGGATCGCTTAATTGCGGAGTTTCTCAAGGTGTGCCGGGGTTTTCTAATGCTGATGCATCAGGAAAATGGGCAGGTATTGATGTTGACTTATGTCGAGCAGTTGCTGCAGCAGTTTTAGGTGATGCAAATAAAGTAAAGTACTCACCATTAAGCGCTAAAGACAGATTTGAAGTTCTTAAGGCTGGTGACATAGATGTTTTAGCAAGAAATACAACTTGGACATTATCTAGAGATGGTGGACTTGCAGTAGATTTTGTTGGAACAAATTTCTATGATGGACAAGGTTTCATGATTAGAAAAGCTGCAAATATCAATTCAGCAAAAAAACTTAATAACGTAAAAGTTTGTGTAGAAACAGGGACTACTACTGAGCTAAATTTAAGAGACTACTTTAAACAACAAAAACTTAAATATGAACCAGTAGCTTTCACAAAAGCAGATGAAGCTGTAGCTGCGTATGACGCAGGAAGATGTGATGTCTACACTACAGACAAATCAGGATTAGCTGCAAATAGAACTAAATTAAAAAATCCAGCTGATCATTTAATTTTACCAGAAACAATATCTAAAGAACCGTTAGGACCTGTTGTAAGAGGTAATGACGAAAACTGGGCTAATATTGTAAGATGGACTTTAAATGTAATGATAGAGGCTGAAGAGTATGGAATTACTCAAGCAAATATTGACAGTCTTAAATCTACAGAAGATCCTGCTATCAAAAGACTACTTGGTCTAGAGGGCGAAACTGGAAAAAATCTGAGTTTAGCAAATACTTGGAGCTATAATATTATCAAGCAAGTTGGTAATTATGCTGAAAGTTATAATGCTAACGTTGGACCAAAAACTCCAGTAGGACTAGCTAGAGGTCAAAACGCTTCTTGGAGAAATGGCGGACTTTTATACGCTCCACCAGTAAGATAATTTAATATCTCAATTATTAAGGGCCGATTTTATCGGCCCTTTTTCATAAATTTATGTTTTTAACTTCTCAGTTTAAAACAAGTTTAAGAAAAAATTTACAACTTTCAAAACTATTACCACAACTTCTTCTTATAATTTTATTTTGTTATATTATTTATTTCTTTACAAAAAATACTCAAATAAACTTAGCTGCAAGAAATTTAAATTTTGGATTTGATTTTTTAAATACAAATTCAGGTTTTGATGTTCAATTTAGTCTAATTCAATACGATGGATCTTCTAGTTATTTTAGATCTTACCTTGTAGGACTTCTAAATACTTTATTAGTTTCTTTTTTTGGAATAATTTTTGCAACAATTTTAGGTTTTATCGTTGGTATATCTAGACTGTCTCCAAATTGGATAGTTAACAAATTATCATTAATTTATGTAGAATTATTTAGAAATCTACCATTACTGCTACAAATTTTTTTTTGGTACTTTGTTGTTATTAGATCATTGCCAAGTACTGAAAAAAGTATGGTTATACTAGATTTTTTAATAATAAACCTTCAAGGTTTTTACATCCCAAAATTTATTTTTAGTAATTTTATATATATTTTTTATGGTTTGTTTTTAGCATTATTAGCAACTATTGCAGTAAAATATTATGCTACTAAAGTTTTTTATGAAAGCGGAAAGATTATACCTGTATTTAAGATATTTTTATTATTAATTATTGTTTTGCCGATTATATTTTCTTTTATTGGAGACGTAAGTCTTTTAGTTGAATACCCAAAACTCGTTAAAAATTTTGGAATTTTTAATTATGTTGGCGGCGTAAAATTAGTTCCCGAATTTTTAGCACTGTTATTTTCATTATCTTTATATACTTCTGCTTTTATAGCTGAAAACGTTAGAGCTGGAATTTTAGCAATAAGCAAAGGTCAAAAGGAAGCTTCAAAATCTCTAGGTTTTAATAATCCTCAAACTTTAAAACTAATAGTTATACCGCAAGCACTTCGTGTAATAATTCCTCCAACAACTAATCAATATTTAAATTTAACCAAAAATTCTTCCTTGGCAGCTGCCATAGGATATCCTGATCTTGCAGGAGTTTTTGCAGGAACAGCTCTTTCGCAAACTGGGAAAGCTATAGAAATAATTTTTATGGTAATGATGACTTATTTAACTATGAGTTTAATAATTTCTAGTATTTTAAATTGGTATAATAAAAAAATTGCAATAGTTGAAAGATAATAAATGAATATTAGTGATATAAAACATTGGTTAAAAAAAAATCTTTTTTCTAATTGGTATTATTCTTTAATTTCATTATTCATTTTTTATTTACTATTAATTACTTTGCCTCCATTCTTAGATTGGGCTTTAATAAAAGCTACTTTTATTGGAAATTCAAAAACTGATTGTCAACCGGGAGGAGCTTGTTGGGTCTTCATCAAAGTATGGTTTGAAAAATTAATTTATGGATTTTACCCTGAAAAAGAAATTTGGAGAGTAAATTTAGCTTTTTTAATTTTAATTTCCACTGTGACTTTAGCTTTTTTTGTTAAATCTAAATTTAAAATTTACATTTTATTTTTTTTGATCTTTATTTTTCCATTAATAGGTTTTACTTTAATAAATGGTGGATTTGGTTTAGAGCGTGTTGAAACCAGAGTATGGGGAGGTCTAACTTTAACTTTTATACTTACCTTTTTCGGCATTATTGTCGCTTTTCCTCTTGGAGTTTTGTTAGCATTAGGAAGACGATCTGAGCTGCCGATTTTTAGGTTTTTTTCTATTTTATTTATTGAATTTTGGAGGGGAATTCCTTTGCTTACAGTTATCTTCGCTGCCGCGATAATGTTTCCGATATTTTTACCGGCAAATTCTAATGTAGATAAGCTGTTAAGAGTTGCAATAGGTATAAGTATTTTCGAAGCGACTTATGTCGCAGAAGTAGTCAGAGGAGGTTTGCAATCTTTACCTAAGGGGCAATATGAAGCTGCTAAGTCTCTTGGAATGGGTTATTGGAAAATGAATTTTTTAATTATTTTACCACAAGCTATTAAGACAGTAATACCTGGAATTACAAATACTTTTATCGCTTTATTCAAAGATACCCCATTGATTATTTTGGTTGGATTGCTTGAAATATTAGGCATGATTAATTTAGCAAAATCTAACTCTTATTGGCTTGGCTTGGCCACTGAAGGTTATGTCTTTGTTGCAATTATATTCTTTGTTTTTTCGTTTTCATTAAGTAAATACACTCAAAGCTTAGAAAAAAAATATAATACAGAAAAACACTAATGACCGAAAAAGTAATAGAATTTAAAAATGTCAATAAGTGGTATGGGAAATTTCAAGTTCTTAAGGAGATAAATTTTCATGTAAATAAGAGTGAAAAAATAATAATTTGTGGCCCCTCAGGCTCGGGAAAATCAACTTTAATCAGATGTATTAATGGTTTAGAACAACATCAGGAAGGCAATGTTTTCGTACAGGGCACTGAATTAGATAAAACATTAAAAAATATCGAAAAGGTTCGTGGCGAAGTTGGAATGGTTTTTCAACAGTTTAATTTATTTCCACATTTATCAATTTTAGATAACTGCGCATTAGCCCCTGCTTGGGTTAAAAAAATACCAAAAAAAAGAGCAGACGAAATTGCAATGGAATATTTAACAAAAGTTAAAATTTCGGAACAAGCCAAAAAATATCCAGGACAATTATCTGGTGGTCAACAACAAAGAGCAGCAATAGCAAGAGCATTATGCATGCAACCAAAAATTATGTTATTCGATGAGCCAACTTCTGCGCTAGATGCGGAAATGATAAAAGAAGTACTAGAAATTATGATTGATCTTGCAAGAGGAGGGATGACTATGGTTGTAGTTTCGCATGAGATGGGTTTTGCTAAAACTGTTGCAGATAAAGTAATATTTATGGACGAAGGAAAGATTATTGAGATGCAAAAAACCAAAGATTTTTTTGAGAGACCACAAAGTGATAGAACAAAACTTTTTTTAAGTCAGATTCTTCGATAAATAAAATGCTACGTCTTCTTATCTTTTTCTTAAGTTATATTTTATTTCCAACAATTGCTAACACGCATGTTCAGCATTATAAAAATTTACAGCGGATTGAATTTGATATTTATAGAAATAATGATCTTGTTGGATATCACAAAGTAAATGTTAAAAAAAAAGGCGACAATACAAAAGAGATAATTACAGATATATTAATTGAGGTTAAAATCCTTGGAATAAAGGTCCATACGTATAAATCTTACGGGGTTGAGACTTATAAAAATGAAGAATTGATAGAATTTAAATCAAAAACACAAGATGGCAGCGACAATGATTATTGCAATATTAAAAAAATTTCAGATGGAAAGTATTCATTTGATGGAATGACTGAAAATAAAAAATATATTTATGAGCTAACTGAAAAATTTTATCCAGCGCTTTGGTGGAATCATGAATCTTTACTAAGCAATAATTACGTCTTGGGTCAGGGTTGTAGAAATTTAAAAACTAAAATAACTTTTTTGAATAAGGAAACAAAAAAAATTAATGATAAAAATGAGGTAGTAAATTTTTATAATATAAAAGGTGATAATCTTGACATAAATATTGGTTACACTGAAAAAGACCTTAAATGGGTTGATATGAAATTTACGCTCAAAGGAGATTGGGAGTATAAATTGAAAAATTTAAATTGATTTATGCAATTTTTTTACGAAAAACTGGCTGACATTAGTATGCCCAGTAGCAAATCCAGTTTCACAATAACTTAAATAGTAGTTCCATAAATTTTTAAATTTATTATCAAAATTAAGTTTCGAAATTTTATCCCAAGAGTTATTAAAGCTTTCTTTCCAAAGTTTTAATG
>Ga0255099_1000892_pt1 | contig 11065 bp, 8 predicted proteins | sample Colum_Colum_RepA_2_FD_188451 | JGI IMG/M metagenome (GOLD analysis project Ga0255099, IMG submission 188451) | Freshwater microbial communities from Columbia River, Oregon, United States - Colum_Colum_RepA_8d | ecosystem: Environmental > Aquatic > Freshwater > River | place: USA: Oregon...
TTCTTGCACACCTGACCCCTGTACTGGTTGCGATTGGCGAAAAAGCTAAAGCAACAGACCCTGATTCTCCAGTTTCGCGACTTCTTGGATTTATGGCTGGAGTCTTTGATTTATTCCTGCCAGGCTTGGAGTTTTTCCGGGTGGGACCAGCCATCGTTGGCGATACGCCTCCAGATTTTATACCCTTTGCTATTTATGTTTTATCCGTTAGTTTCTATGGATTAATTTACACCACAGTTGCACTTATTGTTGGCCTGATTTTGTTTGAAGATCGAGATCTGGCTTAGATAATTTTTTGCCATGGATTTGGCACTTACACGGGTGGGATATGCCCGAAGTTATTGAACATGAACTGTTTTTTTTCAAACTTATCAACTACCAATCCACCCATCGTTGGTTGCGTTATGTTGCATTTTTTCTGTCGTTTCTAAAATACTCAGCAATATTGTTTGTCTTATTTCTTTGTTGGTGCACATGCTTTTTTCTATTTTCGGAAGCACTCCCATTCATAAAAAGTGAAACAGATTTAACCCCAGGGCCTAAAACTTCATCAGCATTTGTCAATTACTTTTGGGCTTGGATTTCGCTTCACGGTTGGGGCCCAAACCCACAAATTGCAATTTCAATACTTATCCCCTCTTTCAGCTTTTCTTTTCTTGTAATCCGCTTGTTGGAACAATCAATCTGTTTTTATGGCAAAGAAAAACAACTCTCCATATTACAAAAAGTTTTCTATCAGAATGATTTTTTAAAGTCTCAACAATCACTGCTAAACCATACAGGAAAAATTTCGGATGTAGAGAAACTCATCGAAAAAACTGGCGAACTCTTTTTGCTTTACACCTCTAAAATACAACCAACTATTATTGCAATAATTCTTTTTACCACTGCAGGGCTAATTGCAAATACTGCTCTTTTTCTTATATTCTCTGGGTTATTCTTCCTTATTCTTGCCATTCAGACAATTCTTGCAAACAAAATCAAACTGCTCCTTCAGGAACAAAAACAATCCTCTGCGATTGAATCAGTCTGGTTTCTTAAACTTTACAATGTCATGTCTTTTTCTAAAGCTTTCGGACTTTCACACATATGGCTCGAAAAACTATCCCTTGCATCAAACAAACACCTAAACACGAAATTACGGATCAACCTCTACATCAACCTTGAACAACACCTCGGATATTTTTGCTTCATTCTATGCCTTGGAATTTATCTTCTGTTATCCGAAATTTTCCTAACCCTTAAAATAACAAGCACACCCGATTTATTCATCTCAGGCTCGACCGCTTTTTTTACTGCTTTTTATTCAAAGCTATTGATTAACTGCAAAAACATAATGAATGAGAATTTCCCAGCAACAACGGAACTATTTAAAAAACTGGAAGACAAATCAGGATTTAACCAACATCATGAAGGCTCGCTTGCTTTCCCAATCTTCAAAACAATTCATTTGGATGCGATCTCCATTAAAAACCATTCCAATAACCCTTTAATCAACGACCTTACTCTTCATATCGATAAAAACAGCCGCATCGGTTTTGCTGGCCTTCTAAAAGAACAGCGAACAGCACTTGGTCTTCTCTTATCTTGCGCTCTTACCCCGGACATGGGCGAAATACGCTTCGACAACATCAACGCTAGAAGTTTAAACATCAATTTAATTCCAAAAGAAATAACTTTCATCCCAGAACTATTCCAAATCATGCCTGACACTTTCCAAAACATCATATGCAATTACTCACAAAATCCTGATTGGCCAAGAATGCTTGAAGCAGCAAAATCCACTAACATTCATGCAGCCATTCTTACCCAGCCTGATAGTTATAATTTTTTTTACGATCCTGAAAACAGCTCTTTTGATTCTGTTTTTCAATTTCTTCTGGGCATAACTCGATCTGTTTACCTAGACGCAAAAACACTAATCTTGGAAGAACCTCACAATATTGATCCAACCCAAAACCAAGATATTATCAGTGCTGTTTACGAAAAAACACTTGGAGGAAAAACTATTATTTTTCTCCAGGGAAGCGAAGCAACTCTGTCTATTTGCGATAAAATTTACTTTTTACAAAACAAAAGGGTAATCGCTTCGGGTACGCACAAAACCCTTTCACAAGATTACCCCGGCTACCATTTAATCAATAATCTTTAAGAATCGGCACGATATAAGTCTGTGGCTCTCCACCTGTCACTTGAATTTTCTTGTCCCAATCCACAAAAACATTCACCTCACTCCGAACACCAAACTCTTCAAGATAAATCCCAGGTTCAATGGAAAACAAACTTCCAGGAAGAATCTTCCTCGTATCCAAGGTCTCTAATCCATCAATATTGGCGCCATTCCCATGGGTCTCTTTGCCAATCGAGTGCCCGGTACGGTGGCAAAAATATTCCCCATAACCAGCCTTAACTATCACTTCTCGGGTTACATTATCAATTTCCCAGCCTTCGATTGGCGTGCCATCCGCAAAAGCTTTTGTTACTTTCTCAATCGCAGCGTCACGTGCACGGGATACAATATCAAAGATTTTTGTGTATTTTTCAGGTACAACAGTTCCAACAAATCCTGTCCGAGTCAGGTCGCTATAAATTCCTTCAGGATCGTTTAACTTGGCCCACAAATCAACAAGGATAAAATCTCCTTCTTGGATCTTTCGATCTGTTTCGCTGGAAGTAGAATAATGCGGGTCCCCGCTATGCGAGTTAACCCCAACAATTGGTGCGTGATCCGTAAACAAATTATTTCTGGAAAAATGTTCCATAATAATCCGAATTACATCACTTTCTTTAATTTCTATTTTTTTCCGAATTGATTCCGCAATAAAACGAAAAACAACCTCATATGCTTCCCGTGTATGAACTGCTGCATCAAGATGGTTTTGAAATTGCTTTTGGTTTAAACAAGATTCAAAAACTTGGATCAAATCACCCGAAGAAACTACATCAACTCCAAGAGTTTTGATGAATTCAATAGTCCCAGCATCAACTCGCGAAAGATACGGTATGGCATTATTCGGAGAATATTCCATTGCGATTCTTTTTTTGCCTGTCAAAACTGTTTTTAAGGATGACTCTAATTCCTGCCATCGAAGATAAATTTTTGAAATCCCTGGGTAAGAAGCAAGGGCAGCAGGTTCGATCTTATGATTAATTTTTACTGGATCACCGCTTGCAGGAATAAAATAAAACCAGCGTCTTGAGAGAAAAAGCTTTTCGGATAACCCAAGCACACGCCTTGCCAAAGGATTGCAAAAACGAAAATCATAAAGCAACCACCCATCAAACCCAAATTCTTTTAATTTTTCCTGTATCTTTTCAAGAGAAAACATTACACACCTGCAATCTTTTAGAAGTAAATTTTAGAACCCTATCAACGTAGGTTATAATCTAAAGTAACTGGTTGATTTAACCCTTTATTTTAAATATTGAAATTAGATTATCATGGATATGGACCAATTCAATCTTGAACTTTCAGACCCAAGCCATCAATTCCACATAATGCACATGGAAATTGCGCTCGAAGAAGCTCGTCTTGCCGAACAAGAAGACGAGGTGCCCGTTGGGGCTCTAATTATTTCTGCCAAAGAAGGCATCATCGCTCGGGCACACAACCAAAGAGAACTACTTAAAGATCCAACTGCGCATGCGGAGATGATTGCAATCACCCAAGCAGCGCAATTCTTGCAATCCTGGCGCCTTGAAAACTGCATTTTATATGTAACTCTCGAGCCTTGCCCAATGTGTGCTGGAGCAATCGTTCAATCCCGTATACCCTGGGTTGTATATGGCTGCATGGATCCAAAAGCAGGGGCCTGCCATTCCCTTTTTAATCTTTTAAATGACCCTAGGTTAAACCATCGAAGTAGAGTTGTTACTGGTGTGCTTGAAAATGAATGCTCAAGCATTCTTTCGGAATTTTTCCAGAAAAAAAGGCATAACCGTAAAGGTTTTCCCAAATTGTGATGATCACAAGATATTTTGAATTTTAAATTGTCAAACTTATAACGCATTTGCAATCCTGTGGTAGATTCCATTTGATACCATTTTTAAAAGGGATTTTGTAAATGCGAACTTTCTACCTTACCTTAATCTTGTTCATCTGTGGGTATACTGCCGAAGCAGCAGATAATCTTAGGGTTTTTTCCCAACCCGAAATCCCCTCCCAAGAAGTTCTAGACAGGCTTAACCTTAAAATGATGTGGCGGGCATTCTCCCCAATGGAAGGAAAGCGGGATGGTTATCACGATATTCAAATTTCAGAAAATCAAGTCATTGCCCAAACTCGAAGTGGCACAATAGTTGTTTTTAATTCAGAAACAGGCGAGGTCATTTGGAAATCTCACTTCGGGAAACCTTATCAAGTATTTTACAACCTTGCTTTCAACGACAAATTTGTTTTTGCAGTCAACGAAAATGATCTTTATGCTCTTGATAGAAAAACCGGTAATATTGCATGGCAATCAAGTTTTGGAATATCGATTTCTGCCCCACCATCAGTCGACAAGCATCACCTATATCTATCAGGATCAAACGGTAGAATTTATTGTTATGCTCTGCCTTTGTTCAAAAAGAATGGTGAATTTATAGGTTATGAAAAGTCCGACTTTTTCAATCGTATCACCAAAAAAGCAATTGTTGATGTTCCCGATAACGATGCTGAAGCTGATGCTTTAGCTCCCGCATTTGGTTCAGGAACATCTCGCTCGAGAGGCCCGCAACCAAAAATCATCTGGGAATTTCAAACCCGCTTGATTTTAAATTACCCACTCTTGGTCACTGATGAAATTGTTTCTGCTGTTGGCATTAAAGGCGACTTGGTAGCCCTTAACAAACATTCAGATTTAAGCCACACCACTCTTGAGGCGAACCAAGGTTACTCTGCCGACAAACCTGTCATTGTTCCTGCTTCCCTCTATGAATCTATTGCCTACATCGGTTCTATGGATGCTTGTTTACACTCTTTTGATTTGCAATCAGGAAAACTTTTATGGCGATACACGATTGGAAGCACAGTTCATCATCGCCCGTTTGTGACTGATAATGAAATATTTGTAACTGGTGAAAGAAACGGGTTGGTAAAATTATCTCGTGAAACCGGTTATCCCATGTGGAACATCAATAATGGAAACCGATTTACACAATCCCAAGAAAAATCTGATCGTCTAATCGCAGCTAATTCCAAGTTCCTTTACACTCTTGATCGAAGCGGCAGAATGGTGATCATTGATCGAAACAATGGTGCATATTTAACCACCTGGGATATTCACGACTTTGTATTTCCAGTTGTAAATCGAACTAACGACAGGATATTTCTTGCCGCAAACAATGGGTTATTAATCTCAATGCGTGACAGAGATTTTGTTAAACCCATGTTTCACGTTAAAAAATCCATTGAAAAAGGTTCTGATTCGGTTCCCACGATTGATGCACCAGCACCAAATGACAACATGAAAAAAATACTCGAAACCAAAATCAAGGAAGATGAAGGCGTTGAAAAGCCTCTTCAAGAATTGCTTGATGAATTAACAACAAAATACAATGTTAAATTTGAAATCAGCAAAAAAGCATTTGCAGATATGATGATCAACGATGCAGACAAAAAACCTGTAAAAGCTTCAGCCGCGGATAATATTCCTTTTGCAGTGTGGCTAACTGGAATTTTAGATCCTTTAGGAATTACTTACCAACCGGTTGAAGACACTATTCTTTTGTTTCCCGCAGCTAAACCAATGAAAGATAAATAATTACTTACTGGTTGCAGAAGTTTGAAATATCTTTTGAAAGAACCCTTGCTTTTGATCTTTATCTGACGAGTTGTGCAGATAACAATTCACCAATGCGACATCTTGTTCACTTTGGAGCACGGAAAGCAAACATTCTGATGCTTGATATTCCTTGTATTTCCCTAACGCCTTAGCAGCAATAATTCTTTCATCAACTTTTTGTTGGCGATCCTGCTCAGAACCAACAACCGCTGGTTCTTTCAACACTTTAACCAGTAGCTCTAAACCCGATGGAGTTTTTACTTCACCTAAGGAATTCAGGACTTGGCACTTAATAACCGTGGCTGTTTCTGGATTAAAATTTGAAGCACGGTAGTAGGCATCTTTCAAAACTTCTGAAGTTCGCGAATCCTTGAATGTGCGAAGTGTTGATATTGCTTGAAGTCTGCATATCGCTTGTCGGTCAACTAATGCTGCGTCCGAAAGAATTTTAAATACCTTTTCTTGATCTTCAGCGGTTCCATTATTTGCCAATGGTTCTTTAAGGGAAGCAAGTGCAACAGCACGTTTATCCCCATCTACACTTTTTTCTAAAACGACCAAAGGCGGATCAGAAGGCATAAACAAATTCTGAACCCTAAATTCTCTACTGGTAACGGAATCCCACAATGAGGCACAACCCGGAGCAGCAATTAACAATCCAATCAACATGGATCTCATTATAATTCGCTTGCTTACTCGTATTTGATAAAAAACCATGTTTGTTTACCAGCTTATTATGTTATTTCACCCACGATGTTAAAATCCCCAACTACAAGCGAACCAAATAGCCTTGATAACATTTTTCTTCAATACGAGTTTACAACTTTCTAAACAAAATAATTCTAAACCTACTTCACATCTTTCCCCTAGAACACCGGAACTAACAAAACATCAACCTTTTAACCAAAATTTAACGCCTTCCATCGAAATTCTTATAATTACATGCAATAATGATTATTATGGAAATCGAAGAATTTATTGGTTTGGTTCATCTAACCGAAAAACTCGGCCTTATCACTCCTCCTATTGCAGAAGAAGTGCTGGCACATACTAGATCAGTGAATGGCAATTTTATTGATCCGAAAATTCTAGTCCAAAACAATCATCTAACCGCTTGGCAGATTGGAAAAATTATAGCAGGCGATGGTACCATGCTTTTGTTTAACGGTTACCAACTTCTTTCACCCATTGGATTAGGCAATTTAGGCCGTACATACAAAGCAAAAAAAATTGATACTGGTGAAATTGTTGCATTAAAAGTATTACGAAAAAGACACACCAGCAATAATCCTGAAACTTTGAAATTTCTGCGCCAAGGAGAAATTCTAAATGACATCAACCACCCCAACATTGTAAAAACCTTGGACTTATTTCCCGGAACTAAAAACATTCCGCCATACCTTGCACTTGAATGGGTTAAAGGGGGATCTGTTTATGACTGGCTAGAAATCAAAACATTCCTAAGTTGCACTGAAGCTTGTTTAATTATGGAAGATATTAGCAAGGCTTTTTTATATTTACAAAAGATGGGTATATCACACGGGAATTTCTCAGGGGCAAAAGTTCTACTGGATAATACCTCACACCCAAAAATCAACAATTTTCGTTTTGCTTCAATTTTTGATCCTGCAACAGGGCAGATTAAAAACCAAAACTCTTTATCCTTTGATTATGCGGGATTAGAAAAGCATTCAAGCGCATCTTCATCCCCTACGCAATCAGATATATTTTTTGCAGGTTGTCTTTTCTATCACCTCCTTACAGGAAAATCTCCGCTTCCAGGATCATTTCAAAAAAGAAAAGAAATGTATAGCCGCAATGAATTTAAGCTTCTATTCAACACGGAATTCGAAAAAACATTACCATCGGAAACCTTGCCTATCATCAAAAACATGATTTCAATCGACCCTAAAACTCGCTACAACGACTTCCTACAGGTTCAAATCGCTATTCAATCTATTCGAAAAAAAATCCAATCTGAATATGATGTTAATCCAGCAGGGAATGGTTCCACTATATTTTTGGTAATCCGCAGTGATAAAAAAAGGCAACTGATTAAAGCATATATGCAAAACAGAGGATTTAGAATTTTGCAGGCAAACAACCTTGAACAAGCGCTTAATGTTTACAGTCGTGAATCTTTCAAGCACCTTATTATTGAATTAGATAGCTATCTTTCCATCAAAGAAACTTTCGCAAAAATGATCACAGAATCAGAGTTACGCAGGCGATTCCTTCATACTATTTTCCTAGTGGGCAAAAAAAAACTGATGCATATTCCTGCCAGGCATGGAAACACCTTCATCGAAACTCCAATTGATTTATCATTGGTCATGGAAAAAATATTGCTTCATGAAAAAACATGAATCAAGGTGTTGGAAGCATCCGTCCAAGGTGCGAAATTAAGAACTTCATATCTTCCCAAACTTCTTTTTTCTTTTCAGGATTACGTATTAAATATAACGGATGGTAAGTACATAAAACTTGGATCCCTTTCCAGTCGTAGAATTTGCCTCTTAATTTGTTGGTTGGTATTTTAGTATCAAGCAGATTTTCTGCAGCACAAGACCCAAGACAGCAAATTACTTTTGGTTTTACCAATGCCAGTTGTTTTTCAAGAAACCCTCGACAGTTGGTAACTTCGGTCGGCAATGGCAATCGTTTATCAGGTGGTTTACAACTAATAATATTTAGAAAATAAACCTCATCCCGCGATAAGCCACAAGCCTTCAAAATTTTGTCTAACAATAAACCATCTTCGCCAACAAATGGAATTCCTTTTTCATCTTCAGTAATACCGGGAGCTTCCCCAACAAAACAAATATCGGGTTCAATTTTACCAATTCCAAAGACGGTATTTTTTCTTGTTTGGGCAAGTTGAGGGCATTTCACACAAGATGCAACTTCATCTTTAAGCTGCTGCAACAAGAGTGTTTTCTTTTCCAGAGAATGTAGTGATGGGATTACTGAGGCAGGGGATGCTACAACAACATTCTGAGTTCCAGCCATACTTACCAAAGGTAAATGATCATTAACTATAGGCACACTAGTTTGGGAAGTGCAGTTATTATTGTTTTCGAGCCATTCAATACCCGAAATCCTTAGGCATTCGAGATGCATTTTAATTTGTTTATGTAAGTCACTTAAAGAAATATTCTGCACGCATCAACTCCAAGACTTATCAACAGGTTTTTAATAGCCTATTCAATAATAGATCATTACTTATTTTATGCTTTAGCATCCGCTTGGGCCCGAATTTCCGGAAAAACCTTATGCAAAAAGATGATATTTTCAATATCGGATTAATCCAGATGGCATGCCAGCAAGATTCAAATACGAATCTTGAAAAGGCTATTGCTGGTATTGACGAAGCTGCATCCAAAGGGGCGCAGATTATTTGCCTGCAAGAACTTTTCCTTACACCTTATTTTTGCCAGGTACAAGATCCGGCATTATTTGAGCTAGCAGAACCTATTCCGGGCCCAACCACGGACGCTCTGGCGCTTTGTGCAAAAAAAAACCGTTGCGTTGTTATTGGTTCAGTTTTTGAAAAACGAGCCCCAGGCCTTTATCACAACACTGCGGTCGTTATTGGCCCAGATGGAAACATCATTGGTATTTATCGCAAAATGCATATTCCTGATGATCCTCTTTTTTATGAAAAATATTATTTCACTCCGGGAGACCTTGGCTTTAAGTCCTTTAAAACCCCATTTGCCGAAGTAGGGGTTCTTGTTTGCTGGGACCAATGGTACCCAGAAGCCGCAAGGCTTACCGCTCTTGAAGGCGCAGAAATTATTTTTTACCCCACCGCTATTGGCTGGCATTCTCATGAGAAAGAAATATACGGCAAAGCACAAGCAGAGGCTTGGCTAACAATGCACCGCTCCCATTCGATCGCAAACGGGGTATATGTTGCAGCGGTAAATCGTGTCGGTTTAGAGAAAAACAATTCTGGCGGCAGTTTAGAGTTTTGGGGAAATTCGCATGTATTAAACACTTATGGGGGCTATCTGCATCATTCAAATGAGCAGAAAGACGAAGTCATAGTTACAAGTTGCTCTAGGAAGATGATTGAAGAAACACGTAGAAACTGGCCATTTTTTCGGGATCGGAGGGTTGATTTTTATAAAGGAATATCAAACCGCTGGAATAGCAAAACCACGCTATGACTTACTTGGTTTTACCTTAGAAAAATTACTAACTAATAATGATTTTTTGTAACGTAAAATTGATATCTAAAAATAGCAGGGGTTTTGGGCGAAAACCCCCACCGATTCAACATTGAACTCTAAAATGCACAAAAAAGTAACTGCTTATGGGCAAAAGACTTTACTTTAATCGTTGCAATCTAAAAAATTCATTGTTACGTCTGTTATTGCAAACGCCATGCCAACAAATTAGAAAAACCAAATATGTTTATTTAAGGCTATATTTAAAGCAACATCGATTTTTTATTGAGTAAAAAAACAAAACACCAGCCGGAAAACCCGACTGGTGTCGAAAAAACCGACTATTGGAGGAATATCTAGTTTCTATTTCCAAAATCCCCCTTGGAAGCCCTCCAGGCACTATGAATATGATTTGCTGGGTTTCCGCTTGCATCAGCTTGCATATTTAAAAACTCAATTAAGAAATCAGGTCCTTGAAGCCTATAGGTGTAGGGATCACCTGGTTTTGATTTATCCAAAGCATAACTAAAATCAATTTTTGCAAAATCAGAACCAACAAGTCTTGCTGCTTCTTTTTCAGCAAAATCCTGTGGGAACCGATTAGAGTAAGCACGGATCATTTCTTGAACGATTTTCTTCTGTTCAGGATTTAATGCACCAGATTCCAACCCCTTCGAAAAAGTCGGAGCCAACGATTTTCCTTGCTCGATTTCTGCAAACAACTTATCAGTAAATGCCACTTTTTTTTGTTCATCGGAAAGGGATGCGATCAATTTCTTTGCAAAATCTTCGGTTTCAGGAAGGGTGCGGAGTCCTTTTTTAGTACCATTTAAAACTAAAGCTGGATTTGCACCGAAAAAAGATGGAGTTGCGCTTACCACTTTATTACCTTCGATCACAAAGTTTAAGGAAAGATGGTGGCCTTCAAAACGCCATCCCCATTTTTTCCCTGCGCCAGGAGTTCCAAAAACAGAGACAAAATACCAATCAGAACTTCGAACGTTGGTACCGTTTTTCTCGTTTTCCTTTAAAACTTGCTCAAGGCCCATAATTCCACGAACTCTGGAATAACCTTCTTTGCTGGTACCAGCTTGAACCATACTCAGCGCAAGTTGCTTTTGCTCTCCA
>Ga0255099_1000913_pt1 | contig 10900 bp, 10 predicted proteins | sample Colum_Colum_RepA_2_FD_188451 | JGI IMG/M metagenome (GOLD analysis project Ga0255099, IMG submission 188451) | Freshwater microbial communities from Columbia River, Oregon, United States - Colum_Colum_RepA_8d | ecosystem: Environmental > Aquatic > Freshwater > River | place: USA: Oregon...
ATTCAATTGCTTAGGGGACCACGGCGAAAACTTGGGCTTCTCGATTGCTGCCTGTTCAAGTGGGTGCGTCACATAAGTCCGCGACGCCTTGCTGGCAGACAACAGCTGGTTGAGTTTCCAATCAATATTCGCGGCCGTTTTATCAGACAAAATCATCACCTCTACCTGATAGCACAATCTCACCTTTGTCAGAGAGCTTGCGCGCAATACGCATGATCTGCTTCTGCGCAACCTCAACATCGGTGATACGCAGCGGCCCTTTTGCTTCCATCTCATCGAGGAACATGGCGCGAGCACGCTGCGACATGTTAGCCATGAATTTATCTTTAACCAATTCGTCAGCGCCCTTGAAGGCGATCATCAATTGTTCCTGATCGATACTGCGCATCAACGTCTGTATGCTGCGGTTATCCAGGCCACTGAGGTTATCAAAGGTAAACATATTGTCTTGGATACGCATGGCGAGTTCTTCGTCAATCTTAGCGACACCCTCCATGATTTTGCCTTCGAGCTCCACCTTGGTGAAATTCATAATTTTCGCAGCAGTCTTCACACCACCGAAATTGGAAGACTTGGCACTAGAGCTACTGGAGAACTGCTGCTTCATGATCTGCTCAAGTTCATCCATCGCGCTAGGCTGTACCGTATCCAAGAGTGCGACCCTTTGAATGACTTCAGGTCTCTGTTCAGGCTTAAGGAAATTCAGCACATCGGCAGCAACATCATATTCAAGAACAGAGACAATAATGGCGATAACCTGCGCATGCTCTCCTTGTATCATTTCTGCAATTGAGCGCGCGTCCATCCAGCGAAGTATCTCCAGCCCTTTGCTCGAAGACCCAGGCATAATTCTGCCCAAAATGGTGGCGGCTTTATCAGCGCCTAGCGCACGCTTGAAGACATTCTCAACATAATCTGCAGTACCAAGCCCCAAATTTGTCTGTTTCTTGATAGTGGAAACAAAATCATCGAGCACAACATTGACGCATTCCTGAGATAGATCAGCTACGGACACCATGCAGGCGCCAAGCGCTTGCACCTCTCGAGGCGACAGGTAACGGATAATATCCGCCGCCTGTTGCTCGCCCAGAAGCAACATAATGACAGCGGCTCTGTCTGTGGTTGTCATCATATCCAACTCTTCACGCAGAGACTCTGACATTTCCACCGCTGGGAGTTCAGCCACAACATTCTTTTTCTCAGTAACCGCCATTTTTCTCATCCACTGTTTAAACAGGCTTTATAAGTTTCTTCAGAACGTTTGCTACTCGCGCAGAATCCTCTGCGACCAAGAGTCTGATCAACGCCACTTTGTCATCATATGTGTTTGCTGTGTCCAGCATGTCCGCAGAGATAGACGATTTCTTAGGCCTTAGCTTAGCTTTAATTTCGTCAATTCCTGCCGCATCACCTGACGAAAGCATGGCAAGGTCAGACTCGCTGAGATCACCTTTATTAAGCAGTTCTTCTTCACCAATCGCCAATGACACTTCCGGTACTGGCATATAAAGTTTCATTACCGGACGTACCACTATCATCATGAACAAAGTCGTTAACAACGCGATTATTGCGTATTTAATCAATGCAATAATTGTAGGCTGTTCGTACCAGATAGCGCCTTCAGTCACAGCGGCATTTTGGTAGAATCGCGAGGCAACAATAGTGATTACATCACCACGATTTTCATCAAATCCTATTGCTGCACGGACCAGCCCCGTCAGTTTTTCAATTTCCTGTTGAATGAGGATCTCTGTCGCAGCAGGCTCTTCGCCAGCACCAGGCTGGGCAGCAACCGCTTCAAGCAGGATGGACTCATCGACGGCAATCGCCACCGAAATGCGGTTTAGAACTCCTACCTGATCACGGATATAGCGTATGGTGCGATCAATTTCAAAGTTTCGTGTTATTTGACTGCTGCGCACCTGTTCGGGGTTTGCCGCATTTACAGTGTTTGCAGCTGCTTCGTTAGCGGGCAGTAACAACGTATTGTTGGGAACCACGTTTGAAGTGCCTCCGGGAACCCCCTGGGCGCCAATGTTGCTCGCCATGTCCGTCTGAGTTGACTCGGATCTGGCCAATGGCCCAGTGCCATCGGGATCAAATTCTTCAACCGTGGATTCCGCTCTTGTGAAATCCATTGAAACATCAACTTTACTTGTGATCGCCCCTTCACCGAGCAGCGGAGCCAACAAGGCATCAATACGATCCTTATAACTCTGCTCGACAGACTGCTGGTAGGTGAGTTCCTCATTAGCCTGGGACAGCGTGGCGCTGTTGCTTGTAAGCAAGTTGCCACGATCGTCAACAACAGAAACATCAGTGGTAGCCAGAAACGGGATGCTGGACGCGATCAGATTCACAATCGCCTCTACCTGAGGCTGGCTGACTGATCTGCCTGCGAAGGGAGTAATGATAACCGACGCTTTGGTGGTTGCCCTGTTACGGATAAAATTACTCTGGCGAGGGGCTGCGATATGAACACGTGCAGATTGGACCGTTGATATCCTGGTGATACTTTTTGCCAACTCATTCTCAATGGCGGCCGTGTATCTGGCTTCTTCCATGAACTGACTGGTAGTCATTGATGTCTGCTGGTCAAAATAGTCTAACGTTCCAGTATTTACATCCCTCGGAATTCCGGCAGCAGCCAGGGCCATGCGTGCCTCATAGTAACTTTCAACAGGAACATTCAGTGCGCCGGTCGCGCTGTCAACCTGGACAGGTATGGCGCTGCCTTGGAGAATCTCCATCGCTTCGGACCGATCGACTTCACTCATTCCCGGATGAAGAGCGCGATATTCACCTCCGTTCAACCAGAGCGCGGCAATCAAAAATATAGCAAAAAGAAAAACTGCGACGATGGCAGGCAAGGATTTCCGCACCAGCGGCTGACTGATTATCTCCTTCACCGTGGGATAAGATCGGCTTTCCTCTTGATTGGCCGGCATATTCGGAGCTTGGCTCACCACAGGTATTTTCATTGCACCGGCGATTGACTGTCCAGTGCCGGCTGAAGCTAAAGCTGTCGGTGAATTTTGTATAGTAGCCATGTGAATTACTCAATCTCGTTAAACAGGCATGTTCATAATGTCTTCGTACGCTTTCAGAATCTTGTTACGTACCTGAAGCGTGGCCTCAAAAGCCAGAGACGATTTCTGCATTGACAGCACAACATCCGTCAATGGCACATCCCCTCCCGACTCAAAGCGCGTTACCATGGCGCGCGAAATCTCCTGGCTGTTGTTTACATTATTCAGCGCTCGCCCCATCGCGTCTGCGACCGTGCTTGCAAAGTTTGTGCGCTCAACATTAGTGGTATTTATGTCAGCGATCGGATCACGCGACTGCGTAGCTTGAATGCTGCTCTGGTATTTCTGAATCTGGGACAACAGGTACTGAGCATTAACGTTGTTTGTGATGGCCATGTTTATCTCCTCAGCTAGCGTGCGTACGCATCAGGCACACGGTGCCCTTTAGATCGGTAGGTCCGCAGCTTGTGACGCAAAGTTCTCTGGCTGATACCCAACTTCTTGGCTGCATCAGCCCTGGATGCCGAGATATTCAAAACTGACAGAATGCTGCTTAGCTCAACGTGCTGCATAGAGCCGGGCAGAGTGGTTGAGGTTGTTGTGTCGCCGGCATTGAAGGGCGCGGGTGCATGGCCCTCGTGACCAACATTAGATCCTATGGTTTCAGAGCCAGGATATTCGTCGAACTGTATATCTTCTGGCTCGATATTCGCCGACTGCCGTAGAATCATTGCCCGGGCGATCACGTTTTCGAGTTCCCGGATGTTGCCGGGCCAGGAGTAGCTCAGAAGCATCTCCATAGCGGCTTGTGATATCTCAGGGGCGAGAGTATCGGTGCCGTATTTCTGTATCATCAGATACGCGAGAGGTTTGATATCCAGAGGTCGCCGCGACAGCGGAGGCATATTGAATTTGAATGCACTTAGCCGGTAGTACAAATCTTCCCGGAAGCGATGCTTTTTTGCCGCTTCGAGAAGACTGACGTTCGTTGCAGCTACAATCCTTACGTTTACACTGATTTCGCGTGTACCACCCAGTCGCGTAATTCTTTTCTCTTGAAGAGCTCGCAGTATCTTTGGCTGCAGATCGATCGGCATCTCACCGATTTCATCAAGAAACAACGTACCGTTGTTTGCTTGCTCGAAATACCCTGTTGTACCCACGCCAGCACCGGTAAACGTACCTTTTTCGTGGCCAAAAAACAGACTCTCAGCCAAGGTAGCAGGAATCGCCGCGCAGTTAACGGCAATAAAGGGTCCGGATGATTGTGGCGAAGCCTCATGCACGACCTTCGCAAGAATCTCTTTGCCAGTCGGCCCGGTGATTAGAACCGGAATAGTGGATACCGCCACCCGGCATGCCAGTGAAAAAATTTGTGCGCTTTGTGGATCAACAAACAAGAATGGTTGTTTGTTAGTGTTATCGGACTGAAGCATTTTCCCTGGTTCTCTTGTATACGGCATGACGCTCGCAAACAGTTAAAGCAAGGATCAGGCCATCTCTGCAAGATATTGTTTTATATGCTTTTATTTGAATATTGTAAATTTTATGACAGACTTTTGAGCCACTGTCAGAATTTATACAAGCCAAGAGAGGGTAGGAAAAGAGCTTACAGAAAGGCGGTGTTGATGTTGTAACGGGCGATTTTCTGGATAAGAGTGGTGCGCTGCATATGCAACAACTGCGCGGCGCGGCTGATGCTGCCCTTGGACTGCACAAGGGCTGCTTTTATTAAACGAATCTCGATATCGGCCATGAATTCCTTCGCTTTGATGCCCTCCACGGGGAAATTACCGATAGAGTTAGACAGCCTCAGTACGTGCTCGATGTCATGTGGCGATACATCCTCGCCTGCCACCGCGGCCTCCTCATCACAGTTCTGTGGATCTGCGACACTGGGCTCCACTGAATGATCATCCAACCAATCCCGGCAACTATCACTGTTTTGATTATCAGCAAGCCTGACCGCGATCAGTTCGGCCAGACCTTCAGGCAATAATTCGGGCGACAGGGAGGGAAGGTCGATTTTCTCGCCGGCAAAAAGCACGCTGAAGCGCATCATAAGGTTGGAAATTTCGCGTACATTTCCTGGCCAGTCATATGCAATCAGTACATCCGCCGATCGCTCAGTAAAACTGATAGAGCGACTGTATCTAGCGTGAATACGAGAAAAAAACTGGCACATCGGCAATATATCCTCCTTTCGCTGCCTCACGGAGGGCACGGTCACCGGCAGCACATTCAGTCGAAAATACAGATCCTGCCTGAACAGACCGTCCTTGACCATGGCAGGAAGATCGCGGTGGGTAGCAGCGATAATTCTCACATCGATCGGTTTGCCTTCTCCGCCACCGATGGGTTCGATCACCCGCTGCTCCAAGACTCTCAAAAGTTTTGACTGCAGCTCCAACGGCATATCGCCTATCTCATCTAGAAACAACGTACCGCCATTAGCCAGTGCAAAGCGTCCCACCCTGTCGGAAATTGCACCTGTAAAGGAACCTTTTGAAAAACCAAACAGCTCGCTTTCCAAAAGCGCGCCGGGTATGGCCGCGCAATTAATAGGCACCAGCGGGCCATTGGATCGGGAAGATTTGACATGCAGTTCACGGCTGATCAACTCTTTACCTACACCGGTATCACCTAAAATCAGGACCGATGCTTCCGACTTGGCGCAGGTATCAATCAACCTCCGAAGCTGAACCATTACCTCGCTGTTACCCAAAAAAACCGTGTCACCTACTCGCATGCCAATCTCGAAGGGTTTCAGCCCAATTAAATCAATGCCCCGCAATCCCAACAGATCACTCTGTCTTGGATAATTGCTTGACCTGGTAATAGCAATACTTGGAAATGTACCAGAAAAGTCAAATCTAGTGTTGTTTTTACTGGAAATTATGAGCTTGATTGGGAATTAAGGCAGGAGTGCGCAATAAAACTGCTGAAAACTCCAGATCACGCTTTGCCAAGCGTTTTCGCATACGGGGGTTGTGAAACAGCTTAATGCAATTGAACATATCCTCGTTTCTTATTTCCAAAGCCCGGTACTTTCGGCGGTAAACATGTTCAAGGTTGAGCATGCCGAATAACACCTCGCTCGCTGCCTTGCCACCGCAGTGCGCTACCGCACTTATCAAACAAACCAGCTCGCCGTTCAGATCGACGACAACACACAAGAACAGCTTGCCCTCGTCGGTGGCGATCCGGGTAATGTCGGTCACCCATTTGGTTGCGGGCTCCACAGCGTTGAAATTGCGCTCCAACAAGCTCTGCACCTGCGGCACAGGTAACGCCGCCTTTGCTCGCAGCTTGACCTATATCGCTCAGGTCTTCATGCATGCGCGGAACACCCAGCGCCTTGGCTGCGTGCGTGGATCTGCTTGATACGCCCCGGCAAGCGCTCTTTGTCGATCTGTCTGGCGCTGGCGGGTCGACCCCTTGCAGAGAACGTTGCCGCTTCGCGTAAAAAATCGCGCTTCTTCTTCACCCGAGCCAGTTCCCGTGCGAGGCTGCACGCATACTCATTTTTGCGCTTGCCTGAGCCACCAAAGACCTGCTTGCCCTCTAACTGGGCTTCGCGACTCCAGCGACTGAGCATGCCGGGCCCAGTACCCAGCTCGCGAGCCAAATGAGCCTTCTTTGATGTATCCGTAAAATCGGGGCAGAACCCTGATGCTGACCATTGGGTATTGATGTTTTTTAACTTTTTCCAACACAGAATATCTCTAGCTATTTGATATTATTGATTTTTATTAAAAGACCCAAAACTCTTCCAGCATAACGATTCGCATGGTAAGAAAAAGGAAGCTTAACTTAGCTTGCTTATTCGCACTTTCTGCGAATGTGTCACTTGAACATTTTTGTGTCGGTGAGCCGACTCCGCTCCTGGCGCCATAACCCCCTGATGCACCACGTGCAGAATTCCACTTCACCAGACACCGTTACGACAGATTTTTCAGCCAGCCTGACAGCGGGTATACAAACACAAATTGCATGGCTTAGAATAATTGCGCTCCAAGCACCCCCACAAGCACTGGATCTATCTGTTACGAGCGGCAAGTAAATGATCAACAGATACATAATAGTAGACGATTTTTATAGCGATCCCGACACATTGGTTCGAGTTGCAATGGACTCAATGCGAGTAGAAGACTCCCCAACCGGCAACTACGCAGGCGTGATGACCGCACAAGCATTCCTTGGAGAGCAGCATCGGGAAATATTCAAGAAGCTGACGCTGGAGCCATCAATAGACTCCTCGACAAATGCCAACGGACGAATACGGTTCACGAAAGCGAACGACTCATTCAAATTTCATATTCATTACGACGTGGATGTGCAAACCAAGTGGGCAGGCGTTGTCTATCTGTCAAAAGACCATCCAAAGGCAGAAGGCACTTGTTTCTGGAGACACTTGAGAACCGGGCTGGAAATAGCCCCCAATACCCCCGAAGGCTTTGCCAAGTATGGCTGGAAGTCGTTCCAGGATTTGAAAGCGTTTCTTGAAAATGAAGGGCTGGATGAGTCATTGTGGGAGAAGACTCTTTCCATTCCCTACAAGTACAATAGATTGGTGCTGTTCCGGCCATGGCTGCTGCATTCTCCAGGACCTGCTTTCGGGGATACACTGGAGACTTCCAGAAAGGTTCAGACCATTTTCCTCGGCAACTAGAGGGTCTGCCTTACTCCTCTCCTATGGCAGGGTCAGTCTTTTCTCCGAATCCTGAACGGATTCGCGAACAATCTTCTTGGCCCATCCGATATGCGATCAATGTTCGCATAGAGCGAGAACAGTAACACCACGATGATGATTCTCAATGTCAGGATCATGCCAAAGGCAAGGCTGGGGCTTGCAAACTTTTCCCAGTAGAAGACAGGAAAGTCCATCACCAGATTGACGAAGGCAATGATCGATGTACTGCCGAAAATCAGACGCATGTGCATGTCGTGCAGATAGGAATAGACAGCCACCAGTGCCGCAAAGCTGATGAACATTCCGCGCATTCGAAAGATGAATTCCCACTCGCCGGCCCTGGCGCTGCTTTGCAGGTCAAGCCAATCAATAATCATGCCGGGGAAAAAGCTCATGGCGAACGCGTAGTACGCAGCCGCCAGCAGAGCAAGGTGAAACTTCAGCAAGTACCAGCGATCCGAATTGTCGAAACCGCCTTCGAACAAGGCTTTCAGCTCTTCGAGTTCCTGCTCTGACAATTCATGATCTCCTGCTGGCTTCACGACAACGGGCCCTCGCATTCATTCGAGTTTGTTGGGCAATTTCTTCGTGTTATAAAAGCACTTCAACGCAATTCCAACGTCGCTCGCATCGCGACAGTATGATATTTCAGGCAGACATTACCGTGACAACACGCGCACCACGACTGGCTCTCCTGCTCCTGATGGCTTTGTTGCCTGTGGGCGCAAGTATGGCTCAGGACTCAGCTCTTGTCGCTCGCGCGCAGGCCGGAGAGGCGGAGGCGCAGACGGAGCTTGGCTATGTTTATGCCGTGGGCGAAGGTGTCGAGCAAGATTTCGCGGAGGCGATCCGCTGGTTCCAGACCGCGACTCGACAGGGCTACGCCGACGCCCAGTACAACTACGGAAACATGTTCGCCAACGGTTTCGGCGTGGAACAGGATTTTGCCGAGGCACTGAACTGGTTCCGTCTCGCTGCCTCGCAGAACCATATGCGCGCCCAGTACAACCTTGGCTTCATGTATGACAACGGCCAGGGTGTGTCCCAGGATTACACCGAGGCCGCGCGCTGGTACCACGCTGCGGCAGAACTCGGTCATGCGGCCGCCCAGAACAATCTCGGCGTGATTTACAAATATGGCTATGGCGTGGAGCAGGACTACGCCGAATCCCTGAAATGGCTGCAACTGTCGGCGGAACAGGAGTATCCGACCGGGCAGTTCAATCTGGGCGCCATGTACAGCAACGCCACGGGGGTAGAGCAGAATTTCGAGGAAGCCGCGAAGTGGTATCAGCGCGCTGCCGAGCGTGGCAACATGTCAGCACAGTTTGCGCTGGGTGACATGTATATCGCCGGCAGTGGTGTGGAACGGGATTACGCGACGGCGGGCCGTCTCTATCTTGCCGCTGCCAGGCAAGGACACCCCGAAGCGCAGTACAACATCGGAGAAATGTACGCGGCGGGTTACGGCGTTGAGCAGAACGACATCAAGGCCTACATGTGGTCGGAGCTGTCGACCCGGCTGTCACCGGTAGCGCGGCAGGGACGCTCGGAACGCAACCGCGATGCCGTTGGCGAAAGGCTGAGCAAGGACCAGATCGACATTGCACGTGCTCGCGCCGACCGCTGCCTGGAGACGCGCTACGCCGACTGCGACTGAACGCGCCGGCGCAGCACCCCTCCTTTTCACTCATTCACACTCAGCGTAGCGGGTTTCGAGACAGCGGCCTGACATCCCTTTTGCCTTTACCAGGTCCTCGGCACTCAGACGCACCTCCAGCTGATCGCGGTTGAGCTCGTAGCGCTCCTGCTCCGGGCCATCGGCCAGCTTGGACGCCAGATCCATCCACATGTAGGCGTGCGGCAGGCTCTGCGCAACCCCCTGCCCGGATTCGTACATCAGGGCCAGATTGTTTTGCGAACCAGGATGTCCCTGGCTGGCTGCGGCCTTGTACCAGCGGTAGGCTTCTGACAAGTCCAGCGCAACGCCTTCCCCTGTTTCGTGCAGTGCCGCCATGCTGAACATCGCGGCGATGTGGCCCTGCTCGGCTGCCATGCGATACCAGTTGGCGGCGTCTTCGGAACTCTGGGTCACGCCCATGCCATCGCGGTACATGATGGCCAGGCTGAACTGTGCCGCCACTTCGCCGCGCTCGGCCGCCATACGGTAGAAGCGCGCTGACTCGGCATGGTCCTGTGCCACACCCTGACCGCTGAGGTACATCTCTGCCATGGTCATCTGCGCACCCGGGTCACCCTGCTCCGCAGCCATGGTGTAGTACTTGGCGGCTTCGATGTAGTCGATAGGCACACCCTGTCCGGTGACATACAAAGCGGCCAGACTGATCTGCGCCATCAGTTCGCCCTGGTCAGCAGCAAGACGAAACCAGCGTGCAGCTTCGCCATGGTCCTGGGGAACGCCCATGCCGAAATTGTAAAGTACTCCCAGATTGAGCTGGGCATTGGCGCGGCCCTGCTCGGCGGCGGCGTTGTACCAGCGAATGGCTTCGTTGAGGTCGGCGGGCACGCCCTGGCCAGTGTGATACATCACGGCCAGATTGTTCTGGGCCTCGGCGTCGCCGGATTCGGCGCGCTGCTGCAGTTCGTCGATACCGAAGTTCTGCGCAAATGTGCTGCTGCAAAGCATGCACAGGGCCAGAAACACTCCGTGGATTGGTTTCAAAGACATGATTTTATTCCCTTGATCGTGACTGCAGATGGCAGCCTTCGCGTGTTGTTTTGACCTGCGGCGAGCGTGTCTTGCGATCGCGCTGCGTTGGGGCTGAATCCTAGTCTCAATGCTCCAAAAAGGAAAGTTTGGCCACCACTGGGTGCTGGTTTATGATGCGACCATGAGAACAATGAAACGTGTCTTTACCTTGAGCGCCGCCGTGCTGCTCACGCAATGCCAGTCCGCCGCGGCCATCGACGATGCAGCGCAGGAGTTGGTTACCCACTTCTGGAACGCCTCCCCCTCAGCATCCGACGCTGCCGCGCAACGACTGCAGGAGTCTGCTCCCGACGCGGCCACCCTTCACGCATGGTTGCGCAGCGGGCCGCAGTGGTCACCCGACGCGCCTACCGGTGAGCTGCACCTGAGCCGCGAGGATGCCGAAGGCACGGAGTTCCCCTTTGTGGTGCTGGTGCCAGAGAACTATGACCCCCGCACAGCCTACCC
>Ga0255099_1000915_pt1 | contig 10885 bp, 8 predicted proteins | sample Colum_Colum_RepA_2_FD_188451 | JGI IMG/M metagenome (GOLD analysis project Ga0255099, IMG submission 188451) | Freshwater microbial communities from Columbia River, Oregon, United States - Colum_Colum_RepA_8d | ecosystem: Environmental > Aquatic > Freshwater > River | place: USA: Oregon...
AACCGGACCTTCGAACAGTTCAAGAAGGAGGAACGGGACGACATGATCACCTACCAGATGAACGCGCGCTTCATCCGCGACGAAATCATCATCTCGCCGAAGAAGATCCAGAACTACTACCAGACCAATCAGGCACGCTTCCAGATGGGCAATCGGGTCAAGCTGCGGATGATCGTCATCGACCGCTCCAAGCACTCCGCTGAAGACGGCGCCCGCCTGGCCAATCAGGCACTGGCCAAACTCAAGGAGGGTACCGATTTCGGCAAGGTCGCTACGGAATTCTCGGACGACGTGCGCCGGTACAAGGGTGGAGACCGCGGATGGACCGAGGAGAATTCTCTCAACGAGGCCCTACGTCAGGTGGCCTTCAACCTGCCTGCGGGGCAAACGAGCGACATCGTTGAAGTTCAGGGTTCCCGCTTCATCCTCAAGGTGGAGGAAAAGCAGCAGTCTGGCATCCGTTCGCTGGCCGAGGCCCGACAGGAAATCGTGACCATTTTGAAGGACTCGGAACGTCAGCGCCTGCAAAAACAGTGGTTGGCCAAGCTGCGGAAGAAGGGCTTTGTTCGCTACTTCTGATCCGCCTTTCGAACCTGGCTTTCCCCTGAACCGAAACTCCGCCGCCGCATGATCCTCGGCATCACCTTGGGTGACGTCACCGGCATCGGACCCGAGGTGGCCTTGCGGGCCGTAGCCCGTCTCACGGCCGAGGATACCGATGTGCATTACGTGCTCATCGGAGACACCGGCGTGGTGCGACGCCTGTGCGGCCTGATGGGCGTGGAAGCCGACCTGCCCCTGTGGCGGGGCGCTGATTCGGAGCCCTCACGGGTCTATGTGCTTCCGGTCTCTGACGGCGAACTCCCGGAGAACTTGCCACCCGGAGATCCGCGCGCCGCATTGGAAGCCGTGGCCGCGCTGCGCGAAGGGGCACGGCGTTGCTTGAACGGAGAATTCGCCGGCCTGGTGACCGCTCCGGTCAACAAGGCGTCCATCGTGGAGGCAGGGGTTCCCTTCATCGGCCAAACCGAGTTCCTGGCCGACTTGGCCGGGGTTTCGCGCTTCGCCATGATGCTGTTGGGTCATGATCCCGCCGGTCGCTGGCTGCGGGTGGCTCTGGCCACGATCCACCTGCCCTTGGCCCGAGTTTCGGACGCCCTCACCCAAGCGGGCATCGCCGAAGTCGTCGCCCTGACCGCGGAGGCGTGCGGCTTGTTGGGACTGCCCCGTCAGCGCGTGGGGGTATGCGGGCTCAATCCCCATGCTGGAGAAAGCGGTCACCTCGGATCCGAGGAAATCACCGTGGTGACTCCAGCCGTCGCCGAAGCCCGAGCCCGTGGTTTGGATGTCCGCGGTCCTTTTGCGGCCGACACCCTCTTTCACCAAGTTTTTCGAGGAGACTATGACGCGGTGGTGGCGATGTACCACGATCAGGGTCTGGTGCCGCTGAAGATGGTGGCCTTCGACACCGGGGTGAACTGGACCCTCGGTCTGCCGTTTGTCCGGATGTCGCCCGATCACGGCACGGCCTACGACATCGCCGGACAGGGATTGGCTGATCCGGCCAGCATGGAATCGGCCCTCCGACTGGCCGCCACCGTGGCCGCCACGGGAATCCCCTGCTGGCGACCCGAGCCACTGAAGTCGCTCGGTGAAACTGACAGGTGAACCGACCCTCAGGACAACGTCGAAAGGAGGATGCGCGTGATCTCCTCGCGCTGAGCTCCCAACGCGATGTCAGCCAGTGTGTATTGATCGAGACTGGTGTAAAAAGCGGTCATCGCCTCGGCCAGCGCCCCCTTGACACGACAACACCCGCTGAGACTGCACGTGTTGGTCACCGGGTCGAAGCATTCCACTACCACGGGCTGGTTTTCGGTTTGCCGCAGCAACCGACCCAAACGGACCTCTTCCGGCAACTGGGCCAGACGGCACCCACCACCCCGACCGCGACGGGTTTCCAAATAACCTAGAGCATTTTAAGCTAAACTGTAGCCGCAGTGGGCAAACCAGTTCTTGGCGTCGTCGGGAGTGACCGCCGCCAGGGCGTGGGCGATGGCCTGGAGGAGGGCTTCGTGTGAACGGGCCTCGGCGGCGCGGAGGAGCGCCTTCACCTTGCTCCACATCATCTCGATGGGGTTGAGGTCGGGCGAGTAGGCGGGAAGGAACCGGGTCTGTGCGCCTGCGGCCGTGATGAGCGCCAGGGTGGCCTCGCTCTTGTGGGCCCCGAGGTTGTCCAGCACGACGATGTCGCCGGGGCGCAGGGTGGGCACGAGCACCTCGCGGACGTAGGCTTGGAAGACCTCGGTGTCGGTGGCCCCGGGGCAGGTCATGCAGGCGCTTGTGCCGTCGAGCCGGACCGAGGAGATCATGGTGGTGGTTGTCCAGTGTCCATGCGGACAGCCCGCCACGAGTCGTTGTCCGCGCGGGGCCCGCCCGCGCAGCCGGGTCATGTTCGTCTTGGCTGCCGCTTCGTCGATGAAGACGAGACTGCCGGCGGCGAGCTGGCTTTGCCCGGCCCGCCACCGCCTTCGAGCCTCGGCGACATCGGCCCGGCCTTGCTCGGCGGCGTGGAGCGTCTTTTTTTATATGTCAGCCCGAGGGCGACGAGCGCCTGGTGCACGGCCGGCACCGTGCAGGTCATCGCCAGCTTCTCCCTGATCTGGGCCAAGGTCAGGTCGGGCTGGGCGGCGACCAGCGCCAGCAGCCCTTCCCGGTACTCCGGCAGGATCCTGGCCTTGCGCCCGGAGTAGCGATGGCGGTGACCCAGATCGTTGGTGCGCCGCCGCTGCTGCAGAAGCTTCTTCACCATGCCGACAGACACCCCGAAGCGCTCGGCGACCTCCTCCCGGGTGCCCTGCCGTCCATCATAGGCCGCCACGATCCTCTCCCGCAGATCCAACGACAGCGTTCTCATCCCCAATCCATGGATCCTTCGGGGTTTTGTGGCTACAGTTTATTTTAAGCCGCTCTAATTGACCCAAGCGATGCACCACCTGGGCCAGATGGTTCCGGGAAATGCCATAAGCCTGAGAGACATCCTGCAACTGGAACAACCCGTTCTTGATCGAGGCGTAAATGAGCACCCGAAGGGAGTAATCGCTGAAGAGGCTGAGTTTCATGCCACGGAGTGGACCAGTCTTCACAACAGACCAGATCAGATGGCTTAGGGTTACAATCGTGGTCCATTTCGCAAGCTCGCCGCATCCATCGAGCCCATGAGCCGGCTCCAAGTCTGTTCATGACTGCTGCGGAATGCTTCCATCCCAGCATCGGCATGAAACACGAATTCTGGAGCGAGCGATGGCAGCAGGGACGCATCGGATTCCATCTTGGCCAACCTCACGACTGGTTGGTGGCCGTCGAACCGCGGTTTCCTAAGTCCGCACGTGTTTATGTACCCCTGTGCGGCAAGACCGTCGATTTGGTGTGGCTGCGGGATCGGGGTCACGAAGTCATTGGCTGTGAATTCGTAGCCCACGCCGTCCAAGACTTCCTGCATGAACAGGGAATTTCAGCGACCTTGGAACACCGAGGATCGGGCGCTGCCTCTTTCCCATGCCACCGCACCCCTGGTCTGAGCATCCTGCAAGGCGACGCTCTGGATCTGAGCCCAGAAATCCTGGGAGGTACGGTGGATGTGATCTTCGACCGAGCCGCGCTGGTGGCCCTAGATCCCGCCTGCCGCCAACGCTATGTGGACGGCTTGCACCGATTGCTCAAACCCGGCGGTCACCTCTTGCTCATCGCCTTTGCCTATGACCAATCCCGCATCGCTGGACCACCATGGTCCGTAGATGCGGACACCATTGAAAGTCTCTTGGGCGACCGTTTCTCGATCGAAACCATCGCGGTGCGATCCGAAGAAGGAAACCCCCGCTTCCAAGAGGCCGGAGTGACCGAAATGGAGGAACGCTGCTGCTGGCTGACGCGGAAGGACTGACGCTCAGACCACACTTTCGGTAGTTCCCATCGAGCGTTCTACGGGTTCCGGGAGGGCTCACGTGCCCCGGTATCTCAAGGCTCGAGGCCTTACAGGCTCTTAACAATTTTCTGGGTTTTGCCCATCAACCCTTAACTCGCCGGGTGTTTCTTGATGTCGAAACAAGAGCGGACCAGCCGCTTGAAACAAAACAAAACACACAACCGACACACATCATGAAACTCATCCACAAGACCCTGCTCCTGGCCACTGTAGCCACCGCCGCCCTCAGCCTCGGCGCGGCCGACAACGCGTCCAACCCTCCGACCCGGCCAGAAGGTCGCGGACGCCCGGTCCCCCCGATGATCGCCGCTCTCGACGCCAACAGTGACGGAGTCATCGACGCGGTGGAGATCTCCAATGCCGCGGCAGTCCTCGCCAAGCTCGATACGAATGGCGACGGAAACCTCAGCATGGATGAACTCCGCCCGACCCGGCCCGAGGGCGGACCCGGCGACCGTGGCAATCGCGAACACCGCGGCGGCCCAGGCGGACCCGGAGGCAAAGAAGGCGGCAAGCGCCACGGCCACGGTGGGCCCGGCGGAAATGCCGGCGGCCCTGAAGGCCATGGCCGTGGACCTCGCCCGGATGCACCTCCTGCCGAGTGAGTCAAAACCGGGGAAACACCGGACACCCGCGCGTCATCCATCGAACCGCAACGGGCGTGGTCACCCAAACCGGGTGGCCACGCCCCCTTCGCTGGCAGGACACCATTCCAATGCTCCGGCAGAGCTTCCCTCACCCTCATCACCGGGAGTCCCCAACTGAGAACCCCGATCCCTCTTCGTATCGAAAACCCGGTGAATAGTTTGCCAACGGACCGTAGCAACTCCAGATCCGGCCTCGGGCATCGGCCGGATTCCGCGACGTATAAAGCACCCGAATGGCGGCAAGTTGCTCCGAAGTCAGCATGGGCACCGGATCAAGCCCCAGTCTTGAGGCTTGGCACGCAAAGCGAACCGTTTCACCTCATCATGCAACCCATCCATATCCGCTGCGGCCGCGCCCCAGTCCATCATCGCTGCGCCAATCACAACGAATCCTCCCGCCCACAACTCCACGCCGGTGGCTCTGCCCATGCCTCAACAGCATCGCACCGAGTCGACCATCACCGGGGGCGTAGCCGTCGACGGGGGCGTCAGCCGGGATCCGCGGCCATCCACCACGGCTCCCATGGCCAGAACAAGTCCTGACGGCCGCCGACCGGAAGGCGAAACTCAACCTGTCGTCCGAAGTCCGCTGGCGATGGCGTTGATGGTCAGCAGGAGTTCCGGCAATCGAGCTTGAGCCCCCTCGGTGTCACCCGACTTGTTCAACGAACGCCACTGCCGCAACAAGGTGATTTGCTGACGGTGAAGCGTGCGCAGTGGACCCACCCGCAGCGCCAGCGTGCGACCCAACCGAGGCCGATGCCGTGCAAACTCGGTGCCCAACACCCGGGACAAGTTGCGCTGCGTGCGATGCCACTCCGATTCGATGCGCTCCCAAATGCGTTCGCGCAGTTCGACATCCTCAACAAGGAGGCTGTATTCGCGCATCACCTCCAAATCACTGCTGGCCAGCGACGTCTCGATGTTGGTGATGAGATAGCGAAGGAAGGGCACGGTCCGCACCTGCTCCCGCAGCACGTCCAAATCGGTCTCCGACAGGGCCGCCAGGCCGCTGCCCGCGCCATACCATCCGGTCAGGTAAAATCGCGCCTGGGTCCAGGAAAACACCCAAGGAATGGCCCGCAAATCGGTGAGGCTCGCCTGACCGGTACGGCGCGAGGGGCGGGATCCGATGCGGGTATTCTCCAATGCATCCAGCGGTGTTGCCTGACGGTGGAAGGTCAGGAATCCATCGGTTTCCAAGAGCGAGCGGTACTCCCGGGTGGACTCCATGGCCAAGCGATCCATCAGCGGAACGAGCACCTCAGGCAGGTGTCCTCCACGGCGGTGGTGCCAAGTGGTGGCAGTGACGCCGGCCAACAACAGTTCGAGGTTGTAGCGTGCGGTGCCCGGATTGCCGTACTTCTGGGCGATGGTTTCTCCCTGCTCGGTGAGGCGGATGGCTCCGCCCAAGGATCCCGGTGGTAGTGCTTCCAGGAAACGGTGTGTCGGTCCGGCCCCACGGCTGATGGTTCCGCCCCGGCCATGAAAGAACTGCACCTGCACCCCAGCCTGTTCGCCGATCTTGGCCAAACGAGCCTGGCCGCGTTGGAGGGCCCACTGGCTGGCCACAATGCCGGCATCCTTGTTCGAATCCGAGTAGCCCACCATCACCTGCTGCAACAACCGGCCCGGACGTCCGGCCCGAAGCGCATGGTGGGAAAGACTGGCCCGGGTCACCGGGAATTCCAGGAAGGCCCGAAGCATTTCCGGACCACGCTCCAGGTCTTCAACCGTTTCCAGCAAGGGCACCACTGGCAACAAACAGACCATGCCCTCGGGATACAAACGCAGCAGCCCGGCCTCGCGGGCCAGAACATAGACGCCCAGCAAGTCCGAAAGCCGACGGGTCATACTCACGATCAAGGCCCCTAACCCATCCACTCCATGGACCTTGAGATGTTCGGCCAGAACCCGATATGTACCCAGGACCGCATCGGCCTCTGGGCCGGCCGAAGCCGACGGATGCAAGAACGGGCGCGGTGATCGGATCTCGCGCTCGAGCAAACGCAATCGCTCGGTCTCGGTCCATTCCTCCCACTGCGAGGCGTCAATGCCGGCCGTACACAACAACTGCCGCAGGGCCCGATCGTGGAAGGCCGAGTTCTGTCGGATGTCGAGATGGGCCAGGTGGAAACCCACGGTGGCGAGCACCCGGCGGACCGGGGTCACATCGTGGTCGGCCAATCGACGCGCACCGGCCTCGACCAACGAGGTCTGGAGAGTCTGAAGATCGGCATCCAACTCTGCGGGCTTACGGTAGCATCCGGGTTCATCGCGCACTTGGGCCAACTGACCTGGGTGAACCTCCACCGGAAGTCGGGCGGCCATCAGCTCAACGGTTTGCCGCCACGGCTCTCCCGGATGCATCCTCAACACCGGTCGAGCCGCCTCCCCCAGAAGCTCCACCATCCGATCCCGCAAGGTGCACAAACTGGCAGGCGCTGGCTGGATCCATTCAGACAACGGCAAGCGCTCGGCCAGCGCATTCAACTGGCGGTGCAGGACCACCAGCGCATTGGCCCGAAGGCGTTCCAAGGTCTCGGCCGTCACCTCGGCCGTCACCCCGGGATGGCCGTCGCGGTCACCACCCACCCAAGTGCCGAACCGCAATGCGGGCACGCCGGGACCGATTTCGAGTGCGGCGAGGGGAAGCCCCGCACACGCCCAGGCGCTGCGAAGTCGACGGTCCAACTCAGGCACCACTCCCGGCAACACATCGCGCAAGTAGTTGAGCATGTTGCGGCGCTCATCGGCCACGGTGGGCTTTTCGATGAGGATTTCGCCCGTGCGCCACAATCGCTCCAGGAGCGCAGTCAATTCGACCCGCTGGACTCTGCGGTTTCCGGTGGGTCCGGCACTCTGGAGGAACTGCATGAGCATGCGGTGTTGCTCAAGCACCGAGGCGCGCTTGGCCTCGGTCGGATGGGCTGTGAAGACCGGCTCCACCTCCACTCGATGCAGGGCCTCGAGGATGGATTCGGCCGTACCTCCGGCCCGGACCAGCTCTACCAGCTGGTCAGCCCACAAGCCTCGTTCGGCCTCTGGCGATCCCGATTCCTCACGCCTCTCGCGCAAGGTCTCGGAGACCCGCTCTTCAACGGTATTCAGCAATTGGAAGGCCATGGCCAGTGCCAGACCCAATCGGGCCGGGGGTTCACCCGCCGCCGCGAGGGCCGGATCGGCCTGGGAGGCCCACGGAATCCAGCGCGCCAGTTCGTCTTCTCCCAAGCCGGAGAGCACCTCCGCCAGCGAATCGGCCAACCATCGGATGTCCTGATCAATTTGTCGGAAACCCCACTCGATGGAATCAAGGGGAACCGGAGTCTCTGGCGGATTCATGGGCATGGAAGATCAGGGTAGGTCCGGGTGTCTGGGTGGCCGAACCCCCTGCCTACTGCCACCAGTTTTGCCATCCGTCAAACCGTAGGCTCAAGAAGATCGAATCCCACCCAAGTCGGGCCCTGAAGGAAATCCCGGTTGCTGACCCTGGCCTCCAGGGAGTATGGCCAAGGCATCAGCCGCATCCCTGACAAACCCTCCAGGCAGAAATTGGCCACATTGGTTTTCCCGATGCTCGAATCCGGTTTATCGATTGGCCCCGCAAATCGCAGACCATCAAAGTCCAACGCCATGAACTCCGCGACCGGTTTCCTCTTGTTCTTGCTGGCCCTGATGTCCATCGGGCACACCGCACTGGCTCAGGAAACCCGCTCCATCCCTCCGGCCTTGCGAGAGTGGGAATCCTGGGCCACCTGGAACGACCCGCACCGCTTCTGCCCGACACCCTATTCCGATCCGAAAACTCACCGATGCTTCTGGCCTTCCCGACTGGAGCTTCAGGTGACCAACTCCGGCGGGAGTTTTGCCCTGTCGGTGACGGCCTTCCATGAGACTTGGGTTCCACTGCCCGGAGGTTCCGAGGTCTGGCCGCAGGAAGTTCAGGCCGGTGGAAAACCGATGGTCGTGGTCGAACGAGACGGAGTTCCTTCGGTGCGGGTTGTCGCCGGCGATACCCGACTCGAGGGGCGCTACCGTTGGACCGAACTGCCCCAAAACCTTCGGATTCCCGCCTCGCTGGGAATCCTCGCACTCAGTCGGGATGGCAAGGTGGTGGACAACCCTGCCTGGGATGCGCAAGGACTGCTCTGGCTGCGACGGGACGGCACGACGGAGACCACCGAGCGCAATTTCCTGGGCGTGAAACTCTTCTCGGTCCTCGAGGACGGAATTCCGCTGTGGTGGCGCCAGGAAGTGGAATTGACCGTCGCGGGCAAGAGCCGTGAAGAAGACTTGGGGACCCTGCTGCCCGAAGGATGGAAACTGGCGGCGATCCAGTCGCCCATTCCCGTCAGCGTGGACGATTCAGGGCACGCCAAGGCACAGGTGCGGGCCGGCACGTGGACCTTCCGCCTCGACGCTTTCCGTTTGGACAATCCCCGGGAGATCCAGTTCGCCCGCGGGACCCGCAAGCCCGTGGCCGACGAGTTGGTCGCATTCCGGGCCCGTCCTGATTTCCGGGTGATGGAGTTCGTCGGGCCCCCGGCCATCGATCCGTCACAAAGCTATTTTCCTAAAGCCTGGCAGGGGCTCCCGGTGTACCGGTGGGATGTCGCCACCCCCCTCAAACTGGTGGAACGCATGCGCGGCATGGGAACCCAGAAGCCCGCGGGCCTGAGCATCGTCCGGGAGATGTGGCTCGACGAAGGCGGGCAGGGCCTGACCTTCCAGGACCGTATTTCTGGTCAAATGCAGCAGGTCTGGCGTCTCGATGCGGCCGAAGGCCAGGAGTTGGGATCGGTGCGCAGCGGTGGCGAAGGTCAGCTCATCACCCGCAATCCCGAGAACGGGGCCATCGGTGTCGAACTCCGCTCCCGGACTGTCGAAGTGGAGGCCATCGGTCGGTTGTCCAACCCGACTTCCTTGCCGGCGACCGGCTGGCGCTCCGATGCGGAATCGGTCCGCGTGCAGTTGCACCTGCCACCCGGCTGGAGGCTCTTCGCCCTCTTCGGAGCCGATTGGGTCCAAGGTGACTGGCTCACCGCGTGGACGCTGCTGGATTTGTTCCTGTTGCTCATCTTCACCTTGGCGGTCTTCCGGATCCGGGGCTGGGCCACCGCGCTCTTGGCCTTCGTCGCCTTCGGTCTTTCTTACCACGAGCACGGTGCACCCAAGTTCTTGTGGCTCGTCCTGTTGGTACCCATCGCCCTTGAACCCCATATCCCTCAAGGTCTGGGACGGCGTTTGCTGCGAATCGCACAGGTGCTGTCAGTCGGCACGTTGCTCTTCTTCCTGATTCCCTTCCTGACGCGCCAAATCCAGCAGGCCTTGTACCCGCAACTCGAAAGGACCGAAGTCACTCCCACACCCATCCCCGGCGAGGCGATCGACAGCATGAATACTGGGGCAATGACCAACAATGTGGTCTCGCCACGGCGAGCCGGGGCTCCGTCAAAGGAGTTGATGTACCGCTATGGATTGGTCTCGGCGGCTTCGAGCTTGTCCGACTCTCCGGCCGCGCCCGCCCAGTCGCAGGCGTCCTTCGAGAACCTCCGACAAGACGTCAAGGCGCGGATCCAAACGGGCCCCGGGCTACCGGAATGGACCTGGCGTTCGGTGAGCTTCGGATGGAAAGGCCCGGTTCAGGGTTCGCAGCGGTTGCACCCGGTGCTCATCCCCCAACCGGTCGAGCGGCTGCTCACCCTCCTTCGAACCGTCCTGCTGCTGGCCCTCGGTACCACGCTGCTGAGGCAGGGTCGATCGAAGGGGCGTTCCCAAAACACCTCGGTTCCCATGGCCCCAACCCCGACCGCAACCGCAGCCACCGCGGCGTTGCTATTGCTGGCCTCAATGCTTTTCAGCGGCACGTCCTTGCAGGCGGCCGAGGCTCCGGCGCGGGTGAACCCACCGAGCCAGGCGCCTGTCCAGCCGATGACCGCTGCTCCGGTGGCAGCCCCGACCATCGCAGCCGGCATTCCAGACGCGACCACCCTGGAAACCCTCCGACAGCGGTTGTTGGAGAAATCCGACGCCTTCCCGAATGCGGCCAACATTTCGGCCGTCGCCATGAAACTCAGCGGCCAACAGCTGCAGATGGACGTGGAAATCCACTGCGCCGCCGAGGCCGCCGTCCCGCTGCCTGGACGCCTTCCGGCCTACTCCCCTCTCTCAGTGGTCGTCAACGGGCGGTGGGCCGCCGCACTGCGCCGCGATGATGGCTACCTGTGGGTCGTGCTGCCCCCCGGTGTCCATC